>Ga0302324_100017262_pt1 | contig 14320 bp, 12 predicted proteins | sample Palsa_T0_1_FD_201949 | JGI IMG/M metagenome (GOLD analysis project Ga0302324, IMG submission 201949) | Peat permafrost microbial communities from Stordalen Mire near Abisko, Sweden - Palsa_T0_1 | ecosystem: Environmental > Terrestrial > Soil > Palsa > Peat permafrost | place: Sweden: Abisko... | reverse complement strand
GGCGGCGAAGGCGGACTTGCGCCCGGCCCAGATCCCGGCCCGCTGGACCGGGTCGTCGGCCGCCCGGATCTCCCGCGCGCCCGCCGCCTGGCAGATCGAGCGGACGGTGGCGAGCTCCGCCTCGACCTCGGCGGCGGGCCCGTCCAGCTCAACCAGCAGCACCGCGGCCGCCCCGTCGGGGTAGCCGCAGTGCACCGCCGCCTCGGCCGCCTCGATGGTGAGGGCGTCCATCATCTCGATCGCGGCGGGCACGATCCCGGCCGCGATGATGTCGGTCACCGCCCGCCCGCCCGCCTCGAGCGAGTCGTACGCGGCCAGCACCAGGTGGACCGCCTCGGGGGCGGGGGTGAGCTTGACGATGATCTTGGTGACGATGCCGAGCGTGCCCTCGGACCCGGTGAACGCACCCAGCAGGTCGTAACCAGACCCGACGCCGGTGCCGTCGCCCAGCCAGGTCAGCTCGCCGGCCGGCGTGACGATCTCCAGGCCGAGCACGTGGTTGACGGTGAACCCGTGCTTGAGGCAGTGCGCGCCGCCCGAGTTCTCGGCCACGTTCCCGCCGACCGAGCAGACCACCTGCGACGACGGGTCGGGCGCGTAGAACAGCCCGAACGGCCGGACGGCCTCGGTGACCGACAAATTGGTGACGCCAGGCTCCACCACCGCGCGCCGGGCGACCGCGTCGATCTCGAGCACCCGCCGCATCCGCGATAGGACGATCAGCACGCCCTCAGCGTGCGGGACGGCGCCGCCGGACAGGCCGGTGCCGCTGCCGCGGGCGACGAAGATCACTCCGGCCGAAGCGCACGCCCGCACCACCGCCGCCACCTCCTCGGCCGTCGACGGCAGCACCACCAGGCCCGGCGTGGCCCGATGCGACGTCAGCCCGTCGCACTCGTAGGTGCGCAGCTCAAGCGGGTCGGTCAGGACGTTCCCGTCGCCGCAGATCGCGCGCATGGCCGGCGCGAGCGCGGCCGCCGACGCCCCCGCCGCGGTCGGCACCGCGGCCTTGCCCGCCGCGGCCCCCACCGCCGACGCGATTGACGCGACTGATGCAGTTGACTCGGCCATTGAGCGCCCCTTCCTGCGGCCGGCCCGGAGCAGCGGCCCGGCCGCCTACGGCATGCGCTCGTACGCCGGCAGCGTGAGGAACTCCGCGAAGGAGTCCGCCAGCGCCACCTCGGTGAAGAGCGCGACCGCCTGACCGTACCTGGCGGGGTCGAAGTCGTCCCCGGCGAGCTCGCGGATCTTTACGAGCTCCTCGTCGATCATGCGCTCGACCACGTCCTTTGTCACCAGCGGGCCGTCGTCGAGGATGACGTCGTTATGGATCCACTGCCAGATCTGCGACCGGGAGATCTCCGCCGTGGCCGCGTCCTCCATCAGGTTGAAGATCGCGACCGCGCCGGTTCCGCCCAGCCAGCTCTCCAGGTACTGCAGCGCCACCGAGATGTTGTTCCGCAGCCCCGCCTCGGTCACCCCGCCCGGGGTCTTGGCGAACGCCAGCAGCTCGCCGGCCGTCACCGCGACCTCCGGACGCTGCCTGCCGAGCTGGTTGGGCCGGGCGCCGAGCACCTCGTCGAACGCCTCCCGGCAGACCGGCACCAGGTCCGGGTGGGCGACCCAGGAGCCGTCGAACCCGTCGCCCGCCTCGCGGGTCTTGTCCTCGCGGACCTTGGCCAGCGCGACCTCGTTGACCGCGGCGTCGCGCCGGGACGGGATGAACGCCGCCATCCCGCCCATCGCGAACGCGCCGCGCTTATGGCAGGTCTGCACCAGCAGGTCGGTGTAGGCGCGCATGGCCGGGGCGGTCATCGTCACCGCGTTCCGCTCCGGCAGCATGAACTCGCGGCCCCGGGTGCGGAACTTCTTGATCACCGAGAACAGGTAGTCCCAGCGCCCGGCGTTGAGCCCGGCGCTGTGCTCGCGCAGCTCGTACAGGATCTCATCCATCTCGAAGGCGGCCGGGATCGTCTCGATCAGCACCGTGGCCCTGATCGTGCCGCGCGGGATCGACAGGTAGTCCTGGGCGATGTTGAACGCCTCGTTCCACATCCGCGCCTCGAGGTGCGACTCCAGCTTGGCCAGGTAGAAGTACGGGCCCCGGCCGGTGTCGAGCTGGCGCTGGGCGGACGCCGCCATGTAGAGCGCGAAGTCGGTCAGGCTGCCGGAGGCGCGCCTGCCGTCGACCAGCAGGTGCTTCTCGTCCAGGTGCCAGCCGCGCGGCCTGACCACGATCGTGGCGAGGGTGTCGGCCGGGTTGAGGGCGTAGCGCTTGCCCTCGGCCGAGGTGAAGTCGATGGTCCGGTCGAGGGCGTCCTTGAGGTTGAGCTGGCCCTCGATCATGTTCTCCCACAGGGGAGTGTTGGCGTCCTCGAAGTCGGCCAGCCAGACCTTGGCCCCCGAGTTGAGCGCGTTGATCGTCATCTTCCGGTCGGTCGGCCCGGTGATCTCGACCCGCCGGTCGACCAGCCCGGCGGCCGGCGGCGCGACCCGCCACGAGGCGTCCGCGCGGATGTGCGCGGTCTCCGGGAGGAAGTCGAGCAGCGCCCCCGCGCTCAGCTGGGCCTGGCGGCTGCGGCGCGCGGCCAGCAACTCGGCCCGCCGGTCGGCCAGCGCCTCGTGCAGCCGCGCCAGCAGTTCCAGCGCCTTCGGGGAAAGAATTTCGACATACCGCTCATCGGTGGGCCCGATGATCTGCACGCGCTCGGCCATGAGTTCGGCTCCTCCCAGGTACGGCTGTCTATCCTAGGCGGCGGCCGACGGCCGGCCCAGGGCCAGGGGCCGCGCCGGGGGGAGGTAATTACCGGGGAAAGCCGCGCTTAGCGCTCGTGGTAGGCTTAGCAATCCTGTCCACGGCATGCAGTGCTTCCCATATATAAAAGCAATCCGGCTTACGCCAGCATTCGGGAGTATACCAAGCATTATGGCAATGCGTCAAACGGATTCCGAGCCGCCAGTCGAGGAAAGCCCTGCGGAAAACACTGCGGAAAACACTGCCGAATACGGTGCGGAAAGCCTCGCGGAAAGCGCCGCCGAAGCCGCCCCCGCGACCGGCTACGCCGCCGCCGTGCGTACCGAGCAGGCGTACGTGACCATGCTCTATGGCCTGCTTGACCAGGCCAGAGAGCGCAGCGAGCTGGAGCTCGCGAGTGTTCGCGCCCAGGGCGGGGCGGGCGGCACGCATCAGGCCAGGCTGGAACGCGACGTGTCGTCGGCCGAGCATGAAAAGCGCATTAGCCAGCTCAACCTGACCGAGCGCGGCCTCTGTTTCGGCCGCGTCGACGACGAGCAGCGGCTCACCCTTTACATCGGCCGGATCGGCCTGCGCAACGACGATTACGACCTGAAGCTAATCGACTGGCGGGCGCCCGCCGCGCGGCCTTTCTATGCCGCGACGCCGCGGAGCCCGCAGGGACTCGTCCGGCGGCGGCACATCTACACCAGGCTCCGCCAGGTGACGGGCGTCGACGACGAGGTCTTCGACCTCGACAAGCTCTCCGACAGCGACCGGGCGACCCTGTCCGGCGAGGCGGCGCTGATCGCGGCCGTGTCGAGCGCGCGCACCGGCCGGATGGCCGACGTCGTCGCCACCATCCAGGCCGAGCAGGACCGGGTGATCCGCGCCGACCTGCCCGGGGTGCTGGTCGTGCAGGGCGGCCCGGGCACCGGCAAGACCGTCGCCGCGCTGCACCGCGCCGCCTACCTGCTCTACACCCACCGCCGCACCCTCGAGCGCCGCGGCGTCCTCGTCATCGGCCCGAACGCGACCTTCCTGCGCTACATCGGCCAGGTGCTGCCGTCGCTGGGCGAGACCGACGTGGTCCTGCACACGCTCGGCGACCTGTTCCCCGGCGTGCACGCGACCGACACCCGCGACCCGGCCGCGGTCGTCAAGGGGGACGAGCGGATGGTCCGGCTGCTGCAGCAGGCGGTCCGCGACCGGCAGCGGGTCCCGAAGGCCGATCTGGAGGTCGACGCCGACCGGGTGCATATCCCGCTGCGGCGCGAGGCGATCCTGCGCGCCCGCGACCGCGCCCGCTCCACCCGCAAGCCGCACAACGTCGCCCGCAAGCTCTTCGTCACCGAGCTGCTCAACGAGCTCGCCCGCGGCGAGGCCCGGGTGCTGGACCGCCCGTTCGACGACGAGGACCTGCCCTACGCCCGCGAGCGGCTGTGGTCCGAGCCGGGGGTGGTCGACGCGCTCGACCAGCTGTGGCCCCTCCTCACCCCGGAAAGGCTGCTGGCCGGGCTGCTGAGGTCGCCGGCCGCGATCCGGTCCGCCGCCGGTCCCGCCTTCTCCGATATCGAACGGTCCCTGATTTCACGCCCGGACCACCCCGCGCGCTGGACGGTGGCGGACGTCCCGCTGCTCGACGAGCTCGCCGAGCTGCTGGGCGTCGACGACTCGGCCGCCAAGGCGGCCCGCCGCGCGCTCGAGCGCGCCCAGCGGCTGGAGACGCAGTACGCCCAGGAGGTGCTCGAGTCGACCGGCGTGGCCGACCTGGGCATGGTCGACGCCGAGACGCTGGCCGCCTGGAACCGCGACAACGGCCCCGCGCTCTCCACCGCCGAGCGGGCCGGCGCCGACCGGAGCTGGGCCTACGGGCACGTGATCATCGACGAGGCCCAGGAGCTCTCCTCGATGGCCTGGCGGATGGTGCTGCGCCGGAACCCGAGCCGGTCGATGACCGTGGTCGGCGACGTCGCCCAGACCGGCTCCCCGGCCGGCGCCCGATCGTGGAAGGCGATGCTGAACCCGCTGGTGCGCGGGCGCTGGCGGGAGGAGCGGCTGACCGTGAACTACCGCACCCCGTCGGAGATCATGACGGCCGCGGCCGACGTGCTGGCCTCGGTCGCGCCGGACGAGCGCCCGCCCGAGTCGGTCCGCTCGGAGGGCGTCGGCCCGCGCGCGATCAGGGCGGCCGCGGGCGGCCAGATCGAGGCGGCGGCCCGCGCCGCCCGGGCCGACCTGGCCGAGCTCGGCGGCCCGGACGGCGGCCGCCTCGCCATCATCGCCCCCGACGCCCTGACCGGCGCCCTGTCGGCCGCGATCGGCGAGGCGACCCCGGGCGACCGGCCGGAGTCCCTGGACGCCGTCGCCGCGCTGCTCACCGTCTCCCAGGCCAAGGGGCTCGAGTTCGACCGGGTGATCCTGGTCGACCCGGCAGGCGTCGTCGCCCAGTCCCCGAACGGCGGCCACGACCTCTACGTGGCCATCACCCGCGCCACCCACCGCCTCACCGTCGTCCACGAGGGAGACCTCCCCGCGTCGCTGGCCTCCCTGGCCCCCACCGACTGACGAAGGTCAGCGGCCTCTGCACGCTGTCAGCGCTCGTAGTGGTACCGGCAGGCGGCTATCCGGATCTCGTCTTCGGCGATCTTGTAGACGAGACGGTGCTCGTCGGTGATGCGGCGTGACCAGTAGCCCTGGAAACCGTGCTTAAGCGGCTCGGGCTTACCGATTCCCTCGTTGCCGTTGCGCTGGATGTCGGTGACCAGGGCGTTGATGCGCTTGAGGATTTTGCGGTCCTGAGCCTGCCACCAGAGATAGTCCGCCCAGGCGGACTCGTCCCAGACGAGCTTCACTCGAGCAGGTCCTGCTGGGTGCCGCCGCCGTGCTCCAGCCGGTCGATCGATGCCAGCAGGCGGCGCGCGTTCTCGGGGCTGCGGAGCAGGTAAGCCGACTCTTTGAGGGACTCATACTCAGACAGCGCAACGATCACCACGGGCTCGTGCCCGGCACGGGTGATGACGACTTCCTCATGGTCGTCAACGACGGCGTCGAGGGTCTCGGCGTAGTGAGCACGAGATTCCGAGTAAGTGAGTGTCTTCATCGGCTACCTCCTTGCGTCAGCGGGCATCCACGTACAAAAAATTGTACGTGGATAACATCCTGTGGGCAAACGGCGCACGGTGGCAAGAGCAAACCCGGGATCTTTGCGGCAGATCCGCGACCAGTACCTCAGGTACCCAGGCATCCCGGCAGCGCTCGCCGCGGTCGGGACCAACTTCGAGACGCTGTGGGTGAGTCGTCGTGGCGTTGGAACGGCAGTCTGACCTTGACGGCCGCGGCCCGGATGGACTTGAGTACGTCTATGTCTGATCAGCCTGGGCCCGTTCGCCGCTGGCACGCTGCGGTTGAGTCGAACGACCCGGCCATGCTGGATGATCTGCTGGCAGACGAGGTGGTGTTCCGGTCCCCGGCGGTGTTCGCCCCGCAGGAGGGCAAGGCGCTCACGACCACGTACCTGACCGCGGCGCTGAAGGTTCTGGGGCCGACCTTGCGTTACGTCAGCCAATGGCACGATCATGCCAGCGCGGTACTGGAGTTCGAGGCCGACCTTGACGGCGTGTATGTCCAGGGCGTGGACATGCTGCGCTGGAATGCCGAGGGGGAACTGGTCAGCTTCACGGTCATGGTCCGCCCGCAGCGCGGATTGCAGAAGCTGGTCGAGCTGATGGCCGTCCAGCTGGCCGCCCGCCCGGCCTGACCAGGGACTCCAGGCGGAGAGGCGGTGGCGCCGAGTGGGGCACGCGTTGGACGTCGTTATCGCCGGGGGCAGTGCTGCGGGCCTGTTCGCCGCCCTGCTGCTGGCCCGGGCCGGGCAACAGGTCACGGTCCTCGAGCGGGACCGCCTCCACCCTGCCCCGGACGTGGAATCCGCCGCCGCGGCGGCGTTTCGTCCCGCGGCGCCGCAGATCGTCCAGCCGCATATCGTCATGGCCCGGTGCCGTCAGCTTCTCATCGAGCGCCTGCCCGACGTGCAAGCGGTGCTGCTGGCCGCCGGGGTGGTCGAAGCCCCGCTGCGGACGCAGATGCCGGATTCGCTGTCGGACACCGCCGCCTGGCCTGGGGATGAGCGGACGATCCCTACGCTCGCGGCCTGGCTGGATGTGATGGACCCGATCACCGGCGTGTTCCCGATGGCCGGACTGCACAACACCCTCCGCCGCCTGGTGGCCGACGACGCTCCCGTCGCCACGGGCCTCGTACTGGCCCGCACGCTTGGACCACTGCGCATGCCCGGGCGCGTCCGGGCGGAAAGTTCTGGCATCGTGGCAGGCGAAGTGTCGATTCGGGGGAGGTCACTTCGTAGCGGGAGTGAGGGCCGGGCAGAGGCCGGCTCCGGCTGACGAACGGGAAGGATTTCTTATGGCGCAGTACCTGCTCGCGCTCTACCGCGACTATGCCGTGCCCATACCCCCGGAACGGAAGCAGCAGGTGTGGGCCGGGGTAAGCGAGCTCAGCGACAAGCTGGAGGAGGCCGGCGCGTTCGTGTTCAAGGGCGGCCTGCAAGGCGGACCGGAGTCGGCGACCGTGGTGCGCCAGTCCGGCGGCGATTACCTGCTTTCCGACGGGCCGTACGCCGAGACCAAGGAGCACCTGGCCGGGTTCTGGATCATTAACGCCGCCGACCTGGACGCGGCCCTTGAGTGGGCCAAGCTCGCCGCGGCGGCTGAGCAGCGGCTGATCGAGGTCCGCCCGTTGTTCGGCGGGGACCTCGACGACGCGATCAGGCTGGGCTGACGCACCCTGACCGCGGAGAGCGCTTCCGCGCGGCGGCCGCAGAGACCCCCGCCGTGACTATCGAGGCTGTCTTCCGCCGCGAGTACGGCCGCTGCGTCGCCACCCTGGTCCGTGTCCTCGGCGATATCGACGCCGCCGAGGAGGCGGTCCAGGACGCCTTCGCCGTGGCCGCCGCCAGGTGGCCGTCGGACGGTCTGCCGCCCAATCCCGGTGCGTGGATCGTCACGACCGCCCGCAACCGGGCCATCGACCGGCTGCGCCGCGAGTCGCTCCGGGGCGAGCGGCAGGCGCAGGCCCAGCACCTGTACGGCGCCGACGCGGCCGACGAGGCGCCGCTTCAGGAGGGGACCGTGCCCGACGACCGGCTGCGGCTGATCTTCACCTGCTGTCATCCGGCGCTGAACCAGCCCGCCCAGGTCGCGCTGACGCTGCGGCTGCTCGGCGGGCTCGGGACACCGGAGATCGCGCGGGCGTTTCTCGTCCCTGAAGCGACCATGGCCCAGCGGATCGTCCGGGCCAAGCGCAAGATCAGGGACGCCCGCATCCCGTACCGGGTGCCCGCGGAATCAGAGCTTCCCGGCCGCCTCCCGCCGGTCCTGGCGGTCGTCTACCTGGTCTTCAACGAGGGCTACGCCGCGACCGCCGGCTCCCTGCTGCGGCTTGACCTGTGCGCTGAGTCAATCCGGCTGGCCCGGGTGCTGGCCGGGCTGATGCCGGACGAGCCGGAAGCGCAGGGTCTGCTGGCGCTGCTGTTGCTGCTGCACGCCCGCAGCGCCGCCCGCGTCACCGCCGACGGGAAGCTGGTCCGCCTGGCCGAGCAGGACCGGCGCCGCTGGGATCGGGAGCTGATCGCCGAAGGCCAGGCCATCGTGCGCGCGTGCGTCCAGCGCGGCCAGCCGGGCCCGTACCAGCTCCAGGCCGCCGTCAACGCCGTCCATTCCCTCGCCGCCACCTTTGACGGCACCGACTGGCGCGCCATCCTGACGCTCTACGACCAGCTCTACGCGCTCGCGCCGACGCCGGTAGTCGCACTCAACCGGGCCGTCGCGCTCGCCGAAGTCCGCGGCCCCGCGGCAGGCCTGGCCGCGGTGGACGACCTGCGCTCTCCGGCCCTGGACGGCTACTACTTGCTCCACGCGGCCCGCGCCGACCTGCTGCGCCGCCTCGGCCGCGACGAGGAAGCCGCGGCCGCCTACGACGTTGCCCGCTCCCTGACCGCGAACCCGGTCGAACAGGCCTTCCTCGACGCGCAGCACGCCGCGGTGCTCGCGCCAGGCGTTGGCGAGGACAAGGAAACCTAGGGAAGCGTCGCCGATCCAGACGGATGCGGAAGGCTTGGAAAAAGTCTTGGCCGGGGTGTCGAATCGACCCGAGCGGTTTCGTGGAGAAGGTGAGCGGCAGTCGTCCGGGCTGCCGATGAGCAGAGGAGCTCGAGATGGCGCTATACCTAATCGCGTTCAACGACGAGTGGGTGCCCGACCTCACGGCGGAAGAGCTGCGCGAGGCAGGCACGGCCGGCCGGGCCGTGATCGAGGAGATGACAGCCGCAGGGGTCTTCGTCTTCACCAACGGCGGCCTGGACGCGTCGACCGTCGTGGGCAGCGTCGAGCCGCGCGACGGCTCGCCCGTGTTCACCGACGGGCCGTTCACCGAGACCAAGGAGCACCTCGGCGGCTTCGCGGTCGTCGATGTGCCCGATGATGCCGAAGCACGGTACTGGGCCGGCCGGATCGCGGTCGCGATCGGCTGGCCGCAGGAGGTGCACCGCTTCCCGACTCGCGGCTTGAGCGCTGACCCGCAGTCTGAAGCCTCATCGTGACAGCGACGTGAGCCGATGCTGCGCGCCTCCAGAGGCGGCCGGATAGGGTCCTAGGGTGCATGAAGCTGGCTTCGGTCGCGCCGGACGAGCGCCCGGCGGAGTCGGTCCGCTCCGGGGCGTCGGACCGCGCGCGATAAGGGCGGCCGCGGGCGATCTGATCCAGGCGGCGGCCCGCGCCGCCCGGGCGACCGCCCGGAGTCGCTCGACGCCGTCGCCGCGCTCCCAGGCCAAGGGCCTCGAGTTCGACCGGGTGATCCTGGTCGACCCGGCAGGCGCCGGCTGACGCCAACGCCAGATAACGGCAAGATACGTCGGCCGCCGACCTCTCGACCCCAATGTCCCGATTCGCCGGATAACAGCACGAAATGGGGAGCCCACCCAGGCGGGGACGCATCCGAGCCTGCGGACGGGGGCGGGATAGGGTTCGAAGGTGCACGAGGTACTGCGCGTGATCGAGGAGCGGGCACGATCGGGCAGCCGGCCGGGGCGCCGCGACGACGGCCTGCGTATCGCGCTCTCGATCGAGGGCGGCGGCATGCGCGGCACCGTCTCGGCCGGGATGGCGCTGGCGCTGTACGAGCGCGGGCTGCGGCCGGCCTTCGACGCGGTCTACGGTTCGTCGGCCGGGGCGATCAGCGGCGCCTGGCTGGTCAGCTCCAACCCCGAGGGGCTGCGGGGCTGGGCCGACCCCGACTACGCGCGGTCGCTGATCCGCTGGCGGGCGCCGCTGCGGCGGCGGCCAAGGCGGCGGCCCGTGGTCGACGTCGAGACGCTGATCGAGGTGCTGTACCAGACCGATTTCCCGATGGACTTCGCCTCGATCCTGGCCAGCCCGGTCGAGTACCACCCGCTGGCGACGGACGCCGCCAGCGGCGAGTCGACCGACCTGCGCCCGCTGATCACCGACGAGGCCGAGCTCCGGCTGGCGCTGCGCGCCAGCGCCTCGCTCCCGTTCCTGGCCGGCCCGTCGATCGAGCTGCGCGACCGCCGTTTCTACGACGCCGGGGTGGCCGAGTCGATCCCGTTCCGCACCCCGCTCGCCCAGGGCGCGACCCACATCCTGGTGCTCCGCTCCCGCCGCCCGCCCGGCCTGACCGACGATGCGGAAGCCGAACCCGACCCCAAAGCCCAAGCGGAAGCCGAAGCCCAAGCCGAAGCCGAAGCCCAAGTCGAAGTCGAAGTCGAAGTCGAAGTCGAAGTCGAAGTCGAAGCGGAAGCCGAAGCCGAAGCGGAAGCCGACGACGAAGCCGCAGCCGACCTGAGCCCGGACGCCGACCACGAGGCCGATCCCGCCCGGCCGCCCCGCTCCGTCCGCCTGCTCACCCGCACCACCCTCAGGAACGAGTCCCCCGAACTCCGCACTGCCATGCTCACCCGGGCCGCCCGCAACGTCGCCGACGCCAAGGACATCGCCGAACGGCAGGCGGCGGGCCAGGCGCTCGCCGTCTTCCCGCCCGCCTGGACCCCGCAGGTCAGCCGCCTCACCACCGAAGGCGCCCTGCTCACGGCCGCCCTGGTGGCAGGCCGCGACGCCGTCAACGTCCTCTTCGACGAGCGGGCAAGATCTACGTCCGCCGCTACTTCTTCAAGGACGTCAAGGCGGCCGACGGCGTGATCGCGCCCGACCTGGGCTAACCGAAGGCTATTGGCCCGGCCCCGGGCACAACCGGGGCCGATCGGTTGTTTATTCAGGTGACTGCCGCCAGCGATGGTGGCACGATCAAGATGACGAAATGCTTGGAGGACAATGACGACTGCCTACGGCGAGCGCGAGCGGGACCACGAGCTGGACGCCGCGACGGGCGAGCTCGACCTGGAAGACCGGCACGCGCTCCGTCGCGTGGCCGGTCTCTCGACCGAGCTCACCGACGTCACCGAGGTCGAGTACCGCGCGCTGCGACTCGAGCGGGTGGTGCTGATCGGGGTATGGACCGAGGGCACCCAGGCGAACGCGGAGAACTCGCTCACCGAGCTGAGCAGGCTGGCCGAGACGGCCGGGTCGATCGTGCTCGACGGCGTCATCCAGCGCCGCAGCCGGGTCGACACCGCTACCTACGTCGGCTCCGGCAAGGCCAGGGAGCTGGCCGGGATCGTGGCCGCGACCGGGGCCGACACGGTGATCTGCGACGGCGAGCTCAGCCCGAGCCAGCTGCGCAAGCTCGAGAGCGTGGTCAAGGTCAAGGTCATCGACCGGACCGCGCTGATCCTGGACATCTTCGCCCAGCACGCCAAGAGCCGCGAGGGCAAGTCCCAGGTCGAGCTCGCGCAGCTGCAGTACATGCTGCCGCGCCTGCGCGGCTGGGGCGAGTCGCTGTCGAGGCAGGCCGGCGGCCGGGTGGCCGGCGGCGGCGGCATCGGCACCCGCGGTCCGGGTGAGACCAAGATCGAGACCGACCGGCGGCGGATCAGGACCAAGATCTCCAAGCTGCGGGGCGAGATCAACGGCTTCAAGACCGGCCGGGAGACCCAGCGCGGCCTGCGGCGCCGCAACGGGGTGCCGAGCGTGGTCATCGCCGGGTACACCAACGCGGGCAAGTCGAGCCTGCTCAACGCGCTGACCGGCGCGGGCGTGCTGGTCGAGGACGCGCTGTTCGCGACCCTCGACCCCAGCGTGCGCCGGGCCAAGTCGCCTGGCGGCCGCCCGTTCACGCTGACCGACACGGTCGGCTTCGTCCGGCACCTGCCGCACCAGCTGGTGGACGCGTTCCGGTCCACCCTCGAGGAGGCGGCCGACGCCGAGCTGATCCTGCACGTGGTCGACGGCTCCGACGCCGACCCGGCCGCGCAGCTCTCGGCCGTTCGGACGGTCCTCAATGAGATCGGCGCGGGGAACGTCCCCGAGCTGGTCGTGATCAACAAGATCGACGACGCCGACCCGGTGGCGCTCAAGGCGCTGCAGCTTCGCGAGCGGGAGTCGGTGCTGGTGTCGGCCAGGACCGGCGAGGGCATCGACGAGCTCCGGGCCGCCATCGAGGCGCGGCTGCCTGAGCGGGACCAGCTGATCCGGGCGAGCGTGCCCTACAGCCGGGGCGACCTGGTGGCCAGGGCGCACGCCGCGGGCGAGGTCGCGCACGAGGAGCACGGCCCCGACGGGACGCTGCTGGAGGCCCGGGTGCCGCCCGAGCTGGCGTTCGAGCTGGAGCAGTACGCCGTCGTGTAAACGGCAGAGCAGAACGAGAGCATAGCTGCGCGGGCCGTCCCGATCGGGGCGGCCCGCGTAGTGTACTCGCCAGTAGCTTCGAGATCCCTGAGTTCTTGGCGCCGGGACTTGTAACCGACCCCCTCGGTGCAATACCGTGACGGAACCGATATGTGGGGCGGATCCGCGCAACCCGGTGCCAACCGGGCCATCGCGCCTTTCCTGCATTGCTTGGTAAGCACGGTCAGCGCCGACGTCAACATTGCATGTCAGGTGGCCGAAGATGATGGCAGGGACCGACCCCCGTGGTTCCGGGCCGGGCGCGAGCCCGGTGATGACCCGATGACCGCCCGGCTGCTCACAAGCATCGGCCGGCTCTGGACCGGGTCCGAGTTCATCGGCAACGCCGCCATCCTGATCTCCGACGACCGGATCGCCTGGGTCGGCCCGTCGGCCGAGCTCCCGCGCAGCGTCCCCGGCGTGGTCGATGACATCGTCGACGTGGACCTGGTCGAGAACCTGGGCGGCGGCCTGGTGACCCCGGGCCTGATCGACGCGCACACGCACCCGGTCTACGCGGGCAACCGGCACGCCGAGCTGGCGATGCGGTCGACCGGCCTGTCGGACACCGAGATCACCGCCGCGGGCGGCGGCATCAGCTCCACGATCACCGTGACCAGGGGCACTGACCCCTGGACGCTCTGCAACAACGTCCGCGAGCGGCTGGCCGCCTGGCTGCAGTCGGGCACCACCACGATCGAGGCCAAGACCGGCTATCACCTGACCCGCGACGGCGAGCTGGCCGACGTGCGGATGCTCCGCTCGCTCGAGAACGAGCCCGGCATGCCCCGGGTGCACGTGACCTTCTACGCGGCCCAGGCGGTGCCGCCGGAGTTCTTCGGCCGCCGCAGCGACTACATCGACGCGGTCTGCGCCTGGTGCGCCGACGCCGCCGCCGTCGGCGCCGACAGCGTGGACGTCAACTGCGAAGACGGCCGGTTCACGGAGGAAGAGGCCCGCTGGATCCTCAACGCGGGCCGCCGGGCCGGGCTGCTGCCCCGGCTGCACGCCTGCGGCAACACCAAGAACGGGGCGGTCCGGGTGGCGGCCGAGCTCGGCTGCGCGTCGGCCGACCTGCTGCACGCGGCGACCGACGAGGACGTGGCGGCGCTGGCGCGCGGCGGCGTCGCCGCCGTCATCTCGCCCGGCTCGGCCCTGCAGCAGGGCGCCAGGCCGCCGGTCCGGGCGCTGCTCGACAAGGGCGTCCCGGTCGCGCTCGGCTCCGACCACACCCCCGGCGGCGTCGGCATCACCTCGATGCCGCTGGTGATCGCGCTGGCGGTGTCCTACCTGGGGATGTCGGTGACCGAGGCGCTGCGCGCCGCCACCCTGGGCGGCGCCTACGCGCTCCGCGCCCCCGACCGGGGCGCGCTGGTCCGCGGCCGGCTGGCCGACATCGTGCTCTGGGACGCCGACCACGAGGGCGCCTTCGCCTGGAACTACGGTCTCCAGCCGCGCCGCGTGTGGCGCGGCGGCGAGCCCGCCACCCCCTGACCCCAGGTCACAATCGGTCCTATCGAACGGACCGTTGCTTCGCCCCCGACCGTCGCTCATCCGCGGGCGCCGTCGTCTGCCCGCGGACGCCGTTGTCCGCCCCGGCGTCGATGCCCACCCCGGCGTCGTTGTCCGCCCGGCGTCGTTGTCCGCCCGGCGCCGATGCCCACCCCGGCGCCGTTGCCTACCCCCGGTCGGCCGCGCCCGAGATCACGTCGGTCGGCCAGGCCGCCGCCGGGGGCGGCTGGGCGTTGGCCTTGGTGACGATCTGGCCCCC
>Ga0302324_100017261_pt1 | contig 14321 bp, 13 predicted proteins | sample Palsa_T0_1_FD_201949 | JGI IMG/M metagenome (GOLD analysis project Ga0302324, IMG submission 201949) | Peat permafrost microbial communities from Stordalen Mire near Abisko, Sweden - Palsa_T0_1 | ecosystem: Environmental > Terrestrial > Soil > Palsa > Peat permafrost | place: Sweden: Abisko... | reverse complement strand
CTCAAGACTCGCTGCTGCATGAAGCGCCACTCATCCAGCACCACTGTCTCGGTCGCACCCAGCAGAAGTCCTTTGCCAAGCAGCCACATCCGCCGTGCCCACACGCCTACTGGGCTGCCGGTCGCCGGTTCGCCGCCGAGCATCAATACGAGCGCCTGCAGTTCGTCACCGTAGCGCCCCCACTCCTCGCCGCGATGGCGCAGAACCGTGCGCAACTGTTGCGCGCCGTGCGTTCTGGCGCAGGCCTGGCAGAGCGCCTCGGCGCTGCGACAGCTGCGAATCAGGCGATTTAATGTGCGGATCGTTTGTCTTGCCTGCATACCTAAATCCCCAGTTGTGCATCGAGAGTGTATTTGTCATAAGCATGAAGCGTGCCCGATTGCGGCGGGCAATTATTGGCACGCGGGTTGCATAGACGTGCTACCCCCCTTGGCGGGCTGAAGAAAATTCAGCCCGCTGTTTTTTCAGCCATCGGGTCCTCCACTCTGTACCGCGCCGCAACGGCCGGCGGCGGGTTCTCGGACCTGCGGCTGTGACAGCTGATGAATCAGCGGCACGAATCTTTCGAAATCCACCGGCTTGGGCACGTGCACGTCGAAGCCTGCGGCGAGCGCGGCGGCCTCGTCGCCGCTTGTGGCGTGTCCGGTCAAGGCGATCGCAAGGACGCGATTGCCCGACTGCAGCGCCCGCAGTTTGCGAACCAGCGAATAGCCGTCCTCCACCGGCATACCGATATCGGTCACGACGACGTCAAAGCTCGAATCCTGCGCCGACAACTTCTCATAGGCAGAAGCCGCCGAGTCGCTGACCGCCACATCGGCACCCTCGAGGCGCAGTAACTCCGCGACGACGGTACGGGCCTCGAGTTCATCATCAACGACCAGAATCCCAAGGCCGGCTAGGCAGCGCGAGCGCGGCGCCGTGTGGGAAGGTACTCCCGGGGCTGCAATCCAAAGCGGTGTTGAACACGCCGGCAGTCGCATTGTAAAGGTCGCCCCGCAACCGGGACCGGCACTCGAAACGGACAGCTCACCGCCATGCAGCGCGACGATCTGGCGTGCAGCGCACAGCCCAAGCCCCAGTCCGCGGCGATCGTGCGTGCCCGCGGGGTCTCCCGGGCGCAGTCGGTCGAACACACGTGCCAGCGCCGCCGATGCGATGCCCTGGCCGGTGTCCGAAACGCGCAGCTCGATGTCGTTGCCCTCGCGTCGTAAGGACAGCTCGACCTTGCCACCGACCGGCGTGAACTTGATCGCGTTCGAAGTGAGGCTGTCGATAACCTGGCGCAGTCTTCTGGGGTCGCCGCTCAATTCGTCCGTGGTGGCGGAAAAATCCGCGCTGATGTTGATCTCTTTGGCGCTCGCGGCCGCGCGCGCCGCATCGAGCGCGATCGCTGCGATGCTGGCAAGGCTCATTGGACGCGGCTCCATCTTGAAACTGGCGGGCCCCAGACCTTCCCGATCAAGTAAGTCATTGACGATGCGCAGCTGTGCTCTACCGCCCTGCTCGATGCGGGCGGTGATCGCCAGAAGTTCCGCATCGTCGCTGCGTTTCATGCCGAGGATGCGATTCCAGCCGAGCATCGCATTCAAGGGCGAGCGCAACTCGTGCGAGACGAACGAGAGAAGTTCCGCATTCGAGCGACGCACCGCGTCGCTGACTGCGTGCTGTTCGTGCTCACGCGCAACCACGGCCTGCGACAGCCGCACCGCGTCGCGTTCCGCGGTAATGTTGCTCGCCACCAAGATGACCTCACCGCTGGTGCGTTTTGCGGCGCTTTCGCTCGCCACGTTGCCCGCAAGAAAGCGTCCACGCAGCGCGATGTATTGAGTGGTGCCGCAAGGCCACACAGCGCGCACCGTGAGATCAAATGGCGTGCCACGCTTCATCGCGGCGGTAATTGCCGTGCCCAGTGGTGCGCGATCCTCCGCGTGCACGCGCGCCTGAAGGTCCGCACGTTCAAGCAGTGCGTCCGGGGCCCAGCCAAAATGCGCCTTGAAATGCGCATTGGCCGCAAGTTTGCTGCGCGCTGTGCGGATCCTGCAGAACCCCACGCTACCCGCGCCGAGAACGACCTCGAGTGCATCCTTCGCTCGACTGAGCGAAGCTCGCGCGCGCCGTTCGCGAGCCAGCGCGGCACGCAGTCGGGTACTTTCGGAACTCGCAGCGCTATCGTGAATTGTATTCATGTCGTTTGTACAACGGGCGGCAATATCCACGCGGTGCGTGGGCGTTTGTTACACGGCGCTGCAATTGGCACAGCTGTTGCTTGAGCTCGAGGCAGTCGGTCCATAGTTATAGGATTTTCCGCATGTTCAACGCGGTAAGCGGCCTTCGGCTCAAACAGCAGCTCGCCCTCACCCCTAGGTTGCAGCAATCCGTCAAACTGTTGCAGCTTTCTGCTCTGGATTGTGTGCAAGAACTGCACCAAGCCATGGCGCTCAACCCGTTTCTGGAAGAGATCACGGAGCCTGCCGACGCAGCGCCGGCCGAAGAGGCGTCTGAGGAGCCGTTGGACGGCGAATTCGAGTACCCGGAAGCGGGCACTTCGAGCGCTGGTGCGGAGGATCTTCCAGACTGGACAGAGTGGACGGCGTCGCCCGCCTCGCTGCGCGGTTCGCTCAAGGAGCAACTGCTGTTACTGGGCCTCGAGGAACGCGATCACGCGCTCGCCAATCTCATCGTCGATGCACTCGATGAGGATGGCTTTTTGCGCCAGCCGCTCGATAAGCTTCTCGCGGAAGGATCGGATCTCGCGCCGGAGGAGCTGCCGACGGCGCTGCGCATCGTGCAGACGCTTGAGCCGAGCGGCATTGCCGCGCGCGATCTTGCCGAGTGTCTCTGCCTGCAGCTGCAGGAGTTGGATCCGCGACTTCCCGGACACGCGCTCGCCGTCAAGATCGCGCAGGACAAGCTTGAAATGATGGCCGCGCGCGATCATGCGCCCTTGCGCAACCTCTTGGGGTGCACGGATGCGCAGTTGCACGATGCGTTCGAGCTCATCCGCGGACTTGACCCGCGCCCGGGATCAAAGATTGGCGCATTCGAGCCGCGCGCCATCGTCCCGGATGTCGTCGTCCGCAAGGACAAGAAGCGCTGGACGGTAACGATCAATGCGGCGATCTATCCGCGCATCCGTGTCAATCAGCACTATGCCGAATGCCTGCGCCGTGCACGCGCGGCGGAAAGCGCGCCGCTCGCGCAGCATCTGCAGGAGGCGCGCTGGCTGGTGCGCAACCTGGAGCAGCGCTTCCTCACGATCCAGCGGGTCGCCGAGGCAATCGTCGCCCGGCAGCGCAATTTCTTCGAATACGGAGATTTGGCCATGCGGCCGCTGACGTTGCGCGAGATCGCCGCGGAACTTGCGCTTCATGAGTCGACGGTATCGCGCGCAACGAGCCATAAGTACATGGCGACGCCGCGCGGCGTCATCTCCTTCAAGCGGTTTTTCTCGCGTCAACTGGCAACCGTCAGCGGCGGTTCGTGTTCGGCGACTGCCATCCGGGCGCTGATGCGCGAGTTCATTGCATCCGAGGACCGCAAGCATCCGCTTTCGGATGTGCAGCTGACGGAGTTACTGACCGGGCGCGGCGTCAAAGTCGCGCGGCGAACCGTAACGAAATACCGTCGCTCCATGCAATTGCCGGCGGTGGAGTCACGGCGGGACTAAGACGCGCTCCTGGGGGCCATCTGCCGCCCGTGTAGGAAAAGTCTGACACGCACTTCGGAGCTCGCTCACCCCTATGCCCGTAACCGCCGACTGCTGGCGGCGCCGCGCACCTGTAGCTTGACCCCATCGACAGGCCAGTACGGAGCGCAGCAAAATGGTGACCGACGACATGGTGGCTCTCATGCCTCAAATGCACAACTTCGCGCGCTCCTTGTGCCGCGATGCGGTGCGGGCGGCCGACCTCGTTCAGGAGGCGCTGCTGCGTGCTTGCACGCATATCGAACGCTTTGAGCCGGGCACCAACCTTAAAGCTTGGCTGTTTACGATTTTACGCAACGAGCACTATTCGCAAGTGCGGCGGCAGAAATTCGAGGCGGTCGGAGTAGACACATCAACTCTGCCCGAACCGAGCGTACTGCCTGATCACGACGGCGAACTTGAACTGCGTGAAATGAACAGCGCGCTGTCGGCACTGCCGACCGGCCAGCGCACGGCACTCCTTTTGGTGAGTGCGAGCGGTCTGTCGTATGAGGAAGCTGCCGAGATTTGCGGCTGCGCGGTCGGCACGATCAAAAGCCGCGTCGCCCGTGCGCGCGAAACGCTGGTGAGCGTGCTGGATGTCAACGCGCCGCAGAAAGGTGCCAAGCGCACGCGTCATGCGCGCGCGGCGAGACGCGCCAACGCGGTGCCAGTCACGCGAAAAATTTTCCATTCGTCTTTGACGACGGCGCCGAGCTTCAGGTAGAAGCCGATCGCAGGCTCATTCCAGTCGAGCACTGCCCACTCGAGCCGGCCACAGCCGCGCTCGAGTGCGGTCTGGGCAAGCCACACCAACAGGCGTAACCCAACGCGCCTGCCGCGCGCCGTGGGTCGTACGTACAAGTCCTCAAGGTACAGGCCCGGGCGCCCCAGAAAAGTCGAATAAGAATGGAAAAAAAGCGCAAATCCGACCGGCACGCCATTCAAACATCCGAACACCACTTCGGCGTACCGCCTCGTACCAAAGAGTGATGCGCGTAGCTCGTCCTCAGTCGCGACGACTTCGTGCGCGAGATGCTCATACTCGGCGAGCTCGCGGATAAAGCCGAGAATCACACCCACCTCGTGCTCGGCAGCGGGACGTACGCAGAACTCCTCGCCCATCCAGGTCAGCCCGTGCTCTGCAGGCCCTGGGCGATCCCACCGATGCTCGCGAGCAGGGCTTCAAACAGATCGCGGTCCTCGCGCCCACCAGCCCGCCAGCGTCGCAAGAGATCCACCTGCATGAGATTCATGGGATCAACATACGGATTGCGCAGCTGCAAGGCACGCTGCAACGTCGGGTCGCCATCTAGAAGCGCCGCGTAGTCCTTCACCTCGAGCACGTGTTGACGGGCCGCTGTGTATTCGCGCCTGATCTCGGCGAAGAAGCGGTGCAGTGGCGTCGGCGCGAGCACGTTGTACGCGTGGGCGATTTCGAGGTCCGCTCGCGCAAGCATCGCCTCAATATCATCGATGAGATTGCGCAGAAAGAACCAGTTCGCATAAGCGTTACGCAGCAGCGGCAGTCCGAAACGCTCAATCGCAGCTTTTAGACCGCTGCCTGCGCCGTACCAGCCGGGTAGCATGTGCCGCGACTGGGTCCAGGCAAACACCCACGGCACCGCCCGCAGCGCTTCTAGCCCCTCAAGCTCGGGGCGATACACCGGCCGGGAGGCGATCTGCATCCGCTCGATCACGTCGATCGGCGTCACGTGCCGAAAGTACTCGTAAAAAGCAGGCTCACCGTGCACGAGCCGCCGGTAGGCGACACGACTCTCGGCGGCGATGGTTGCAGCACAGGCAAGCCGCTCGCTGTCGTCACTTGCCAAAGTGCCGTTGCGCGCGGCGAACGTGCAGAGCGACAGTGCGTTGAACGCGCGCTCGAGAGTTCGCATGGCGATCGGGCGCAGACCGTAACTCTGCTGCACGAGCTCGCCCTGCTCGGTCAGGCGCAGGACGCCGTTGACCGCCTCGGCGGGCGCCGACCTCACGAGCGCATCGATCCGGCCGCCGCCGCGCGCGATGCTGCCGCCGCGTGCGTGAAAGATCACGTGACTTTCGTGGTCCGCCGTGAGCACCTGCGCGAGCGAGCGCTGCGCTTCGTGAATGGCAAAGCGCGATGCGCACAGTCCGGCTTCCTTGTTGCTGCCCGAATAGCCGATGAGCACGCATTGCTTTCGGCCGCGCGCCTCGAGGTGGCGGCGGTAGCGCGCATCATCCAAGAGCTCACGCATCGTCGTGCCGCAGCGCTCGAGCGACTCGATCGATTCAAACATCGGCGCGAAGTCGAGCGCGACTTCGCCGGTACGCTTGTCATACGCCTCCGCCCAGCGCGCGAGCAACAACGCCGCCAGCACATCGTCTGCCCCGGTTGCACCGCTGACGATGAAATAGCCGACCGCGTCCGGACCGTATCGATGCCGTCCCTGCATGACCGCATCAAACACCGACAGGCTCCTCTTGCCGAGCGCATCGAGTTCCGCGCGCGGGCCGACGTCGCCTTCCAAAGCGGTGCCGAGAATCTGCCGGCGCTCCGCACTCGAGCGCGCACACCAGTGTGGATCATCAAGGCCGCGCGCGAGCATCTGATGATGCAGGCTCGTATGCTGCCGTACGTCCAGGGTCGCGATGTGAAAACCAAAAGTGTCGATCCGCCGCAACAGCCGCCGCACAAAGAACAGTCCCGCGTTAGCGCCCTTATTGGCGCTCAGGCTGTCCGCGATCAGCTGCACATCGGCGCGAAACTGCCGCGGTTGCTCATAGCCGTTCGCGCGTCCGGCGTAGGTGTAACGCAGCCGCTCGCCGATCTGCGCAAGGAACACACGGTACGGCATACGATCGTGACGCGCGGAGACGCTGGTGCGGGCGCTCGGCACGAGTGTCATGTAGTCATCGATGCGCGAAGCCAGGGCCGGTGACACGCTGATGCGGCTGGCACTTTGCGAGAGCTGCTGCACGAGCGCCTGACATTCGCCGAAGTAGGTGTTCACGATGATCTGTTGCTGGCGCGCGAGGGTCTCGCGAATGCTCTTGGCGTGGACATCCGGATTGCCGTCCATGTCGCCGCCCACCCAGGATCCGAAGTGCACGATCGTCGGCAGCTCGAGCGAATCCGCCGACACGCCGTAGAGCTTCTCAAGCGCCTGGCCGATCTCATCGTAGAACGGCGGCACCACGCGATACAGCACTTCAACGAGGTAGAAGAGCACGTGCTCGCGCTCATCTGAGACCGTGAGTTTTTCGCGCGGATGATCCTCGGTCTGCCAGGCTGCCGTAAGTTCGGTACGCAATCGGCCCGCGATGCTGCGGACTTCGTTCGGCGCGAGCGTCGGATCGAGCCGATCGAGCAGCAGCTGTGTGATGCGCTGCTGTTTGCGCAGGATCGTGCGCCGCGTCGATTCGGTAGGATGCGCCATGAATACCGGCTCGATGCGCAAGCTGCCGATGAGCTCGAGTACCGCATCAAGACTCGCACCGCGCTCCTTCAGCTGGCGCAGCGCATCCTCGACGCCGCCAGGCTGCGGACGCGTGCTTTCCTTCAGAAAATATTGGCGCCGGCGCCGGATGCGGTGAACTTTTTCGGCAAGATTTACGACCTGAAACCAGGTCGAAAATGCGCGCACTAGATCGCGTGCCGCCGCCGGTGGTCGCCCTTGTACGCGTGCAGCGAGCTCGATTCCCGCCTGCGGGTCCCCATCGCGGCGACGGATGGCGCAGACGCGATCCTGCTCAACGAGGTCGAGAAGCGCAGCGCCGCCCTGCTCGCGCAAGATCTCGCCCACGAGCGCGCCCAGCGCATGCACGTCCTCGCGCAGCGCCGCATGCTGCGGAGGGAAAAGAATCTCGCTACGGTTCATGATGAGCCGCGGATTCTACCGCGCGCGTCACTCCCAAGTGTTGGCTTCGGCTGCAAAGTCGGCGCGCTGCGGGCGTACGACGCAGAAGCGCTGGCCGCTCGGCGCCTGCATCACCCACCAGGAGCGTACTTTTTCTATACGCCGCGCGCCGAGCTTCTCGAGCCGCGCCACCTCAGCCTCGATGTTGTCGGTCTCAATATCGAGGTGCACGCGGCTTTCATGCGCAACCTGCTGCACTTCGATGTGCAGACCATTTGCGCCCGTGTCGAAGACCCGGTACGCAGGCTCCGTTTGCGACTTCACCGGCAATCCGAGCGCAGCGCTCCAAAACTGCGCGGCGGCATCGAGCTGCGCCGTGCGGCAGTCAATGATGAAACCTGCGAGACGGCTTTTGTGCATGACAATGCGCCCATTATGAAGTGACCCGACCGCTTGCGTGCACCGTAATGCGTGGTGCGTTTTACGTGCAGCGGTGAGGTGACCGATGATACAGCAGTTTTGAGGGTGCAGACTTGCCGCGAGAATAGCGTGGCGTCGAGTTGGGCTCGCTGACAGACGACAGAAGATCCATGCAGTTCGCCTGAGGGGCCTCTTGGTGTGCGCGAACCTTCGTCTCCTGCGCTTGCGATTTTATAGTCGCGGTTCGAGCGCCTGCTGCGAAGCTGCACACCGCACATGTAGCAGTGCCTGCGGGCAAACAAAAACTGCAAGGGATCGCCGCCGGCGCGCTTCTAGCCTGCGAGCAGGATGGACTCCGCATGCTCGAGAGCTCTGGGCGGCCCGTAAATGACGACAATATCACCGTCGCGCAGCCGCGCATCCAGGTCTGGCTGGCGCCCCACAATGCCCTGCCTGCGGATGGCGGTGAATGCCACCTGTGCGCCGCGCGCACGCGCCTCTGCGATCGTGCGACCGATCGCCCACGCCTGCGGCGGAAGCACGACGGACTTCACCTCCTCTTCGTGCTCATTGGTGTCGTCGATCGGATGCTCACCGTCGCGGCTGACGACACTGCGCAGCAGAGCGTAGCGGCTATTGCGGATCTCACCGACCGCGCGCACCACCCGCGTGAGTGGCACGCGCAGCAAGAGCAACACCTGCGAGACCAACATGAGGCTTGCTTCGAAGGTCTCAGGCACGACCTCGGTCGCGCCCGCCGCCTGCAGCTCGGCAAGCCGTGCGTCATCGGGCGTGCGCACCAGCACCGGAACATCCGGCCTTAACCTGCGTATGCTGCGCAATATCCCAATGGCGGTGGTCGGTTCTGAGAAACTCACGACCACCGCGCTCGCATTCTCAAGACCGGCTTGAATCAACATGTCCTCATCGGCCGAATCGCCGAAGATCACCGGCTCGCCGGTCTGACGCGCCGCGCGGATGCGTGCCGGATCAAGATCGAGTGCGATGAATTCAAATCCCTGCGATTCGAGCACGCGCGCAACGTTCTGGCCGACTCGGCCGAAGCCGCACAGAATCACGTGATCGCGGCGCGCAATCTCGCCGGTAGCCGCCGCCTCGCGCTCGATCGCGGTCGCCGGCGGCCCTTTCTCGCCGAGGAGAAAGCGTGCGATACGCTTATTGTTGCTGAGGATGAGGGGACTTAAGAGCATCGACAGCACGGTTGCAACCAACAGCGGTTCGCCCCACTGCGGCGCAATCAGATTGCCGCGCAAGGCAATCGTGAAAAGCGCAACGCCGAACTCGCCACCGATCGATATCACGACCCCGGTGCGGATCGCCTTGAACGCCGAGCCTGCATAGGCGCGCGTCGCAAGCGCAGCGAGTGCTGCCTTGATCACAATCATCCCGAGCAGCATTACCGAGATGATGCCGAACTCGTTGATGAGCAGGCGTACATCGAGAAGCATTCCGACGGAGATAAAGAACAGACCCAGCAGAATGTCGCGGAACGGTCGGATGACAACTTCAATCTGATGGCGGTATTCAGTTTCAGCGACCATCATTCCGGCGAGAAACCCCCCAAGCGCGAGCGACAAGCCGGCGAGATAAGAGGTCCACGCCGCCGCCAGCACCACAAACAGAACAGCGAGCGTGAACAGCTCCCGCAGGCGACTGTGCGCAATCACGTGAAAGAGCGGGCGTAGGAGCCAGCGGCCCGCCGCGAGCACGACCATCACGGCAAACACGCCACCGGCCAGAAACAGCAGGCTTGCAAGCAACGAGAATTGCGCCGCGCCGCCGCGCGACAGCGCCGAGGCGAGTGCCAGAAAGGGCACGAAGGCCAAATCCTGAAAGAGCAGCATGCTGAAGGCGAGCCGCCCATGCGTGCGGTTAAGTTCGGCTCGGTCCGTGAGCTCATGCAGGATGATGGCTGTGGAACTCATGGCAATCGCGCCGCCCACCACCACGGCGATGAGCCAAGGCACGCCAAAAAACCGTGCGATGAGCGCTACTGCGCCAACCGTGAGCGTTACCTGCGCAGCACCCAATCCGAAAACCTCGCCGCGCATGGCGAGCATGCGTGGCAGAGAGAATTCGAGGCCCAGGGTGAAGAGGAGGAAGACGATCCCGAGTTCAGCAAGCAGATCCGTGGTCTGCGACTGGGAGACGACCCCAAGCGCATGGGGACCGAGAGCGAGGCCCACGATCAGGTAACCCAGGATGGTCGGCTGGCCGAGGCGCCGCGCGATCGTGACGACCAGCAAGGACGCCGCCAGCAGAACCAGGACTTGAGAGAGCGGCTGCTCGAGCATCCGGCAACTTAGACCGGGCCGGTCCGCGCACGCAAGAAAAGCGCGCCAACCTGATTTACGAGCCCATCAATACCGTCGTGTCGTAACTCTCAAAGCCACGTATCGCCCGGCTGTAGGCGTTGTAGATGAGCTGCTCGGCTTTCTTATCGGCGCGCGGCGTCAGGAGCATGCGCAGCACGACATCATCGCTCGGCCGGGTGTCATCCTGCGCCAGGAGCTGTTCAATGAAACGTGTCAGGCGATGCACGAGCTCATTCACGAACCGCAGGTGCAGGCCATCATGTACGAGCTCGGCATGCGGCCCATAGGTGCTGCGCGCGCCATCAGCGAGCTCGTGCAGAAACAGATTCAAGAGCCGGCCTTTGTCGATGTAGGCAAGTTCGTTGAAGTACTGGATTTCCGAATCGAGATTCACTTTGCTACCCGCTGCGCCCTAGGCCGGGAAGAAATCGATGGGCTTGGTCGTGGTGATCGGCTCGACGTCCTTCGCCTCAAAGCGGAACAATTTTACCCGAAGCACGATCTTGCTCTCCAGCTCCGGATCGCGCAGCTCGCTTGAAACCAGCCGGCACATGGTGACTTCGCCCGACGGGGCAATCGTAAACTCGAGCACGAGCTTGCCCTGCAGATCCGGTTTCTCGCGCAGCGCACGGCTGTAGAGCGCGTAAATTGCACCCTTGTTGCGATCGAATACGAGTTCTATTTCCTCGCGCGAGCGCGCCGGTTTGCCGCTCACGCCGCTGCGTGTGGCCGGGCGGTTGTCGAGCCCCGAATGTGCGATGGCAGAGCTCACGGCGGTCGTCTCATGCCCGGTGAGCGAGCCCGCGCCGTTGCCAAAGCCGCGACTGGAATTGGCTGACGTGATGCCGCCGCTACCGACGCCTACCTTGGAGGTAATGAGCGAGCGCTCCGCGTGCGAGTCCGCGCCCACCGCGCCGGTGAGGTTTTTCGTCTCACCGAGGGTCTGATCCGGCATCTGATCGCGCAGATCCGCAAGTTCGTCTTTGACCTGGCTCAATTGGCGCTCGGCTTTCTCGCGTGCCTGCTTGGCACGATCAACCGGCTGCGGCGGCGCCACCGGAATCTTCTTCACCGGCTCAACTTTAGGCGTCTCCTCGACCGGCGGCGGTGGCGGTGGCGGCGGCGGTTTCACCTGATTCTCGATCATGACCCGTGCCAGGCGCTGTGGCACCGCATCCGCGGCGTTCTCGCGCGGTGGCGCGGGCAGGAGCGGGAACAAGATGCCCAAGACGGCAAGCGTGATGAGCCCGATCCGCAGAATCTTCTGAAAACGCAGACGCTCCTCGGGGTCACCTTCCCAAGGCAGCTCGTAGCGACGGTAATAAGGGGCTAGCAGCACAGCGAACTCCGCACGAGGGGCTAAGTGCCCGGCGCCTGTCCGGCGGTAAAGGGCTTTTCCTTCTGCAGCACGGCTAAGGAAATGCGGCCGTAGTCGGCATCGGTACAGGTGGCCATGACCTTTTTCAGCACGTCATAGGGCAGCGCCTTGTCGCCCATAATCGTAATCTCGCGCGCCGCAAGGTCGCGCGCGCTCAGCTCCTTGCCGACCAGCATCGGTCGCTTGAGCGCATCGCGCAGTGCAGGGATAATCGGCGCGGAATTGGCGCGAATGTCAGCTACGCTTGCGATGCGCTCGCCCTGCACGAACAAATCCGTCTTCGTAATCATCACGACGACCGACAGACGCGGCGAGGTTTGCGCGATCGACTGCGGGACTTCAACACCCTTGGTATTTTGAATGATCTCGACTTCGGTCGAGTACACGAGCAGGAACGCCACCATCACCGTCAGGATATCGATAAACGGAATGAGGTTGAGTGCGACATCGGCACGATGCCGCGAATGATGTTCGGCCATGCGTCGGGCGCGATGCGACATGCTCATTGCGGCACATCTCCGATTGAAATGTCAGGAAAGAGCTCCGCCTGGTCGGTACGCAGGCCCTGCTTGACCTCGAACACACGCACACGATCCATGACCTGCACGAGAATGTCGTACGGCACGTCAGGCTCAAAGAGAATGCTCGCGTCGGTCTTCTCGGGGAACTTCGCCTTCACGCGCTTCAGATAGTTCGTGAGTCCGTCATAGTCATAAGCGCCCGCCACATTCGGCAAAGTGCCAAGCGGCCCGCTGTTGCGGTCCGCGATCTGGATCGAGTCCTTGCGCACCAGGACTTCCAGCTGCAGTCCCTGCGGCGGCTCGAGAAACTGCGTCTGCTGCGCCGGTAGATTGAGCTCGAGCACCACGGTGCGCGAGAACACCGCCGTCATGAGCAGGAAAGTCACGAGCACCGTAAAGATGTCGATCATGGGCACGAGCATCAGTTCGGCGGGCTTGCGCGTGTGGCGCGCAAGCTTCTTAGACTCGTAAGAGCGACGCATAAGACAGACCCTGGTGAGGCTTTAGCGGCTCACGCTGCCGCAGCGGAGTCGGGCTTGCGCTCCGTGATGGCATTCAGGAACTTGACCGACGCCATCTCCAGACTGTCAATGATCTCGGTCGTCTTGGTTTGCAGCCACGCATGAATCAATAAAATCGGCACGGCGGTCATCAAACCAAAAGCCGTGCAGTTCATCGCCACCGAGATACTCGCCGACAGCAGATTGGCCTTCTCCGCCGGATTGACGGTCGCAACCGCCGCAAACGCGCGGATGAGGCCCATGACGGTACCCAGGAGGCCGAGCAGAGTTGCCAGATTCGCGAAAGTCGCAAGATAGTGGGTGCGCTTCTCAAGCCGCGGCACGACCTCCATCAGGCTCTCCTCCATCGCTTTTTCGATGTCGTCGCGGCGGCGTGCCGACTGAATGCGGGCCAGGCCATAGTTCAGGATCTGCGCGATTGCAGCATCCGACTTCGAAGTAATTTGCACGACCTGCCGGAAGTCGCCCTTTGCGAGCAGCGGCACAACCTCGTTCCACACGCTGCGGTTCTGTACCGCGGCGCGCGTCAGGTAAATGTAGCGCTCGACTGCAATCGCAAGCCCGAACACGAGCACGATGGCGATCGGATACATGAAATCGCCGCCACCTTGAAAGAACCGAACAATGAGGTTCCAGAAATCCATCGGCTTTTCTCCCACTCAATCAAGCCAACCAAACTGAAGGACGCATCTGCAAAAAACTGAGACCTACTTCTCATCCCGAGCGCGCGGTGTCTCTGCGGTACCGCTCTGCGCCGCCGGAACTGGCGGCGGTGCCGCCGCCCCGCCCGGCGGCCGCGCCTCGTCGGGTTTCAAAGCTCCGTAATAGCGATTTTCACGCTTGAAAACATCCCGATCGACCGGCGCCAGAACCTCATCGAGGAGACTGTTGGCGGGCCGTCCGGTGAGGTCGCTAAGATCCGAATGCTTCCACGGAACGATATACAGTACCTTCGGCAGCTCACGATTGCCGGTGATCTGTGTCGTATCAAGCTCAATTCGATCCTTGGCATTGCCCTTGGGCTTGCCGGCAGGCGCACCCGCCGACGTCGTTTGGCGTTTGGCCTCACGCGCGGGCATCGTGGCAGCACGGACGGGCGCCTGCGCCGATGCATCAGGCGTCGCCGCGGAAGTATCGACCGCAGGCTCCAAATCCTGCGCCGCCTTATGCGGCTCGGCCGAATCACCAGGGGCCACTGCCGCAGGCTTCTCCTGCGCCATGAGGCCTCCTGAGAGCAAGCTTGCGCACAGGCAGGTGAGCATAAGACGGTAAGTGCTGGGCATCGCTAGTCTCCCGATGGGCTCTCAGGCGCGCTCGCCGGAGGAGTCACGGACGGTTGCGCCGGCTGGTCCGCGGCTCGACTTGCCGGCTTTTTCTGCCCGGTACGTTGCCTGAGTTCGGCGATCCAGACGCTCACGGGCTTCGCTTCCCCGGAGAGTTCCTGATAGCGCTCAAGTTGCACGAGCGCACGTGCGGGATCATCAAGGTACAAGTCGAGCACGACACCGAGATTACGGTGCGCGGGGGCGAAATTGGGATCCGCAGCAATAGCTTTCTCGTAGGCGGCGGCCGCCTCGGAGAATCGTCCACGCAAGCGCAGGGTGACACCGAGCTCGCT
>Ga0302324_100017258_pt1 | contig 14323 bp, 13 predicted proteins | sample Palsa_T0_1_FD_201949 | JGI IMG/M metagenome (GOLD analysis project Ga0302324, IMG submission 201949) | Peat permafrost microbial communities from Stordalen Mire near Abisko, Sweden - Palsa_T0_1 | ecosystem: Environmental > Terrestrial > Soil > Palsa > Peat permafrost | place: Sweden: Abisko... | reverse complement strand
TGGCCGAGCTTGACCCGCGACGTCGTCGCCGCATAGGCCGACATCAACGACCACGCCTCGTGGGTGGCTTCGCCGGTCGGCATCGGCACGGTGTGGAAGTGGTCGTAGACCCATACCGAGTCCCAGGCACTGTCGTCGGCGTAGGCGGCCAGATCGCGCATCACCGGCCAGTGCTGGTCGACGTCGATGCCGGCCAGGTCCAGCCGCCAGCCTTGCGGGATGAAAAATCCGAATCGCATAACCTCGGACTCTAGCCCGACGAAGATACGAGACGGGCAGGCCGTAGGGAGGTCTGATGCGGATCCTTATCTCGGGTGCCAGCATCGCCGGACCGGTGTTGGCTTATTGGCTCGCACGCGGCGGTTTCGACGTCACCGTCGTCGAGCGCGCACCGACGTTGCGAAAGACCGGTGGCCACGCCGTGGACTTGTTCCGTCCGTCGATGGAGATTTCGGCGAAGATGGGCGTCCTGCCGCGCATCGAATCGCTTGCCACCGGAACGGATCGGCTGACGCTGTACCGCGAGGGCAAGAGTCGCCCGGCACGAGTCGACCTCACCAAGATTGTCGGCGCAGCATCCGACCGGCACGTCGAGATCATGCGCGACGATCTCAGCGAGGTCTATTACGACGCCGGCCGCGAGCACATCGAGTATGTGTTCGGCGACTCGATCACGGCCATCTCACCCGACGGCGAGGTGACATTCGAGCATGCGGCGACGCGCAGGTTCGACGTCATCGTCGGGGCCGACGGGCTGCACTCGAATGTCCGGCGTCTGGTGTTCGGTGAGGAGGCTGGGCTCACCCGGTTCATCGGTGGATACCTCGCGGTGGTGTCAGTGCCCAAATCGCTTGCGCCCGAGGGCGAGATGATCGTTCACGCCGGCGTTGGGCGGATGGCGGGCATCTACACTGCGCAGCATCTTGACGACGCGCGGGCACTGTTCATGTTCCGGAGCAAGACCGAGCTGGATTATCACTACCGAGACACAGTGCGGCAGAAAGAATTACTGCGTGACGCACTCGCCGGGCTAGCTGAGCAGGCAGACCGCTGGCTGGCCGAAGTCGACCGGACGCCCACCTTCTATTTCGACTCGATCAGCCAACTCTCACTGGATATCTGGTCACGGGGGCGAGCTACCCTCGTCGGCGATGCCGGATACTGCCCCGGGCCCGCGGTGGGTGGCAGCACCAGCCTGGCGGTCATCGGGGCGTACGTGCTGGCCGGCGAGCTCATCGCTGCTCGCGGAGATCATCTGCGCGCATTCGCGGCCTACCAGCACGAGATGACCGAGAAGGTCAGTCGTAGCCGGGTCTTCGCGCGCGGCGCCGCCAAGACCCTCCTTCCCGGGTCCGCCGCGGGGGTATGGGCCGTCACCCGTGGTGCGCAGTTGGTCTCGTCGCTGCCCGCGCCATTCACCAGGGCTGTCGCGAAGTTGAACACCAAGGGCGTACGGATGCACGACTCGATGGGAGTACCCGACTACCCCGATGTAAGCATCTGAGACGATGCCCCGAAGGCATGAACCACGGCCGCCTGCCACGAGAGGAATCACCGTCGATGGACCTCACCGGTATCGGGATCTGGAGTAGCCAGCTTCGCTACGGCGACCCCGCTGAATCCGCGGACGCAGCAGCGGAATTAGACGAATTGGGGTTCCGGGCACTGTGGATACCCGACGTTGGCGGGGCGGTCTTCGACGCGGTGGGCAACCTGCTCGCCGCGACCAAGCAAACCACGGTCGCCACCGGGATCCTGAATCTCTGGATGCATACGCCGAGCGACGTCGCCGCGTCATACGCAGACCTGACCGCCGCCCACGGCGACCGTTTCCTACTGGGCATCGGGGTCAGCCACGCGCCGCTGATCGACGCCGGCTCGCCCGGGCGCTACCGCAAACCCCTGGCGGCGACGGCGTCATTCTTGGACGAATTGGACGCCACGCCGCAACCGGTTCCCACCGAACGACGGGTGCTGGCCGCGCTCGGCCCGAAAATGCTGTCGCTGTCCGCGAGACGTGGCGCCGGGGCGCACCCCTACCTCGTCACCCCCGAGCACACCGCAGTGGCCCGTGGGACTCTGGGCGACGGACCCTTGCTGCTGCCAGAACAGACCGTGATTCTCACCGACAGCGCCGACGAAGCACGCGCTATCGGAACCGACTGGCTGCGTGCGTATTTGGCTTTGCCGAACTACGCCAACAATCTGCTGCGTTCCGGCTTTTCCGAAGACGATCTGGCGCAGGTGAGCCCGCGCCTTTTCGACGCGATCATCGCGTGGGGCGACGAGGAGGCAATCCTGCGCAGGGTGTCCGAGCATCGTTCGGCCGGCGCCGACCACGTCTGCATCCAGGTGTTGCTGAACGACCCGAAGGCCTATCCACGCGAGCAGTGGCGCCGAATCGCGGCGGCTCTCACCTAGCGAGCCACACCCGCCTCTCGGAGAGGCGGGCACAAAGTGTGCACCTCCCTGGTAGATACCCGAGTGGCTGATGTGAATAGGCCAGTACCGTAGGTTCATGTCTTCCAAGCACACGCTGTTTCGGATCTTCTACCGGCTTGGTTTCACGCCGTGGGATGGCCACCCACTGGCCCAAAGCCTGCGAACCCTCATTGAAGGCAACGATGCGCTGCCCGCCGGCAGAGCTCTCGAACTCGGTTGCGGTACCGGCGACACCTCCATCTACCTGGCCGAGCATGGCTGGCAGGTCACCGCTGTCGACTACGTAAAGCAAGCGTTGGAAAAAGCCCGCGCCAAGGCGGCAACCGCCGGCGCGGTAATCAACTTCGCCCGCGCCGACGTCACCCGCTTGAGCTCCGCCGGCCTCGGCGACAACTTCAGGTTGATCGTCGACAACGGCTGTCTGCACAACATGAGCGACGGCGACCGTGACGCTTACGTCCGCGAGGTCACCGCCATGGCGGCCCCGGACGCGCGGTTGCTGATAGTCGCGTTCGCTCCCGGCGGCAGGTTCGGTGTGCGGGGCGTCGAACCCGCCGAGATGGCGCAACGATTCAGCCAAGGGTGGACCTTGCTGTCCGCCGGCACCGAGCGGGGGCTAGACGCTGAACAGACCCCGACTCGGCACTACCTCTTTCAGCGCAGCGGTTAACTACTTGGTCAGCGAGGACGGCGGCAGGAACCGGTCGCCGTACTTGGCCGCCAGCTCCTTGGCCCGCGCCACGAAGGCTTCCTTGCCGGTGCCGAGCGCACCCTGGTAGCCGACGATGAACTGCGCCGAGCCACCGGTGTACGGCGGGAAGCCGATACCCATGATCGAGCCGATGTTGGCGTCGGCGGTCGACGTGAGCACACCTTCGTCGAGGCACTTCTGGGTTTCCAGCGCCTCGGCGAACAGCATCCGGTCGACCATGTCCTGCAGCGGCAGCTCAGTCGAACCGGACTTGAACGTCTCGCGTAGGCCCGGCCACAGCCGGGTCCGCTTGCCGTCGACGTATTCGTAGAAGCCGGCACCCTTCAACCGCGACGGGCGCTCGAGCTCGATCATCTTGTCGACGACGGCCTCGGCCGGGTGCGGCTCGTACTTGCCGCCGGCGTCCTCGATGCCCTTGCGGCTCGCGGCGGCGATCTTGTGCATCAGCTCCAGGTTGAGCTCGTCGGACAGCTGCAGCGGCGGCGCCGGGTATCCGGCCTGCGAACCCGCGTGCTCGACGCTGGCTGGCTCCACACCCTCGCCCAGCATCGCGAGCGCCTCGTTCACGAAGGTGCCGATCACGCGGCTGGTGAAGAAGCCGCGGCTGTCGTTGACGACGATCGGGGTCTTGCCGATGGCCAGGGTGTAATCAAACACCCGGGCCAGCGCCTCGTCAGAAGTCTTCTCGCCCTTGATGATTTCGACCAGCGGCATCTTGTCGACCGGCGAGAAGAAGTGTATCCCGATGAAGTCCTCCTGCCGCTTCACGCCGGTCGCCAGACCGGTGATCGGCAGCGTCGAAGTGTTCGACCCGAGCAGCGCGTTGGGTTCCACGACGTCCTCGATCTCCTGGAACACCTTGTGCTTGAGGTCCTGGTTCTCGAAGACGGCCTCGACCACAAAGTCAACGCCCTTCAGGTCGGCCGGGTCAGCGGCCGGCGTGATGCGATCCAGCAGCGCCTTGGACTTCTCCTCGGTGGTCTTGCCCCGCTGAAGTGCCTTGGCCTCAAGCTTTTCCGCGTATGCCTTGCCCTTCTGTGCCGCCTCGATGCTGACGTCCTTGAGCACTACCTCGTATCCGGCCTTGGCGGATACGTAAGCGATACCGGCGCCCATCATTCCCGCCCCCAACACACCGATCTTGTGGATCTTGACGGGCTCGATGCCGTCCGGCCGCGACCCGCCACCGTTGATGTGCTGCAGATCCAAGAAGAACGCCTGGATCATGTTCTTGGCGACCTGACCAGTGACCAGCTGAGTGAAGTACCGGCTCTCGATGCGGCTGGCGGTGTCGAAGTCCACCTGGGCACCCTCGACGGCCGCGTCCAGGATGGCCCGCGGCGCCGGCATCGGCGCACCCTTGAGCTGCTTCTTCAGCAGCGCCGGGAACGACGGCAGAACTCCGGCCAGCGCGGGGCTGGACGGCGTGCCGCCAGGCATCTTGTAGCCCTTGACATCCCACGGCTGAGAGTGTGAATCGGGGTTGGCCTTGATCCACGCCTTAGCGGCGGGCACCAGTTCGTCGACCGAGCCGACCAGCTCGTCGACCAGGCCGTTCTCCTTGGCCTGCGAGGGCTTGAACCGGGTGCCCTGGGACAGGATGTTCATGAACGCGTTCTGGATGCCGAACATCCGCACGGTGCGGGTCACGCCACCACCACCGGGCAGCAGGCCCAGCGTCACCTCGGGCAGGCCGACCACGAGGCCCTTGACGTCCGCGGCGATGCGATGGTGACAGGCCAGCGCGATCTCCAGACCGCCGCCGAGCGCAGCGCCGTTGACCGCGGCTACCACCGGCTTGCCCAGCGTCTCCAGTGCACGCAGGTCGCGCTTGACTGATTCGACGGTGTCGAAGGCCTCGCCCGCGTTCTCCGGACCGAGCTTGATCATGCCCTTGAGGTCGCCACCGGCGAAGAAGGTCTTCTTCGCGCTGGTGATCACCACGCCGGTGATCGAATCCTTCTCGGCGACAAGCTTTTCCACCGCCTTGTGCATCGACTCCGCGTAGTGCTCGTTCATCACGTTCGCCGAGCCGGTGGGGTCGTCGAGCGTCAAGGTGACGATGCCGTCGGCATCCTTGTCCCAGTGAATGGTGTTCTCAGCCATGGCCCTAAACCCTTAAACCCTCTCGATGATGGTGGCGACACCCATGCCGCCGCCGATGCACAGTGTGATGAGCGCGCGACGGGCGTTGCGGCGCTCGAGCTCGTCGACCATGGTGCCGGTGATCATCGCGCCGGTGGCGCCGAGCGGGTGTCCCATCGCGATGGCGCCGCCGTTGACGTTGAGCTTCTCGTCCGGGATGTTGAGGTCCTTCTGGAACTTCAGGACCACGGAGGCGAAGGCCTCGTTCAGTTCGAACAGGTCGATGTCGTCGACCGTCAGGCCCGCGCGGTGAAGCACCTTGCGGGTGGCCGGGGTCGGGCCGGTGAGCATGATGACCGGGTCCGCGCCGCTGGTGGCGGTGGCCACGACGCGGGCCCGCGGGGTCAGGCCCTGCGACTTGCCCGCCGCCTCGGAGCCGACCAGCACCAGCGCGGCGCCGTCGACGATGCCGGAGCTGTTACCGCCGGTGTGCACGTGGTTGATCTTCTCGACGGCGTGGTACTTCGTCAGCGCCACGTCATCGAAGCCGCCCATCTCGCCGATGCCGTCGAACGCGGTCTTCAGCTTGCCCAGGCCTTCCAGCGTGGTGTCGGGCCGCATGTGCTCGTCGTGGTCGAGGATGGTCAGGCCGTTCTGGTCGAGAACCGGCACAACCGATTTCGCGAAGTACCCGCCCGACCAGGCCTCGGCGGCCTTGTGCTGGCTGCGCAGCGCGTAGGCGTCCACGTCCTCTCGGGAGAAGCCCTCGATGGTGGCGATCAAGTCGGCGCCGATGCCCTGCGGCACGAAGCCGATCTGGTAGTTCGTCTCGGGGTCGGTCGCCCACGCGCCGCCGTCGGAGCCCATCGGGACACGGCTCATCGACTCGACACCCCCGGCCAGCACCAGGTCATCCCAGCCGGAGCGCACCTTCTGTGCGGCGGTGTTGACGGCTTCCAGACCCGAGGCGCAGAACCGGTTGAGCTGCACCCCCCCGGTGGTCTCGGGGAGTCCGGCAGCCAGCACCGCGGTCCGGGCGATGTCGCCGCCCTGGTCGCCGACCGGCGACACGACGCCGAGGATCATGTCACTGATCAGGGTCTCGTCCAGGTCGGGGAACCGCCTGCGCAGCTCGTCGACCAGGCCGACGACCAGGTTCAGCGGCTTGACCTCGTTCAACGAGCCGTTGCGCTGCTTGCCGCGTGGCGTGCGGATGGCCTCGTAGATGAAGGCTTCTTCGGACATGACTGATTCCTCTTCAACAATGTGGGTTTTTAGGTCCGTCGTTGCCGACGCTAGTCCTCTGAGCTCCACCCTAACAGGGCAGCCGATCAACCTGTTGGTTGGGCCGGGTCGGCCGGGCTTGATTGTCCGGCCTCTCAGTGGGCCGCCAGCTTCTGGCGAGACTGCGTCCAGCCGCGTTCTCGGCGCCGAGCCCGCGTCCAGCCGCAGTCTCGCAACGCTGACGTCCTAGGCTCGACGACCATGACGGTGTCGCGACTGCAACCCTATGCGACCACGGTGTTCGCCGAGATGTCAGCGCTGGCCGCACGGGTCGGCGCGGTGAACCTCGGCCAGGGGTTCCCCGACGAGGACGGCCCGCCGGCGATGCTCAAGGCCGCCCAGGACGCCATCGCCGAGGGCATCAATCAATACCCGCCGGGCATCGGTATCCCGGCGCTGCGGGAAGCGGTCGCGGCTCAGCGGAAGAGAAAGTACGGCGTCGACTACGACCCGGCGACCGAGGTAATGGTCACGGTCGGGGCAACCGAGGCAATCGCAGCCGCCGTGTTCGGACTGGTCGAGCCCGGCTCCGAGGTCATCTTGATCCAGCCGTTCTACGACTCCTATTCCCCGGTGGTGGCGATAGCCGGCAGTAAGCGGGTCGTCGTGCCGCTGGTTCCGGACGGTCGAGGCTTCACGCTCGACATCGACGCGCTGCGGCGCTCGGTGACCCCGCGCACCCGCGCGCTGATGCTCAACTCTCCGCACAATCCCACCGGCAAAGTGTTCGGCGAGGCCGAGTTGGCGGCCATCGCCCAGATCGCGGTGGACGCCGACCTGCTGGTCATCACCGACGAGGTCTACGAGCATCTGGTGTTCGACGGCCACCGACACATACCGTTGGCCGGTCTCGACGGGATGGCCGGGCGAACGATCACGATCTCGAGTGCGGCGAAGATGTTCAACTGCACCGGCTGGAAAATCGGATGGGCTTGCGGCCCAGCCGAACTCATTCACGGCGTGCGCGCGGCCAAGCAGTATCTGACCTACGTCGGGGGTGCCCCCTTCCAGCCGGCGGTGGCGGATGCTCTCAACACCGAGGACGCCTGGGTGGCCACGCTGCGGAACTCCTTGCAGGACAGGCGCGATCGGCTGGCGCGCGGGCTGACCGAGATCGGCTTCCGAGTGCATGACAGCGCGGGCAGCTACTTCCTGTGTGCCGATCCACGTCCGCTGGGGTACGACGACAGCACCGCGTTCTGCGCGGCGCTGCCCGAACAGGTCGGGGTGGCCGCGATACCGATGACGGCATTCTGTGATCCCGCCGCCGATGACTGGGCTGCCTGGAATCACTTGGTGCGGTTCACCTTCTGCAAACGCGAAGACACGCTCGACGAAGCGATCCGCCGACTGGCAGGACTGCGTGACGGACCGGTTATGTCGACCGATCTGAACGAACGCCATCCATGACCCGCCGCCGCAGCCCCTCGGTGGCGGCGTAGAGGACCTTCTTGCGCGCCCGATTGACCAGGAACTCCGGTATCGGCGCCGACGGTTCGAGGGTGATCTCGAAACGCACCCGCGTCCTGTCCTCGGTTTCGCGTTGCAGCGTGTACTCGACATGCTGGGCATGCTGCCGCAGCGTCCGGTCGGCGTCCCACACCAGCCAGTCCGGGCCCCAGTGGTATTCGAGCACCTCGGTGTCGATGATGCCGGAGACCCTGATGGTGACCTTCACATGGTGTGGGCGGCCGTCGGGGTAGCTGTCGATGACCTCGGCACGCTTGTGCACCGGGGACCAGGACGGCGCCGAGCCGACGTCGGCCAGCGCCTCCAGGATCGCTTCTGGCGGCGCATCGATGACAATCTCTCGCGATGCTTGTACGGCCACTACTAGCAAACTAGCAACGCAGCCGCGTTCGCGGACCGGGTTGGGCAGCTATACGGCCATCAAAAACGTTCCCTGGACAGCGGCGAGAAGCCTACTGTTGGGAGATCAGCGTGGGTGAAAGGCCGTCCGTGCAGCAGCTGGGTTGGACCGATGACATGATGCTGCGCGCCGAAACGCCCGAGACGCCACTGCAAATCCAGATGCTTCTGATTTATGACCCTTCGACCGCTCCGGGCGGCAAGGTGACCTTCAAGGGGATTCTCGAAGAGCTCGACGCGCGGCTGCATCTCGCCGACGTCTTTCGCCGGCGGTTGACCGAGCTGCCCGGCGGTCTCGATCGCCCGTACTGGGTGGATGATCCGAGCTTCGATCTCGAGTACCACGTCCGTCATATCGGGCTACCCCAGCCTGGCGACTGGCGGCAGCTGTGCATCCAAGTCGCGCGGCTGCATGCCCGCCAGATCGATCTGCGACGTCCGCCCTGGGAGATCACCGTCATCGAGGGGCTGAATTCTGTTCCGGGAGTGCCGAAGGGCTCATTCGCGATGGCGTTGAAATTGCACCACTGCGCGGTCGACGGCATGGCCAGCGTTCAGATGATCGCGGCCATGCACGACCTCGCCGCCGATAGCCCACGCCCCGTTGCGCCCGATGGTCCTTGGCGCCCCGGCCCCCTTCCCACGACCGCGAACCTAATATCGCGCATGGCAATAAAGGCTGCGCTGTATCCGTTGAGGGCGAGCACAGTACTTGCGTCGAGCGCGCCCAAGGCAGTACGCGGCTTGGCCGGCCTGCCCGGCAAGCTGGTCAGCGGTGTGTCCCGGATGGCCGAGATCGGCACACCGTCGTTTCCACCCAAGACGCGTTTCAACCAAACGGTCTCACCGCACCGAGTTTTCGAGGCCCGGTTCCACGAACTCGACGAATTCAAGCGGATCAAGGCGCGGGTGCCCGGCTCGACGGTCAACGATGTCGCGCTCGCCTACGTCGGCGGCGCCCTTCGCCACTATCTGGACGGCCACGGTGAACTTCCCGATGAATCGCTCGTGGCGGCATGCCCGATCTCGCTGCGCGACGCAAGCGCTAATAGCGGCAAGGGCAACATGCTGTTCGGTCGGTTGCAATCGCTCGGAACTGACATCGCCGACCCTCTTGATCGGCTCACAGCGATCGCTGCGTCGACCGCGGGGAGCCGCTCGGAATCAGATCAGTCGACACGAAGCCAACTGATCGAACTGATCGGAACAGTGCCGACCTCGTTGCTCGGTGCGGCGGCTAAGGCAGCGAGCGTGCTTCCGTTCTCCGGCCCGACAGTCGCCAATACGACCGTGACCAACGTGCCAGGTCCAACGCAGCCGATCTATTTCCGCGGTGCGCGACTCCTACGGGCCGCCGGTCTGGGGCCGCTCATCGGTGGCATGAACCTGATCCATGTCGTCGCGAGTTACAACGGCGCGCTGTCGATCAGCGCTACCGCGGACCGCGACGCCCTGCCGGATCCGTCGAGGTATGCCGCGTGCATGGAGCACGCCTTTGAGGAGTTGCTGTCCATCGCCGACTGAGCCCGTGGAGCGAGTGACGGGATTCGAACCCGTGTGTACGGCTTTGCAGGCCGCTGCCTAGCCGCTCAGCCACACCCGCATGAGGACCTACCGTGCCATCACCGACCACCGGCGGGCCACCGTTTTGCTCGACGCGATCGCTATCTAGGTTGTTCTGAACCGAAGGCGGCCATCACCTGGTCGCGCAACCCCTTGGTCGCGGCGTCCAGCACGATCTCGCTGGCCCGCCTGACCACGAAGGCGGGAACAGGTCCTGTCGGCTCGACGGTGATGTCAAAGCGCACCCGGGTCTTGTCGATGCCGACTGGCTGCAAGTTGTACTCGACGTGTTGCCCGCGCTGCTGAAACGTATCGACGGCATCCCAGACCACCCAGTTGGGACCCCAGTGGTATTCCAGGATCTCGTTGTCGACGAGCCCGAAAATTTTGATCGTGGCCTTCACATGGTGCGGCCGACCATCGGAGTACCAGTCGAGTACCTGAATCCGCTTGTGCACCGGCGACCACGACGACAGTGATCCGACATCGGCCAACGCCTCCAGGATCACCCCAGGCGGCGCGTCGATGACAATCTCTCTCGATGCTTGTACGGCCACTACTAACCAAGCTAGCAAGGCGGCAGATTAATTGCGCCTGATCACCAGCCGATTTGGTCGAGTGGTGTGGTCGCCTGCGGTATCGGCCCGACCGGCGCGGACGGTGTCCGGGAGAACCGCGGGGCGGGCGCCGCCTGGTCGACGCCGCCTGCATTGACCACCGTCGAGCGTGCGGCCAGGTGCGGGTCGGTGGCGGCTTCGCTCCACGTCAGCACCGGCGTGACGCACGCATCGGTGCCGTCAAAGATCTCCGCCCACTCGTCGCGGGTCTTACCGGCGAATCGGGCGGTGAACGCCTCGAACATCTTTGGGTACGAACCGATTTCGAACTGACCCGGCACCTCGTCAGCTGACAGACCCAATCCGGCAAGCAATGCCGCGAAGAACTGCGGCTCGATCGCTCCCACCGCCATGTATTTGCCGTCGGCCGTTTCATAGCAGCGATAGAACGGCGCGCCGCCGTCGAGCAGAAACGACTCGCGCTCGTCACGCAGCGCACCCGTCGACTTCATCGTCCACATCATCTGCGCCAGCACACTGACCCCGTCGACCATCGCGGCGTCGACCACCTGACCGGTCCCTGACCGCTCTCGCTCGTAGAGGGCGGCGACAATGCCCACCAGCACGAACATCGAGCCGCCCCCGAAGTCGGCGACCAGGTTCAGCGGTGGCATCGGTGGCCGGTCGCGGTAGCCCAGCGCCGACAGCGCCCCGGTCTGCGAGAGGTAGTTGATGTCGTGGCCCGCCGTGCTGGCCCGCGGCCCGTCCTGACCCCAGCCGGTGATCCGCGCAAAGATCAGTCGCGGGTTGACCGCCGCGCAGTCGTCGGGGCCGATGCCCAGACGCTCGCAGGTGCCGGGCCGAAAGCAGTCCAGCAACACGTCGGCTTTGGCAACAAGGTCCAGCAGCTGTTGCGGATTCGTTTTGACGTCCAGGTCCACGATCCGCTTCCCGCGGTGCAGCAGGTCAAGGTTCTCAGCCGGCATCGTCAGTCCGCCGGGACGGCGGACCCGCACTACCTCGGCCCCCAGGTCCGCCAGCATCATTGCCGCGTGCGGGCCCGGCCCGATGCCGCCGAGTTCGATCACTCGTACCCCGTCCAGGGGTCCGCGGGTGCTCAAGGCGACTACTGTCCCTTCTTCACTTCCAGCACCCGGTCGCGCAATCCCTTGGTGCCGGTGTCAACCGTTCCTTTGATGGCGCGCTTCAGGACAAAGCCGGGTAGCGGCACCACCGGGTCGACGCTGAGCTCGAACTTGACCTTCGTTTTGTCGCCATCGGGCGTCAACGTGTACGACGCATCCTGCGATCGCTGCTGACCGGAGCTGATCAGCGTCCAGCTGACCTTGTTCTTGCCCCACGTGTAGGCCACCACCTGTTCGTCGGTGATCCCCGCGGCCTTCACCTTCATCTTCACTTTGGCGGGCCGCCCGTCCTTGTGTCTCTCCAGAACCTCGGCGCTCTGATGCGGCGGCGACCACTCGGTGACCGCGTCGAAATCGCCGATGACGTCGAGGATCTCTTCCGGCGTTGCCTCGATGACTATTTCGCGGGTCTCGTTGATTGCCATGTCCGGACCATAGCGAGGCAGCGGCGGGTGGAGGGCGTTTTCGACCGCAGACGCGTAGCGTCGACGTCGTGACTGCTGCCTCATCGGACGCATCGGACCCGGCCTACACCGTCGGTGATTACCTGCTGGACCGCCTGGCGGAACTCGGCGTCACCGAAGTATTCGGCGTGCCCGGCGACTACAACCTGGAGTTCCTTGATCACATCGTCGCCCATCCGCGTCTGCGCTGGGTCGGCAACGCCAATGAGCTCAACGCCGGATACGCCGCCGACGGATACGGTCGGCTGCGTGGAATGTCAGCTGTAGTAACCACATTCGGCGTCGGCGAGCTTTCAGCAGCCAATGCCATCGCGGGCAGCTACGCCGAACACGTGCCGGTGGTGCACATCGTCGGCGGCCCGTCGAAGGACGCTCAGGGCACGCGGCGGGCTCTGCACCATTCGTTGGGGGACGGCGACTTTGAGCACTTTCTGCGAGTAAGCCGGGAAATCACCTGTGCGCAGGCCAATCTCATGCCCGCGACGGCCGCCAGGGAGATCGATCGGGTGCTCAGCGAAGTCCGAGAGCAGCGACGACCCGGGTATCTATTGTTGCCCACCGACGTGGCGCGCTTCGAAACCGAACCGCCGACCGCGCCGTTACCGCGTTACACGGGCGGCACCAGCCCAAGGGCGCTCGCGTTATTCAAAGAAGCCGCAACCACACTCATCGCCGACCACCAGCTCACCGTGCTGGCCGATTTATTGGTTCACCGGTTGAATGCCGTCGGCAATCTCGAAGCGCTGCTGGCAGCCGACGTGGTGCCGCACGCGACGCTGATGTGGGGCAAGAGCCTGGTCGACGAGAGCGCACCGGAATACCTGGGTATCTACGCGGGCTCCGCCAGCGCCGAGTCGGTACGCCGGTCGATCGAAGAGTCGCCGGTGCTCGTGACGGCGGGAGTCGTGTTCACCGACATGGTCAGCGGCTTCTTCAGCCAGCGCATCGACCCGGCCCGGACCATCGACATCGGGCCGCAGCAGAGCACCGTCGGCATAGAGGTTTTCGCGCCGCTGGACATGACGGCGGCCGTGGACGCGGTCACCGCGATTCTCACCGAACGTGGCATCAGCTCACCTGCGGTCGTATCGTCGACCGATGACGCCCCGGTGGAAAAGCCCGGACGCGACGAGCCGCTCAGCCAAAGAGTGTTGTGGGACAGGTTCTGCTATGCGCTCACCCCCGGCAATGTCGTGCTCGCGGATCAGGGCACCTCGTTTTACGGCATGGCCACCCACCGGCTTCCTCGCGGCGTCACCTTCATCGGCCAACCCCTCTGGGGCTCAATCGGATACACGCTGCCCGCCACCCTCGGCGCGGGCCTTGCCGAACGAGACCGCAGACCGGTGCTGCTGATCGGCGACGGAGCCGCGCAATTGACGGTCCAAGAGCTGGGCACCTTTTCGCGCGAGGGACTGTCGCCGGTCATTGTCGTGGTCAACAACGACGGCTACACCATCGAGCGGGCGATTCACGGAGAGACCGCGCACTACAACGACATTGTCGCGTGGCGCTGGGCCGACATTCCCACCGCGCTCGGTGTAACCGACCACCTGATCTTTCGGGCCGAAAACTACGGCGAACTCGACGACGCGTTCGTCGCGGCGGCCGATCACCGTGATCGGATGGTGTTGATCGAGGCGGTGGTGCCACGTCTTGACATTCCCGACCTGTTGACCGAACTCGTCGGACCCACCTCCGTGGATGGCAGCTCGCGTAGGTAATTCAGGTGTGCGCGTTGCTGCGGTCTCCTTTCGGTGTGCCGAGCAATTTTCGCAGTGTGCGACGGCAGCGGCCACAGTCGGCGCCTGCCCCGCAGGCTTTCGAAATCTCGTTCGTCGTCGACGCACCTGCTGCAATGGCTTCGGCCACCACCTGGTTGGTGATTCCGTTGCACAAGCAGACGAACATCCCGAGGCTTCTCAATCCTCGATGCGCATCATGTCGGAGAACTTGCCGACGAACACCGGCGGGTAAGCGCCTACGCCGGCTCCGTCTATCCACGGGGCGGCGGGGTCGGGATGTTCGATCCAGCGCCGGGCTTGGTTCTCGTCATCGAGTTCCTGCATGATCATCACTTCGTGGCTGTCGTCGAAGGCTTGAAACAACCGGGTTTGGCGGATGCCCGCGGCCTCGAATCTCGGTAGTGCGCCCCGTATCTCGTGGGTCAGCGACGGCACGTCGTCAACCGCCGACATCGCG
>Ga0302324_100017255_pt1 | contig 14324 bp, 15 predicted proteins | sample Palsa_T0_1_FD_201949 | JGI IMG/M metagenome (GOLD analysis project Ga0302324, IMG submission 201949) | Peat permafrost microbial communities from Stordalen Mire near Abisko, Sweden - Palsa_T0_1 | ecosystem: Environmental > Terrestrial > Soil > Palsa > Peat permafrost | place: Sweden: Abisko... | reverse complement strand
CGGAACGGCCAACGTGCAGGAGTTTGTGCGTCACATATGGGGCGTGGAGCTGGGATGGGCCCAGCGCATCGCCGGACTGCCCCCAATCACCAAAGAAGAGATGCCCGCAGGACCGCTGGACGCGCTGTACGACCTGCACCTCCAGGCCACGAGCGTCTTTCGCGGCCTACTTGCCGATCCCAGCCATGATTGGAATCAGACTCTGACTCTCGAAATCCCCCGGGTTCCCCCGGGATCGCTCACTCCGACCCACAGAAAAGCCTTCGCCCACGCACTCTTTCACAGCCAGCGCCACTGGGCACAGCTTGCCACGCTGGTCCGCGCCGCCGGCTCTCCCTCCAGCTTCAAAGGCGATTTGTTGTTCAGTTTCGCGCTTGCGTGATCTTCAGCTCCGACTGCTGATCAGTCCGCCGCGAGCTTCTGCTGCTTTTGAAAACACGACCGGCACAGCACCGGCCGGCCCTGGGTGGGCTTGAATGGCACAGTGGTTTCCGCTGCGCACTCGGAGCAGGTGGTGCGCGTCTCAGAGCGAACTCTCGGACCGCCGCGCGCACGCTTCGCCTTGCACTGCTTGCAGTGCTTGGGGTCGTTGGTAAATTGCTTGTCGTGGAAGAAGAGTTGCTCGCCGGCTGTAAACACAAAGTCGGCGCCGCAATCTATGCACTTCAATACTCGATCAACGAACTCCATGGCCGGCATCCCAAAACAAGGGAAATAAACCGAAACCGGCCGAAACACTGAAAACTTGCCGTTCCCGTTTCCCTGTTCTCTTTCGTGCTTTCACAACAAGGGCCCGGACCGCGGAAAAAAAATAGCGGCTAACACATCTTTGTTTCAATAATACTCAACTCCGCCTGCAATGATAATTAACTTGTAACTCGCTGTTTTTCAAACCTATCCACATGAGTGTAACTCGCCACTCCGGCATCCGCTGGAATCTTTGTCAGCTTCCGCTTTTGTTACGCTTCGATTGCCGGAGTGGCGACTGTTTGAATCAGCAGATAACTAGTCTGCTTCCTTGCGAGCTTTCTTGCGATTCCGCTTGCGTGCTAACGCTGCCTTGACGCGCTTCTTTTCGCCGGGCTTCAGGTAGTAGGAGTGACGCTTGACTTCCTTAATGATGTCCTCCTGCTGAACCTTCCGCTTGAAGCGGCGCAGCGCGTTCTCGAGCGGCTCGCCTTCCTGTACGCGAACCTCTGCCAATGCAACCCACCTCCAAACCTGCCATGTGGCTCCATCTATGATACCGGAATTCTGTCCCTTGGAGTTGAACCTCGCTGTCAATCTTCCAGGAAGAGGCTTGATGCCGTGGAACCACGCTTGATGCTGTGAAGTTCACACACAGCGGGCAAAAAGTTGCCCATTCGAATGAGTCGATTGAGCGCACACTTCAATTCCTGCAATCGATCCAATTGGCTCTGAATGCAATAAACTCTGACCAGGACGGATTGTTGACCTCGTCCGGAATCCAAAATCCGCAACTGGAGTCGCTCATCCCATGATTCGCAGCTACCAGGGCCACAGGCCACAGATTCCCGCCAGTTGCTATGTCGACGTCAGCGCACAAATTATCGGCGACGTGGTCCTGGGCGAGCGGTCCTCTGTGTGGATGAATGCCGTGCTCCGGGGCGATGTCCACTCCGTCCGGGTGGGTCAGTGCAGCAACGTGCAGGACTGCGCCGTCCTGCACGGACAGCGCAACCTATACTCGGTGACGGTTGGGGATTGGGTCACCATCGGGCACAATGCCACAGTCCACGGTTGCGTAGTGGAAGACGAGGCCTTGATTGGCATCGGGGCGCGCGTTCTCAACAACTGCCGCATCGGGACGGGATCGATCATCGCCTCGGGCGCGGTTGTCCCGGAAGGCACAGTCGTCCCGCCGCGCACGCTGTGGGCCGGGGTGCCCGCAAAACTTCGCAGGGAGCTCGGCGACAAGGATCGCCAGATGATCCTCGAATACGCGCAGAATTACCTGGACTACGTCGGGTTCTACAAGAAGGATCCGCTGACCCTGCTCTAAGCAGGTCGACGCTTGCGGCGAAATTTAATTGTAGCTACAATTAAATCAACTCGCTCCCGCGAAGATACATCGATGAATCCAATGAAGTCTGAAACCGACTGGGATCGCGTGCTGGCCTTCAAGAAAGGCGACCACATCCCCTTTGAACCCGGGGACGGCCCTTACGATCCGAACGACGCCGACGCCGCACGTGCATGGCTTGCACAGGCGGACCTCGTCCGCCGCGGGAGAGTCGTCCGCCGCGGCAAGCGCGGCCCGCAGAAGGCCCCCACCAAGAAGCTGGTCTCCCTGCGCCTGTCTCCGGAAGTCGTTGACCACTTCAAATCCACCGGCCCGGGATGGCAAACGCGCATCGACAGCACACTGATGGAGTCGATCAAGGGAAGGGCGTAAGCCGAATGCGCAATGGACAAGATCAAAATCCCGAAATTCGCAAACGAGACAGACGAGGCTAACTGGGCCTACGAGCATCGCGAAGAGCGGTCGGCGGCGTTTCATCAGGCGGTGCAGGAGGGACAGGTCCGCCAGGGAACGTTAAAACGCAGAACTCGGGTTGAGGCGGAACTACTCGATGCGTCTCAGTCGAAGGAGCTGGTGGTCAATGCAGATGAGATGAACGGAAGCAGCGTGGCTTCCGTTTTGCTCGAGAAGCTGAGATCTAAATAGGAAACCTAAAGAAGCTCTAGGAACTCGTCGACCTTTAGTCCGGAAACCCGGATCAGTGCACGCAAGGCCCCACGGAGAGTTCGGAATGCAACGGGACGGTCAGGTTCGCACGGACTCCAGTCTTTGTGAGCACAAGATGGCTGCCGGTTTGACCACGAGCCATCCAACCAGCCTTATCAAAGGCCTTGACTGCTTGCTTGCCCGATACGTTCCCAAGTTTCCCCATCCCTCACCTCTTAAATCGATTCTAGGAGTTCAGGATTGGATAATACGCAAGTCTTGCCCCGATCGATCATATTTAAAATCAACAACATACTAGATTTAATCCGAGCGCCCCTCCGCAGACCAAAACTAAACTGCCACAAGCGCAGGCATTTGCCCAGCCGGAAGGGAATCCGCAGCCTTCTGGTCTTCCGCCCAAAGCCATCCCGTGATCGCCTCGCGGATGTTAGCCAGAGCTTCCTTTTCGTCTCTGCCCTGACTCACGCAGCCGGGAAGCGCGGGGCACTCGGCCACAATCCAACCATCTTCTTCTGGATGTAGGACCACATGAAACATCATGGCGAAGCTCCTCGGCAATCGGTATCAAAACCTCAGACGGTCCCCGATCGCTTGTGAATCGATTGTACGAGCACGAAACACCCAACACCAGCCTACAATGGCCAACATTTAGACTAGAAGGGCCATGACCACCCTCAAAGCCGTCCGCGGCACGCGCGACCTGCTGCCGCCGGAGACGGCCCTCTGGAATCGGATCGAGACAACGGCCCGCGCCGTCTTTGCCCGCTACAACTTCGGCGAGATCCGCACCCCCATCTTCGAAGACACTTTGCTGTTCTCCCGGGGGGTTGGCGAGGAGACCGACATCGTGTCCAAGGAGATGTTCACCTGGGAAGATCGCGCCCGGGCGCAGAGCGAAAAGCCGCAGTCCCTCACCCTCCGCCCCGAGAACACAGCCGGAGTGGTCCGGGCCTACATTGAGCACAAGCTGGGCGAAACCGGTCAGCTGCAGAAACTCTTCTACATCGGCCCGCAGTTCCGCCGCGAGCGCCCCCAGAAGGGCCGCTACCGCCAGTTCTTCCAGATTGGCGCGGAAGTCATCGGGCCGCCCTCTGCCGGCAGCGAGAGCCCTCTGCGCGACGCCGAAGTGCTGGAGATGCTGGCTTCACTTCTGGATCAGCTTGGCATCACCGGCTGGACACTCGAGCTCAACTCCGTTGGCTCGCCCGCCGATCGCGCCCGCTACAACGAGACTCTGCGCGCGGCCCTCGAACCGGTCAAAGCCAAAATGTGCGTCGATTGCCAGCGCCGCGCCGAGACCAACCCGCTGCGCGTGCTCGACTGCAAGGTGCCCGAGGACCAGCCCATCATTGCCACGCTGCCCGTGATCGCCGACTCGCTCGACGAGGACTCGAAGACGCACTTCGCAGCCGTCACTGCCGCGCTCGATGCGGCCGGCGTCCCCTATACGCGCAATCACCGCCTGGTTCGCGGCCTTGACTACTACACCCGCACGACTTTTGAGTTCACCCATGGGGGACTCGGCGCACAGAACGCTCTGCTCGGCGGCGGGCGCTACGACGGCCTAAGCGAAGCAATCGGCGGACCGCGCGCACCCGGCATCGGCTTCGCCATGGGCGAGGATCGGCTAGTCCTCACCCTGCTGGCCCAGGACGCAGCCCAGAACCTCACTGTCAAGGTCGACGCATTTGTTGCGCCACTCGGCGAGGCGCTTAATGCGCCCGCGCTTGCTCTGGCTCGCGAACTCCGCCGCGCAGGCCTGGCCATCGAATTGGGAGACGGCAGCTTCCGCCTGAAGAAGTCGTTCGAATCCGCCGACAAGACCGCGCGCGCCATCGTCATCCTGGGCGAGGATGAGCTCAAATCCGGTATCCTGACAGTGAAGACCTTCGCCACCGGCGTACAAACCAAGGTTCCTCGCGCCGAGCTGGCTGCGTTCCTCCTTGATCACCCGCAGAGTTGAAGAGTCTGGCTTCCCACCCTTCGAGCAAACAGCGCTCGAAGGATGGGGCACCCGACATTTTTGAATACTGAAGGAAACGAGAAGTGCTCGACTTTTTAGGCAGTCTTGAACGCACCCATCTATGCGGTGAACTGCGCGCCGCGCATGCCGGGCAATCCGTTGTTCTCATGGGTTGGGTCAACCGCCGCCGCGACCACGGCAATCTGATCTTTCTCGATGTGCGCGACCGCTCGGGCATTGCCCAGGTGGTGCTGGACAAGGAGCTCACACCCGAGGGCCACCTGAAGGGCGAGGCCGTTCGCCCCGAGTACGTCGTCGCTGCGGTGGGCAAGGTCCGGCTGCGCGACGCCGACGCCATCAACCCCAGGATGCCCACCGGCGAGATCGAGGTTGAGGCGACCGAGCTTCTCATCCTCAACGACACGCGGCTGGCGCCGTTTTCGCCGTCGGAAGAGGCGATTCAGAACGAAGAAGTCCGCCTCAAGTATCGGTACATCGACCTGCGCCGCCCCGAAATGCAGCGCAACTTCCGCCTGCGCCACGACATCACACTCGCCGTACGCGAAAGCCTGAGCGCGCAGGGCTTTCTCGAGATCGAAACGCCGATCCTCACCAAGTCGACGCCCGAGGGAGCCAGAGATTTCCTGGTTCCCAGCCGCGTTCATCCGGGTGAGTTTTATGCCTTGCCGCAATCGCCGCAGATCTTCAAGCAAATTCTGATGATCTCGGGCTTCGATCGTTATTTCCAGATCGCCCGCTGCTTCCGCGACGAGGATCTTCGCGCCGATCGTCAGCTTGAATTCACGCAAGTGGATCTGGAGATGAGCTTCCCGCGCCAGGAGACAGTCTTCGCCGTGGTCGAGAACTTCATGGCTGCCGCATTCCGGGCCGCTGGCGTCACTCTGCCGACGCCGTTCCCGAGAATCACGTACGACGAATCGATGCGCCGGTTCGGCTCAGACAAGCCCGACATGCGCCTGCCCGGACTTACAGATGTGCGCTCAGCTTTTACGGATGAGGCACTCGCGACCCTTCAAATCGATCCGGCTCTGCCCGTTGTCGCCTTCCGCATTCCATTGGTGGGCGAGTTGAGCCGCAAGGAGCGCGAAGACAACCACCCGCTCTTCGACACCAAGAAGGGCGCCAAGTTCATTGACGACTTCAAGCGTCTTGCCAAGGGCTTCCCCGAAGCCGTCGCCAAGGTCCGCGAGTTGTGCGGTGCGGATGAGGCCGACTTTGTGATCATCGTGGCCGGCGATCCAGCTCACCCCGTGAAGGCCAGCGACACCAAGTTCGAAGGCCGCCTCTCGGAGCGCGAGATCAACGTCTACTCGGCCGCAGGCAACTTCCGCTCGGAGCTGGCCAAGAAGTACGCAGAGAAGCACGGTGCCTTCCACGTTACCGAACAGGCAGTTGCCGAGGCGCAGACGGTTGCGGGCGAACAAAAGATCGACGGGACAAAAGCCTTCCAGCCCATCTGGATCGTTGACTTCCCCATGTTCGAGTACGACCTCGCCACGCAAAAATGGATGCCCGCGCATCATCCCTTCACCGCGCCGCACGAGCATGACATGGCCAGCCTCGAAAGCGATCCGGCAAGCGTACGCGCCAACTGCTACGACCTCGCGATGAACGGACTCGAGCTTGGCTCGGGGTCCATCCGTATCCACCGCAAAGACGTGCAGCAGCAGATCTTCAAGTCACTTGGCATTACGGACGAAGAGGCGCACAAGCGGTTTGGATTTTTCCTGGACGCCCTCGAATATGGCACCCCGCCCCATGGCGGAATCGCCCTCGGCCTCGACCGCATCGTGATGCTGCTCAGCGGCGCGGCCAACCTGCGCGAAGTGATCGCCTTCCCCAAGACCGCCAAGGCGATCGATCTGATGGCCGACGCACCGACCACCGTCACCGAACAACAGTTGCGCGAGTTGCACATCCGCGTGGTGCAGAAGAGTTGAGGCCGTCGGGTCTGATCAATTCGTCTTCGCAGGCATGTGCTTCAGCAGACTCTCGAAGCATCCCGGAATCTGCGCATTCCACTCCGTCCAGTCGTGTCCACCTGGCTTGGTGTGGAACTCGTGGGCGAAACCGCGTTGTTTGAGAAGTGCTTCAAATCTCCGATTCGGTTCGAGCAACGGCTCCTGTTCTCCTGCGGTCAAGTAAATGTATGGAGTTTTTGAGGGGCTTGCGGTGCGAACCAGTTCGAATGGATCGCGCGCGAATCTTTCCTTACTGCCAAAAGGGCCGAAGATCGTTCGCATTCTCCACCATTGACCGAAGCGTTTTATATTGAATCGGCGGCGCGGCATGTCGATAGAAGGGCTCAACGCACCAACGAAAGAATACAAATCCGGATGGACGAGCGCATAGTCGACGGCCGCAAATCCGCCCATCGATATCCCAATCACTGCTCTGCCCTCGCGTTTGGGCGCTGCGGGAAAACGGTTCTCCACGTCGGCAATCAGATCTTTGGTGATGTAGTCCTCGTACCTGTCCTTTGGCGGATCGACTGCGTTCATGTAGTACGAGAAGTCGCCTTCGGGCATCACCAGAATCAACCCTTGGGCCGCGTACCTCGAAACATCGGAGTCGTTCGACCAAGAACGGAAGTCATTATCGGCTCCATGCAGGAGGTAAACGACTTGAATCTTTCTTCCGGCAGACAGGTTTGCAGGAAGAAAAACTCTGTATGGCATCTCGCGGCCCATCGCGACGCTGTAAAAGCGGACATCCTGCATAAGGACACCCTCGGCAATTTGCGGATGGTCAGGTGGAGGCTCAGACGTCCGCCGGCATGCAGACAGAACGGTGCCAACGAGGGCGATAAAGATATAGCTGGCCCTAAGAGAATTGTTAAGCTTCATCAAGGATTGCTTTCAACCCAGACGACGAGACCCGAGTCCGCCCTACTCCGTATCGTTCTCCTCAGCGCCTTCTTCTTCGCCTTCGACGGAGATGCGCAGCGAGCGCAGGAAGTGCAGGTCATGCTTGGTAAAACCCGAACCTTCCCCGTTCGACGCGGACCCGGAAAGAGCGGCGGGCACAGCCTCGTCGTCCTCCTTACCTGTGACCTCGTTCAGCCCGATCGTCGCTTCGAGCATTAGCAGGACATCGAAGCCGTGTTCGCGGATCGTCTGCACGACTCCGGCAATCTGTTCGCTCTCGATGACCGACTCGTGGATTGCCTCGCCCAGCTGCTGAATCAATTCGCGCAAACGGCTTGTCATACCAACCTCCACGAGTACGAGCCCGCACTGATCAGACTTCCAGCCGCACCGGAAGGAGAGCGCTGGTTGCAGCGTCCGATTCATCTACCTTAATGCCAAGCACTCCGGCGGGCAACTGAACGAATGGGGGATTCTGTGCAAACCGGGGTGCGGAATCAGGCCAAACGGTAACAGGCGGCCAACCCGGCCGGCCATGCCGCTTGGTCGGCTGCACTGTTACCATCGAATCGAAATGAAGCCGGAAAAGATAGGCCGCATCGCGGGAATTGGCCTTCGCCTTGCTGGACGCATGGCGGAACAGAAGCTTGCCGGGCGGCCGCAAGCGGGAACGCCAGCTCAGGCGCGGTCCCCGCGGCCAGGTCCGGCCGCCACAAAGAAAGCCAGCCGTGCAGCCGGTCAAATGACGCGCGGTATAGCACGGGGCGTGGGTGGCTTTCTGCGCCCCTTCGGCCGCGTCGGAGGAATCATCTGGCTCGAAGTGACCGGGGTGTTCTTCCTGTTGTTCGTTGTGGCCTTCACTTCGATGGCCTGGCGATCCCACCCCGCAAGTGTCTACGGTCCCTACGACCGCACTTTCATCGCATCTGCCGCGCTCGTGGTTGTCTTTCTCTATCTCAGTGTCTCATCGTTCTGGCGCGCGCGGCGAAAGTGAGCGGATCCCGCGGAACGAGAGGACTTTTAGCCCGCATCAACTCTTGGCTGCATCGCTATCAGCTCCTGGAGGCATCGGAGGCGCGCTCACGCTCTTCGCTCCATTGTTTCCGCCAGAATTTGTAAGCGCCCACGCGATGGCGCCCACCACCGCGAGCAGGATGATCAGCTCAAGAATCCCTCCACCCCGTCCGGAACCAAACCTCATCAGCGCTAGCTCATTCAATCCTGAATTCAGCACGAAAATCCCTCCGTGGGCACGCGGTGATTCTTTGACCGCCGCATCGGTAATGACCCGAAGCCACGCAACAAGTTGCTCGCGCACCGGTCAGCTTCTGCGCGCGTCGGTTTTTCGAGTCAAGTGCCAGACTGCAAGTCCCAGCGCGACCGCCCCAAGCCCAAAGGCCATCCAGGCGTGGGATCCATGGTGAATCTGCCAGCCCTTCCAGAATGCGACGCCTGCAGCTACCAGCATCAGAAACCCGCGCACATGATTCATTCGTGCTCTTCCTTCCCCGAAAATGCAACTTGGGTCTCGTCAACAAACCGGCAAGACCTTTTCAGAATCGCTGAGGAATTCTTCCGCGCGAAGCCAGTGTCTGGCCTGTGTTCGTTTGACCCCGCCGGGACTTCCTCCCTATCGTAAGCACTGTAAGCCGAGAAGAGGACCACTCCCCATGTCAACGCCCGTCGAATTGGTAGCAACGCCCCTCAAGAAGACCCCTCTCAACGCGACCCATCGCGCCCTGAAAGCCAAGATGGTCGACTTTGGCGGCTGGGATATGCCAGTGGAATATCCGCCCACTGGCGACGGCCTTTGCGTCGGCTTGATTGGCGAGCACATGGCCGTGCGCACCGCGGTGGGACTCTTTGACGTCTCCCACATGGGCGAAATCCAGTTTCGCGGGCCTGGCTCACTGGCTGCCGTGCAGCACATTACCATGAACGACGCCTCGCGCCTGCAGGACGGTCAGGCCCACTATTCCGCACTGCTCACTCCGCACGGAACCTTTGTCGACGACATCCTCGTCCACCGGCTCAGCCCCAATGACTATCTCCTCGTGGTCAACGCCGGCACCACCGACAGCGATATGGCATGGATCCGTCAGAACGCAGGCCGCTTTCCTTCGATCCACATCTCCGACTACTCGGCGTACTATTCGCAGCTGGCGTTGCAGGGACCCAAGGCGCTGGCCACCTTGCAGAAACTCACCAGGATCGACCTCGCCGCGATCAAGAACTACTGGTTCACCTTCGGCACGGTTGCCGCCATTCCCAATGTTATGATCGCGCGCACCGGCTACTCCGGCGAAGACGGATTCGAACTCTATCTTCCCGCCGACGAGCCGACCACAGTGAAGATGTGGAACGAGCTTCTCTCCGCTGGCGGAGAGTTCGGCATCCGCCCCTGCGGCCTGGGCGCGCGAAACACGTTGCGCCTTGAAGCCGGCATGAGCCTCTACGGCCACGAGATCTCTGAAAGCATCAACGTATTTGAGGCCGGACTGGAGCGCTGGCTCAAGCTCGGCAAGGGCGACTTCATCGGCCGCCAGGCACTGCTCGATATTCAATCCGCCGGCGGTCCCACGCGCAAGCTGATCGCGCTTGAGATGGTCGATCGTGGCATCGCCCGCGACGGGTACTCGGTGCTTTCACTTTCTGGTGAGTCGATTGGTTGCGTCACATCCGGCTCGCCTGCTCCCTTTCTCAAAACCAACATCGCTCTCGCGCTTGTCCCCAGAGCGGTTGCGGAATCGAAGGAAGACGTCCTCGTCCAAATCCGCCCCACTCAAACCGCCCGCGCAAAGCAGGTCCCGATCCCGTTCTACAAGCGGCCGAAGGCGTAATCGACTAAAAAAACGGGGCGCCCCGAAGGTGCGCAAGCGTCGACCCTGGCTCCTGCTGCGACCCCGAGGCGAATCCTCCCGCGCGGCTCGGAATCTAATCGCCAGACTCATTCCCGCCGAGGAGGCTTTCTTCATGACGCTCTCTATCCCTGAAGTCAATCGCCTGAAACATGCACCGCATGTCGTGGGCGTTTTGCCCATCTTTCATGAGCGCTGGAGCCCGCGCGCCTTTGACGATAGGGACGTGAGCCCGGCAGACCTGGCCAAGGTGTTCGAAGCAGCTCGCTGGGCGGCATCCTCAGGCAACTCGCAACCCTGGCGGTTCCTGGTGGGGGTTCGGAACTCAGAAACACACAAAAAGATCCACGAAGCGCTCGTCGACTTCAACAAGGAGTGGGCCGGAAATGCACCCGTGCTGATTCTGGGCACGACGTTGGCCGTAAACCCGAATAACGGGAAGCCGAACCAATATGCGCTGTTCGATCTCGGCGCTGCATCCTCCTATCTCACGCTTCAGGCTGCCTCGCAGGGGTTGGTTGCCCACCAGATGGCTGGATTCAGTCACGACACCGCCCGCCGCTTGCTCGAAATTCCAGAGAATTATGCAATCGGCTCGGTGATCGCTCTCGGTTACCAAGGCGAGCCATCCGTTCTTCAGAATCCCAAGCTGGTTGAGCGCGAAATCGGTCCCCGCGAGCGTAAACCATTGAGCGAGATCGCTTTCTCTGCCTGGGATGTGCCTGCAATCCTCTCCTGACCCACCCCGGGCCTCGCGATTGCGGTCCCCCGGGGTGCAGGACGGACAGCGCACGCCAGCCGCGTTAAAGTGAAGTCTGCCCGTGCTTGACCTGATTGAGTAGGAGAGTCTCCCTGAATCCGCCCAACAAGCCTCCAATGACCAAGCCCACCCCCCCGTCAAGCCGCCGCGCGACTCGTCGGCCCAAAACAAGGCTTGCACCCCAGCCCAGACTCAGGCGCACGCGGCGCGTCTGGCTGGTCCGTTCTGCACTGGCGCTCGTGGCCCTGGGCCTGATCCTGACGGTTTGGGGCGCGCTCGCCCGCCACTTTGCCCCCTCCAATAACACCTCGCGCACGCGGTTTGACGCTATCATCGTCCTCGGTGCCCCGGCGGACGCCGACGGCAATCCCTCGCCCAAGGAGCTCGCGCGCGTGACCGAAGCTGTGCGCGAGTATGAGCGCGGCGTGGCCCCTCGGCTGATCCTCACGGGCGGAGCTGCCTACAACCGCTTTGTCGAGGCGCGGGTGATGGCGCAGGTGGCGGAGGCGCAGGGAATCCCGGCGTCGGACATTTACATCGAGCCCCGAGCCATGGACACGATTCAGAACGCGTGTTATTCCGTCCGCATCATGCAAGATCATGGCTGGCACTCGGCAGAGGTGGTCTCAAGCGGATTCCATTTGGCGCGTGCCGGTCTGATCTTCAAGCGCCTGCCGCTGGAGTGGCGAACCCATGCGGCCCCGTCGCTTCAGGATCAATCTTCGGCTTACCAAGCCGCTATTTCAACAGTCGAAACACTGAAAACCGTGCGCTACCTTGTCTGGACCAGCTGGTCCGAGCACTGTGAGCCGGAATAACCTTGTGTCCGCGTTGTCCCCTCTCGGCGTGGTCCTGTAAGCTGGTGATAATGCGTTTCCGCGTAAGGATTTTTGTCTCATTCGTAGCTCTCACAGGACTGGCTTTTGCCGGCGGAGTCTCCGCACAGGCCCAGAACACCACCACCCAGACCGGCTCGGCTCCAGCCAACCCCAACGGAACGTACATCGCGATCGATCCGCTGGCCAAAGTGACCTACGACAATCGATTCGACATTTCGCTCGGATTTGCTTATGACCATATGAAGGCTGGCCCGACCCTGCTGCAGGGATCAAATCTGGGTGGGCTCGATCTGGAAGGCTCGTACTGGCTGAGCAAGCATTGGGGCGTTGAGGGCAATTTACGCGCCTATGCAGGCACAAGCGGCGCGGGCGTTAACTCGGCAAATTTCAACGGCGGCCCCATCAAGGGACCGTTTGTGGCCGAATACATGGGGCTGGGCGGCGCCGAGTGGCTGGGTCCGCATAATAAGCACGGCGCCCTGATTGCCCATGCTTTGGTGGGCGGCACCTACGGCGACTTTGGCCGGGACCTTGGCTCGCCGCGGCCAGGCGTGCCTAATCCCTTTCAGGCGGTCGATTTTTACAATACCCAGTTCGCGCCTGCCGGCGTCATCGGCGGCCATCTAGACCTCAACCGCTCCGCTCGCTGGGTCTTTCGCATCACCTGCGATGCTGTCATGACCCACTACAGCATTGATTACCCCCCGAAAAATTCCCAATTCGATGTGAACTACGCCATGTCTGTCGGCGTCGAGTACAAGTTCAAGAAGAAGCGTTAAAGCGGAACGGGCACAAAACCAACTGCCTGGGCACGAGCTTCTCGCCGTTCCGCAGCGTTCTTTGGCCTCTGCGCTGCCCTCCCGTGCTCCGGCCCCTGATGGATTCGCCAGATGAATGCAACGGATGGGCTGCGAACTTCATCTGTGTGTGGTATTCTCCACCGTTCAGTGACGCCTGTGGAGAAGCGTCATCTGAAAAGTGCCGTCCCGGATGGCAGAGTCGGCTTCATTGAGAGCTTGGTCAAGCATCTAATCCAGGCGGCAGCTGCATTGGAGGCTAGGTCCTACGGATATGAGAGACACACTCGGCGTACTGCTTGCCGGCGGAGCTGGAGAACGGCTCTTTCCGCTGACGCGTGATCGGGCCAAGCCGGCAGTGCCCTTTGGCGGACACTACCGCATCATCGACATCACACTCTCCAACTGCATCAACTCAGGCCTGCGCAAGGTCTACATCCTCACCCAGTACAAGGCTCTCTCGCTTAATCGCCACATCCGCGAAGGTTGGACCGGCATTATGGCGCAGGAACTGGGGGAATTCTTTGAGCTGCTGCCGCCCATGCAGCGCACCGGCTCCAACTGGTACATGGGCACCGCCGACGCGGTTTACCAGAACATTTACTCCATCGGCAGCGAACAGCCCTCGCACGTGATCGTGCTGGGCGGCGATCACATCTACAAGATGGACTATAGCCGCATGCTCGAATACCACAACGAGACCAAAGCCGAGATCACCATCGCGACGCTGCCCATCTCGCCCGATGAAGTGAAGCAGTTTGGCATCGTTGAAGTGGCCAGTTCGGGAGAGGTCACCGGATTTCAGGAGAAGCCGGCAACTACCACGGTTCGCTCCCCCTTCAACCCCAATGCTGTCGATGCCTCCATGGGCATTTACATCTTCAATACAGAAGTCCTGCTCAAGGCGCTGATCGCCGATGCCGAGGACCCTGCCTCGAAGCACGACTTCGGCCACAACATCCTGCCCAATATGCTGGGCAAGAAGCGAATGATGGCCTACTCCTTCGTCGACGAGAACAAGCAGCAGGCGCTTTACTGGCGCGATGTGGGCACGCTCGACGCCTATTACGACGCCAACATGGACCTGTGCTCCGTATCGCCGACCTTCAATCTCTACGACAAGAGCTGGCCCATCCGCACGCGCGTCCGCCAGTATCCTCCGGCCAAGTTCGTCTTCGGCGAGCCCGGCCGCACCGGCACCGCAGTCAACTCGGTCATCACCGCCGGCGTCATCATCTCCGGTGCGTCGGTGTCGAATTCTGTGCTCTCGCAGGACGTGCGCGTCAACTCCTACTCCGACGTGGACGCCAGCATCATTTTTTCGCACGTCAACATCGGCCGCCACTGCCGCATCCGCCGCGCTATTATCGACCGCGATGTGCACATTCCCGAGGGGACGGTCATCGGGTACGACCCCGTCGAGGATAAGCGGCGCTACTTCGTCACGCCCTCTGGCCTCACCATCGTCACCCGCGACGCCTCGCTGTTTGAGAATCCCGTCGATCCGGA
>Ga0302324_100017254_pt1 | contig 14324 bp, 14 predicted proteins | sample Palsa_T0_1_FD_201949 | JGI IMG/M metagenome (GOLD analysis project Ga0302324, IMG submission 201949) | Peat permafrost microbial communities from Stordalen Mire near Abisko, Sweden - Palsa_T0_1 | ecosystem: Environmental > Terrestrial > Soil > Palsa > Peat permafrost | place: Sweden: Abisko... | reverse complement strand
ATGATTGCATCCGCGGCAGGTCAGCTCGGGGACGGAGAAACGGCGGCGAAAGCGGCAGGCGACTTGGTGAAGTTTCGCCCCGAACTCCCCGCCTTGATGCCCAGGCAAGTAGCAAAAGTCTGGAACCCTGAATTCGGCGAAAGGTTCCTCGACGGCCTTCGCAAAGCCGGCCTCGACATTCCCGCCGCGCAAACGCCATCCGCCCCCGCCAGCACCACCAGCGGAGCCGTGCGTAGCGCCGATTCCAAAACTCCTTCCATCGATTATCCGCAGGCGCCGAACGAGGACAAGCTGTGCGACGCGGTTCGGCCGCGCAACTGGCGAGCGTGAGGACAGCGCTGATTCCGACGATCCTGATTTTAGTTCGGCGCACTTTTATTCTCCACAGATCACACTGTGCATTCACGGATACTTTAGCGCCGGGGCAGAGAGATGGGCGTTCGTGGCGCCGGGGAATCGGATTCACTTGCCATCTTGTTCGGAAGAACTCCGTATTGTTCCATCTTTGTTGATGACGTGAAGATTCTTCGGGGCAACGATTATTGCCGACGGTGCTCCCAGGAATTCGCCGCAACCGATTTCGTCACCGCCGCACGGCTGTCGTTTCAGATTCGGCGACCAGAAGATCAGTCCATATGCGACGGCCCATTCATCCCGGACATCGGCGAACTTCGAAAGCTTAACGCCGCCACCCTCATTCTTGAACTGAGGCCGCTTGTGAAACCCAAGCTTGGTGGCCTTGCGGACAGCCGAAAACTTCTCGGCCAACAAAGTGTGGTCCATTTCCGGCTGGTCGTTTAGTGGCCCTGGCAACTCCTCTTCCGTTTGGACAGAAATGAAAACCTTACTGGGCCAGACATATTCTTTCGTCGCAATCGGATGTGCGCAATGGTCTTGGGCCAAAAACTCGTAGCGGTCGATCAAGGACTCACCCGGTTGATCCAGGCGCCCCACGACGGCCAAACTCGTGTTGGCGTACTGCTGGATGTTCTCAAGGAGTTCGCAGACGGTGACAATTTTGACTTTCTTGGGAGGCTCAACCGATCTAGGAGGTTCAGCTGGATCAAGCGTGACCGGGATAACCGGCACGACCATCAATCCTGTTAGGCATACCTGAGCCAACTGGAGGGTGATCGGCGAGAGTTGAGTGCTCCGGTCGAGTTTTCCGGCAACCGCTGCAACGACGGTGGGCTCGAAGCACTTTGATTCCGCCACCACTTTGAAAATGCCTTTCTCTTCCAAGGAGAATTCGTACTTACCGTTGCTATCGGTTTTTGTAACCGCAATGGGAACGCTGTCCGCACCTCTGAACAGAGTGACTTTCGCTCCGGGAATGACTGCGCCGGAAGCATCAACGATGTCGCCCGTTATGGTCGGTTTCGGCGGATCGGCTGGTGGTTGAGAGAAGGCAAGACCGAAAGCGATAATCATGCAGACGACGGCAGGGATTGCCTTATTATTCATTCACGATCATCATAGCGCCGGTACCGGCAAACTGCGCTCTAGTTGGCGATGATTTGCTGCAGTTCGCTCGAAGTTAGATCTCTTGAACGGTTGCCGTTGGCGACAAACGTACCAAGACGTCCGCGGAGTCTTCCACAGCAGTCTCCACATTTGCCGAATCGATCATTTCTGGCACAGGCTGCTAGCCGTTTTCGACGCGCGCCTTTATATCCGAGTACGCCGTATGGATGAGCCTGCTTAGGGCGGCGGCGTTGGTGGCCGTTCCGGGTCTCAGCTTCACATGGCGCATGAACTTGCCTGTGCCTTGCAATAAGCCGGCCGGATCCGGGAGCGCTGCGCCGTGAAAGAATCCCACGTTTACATGGGAGGTGAATATATTCACGTAGCCGAAGGGTGCATCTCCCAAACAGGCAACCGGACAGCCGTCATGCAAGACCTCCCGGACTTCGTCCCCGCAGTTCCGCATTACCTGAAACCACTGCTGCGCGATGGCTCCCAATTCACCGGCATGCTTTTTCATCCACGCATCAATGGCGGGGTCGCGCTCGACGGCGCCGTTGAATCGCAGCAAATCCGGTGTTGACCGCATCTTTCTTTTGTCAGTTTAGCGCCCCGCGATCCTTTGACCACGGGCGCGTTGAGTAAAGGTGCGTCGGAAAAAGGGGACACGTCTGTGACTACGGTGGACGTGCATCAAAGCTAGCCCGAAGTGTCCGCTTTTTGGTTTTTCCTATACTGAGATGCCTATTTTCCAGAGCAGGTAGCCTACGGCTTGGCGGTAGTAGAGCCAATGCTCGCGCCAGTTGCCGGAGGGGGCGGAGGGGCGGGGGGAGCCGTAGACTTGGAGGCCGCTGGATTCCAGCATTTTTTTTACGCGGAAGATGTGATAGCCGTCGCTTACTACGATGGCGGATTGCAGGTTCATGCGGCGCATGATCTCGGCCACCGCGGCTACGCTTTGGGCGGTGCTTTCGGCTTCGCGCTCGACGACGACGGCCTCGGGCGGGACACCGCGCTCGGTGAGGTAGGCCCGTCCCACGGAGCCTTCGGTGAACACCGGGTCGCCGCCGGCACCTCCGGTGGTGATGATGCGTGGCGCCATGCCTTCCAGATACAGGTAGAGGGCGTGGTTTAAGCGAGCTTCGAGAACCGGCGAGGGCTTGCCGCGGTACTCGGCGGCGCCCAGAACGATGATGGCATCCGAGGGGCGCGCTTCCTGGATGACGGACTGACGTTGGATCTCGCCGGCCACGCGATGGATCTTGAAACCGATGCCTACGACGGCGCCGAGTAGCGCTATCGCGACGATCCATTTCATGATAGATTTGGCTGGCGGCAAGGGAGTTCAATCACAGTCTACTTTATGCAAACCCTTACAAGCGCGCGAAATCCGATGTTGAAGGAAGTGCGGAAGGCGATTCTGCGCGGGACCCTCACGGAGGATGGCTTTGCGGTGGCGGAGAGTTTCCATTTGCTGGAAGAGGCTCTGCGGAGCGATTGCGAGATTGGGGCGGTGTTCGCGACGGAGTCTGTGAAGTCGGCGGTGGAGAGGCATGTCGGGGGTTTGAAGAAGATACGGGTGGTGGTGCTGCCGGATGAATTGTTCGGGAGCATTTCGGCAACGCAAGCAAGTCAAGGCGTGCTGGCGCTGGTTCGGCCGCCGTCGTGGACGCTGGAGCAGTTGTTTCGGGGGCGGTCGCTGGCGGTGATTTTGGACGGGCTGCAAGATCCGGGGAATGCGGGGACGATTGTACGGGCGGCGGAGGCGTTTGGGGCGACGGGGATAATTTTTCTGAAGGGCGCGGTGAGTCCTTACAATCCGAAATGTCTGCGGGCGTCGGCGGGGTCGATTTTTCGGGTTCCTTTGGTGGCGGCGCTGGATGAGCGGCTGCTGCTGGCGGCGGTGGAACAACGGAAACTGGAAATGTTCGCGTTGATGCCCAAGGGGGCGATGGAAGTTGCGGAGTGCAACTTCACGGAAAAATGCGCGATCATCGTGGGCAGCGAAGGGCGCGGAGTGAGCGACAGGCTGCGGGCGCGGGCGATGGATGTGCGGATCCCGACGGTGGGCGTGGAATCTTTGAACGCGGCGCTCGCGGCAGGGATCGCGCTGTACGCGGCGCGGAAACAACGGATGGCCGTACCGTGAGGATGGTCCCGTGAGTCTATTTGAACCGGATCCATTGGCGAGCGACCCGTCGGCCGGAAGGCAGGACGACGCGGAGAGGCCGCTGGCGGAGCGCATGCGTCCGGCGACTTTGGAAGATTACGCAGGGCAGCAGCACATTCTGGCACCGGGGAAACCGCTGCGGTCGCAGATAGACCGCGATCAACTGGGGTCGATTATTTTGTGGGGACCGCCGGGAGTGGGCAAGACCACGCTGGCGCGCATTATCGCGCGGATGACGCATGCCGATTTCATCCCGTTCAGCGCGGTGCTGAGCGGCATCAAGGAAATCAAGGCGGTGATGGCCGACGCGGAGCGCAACCGGCGGCTGGGGCGGCGGACGTTGATCTTTATCGACGAAATTCATCGCTTCAATAAAGCGCAGCAGGACGCATTCCTTCCTTATGTGGAGCGGGGCGACATTATTCTGATCGGGGCGACCACGGAGAATCCATCGTTTGAGGTAATCTCTGCGCTGCTGTCGCGAACCAAGGTTTACATGCTGAAGCCGCTCACGGAGGACGAGATTGTCCGGCTGCTGGGGCGGGCGCTCGCGGTGGTGAAGGTAACGGCTTCCGAAGATTTGCTGCGGCAGATCGCGGTGTATGCGAACGGCGACGCGCGGACGGCTTACAACATCCTGGATCTGGCGGCCGCGGCAGCCACCGATGGGACGCTGGGCGAGCAGGCGGTGGAAGATGCCATGCAGCGCAAGATGCTGCTCTACGATAAATCCGGCGAAGAACACTTCAACCTGATTTCAGCGCTGCACAAATCGGTACGATCGTCCGATGTGGACGCGGCGCTGTACTGGCTGGGGCGGATGCTGGAGTCGGGCGAGGACCGGATGTACATCGCGCGGCGGCTGGTGCGGATGGCGATTGAAGATATCGGCCTGGCGGACCCGCGGGCGCTGGAGCAAGCGATGGCGGCGCAGCAGGCGGTGCACTTTCTGGGGATTCCGGAAGGGGACCTTGCTTTAGCCCAGACTGCGATTTATCTGGCGGTGGCGCCGAAATCGGACGCGTCGTATCAGGCGCTCAACCGGGTGATTGAGGCGGTGCAGAGCCATCGCGATGAGCCGGTGCCGTTTCACTTGCGGAATGCCGTTACCGGATCGATGAAGCAATGGGGGTACGGCGCCGGATACCAGCACGCGCATCAGTTCGACGATGCGCTGCCGGAAATGGAGTGTTTGCCGGAATCTTTAGCGGGCACGCGGTTTTATGAGCCAACCAATCGCGGAGCCGAGCAAAAGATAGCGGAACGGCTAGAGGCCATTCGAGCGCGTAAGTCCAATCCTGTCAGAGAGTAATAGCTTAGGCCTGGACCCAGGGTACCAGTCCTTTTGCAGCCAGTACCATCCCAAATTGGTAAGACTCTGCTATTGTTGCGATCCGGTTGAGGGCGCAATCTGTGTGTGGGCTGAAAACAAAACACATGAACTGGACAGGATTGGAATCGGGTGCTCAAGTGAAACTGGAACGAGACAGAAACGATCGCAGAGGCGCGGATCGCTTTCCCATCGAGCGGGAAGTCCGCTACAAGATTCTCAACCGGAAGAGCGTAGACGAGGTGGGCTTCGGCAAGACCATCAATATGAGCAGCAATGGCGTCCTGTTCAGCACGGAACAGCACCTGCCGGCGGGCAAGCGACTGGAGATTTCCATAAACTGGCCGGCGCAACTGGACAGCAAGGTGTCGTTGAAGCTGGTGGCGCGGGGGCGCGTGGTGCGCTCGGAAGAGGGGCGGGCGGCGATTGAGATTCATCAGTATGAGTTTCGGACGCAGGCGACGCCGGTGGTTCAGTAACACCGAATTCACGAATTCTGGGGATTCAAGAAGTCGAGTAAGAAGGTTGAAGAGCTTTCTGATTTAGGAAACGTAAGAGTACCCATCTCTCCCTTGCGGGTTTGTAAAAAACTGTCCTGTCGACTCGCTTCCTTGCGGTCGCGGTTCTGAAAACCAGAGACAGTCCTCCGAAGCGCTATTATCTTAGCCACGGATGCACACGGATACACACGGAACGAACCTGGCTGAGGAGACCTGCGCAATTTGCGGGGGGTCGGGGTGGAAGATTGTCGAGCGGGAAGGGATTTCAGGGGCGGAGAAGTGCGAGTGCGTGAAGGCCGGGCGAGTGGGACGGCTGCAGGAGCGGGCGAATATTCCGCCGCTTTATGAGAAGGCGTCGGTGGATAATTTTGTGCTTCCGCAGGACCATCCGGTGGCGCGGACGGCGCTTGCGACCGTGGCGCTGACAGTACGCGGGTACGTGCGCGATTTTCCGAATGTTCCGAAGCCGGGGCTGCTGTTCATTGGAGCGCCGGGATGCGGCAAGACACATTTGGCGGCGGCGGCTCTGCATGGGTTGATCGAGCGCGGGTTTGAAGGCGTGTTTTTCGATTTTCAAGCGCTGCTGAATCGGATTCGTTCGGGCTACGATCAAGCTTCGGGAACCATGGATCGCGAGGCTTACAAGGCTGCCTTGGATACCGAGATTCTGCTTTTGGATGACGTGGGGGCGCATCGGGTGACGGACTGGGTGGAGGACACGGTGACGTCGATCGTGACGCATCGCTGCAACAACAAGAAGGCGACTCTAGTGACCACGAACCTGCGGGATCCGGAGGCGGGCAATCAGCGCGGGTCGGGGTTGGAATCCGATATACACAGCAAGTTTTTTTTGGAAGAACGGATTGGGATGCGGGCGCGGTCGCGCTTGTTTGAGATGTGTAAGTTGATCAAGATGCCGGATGTTGAGGATTATCGGTTGAAGCGGCGTTGAGACCTGTTTGATATATTACGCAACTCTTACAAACCGCTGGGACGATCCCGGTTAACCTTAAGTTGAACACCAACTTAAGATGTCAACCATTGAAGCAGTTACCGAACTGCGCAGAGAATTCGTGCGCCGCGGCTGGAATAAGAAGGCTACGGGCCGGATCCTATTCGAGCTGCTGATCCACGCAGCGATTGCGCTCGGAGGCATGATTGTTTTCTTTGCCTTCCATCACCCAGTCTGGAAGCTGGCTGGGATCTTGATTTCAGGTTTCGGATGCATGGGGGTGGGGACCAACACGCATACTTCGTCCCATTATGGGACGAGCGAAAAGCGCTGGGTGAACGAAGCTCTGAGCTACCTGGGGTATCCGATGTTTGACGGCCTATCGGCGACGTACTGGTGGTATAAGCATGTCACCCTACACCATCCTTCGCCGAACGTGGTGGGCGTGGACGGCGATGCCGACCTGCTGCCGTGGTTCGCCATCACGGCGAGTGAAGTTGACGCCAGCTCCGGGTTCCGGCGCTTCTACCATCGGCATTTGCAATTCTGGTTGTTTCCGTTGGCACTGGCATTGAATTGCTTCAGCATCCAAATGGCGGGGTGGGGCTATGTGATCGGAAAACTTCGTCATCCAAAAGAGCGGAAGGCTGCGCATTGGATCGACGCCGGCGCGCTGATGTTGCACTATGTGCTTTGGATCGGCGTACCCCTGCTGTTCTGGCCGCTCCAGGCGGTGGTGGTTTTCTATGTTCTGCGAACGGTCTTATTGGGATATGCCATGTATGCGATCCTGGCCCCGGGACATTTTCCGGCGGATGCGCAGCGCCTGACCGAGGAAAGCCGGCAGGCTACGGATTTTTATACCGCCCAGACGGCGGGCACAGTAAGTTTCCGAACCGGTTGGCTGGGTCGATTTCTTTGCTCGGGACTGGAATACCAGGTGGAGCATCACCTGTTTCCAAACATCAGCCACGTGCACTATCCGCAAGTGAGCCTGGCGGTGCAAGCATTCTGCGCGAAACAAGGGCTATCTTATCGATCCTATAGTTGGGGCGCGGCTTTGTGGAAGAGCTGGCAGGTGCTACGAGTTCCGCAGCAAGTTGTGGGAGAGATTCGATCCCCGCTAAAGGCGGCTTAAAGTTGTGCTGAAATCGGGGAATGAGTATCCTGTCACCGCATTTGCCTACTCAGCGGGCGACGGGATACCGGCGGGAGCTGGAAACCGCAGGGTCCTGAGGGAGAGATCCTTGGCCTGGGCGAGGACAACGGAGAGAACTATGGTTGCCAGCGCAGCCATCCAAGCCCCTAGTGGCGACAGGCCGGCTAGCGGCAATCCGAATCTCAAATAAACCAGCCACGCAAGCACCAGTGCCCCTGCCGCCAGGGCTTTTCGACGTTGGCCCATGCAGGCTGCCATGGATGCTACGGCGAAAGGCAACGCGACGAGGAGATCGATCAGGTAATGCTCTCCGAGGCCCAAAGTTGCGAGCAAAGTGAAGGCGAGAAATGCGGTAGCCAGCCAGCGAGTCCAGGGTTTGCAATAAAGCGTGCACCACCAAATCAGCAAGGCCCAAGCGCTGTGCAGGGAGGGAATGGCATTGCGCGGCAGATTGTCTAAGAGTATGGTCTGCAACGGCGCCGCGGACGGGGGAGCATTTGGAAACTTCGCGCCGAACACATGCACAGGCCCAGTTGCGGGGCATATCTGATAAAAGATAAAGCCGGCGATTCCGGTGACAACGAAAAGCGCGAGGGGATTGGCGGGCATGCGTTGGCCGCGAACATACAACAGAAAGATCAGCACTTCGGCCAAGGGTAGAGCCGCATAAACCAAGAAGCAGACGTTCGCCAGAAAAGACGATGCAGCAAACCATCGGCCGGCGACGAAGCTGAGTTGGCCGCCAAGCAGTCCGTCAAAGCGGTATAAAAACAGGTCAAAAACCCGCGGCTGAAATTGGATGGTGGCAGCCAGGGCCAAGTTGGTAACGATGACCAACGCGGGGCAAAACGTGGCCAGCAGCAGCGGGCGCAGGGCGGCAGTAGACAGGCAGGCCTGGAAGCCCAACACCAGCATGCTGGCGAGCCCCAGGAACGCGCATGTCCGAATCAGGCCGGAACCGGGATACTGGCCAGAACAGCCACCCGTTCCGACGTAGGCAATCCCGAGCGCGGTGGCCAGAATCGCGGTGACGATGACTTCCAGCACACGCGGACGGTTGGCAAAGTGGACTACAGCGGCTCCCACCACGGAAAATGCCAGGAACGGCGCGTCGGCTCCGTTGAAAAGCCGAAAGGTAGTGAAAATTACTGCAATCAGGCAGGTGGCGGCCAGACACCGCGCGGCGGCGTCCAGGCGCTGGTTCTTGGCGCTGGCTCCCACTGTCTAAAGATCGGGTGCGAGGGGATATCACTTTATCCCATAAGGGGGTAGGTGGGAGTAGGATTGGCAGGCGGAACCCACTGCTCTCACGTATCCCATAAACGAACAGCGGCGAATTGAATCCTGGAGTGTAGGCACCTTTTATTTCTGCAACTTGACTATTGGAACCTTACATGCGCACCATCGTTGGACAATGGGCGCATTTCTTCAAGATTTGCACTACGCGCTTCGCATGCTGCTGAAGCGGCCGGCGTTCACCGTGGTTGCGGTGGGTTCGCTGGCTCTCGGAATCGCGGTAAATGCGACTATCTTTTCCTGGGTGGAACGGATTCTTCTCAATCCGATGCCGGGCGTTCGGAACGGTCGCGAAATGGTGGCTATCAAGACCATCGCGATGAATGGGGACCTGCTGGATTCTTCCTATCCGGATTTTCGGGACTTGCGCGATCAGGCGAAGACGCTTTCCGGAGTGATTGCGTTCAAGCAGCGGCCTCTCTACCTGGGTGACGCCCCAAACATGGAGCGGGTTTGGTCTGAGATGGTTTCGGGTAACTTTTTCGATGTCCTCAGAGTGAAGCCGCTGCTGGGACGCACTTTTTCCGCTGAGGAGCAAGCGGAGCGGCCGGGCGGATCGCCGGTGGCATTGATCAGCGAAGCCATGTGGCGCGGCCGCTTCCAGGCAGATCCGAAGATTGTTGGGCGCGTGATCAAGCTCAATCAGAAAACTTTCACGATTATCGGGGTGACGCCGGCCGCCTTTGCAGGTACCATCAACGGCCTGAGATTCGATCTGTGGGTTCCCCTGATGATGCAAGGGGAGTTGACTGGTTCGTGGAACTGGCTGGGAGATCGCAACTCGCGGCCGCTGGCGTTGATGGCTCGCCGGGCTCCCGGCACGGATCTGGAAGAGGCGGACACGGAAGTGAACGCAATCGCGAGGCACTTGGAAGCGGCCTATCCGGCAACCAATCGGAACATGGGCGCCCGCGTGCTATCCCTGGTGGATTCGCCGGACGGAGTACAGAAAATTCTAGGGAAACTACTGAAGGTGCTGCTGGCAATCGGGGCCGCGGTTTTGCTGATCGTATGCGCCAATGTGGGCAATCTTCTGCTGGCGCGGGCTACCGCCCGCCAGAAGGAGTTCAGCATCCGGCTGAGCTTGGGCGCAACCCGGCGGCGATTGCTGCAGCAGTTATTCACGGAGGCGCTGGTGCTGGCACTGGCGGGCGGAGCTTTGGGATTGCTGGCTGCCAGTTGGATGACGCGCGGCATCGAACTGCTTTTGCCGGCAACGGACTTGCCGGTGACGAATATGACGAGCGGGTTCGATAGCCTGGGGTTTCTGTTTACGCTTGCGTTGTGCATGGGAACCACTCTCCTTTGCGGACTTGCGCCCGCTTGGCAAACCTTGCGCCGCAAGGCTCAGGATGTGTTACGCGAGAGCGGGCGCGGTCTTTCGGCAGGGGTGCGGTCGCGCGCTTTGCGTGGCGCGCTGGTGGTATCTGAGATCTCACTGGCCCTAATTGCGTTGATTGGGAGCGGCCTCTTCATCCAGAGTTTCGAGAACGCAAAAACCGCCAATCCTGGTTTCCAGCCGGATCACGTGCTGCTGGCCGGGTTTGACCTGTCGCAGAGCCGGTATCCAGTAGAACAATCGGTGGCATTGTTGCGCCGGCTGAGGGACCATCTTCTCACCGTGCCGGGCATTCAGAATGCGAGCATGTGCGAGGACGTGCCGCTGGGTTTTTCCAACGGCTCTTGGGATGAAGTGGCCATTCCCGGCTATGCTCCGCGCCAGGGTGAAAACATGAAACTGTATCGCAACATGGTATCGCCCGGATATTTCGCGACGCTCAAAATCCCTTTGGTAGACGGCCGGGATTTCAACGAACGCGACGACCGCGTGCAAGAGCGGGTGGCGATTGTGAACGAGACTTTCGTCAAAAGATTTCTGGCGGGCGGTCCCGCGCTGGGACACAAGTTCCACAAATCCGGAGAAGATTCGGATATTCGGATAATCGGCGTGGCCAGGGACAGCAAATACCATCTGCTAGCGGAACCTCCCATGCCCTATTTCTACCTTCCGCTGGCTCAATTTTATTCTGCAGGGATGGGTGTGGGCATCGAAGTGCGAACGGTGGAGCGGCCCCAGGCATTCGCGGCCAGACTGCGGGCAGAAATTCAATCGGTGGATCCGAATGTGGCCATCAGCGGTACAGCGCCGCTCGCGAGTTACATGAGCGCTGCCTATTTCGCGCAAAAAGTGGGCGCGAGCCTGGTGAGCTTGTTGGGTGGGATATCGCTGGTGTTGGCTACGCTGGGACTCTACGGCGTAATGACGTACTCGATGAGCCAGCGATCGCACGAGATCGGTATCCGGATGGCCATTGGAGCGCGGCCGTCGGAGGTGCTGCGGCTGGTGATGCTGGAGGGGATGCGGTTGTGCCTGATCGGGGCCCTGGTAGGAATTGCGCCGGCGCTGGTGGTGATGCGGCTGGCGGCGAGCGTTCTTTTTGGAATCGCAAGCAACGATCTGGTTACCTGTTTGGGCGCCACCGTGATCCTGATCTTTTTTGCGCTGGTGGCAACCTGGGCGCCGGCGCGCCGGGCGTCGCGGCTGGATCCGATTGAAGCGCTGCGCTGGGAATAGCTCAGGACGTGAGATCCACGCCATCGTAGATCAGCCGCAACGGCAGGGTTGCGCCGATTGAATCCAGCTTCAGCTCTCGGTCCAGGCCCAGGTGATCGTGCAATGTCCACGAGCCGTCGTCCTGGCGAACGTATTGCTCGATTTGCACTTTAGTTTGATCCACTAGAATGTATTCTCTGAGGGACGGGATGGATCGATACAGCTGGAACTTCAGGCCGCGATCGTATAGCTCGGTGCTGGGAGAGAGAACCTCGAAAATCACGGTCGGGTTGAGGAGAACATCCTTTTGGTCGTCTGCCAGTGACAGCTTTCCACAAACCACGGAGACGTCTGGGTATGCGTACATGCGACCGGAAACACGAACTCGGAGGTCGGAGTTATAAGCTTTGCACTCGCCCCCGCGCAACACAGTACGCAGTTCTGCCTGGATGCCAATTGCCAGACTGGCATGGCGCGGCGATCCGCCGGACATTGCATACATCACGCCGTCCAGGAATTCGCTCTTAAACTCAGCCGCACGCTCGAGGTCCAGGTACTGCTCTTCGGTGAGTTTACTAACGGGGTTCGACGCCATAAGCAGCCTGTTTGAAGTTTAGCAATTCACGAGACCTGCTCAGTGATCTATGCTAGAGAAAAGGTCACTCGCATGAACGTTCCAAAACTGTTGGCTGTATGTTTTGTAATTTTGGCCGCTGCGGGCCTGCTGTGCGCGCAAGCGGATCCAGAGAAACATCCCGAAGCGACATTCGGCAGCGACACGCACAAGCCGGTGAAGCCGTCCAAGCAGAGGACCATTGTGGGCATGGTGAAGGATCAGGCAGACAATCCGGCGCCGGGGGCCATTGTACAGCTCAAGGATCTGAGGACATCCAAGGTGGTGGACTTCGCCACAAAAGATGACGGCAAGTTCGCGTTCCGCGAGTTGCGTCTGGATGTGAATTACGAATTAGTGGCCAAGCGCGGCGCCCTGGGCACGCCGGTGAAGAAAGTAACTATCTACGACACACGCAACCAAGTGATCCTGAATTTCAAGCTGGAGCCGCAGGAACCAGCGGCGGCAAAACCGCAGTAAGCGGGTATCGAGTGCTATACTCGTGATTGCACCGGTTTCGGCCGGCTGCGAATCTCCATTCGGGGCGTGGCTCAGCCTGGTAGAGCGCCTGGTTCGGGACCAGGAGGTCCGGAGTTCGAATCTCCGCGCCCCGACCAACCTTCCCGCAGAATCAAACACATGGACGTCTTCTATCCAACCCCAGGTAGGTCCAGGTAACCCCAGGTTTCGGGGTCATTTGTACACTTTTTGCACACTCGGACGCCGCCTCGCGTAGAGTGTCATCCCCTTTAGATTCAGCCACATTAAGCTTGCTTTGGTGCGCCGTCAGAGGGAATCTCGATGAGCCTGGTCACCCAGCAAAGGAGATTCGATGAAGAAAAAGGCTACGTTGAAGCCCAAGAAACCGGCCATGGCCGGTTCCAAGAAGGCCAAGCTAATAAGGATACTCGAAGGCGATGGCGCTACCCTGGACGCCATCAGCAAAAAATTTTCATGGCAACGGCACACGACACGCGGGCTCATTAGCGTTTTGGGTCGGACGCTGAAAATTGAGTCGACACGCACGGACAAGGGGGAGCGGTTCTACCGCATCGCAAAATGTTAAAGCGGCGCTCGGCAATAGTTTAAGATGGCAGCGAGGGAGCAAGGTTCACTGCATGGGAGAATTCGATGGGTGGGAAAAGATAGAGCCGCCGCTGGGTGAAGGTGGGCAAGGAAAAGTATACAAAGCCCGCAGCCCAGGCCGGGTTCAACAAAATACAAATTCGCAAACGCGAATCACTCACCTACTGCGTCAGCTAAACGGGATAGATACTCCCCCCGACATGCAGGAACTCGCGATGCTCCTGCTAGATATTGGGAAGCCGGACGACGTTGAACATCTCGGCGCTTTGAAGATTTTAAAAATGCCGGAGGATCCTTCCGAGCGCGCGAGGGCTTCTAATCGACTGGAAAAAGAAATCGCCGCGCTGAACAAAGTGCACCACCCATCACTGTTGAGGCTCCTTCATTCTCACCCGGATCAGTATTTCTTCGTCACCGAGTTTCATCCGAACGGAACTCTGGACCACCATCTCGACAGATTCAAAGGACGCGCGCTCGACGCGCTAGAGGCGTTTCGTCCGCTCGTTGAGGCTGTCGTTGCCCTCCACGAAGAGGGAGTAATTCACCGGGACATCAAACTCATGAACATTTTCGTCGCCAACGATGGTCACCTCGTCCTGGGCGATTGCGGAATCGTAATCTTCAAGGACGGCGGCGGCACTCGACCTACAGAGACGTACGAACGGGTTGGAAGTCGCGATTGGATGGCTCCCTGGGCGAATGTAGCGCATCAGATTGCGCTCGCTGAGGTTAATGCCACATTCGACATTTTCCCGCTTGGCAAAGTGCTGTGGTGCATGATAGCGGGACGCCAAGGCTTAGAATATTGGTACTTTGATCGAAAGGTCAGAGCCAACTTCCCTCCCAACGATCTCGAAATGTTATTCCCAGACGACCCAACAATGGCAGCGGTGAACAAGCTACTTTCACGCTGTATTGTTGAACACGAGGAGAACTGTCTAAAATCTGCTCACGACTTGCTCTCGATGGTGAACCAATTAATCGCGATGCTTCGATCACCATACGAACGGCCAGGTAATGCGCTTTCGTGGCTTTGCCGCGTTTGTGGAAGAGGGCGATACTTAGCGCCACCGACGCATCAATCCATCATGAGTGTGAGATCCGGCGTAGGACAAGCCGAACACGATATAGATGTTTACGTCTGCGACTACTGCAAGCACGCGGAAGTATTCTTCAAATGAAAATAGTGACGCTGGCGCG
>Ga0302324_100017253_pt1 | contig 14324 bp, 25 predicted proteins | sample Palsa_T0_1_FD_201949 | JGI IMG/M metagenome (GOLD analysis project Ga0302324, IMG submission 201949) | Peat permafrost microbial communities from Stordalen Mire near Abisko, Sweden - Palsa_T0_1 | ecosystem: Environmental > Terrestrial > Soil > Palsa > Peat permafrost | place: Sweden: Abisko... | reverse complement strand
CATACCGTACATCTTGTCTATCAAGCCTATGTTGATCACCTCACGGATCTCCTCTCACAGCGCTTTGTCAGTCTGGGTCGAATCCTATTGCATGAAAAACCACTGGCTCGTTTTCATGGTGCAATCATCATGGTTGATGAACATAACAATTCCGTGGTCACGAAAATGGTGACATCCTTACTTGTTACCCACTAATCCGGTCAAACGGATCAACGCTTATGGAGGTCGTTATGTATCTATCCGGTGGACACTGGTCACCGATTGCGTCAGCACCACGAGATGGTGACCCGCTTGATCTTTGGGTTGAATCGGGCAATAGTACCGGTCGGCGTGTTACCAATGCTTATTGGTTTGTACCACCTGGTAAAGACACCAGTCAAGGTCTCTGGGTGGTTGATTCGATGATCCGTGATGATTGGGACCCAATTGAGCAATCCAACGATAACGCCTTTCGCAAAGCGACACATTGGTGTCGTGTGACAGAACCGATCAATCGGACACCCTACTGCACCCATAATTTTGGCGTTTATCAGTATTACGTGAGAGAATCAGATTTGCCTATGGATCCAGTTGCATAATCGATGGATCATGGTTTTTCTCTGATGCATCCATCTGATGTTGAAAATGATTTAGAACGATCTATTATTGGGTGACATACACTCCGAACCCCATCAATGTATCTCGACTGTGAACGTCGTGAATAGAAAAGGCTGTTCTCATGAATGAAGTCGTTAACAAGGTGATGATCAATTCGTATGATCTGCAACTTCATAACGCAATGAATCTGTTGCGGGATGCGTCTGGGATCATCCCACATGTGCAACCCAACATCACCTTCGCCATGATCAAGCGCGATGCGTTAGAGCATGCGGTTGATAGTAAAATTATGGATGTCATCCGGATGGCGGGGTTTGTGCCGATTTGGAGTGTGCGGGATATCAAATTCACCAGCGACAAGATCAAGCGGTTTTATATCGATCATGCCGATAAACCCTATTTCACTGATCTCTATCACAGTATTTGTCGTGTTACACCGATGGTGCTTGAACACAGGTCAACCCGGCATAGTGCGGTGACGATGTTGCGAACATTGGTTGGTGCAACCAATGCACGTGAAGCCGTTCCTGGCACCATTCGGCATCGATTTGCTGGACACATTTTCAATTCCATTGCACCGATGGCCGACAATGCCATTCACGCCAGTGAGAGTTTAACCGAGATGCTGCGTGAGCTCTCTGTTGTGCTTGATGATCGTTTAAAAGGGATTGGCAAATTGCGTTCATTGACTTATGGTGATTTTTATCTGCGGGATATCGATCCTCTCTATACATATCCAGAAGGATGATGTCAATCGGGATATCCCTCAGGGATATCCCGTTCGTTCTAGGAGATCATCATGACGTATAACCTCCCCCATCCTGAGACACAATCGGGTGAGATTTGGCTGTCGAATATAAAAGACGTGGATTATCTCGCATTATCCTACACAACGAAGTGATAGAGATCACACAATAACCCGATTCTACGTCAGTGGGATCGTCACCGTCACTGGAGTTAAAATCATGACCGTCGAACATGCAACAGTCAATTATGTCATCAGAGAATATACCAATGAAGAGTTCACGGTGATCGATGTCACAGGCAAGAATCTGGTTGAGTTTACTGTGGAAGGTCACGATACACCAACGTTCACTGTGATATCAGGAGGTGATCCGAATGGCAATTGATTACACCGGGATCAATTGCAAGATGATCCGATACAGTAACGAGACATTCAACATGAAGTCTAAGGATGGTATAACGATTGAAGGTCCGAACATCATTCAACTCGAGTTTGTCATTGATGCTGAGACAAAACAACCTCTGTTGTTGTTGAATTTTCGTGGCGGGATCGTTGTGGAAGATGATGGTAACAACAAAACACGTTCTGTGTTGGCGAGTTTGTTTTTCCTTTTGATTGCAGCCGGGTTGAATAAGCAACTTCCTATGTTTTTGAATGCACTTGCGTGTATTATTGATGATAACATAGCACTACCGATGACAACGACCCATTTTGTTGTGATCTGGAATGGTTACGATATGCAATGGACACTTCCAGAATTGGCAGCAACCAATAAAATACCCGCCAATGATGTTCAGTTCAGTATCGAAGGTGCTGCGTTGGCATCGATCCTTTACATCGTTGTGGAATTGACACATGAATCCGCCAACCTTGGATTGCTAACAGCACTGGATAAATTGTGTCAATATCAATGCGCGCTCATGTTACAGAAGATTGTCTTACGACGAGACCCTCTCTAGGAGAAGAATGATGGCGATTGACTTCTCATCCCTCAACTACAAACTTGTGCGTTATACCGATGATCCACCCTTCGGTATCTGCTATAAAGACGACTCGACGATTGTGGGTTCACATATCATTGAATTAGAGATCACACAGAATCCCGATACACAACAACAGCAACTGATCATCAACTTTGGTGGTCAGTCACCAGCCCTAGCCGGTGATCCCACCAATGAGGGACATGGTGTTTTGATGGTGCTTTACTCTATTCTGATCTCTTATGCTGCGGTAGAACAACTCCCAGCAATCCTCAGTGTTCTTGCCATTACCATTAGCGATAGTATCAGTATACCTGTTCCCAAACCGGCAACCAATATGACAGTGCTCTGGGACAACGAGATGATGGACTATGGTGCAGATTCCATTGCCAAGCAAATAGCTGCAAACGACACACAGCGAACCCTTGAAGAACTTGCTTTGGGTATGGTGTTGTACTGTACGATAGAAATCTTGCGGGATGTACCGAATACCACTTTGATTAAGGCCTTGGATGAAATGACCAGTTACCAAGTGGCTTTGATGATCCAACAGAACATCCTGCTAGAGGATACCAAATTCTGAGTGACGATAGGATCCCATTGTTCACCGACCCCCTTCTGATAAGGACCCCGTTATGCACAATCACACCCTCGCCTTGCTTTATGTTGGCCAAGATCAAGATCTGAAGATCCGTATCTTATCACCGGACAAATGTGGTAAAGAAGAAGGCATTCCCTATTCCTATGTGGTTCGTGGACCGAATCCGATCTTGACCGAAACGCAATTAGCGATTCGGTGGATCGATCATGAAGATGCGGTGGTCACCTCAGAGACCCTCTTTGAGAATGGTATTTCCTGTTTTGCCCTACAACAACCGCATATTTCAGCTCTCTCAATGTGGCAGTTGTTGGCAGATGCGGAGACTGATGCCAAGCTTTGTGCGATCATTCGGCGTCGATTGAGTCCGTCTGATGGTGATCACACGCTACACGCAATTTCCTGACAATAGCGTATTGGTTCATTTATAACACAGAGACGTTATTCTATGCAAGGGTGGTTAACAGAAGGAGATGTGTTATGTAGGGAGAATCCTCTCCTCCATAAACCGAAGGCTATCAATCATGTCACAGACGATAGAGGTAGAAACACCGAACAGGATCTCGATGCATCCTGGCATCATCTTGGCTGCGTGTTTATCTGACTACAAATTGGATGCTGTTGTATTTGCTGAGAAGATTGGCGTTTCTGTCAAACAGATTCGTGGCGTTCTAGCAGGATGGAGTCGGGTTGATGGCAATCTTGCTCTACGATTCGGTCTGGTGTTTGATACCACGCCGCAGTATTGGATGAACCTGCAGACACACCACGAGATGACCAAAGCGCGTAAGCGTTTCTCAGCAGAGTTGGATCAGATCCAGAAGCTACCATTCCCAGAGCAATTCACCGTCTAGACTCTTTCAGCAACACAGGGATCCCTGTGTTGCTGAACGCTATCACCAACGGGAGAGGAATATGGCTGATTATTGCAATCAATGTACTGGTCAACACTGTCAAGGCGATCTCAGTGAATTGAGTTCTGCTGCCGATACATTAAAAGGACTCTATCCCCTTGTTCTCTGTGAAGGGTGTGGCACTATTCAGGTTGATCATGAAGGCAATTGTGTCTCACACATTCATCACGAAGACGGCAGCTATGAAGAGAGACAACAACCCATCGAGACACCGCACACCGCCGATCCATCATGCCCATAAGAGGAAATTGATCATGATTAAACAGGGAGTAGAACCTTATTTAGAAGTAAGTTCTAGAGGTGACAAGCGATTTTCAGCGCTTTATGCGAGGCTAGCCAGTTATAATCTCAATTCGATCGAACAACTCTATCAATCCAGCAAACAGTTTGATCTTGATCAACCGGGTGTTGATACCATGGGTCATATGAAAAATTGGCGTGATGCAAAAGGCAAGACACCCAAGAATCTTGCTTTTGTTGCCTGGTTGTATGATCATCTCTGGCGGATCTATCTGATGGAACATCCAGAATTTATCGCTGTTTTGATACAAGCATCGGGTCTGTCTGATGTGTTTGGGCAACCCGGAAGCCAGTGTCAGGCAGTCACTCTGTGGTCTATCCGTGAAGAGTATAAAGCAACCGGCGGGATCCGACTCCCACCTAGACCGACGTGATAGATTTTTGATAACTTGTTATGATCATTTCATGACGAGTGAGAGGCAATGGCGTTATGGACTTGCATCCCTTCATCGACTCCATCATCCTTACTCTCTTTGCAATATGCATTATTTTTCGTCTGTTGTGGCGGGATCGTCAACACCGTCGTGTCATTGAAAGAGCGATGCGGTGTCTTGAGACTCTTGGTGTGGATCAAAAGAATGATAATCAGGATCCGATGGTCGATCATCATTATCACGCGCTTCGCAGCACAACCATACAAGCTGATCTCGATGACTGGACCTATCGCTATGATATCAGCAATGGTCAACACAGTGTTCGGGGTCAGAACAACACATTGATTTGTCAAGTGATTGCACGGAGTCAACAAGAGCATCCTCTGGCGCGGTTGAACTATCCTGCAACATTTCGCTATATCGCCCGCTTTAATCCCAAACAGATGTTATCAATCCTGGATCGGCTGCAAGCCTATGAATTGGTCATGCAGATCGTACAAGAGAGACTATCAACACGCAGTCAGAGTTATAAACTCATCACCCATGCTCTGTCAGGACGGATTACAGAGGATCAAATGGAGAAAGCGCGTTCTGATGGAAGTACAGGTGATTCAACAGCGCAAACACGCCGTCGTCATAGACAAGATCAGTCAGTTTGAAGCAGGTTTCCTTGTTACCATGTACGGTTTGAGCAAAGCGAATTTTGTTAATGAGCAAAGCGAATTTTGTTAATGAGCAAAGCGAATTTTGTTAATGAGCAAAGCGAATTTTGTTAATGAGCAAAGCGAATTTTGTTAATGAGCAAAGCGAATTTTGTTAATGAGCAAAGCGAATTAAAGTTTACGGACAATGGCAATTTTATGAAAAGTTGTGTGAGGACAGTATGACCAATCTTGTCATTGAACACTACGCTGACAATATCAACAAAACCCCAGCTGTTGTGTTGGCTCTCGAAGAGTGGTTGGAATCCTATCGCAATGGCTATTCTGATGATGTAATGAATATATTCTGGGATGACAGTGCGTTGGTTGCCTATCGGGATGGTGATCCTATTGGTGTCATCATCTACCGTAAACTTTCTTGGATGAAGACCATTCATGTCGCAATCGGTTATGTGCGACCACAGGCAAGACGATCCGGTGTTTATACCACGTTGTGGCAAGCCATGGTGAGTAAAACACAGGAACTCAAATTCCTGACCATCACTGGCACAACCCATGTCAATAACATTGACATGCAAGCGGTTATGCAGAAACTCAATCGACCATTATTTGCCTACACCTATAATTTTGAGGTACCAAAAACGTAGTTCAAACACATTATAAGTATATATCATTTTGATGTAGCCTCTCCTGGTTACAGAGAATCTTCAGACTGCCGATAACCCTGATGTTTGTCCATCATTGCGTTGATTGGTATGTCTCAGCGAACAGGATTGGGTGCAGTAAACGGTTTCTGCGGTCCGCCCTGTTCATCGCATGCTGTCTGGAGATTGATCCGAAGGTTGAGAAAGGATCACCATCATGTTGTGGGTAATTAGGAAGGATCTGCCGTGGTTTTTGGTTTTGATGCCATTGACAAACAACATCGTCCCAAGGTTAAAATTGTTCTTGAATGTATCGACTGTCCGAGTACCACGGACGTTAAAACTCACACGATCGGTGACAATGATTTTGCCCTGTGCAATTCCTGTTATCAGCTCCGTATGCATCAATTTACCTACATGAGTTAGATCGTCTCCACTTGAACTCCAGACCAAGATCAGAACAGATTTGACGGTCATTTTGATCTTGTGTCCCAGTGTGATAATCGGTGATGTATTTGGATGGAGCCGCAGTATCACAGCGCATGCCGTCTGGAGGATCCGAAAATTGGGAAAGGATCATACCTATCGATGTGGAAGACACGATGTCGACAGAGCTCATTCGTATCCAGTAATCTCTTCTTAAATGGGAGTCTGTGTCACGACAATCATAGCATTCGATGGCAAAACACTCGCTGCCGACAAATACACCTGGGTTAGTGGTGTGGTCGCACTCTCCACGAAGATCCAGCGTGTTAATGGTCACCTTGTTGGGGTTAGTGGATCGAATGTCATTATTCCACAAATCTTTGCTTGGGCCAAAAATGATTTCACTGAGGCAACCATGCCTCTGCTGCAGAAAGATCCCAAAGATCATAGTGATGTCATGGTGATCACCCGCTATGGTCAGATCCTGATGTATGAGAATGCCAGTATTCCCTGGATCAATGAACGTCCATTCTGGGCCATCGGCTCTGGTCGTGAATTTGCCATTGGTGCGATGGCAGCAAAGGCAACGGCGATCGAAGCTGTGCTGATTGCCTCTGAATATGCCGGTAACTGTGGTCGAGGGTGTGACACCCTTACCCTTGAAGAGGAGCAACCATCATGACGACACCGAGCATCATTTCATTTCCCAAACCATCCGACCCCGATCTCAAAGTGGTTGTGGTGTTGGATGCAACCGAGATGCTGCAACTGTATAATGCAGCAGCGGGTGCCGGTCCTGAATCGACCATTGTGGATCATGATGTCCAGACTTGGATTACCAACCGAGCCAAGACATCGGGTTGGATCTCGAGTGAATTTGTCGGCACAATGTGCATCCTAAAAGCGGCTGAGACAATATCTCTTGTGACCAAGCCGACCACAGAGAAGGTCTCAGAGCGGGCAGCAATTGGCACAAACCAACCGATGCTGCGAAGGTAGTGTTTACGGTTTCATCGAGAGCGGCTTTGGAGTAACGTATTATATCCCACGAGTTAGACGCCGTGGTATTGATAACAGACCAATTGCCGGTCTGTAACGTGAAACAACACACAAGCGTTCTTGGTGGGTCTGGAGTGGGTTTTCAAGGCGGCGTGCTGGGTGACGCTGTCGCCAGCCTTGCCCACTCCAGGTTATTCTATAAGTCCCTCTGATGAGATCATGAGCGAATGATCGAAACACGATATGGTGTCAGGGCACGCAGTTCGGTTAAGGCGATAGCCTCATTGAAATGGGATTGTCAATAATCCTCTCGCTATAGGAGGACAGGCTTTCTCAGTTACGGCATAGTCGTTGTGAATCTTCCCATATCCGGCCGGAAGGTGGGAAGTAGGATCAATGCGGACTGCCAAGACAAAACCGCTTAGCAAGGTGTTTGTTGGTCATCGACAGCACCGCTGCGCATGAGGGACGTGGGCTGTTGTCCGTTTCCATGGTACGCAGACTGGCGGAGGGTGTTGCGATGCCGCTAAGGTGTAGGCAGCACCCTCCGTATAACGTCTTAAAGCCGTCTGATGAGCTACCGCAAGTAGCGAAACGATCATCGTTTGGTCGTCACGGCACGCAATTCGGGAAGCTGTTTAAGGACAGTAAAGGCGATAGCCTCATTGAAATGGGTGAAACTCTATCATCGTACGAAGACACCATTGGTGTTGGGAAGCGATGGGGGTGATCTCAGTTGCGGGAATTACGCTGACATACTCTCTCCATGAGGTCGACATCATGGCGAAGAAGAGCAGCGTTATACCCAAGACAGAACCCGGACTCTATGGATGCACAGAGAAGATCTGTGCAGCGTCGAGAGCTTTCACTCGACGGAGGGTGGAGAGTGTTGTGTGACGATGGCCCTCTGTCCGGTCCATTCCGCATAATGCTCTCCACTTATACGAGATGCGCGTGTAGCTCAAATCGAAGGTTGAGGGTTCGATTCCTTCCACTTGTGCCATGTCTGATAAATAGCTTTTTACCATTTGGGGAAATTCCAATGAAAATAAATCATCGTCGTAAAAATCCAGCGCTTTATCCTGATATCATATCTCCGGGAAGGGCTGGTGTCGGAAAGTCTTGGCAATACGTCGACAAGTCGATGCAGGTATGGGGTCGCACTTCAACTTTTGCAGACAGACGCGTAAGTGCCTCAATCAACAACGACTTCGCCAATGGTCATCGTGGTATGGCAAAATCTGTTCGTGGTGCCAAAAAATTCATACGATCTCGGATACGAGCGGCTGATAAAATGCAGCTACGTCTCGATATCAGTTCGACGTAAAAATGAACATCCTATCTAGATGCCTGGGTAGCTCAGTTGGTAGAGCACATGTCTACTTCAACATGAGGTCGGAGGTTCGATTCCTCTCCCTGGCACCATCAAGCCCCTGATGAGCTGTTGAGATACAGCGAAACATCCTATGGATGTCGGGTTACTTGATCTGTCTCAATTGGTCAGCCTTGTCTCAATGCCAACCATGTCCCTGACGTGAGACACGTTATATGTAAGACCATTCTCTATTGATTCCGTGAACATGGAACGTCTCGATGGAGAATGGTCACATTTTAAAAATACCTAAATGCCTCTGATGAGCTGTTGTCTGCAAACAGCGAAACATGATCTTCATGTCAGGCACGCAGTGAGGGCTAAGGCGATTGCTGAAGGCGCTATTCGATGCGCCACATCGAAGAATGTCAGTCAGGAACAAATGCAGGTTATCCATGCACAAGGTTGGTCCGCCTTGGGTATGCTATTGTGATTGTGTCTTGACAAAGCTCTAGTATGACTCTGCTGACGGGTATCTTAGCCGGTCTTAAAAGGATCATACGCTCATGGTGGATAGTCATCTCAGATTCATTGGGGTTTTATCCATGATGAGTTCATGTTGTGTGGTCGTTGCGGTGTGGTACCGAACGACTCTTCTGAAAACAACAAAGGAATTATGTGTGATGAGATGGCCGTAGTTTTGATCCTACCTTTCGTATAACCCTGCAGCGCCGGCCGATTTGTCCCTGATGGACAAGTGAACCAAATGGGGAGTCCCTCGATTATGATTTGGAAGTTAACCGTGCGGTTGGTGACCGCATAGCGATGATCCGATATCTGATAGATGACGACGTTATGTGATGGAGATCCCTCTGGGGATGTTCTGATCTTATTGTGGTGTTTATCAGATGTCGGGGAGCTACCAACGTGATAGAGAAGACCGCAGAAATGCGGAGGTTTATATGTCGTGCCTATTCTCGCAGTGACTGTAGCAATGCAGTCGCTTTAACCAGCATGAACAGCGACGTATGTTCTCCATGCGTGATGCCATCAGACGTGATCTCATCAGGTTCTAGGACCTCGAGACCGTCATGATCCTCGCTTTTGAACCGTCACATGAAATCAGCGCGCTGGCATAATGGCGTGATCACAATGTATACATGAAGGTCCTCATCCCATCTCTCGGGATCGAGTGCTTTGCTGTACGTTGTGGTCACGCCACGTGCTGCTTTCTTTTTTTGTATTCGATCGGAAGGCGGTATCATGAAGACAAATAGCATAACATCCATGACTTACAGTCTACGTAACAGACTTGCTTTTCGTATTTTGGTGTATCTTTTTACCCATGGATTTATCAATAAAGCACAACTTCCAAGCAATCTGATTATGATGATCACAGAGTGGTCACTCATGAAATCTGGACGGCCAAAGCATAAGACACTCTCTGAAAAACTCATCACGCTTCTACGCACGATACCAGACAGTCAGTCAGATTTACTGTGTCCAGAGACCACCATCAGCAATATAGAATTATATGGAGAAAGACTCCTGATTGCTGGTTATATTGTCATATATCCTGTAGACTCAGAAAATACCTGGTCCTATAAACGAACTATTTTGGGTGATCGATTGATCCAAAACACGACGTCATTAGAATCTCACAAGATAGGATGTATTGATGCATTATATCACGATTGAGATGATCAAATCCGTCATTGAAAACTATCAGATCAAACGCTTTCCGTGGAATCGCTGTCACGTCTGTGACCAAAGCCTTATCTATCTGTTCGATACAACACGTCTAAGACCCAATGATATTGCGTTTGAATACGGGTGTGCTTGTATTCTCGGTCTAGGAGGATGGATCTCTATGGCGGAATTTGCAGCTGAATTCAATGCACTTTCGGATCAGAAACGTCAGCTTGAGTGGCATCGTTTTCTCGCATCCGGTGCTAAATTTCCACAAATGGCGTTGCATATTGAGGGTGTTGATCCCCAGGTCATGCTGGCCGCTGCTGATCTCTCCAAACGACAACAATCTGCACCGGAATGGGTGTGGCATGAAGATCGTACCTATAAGACAACGTATGGACGTTGGCCAAAGGATTCATCCCAGGTACCCTACATTCGTGCCGATCTTGTGCTTTCTTTGTTAAGAACCAGGCATCAACCCCTGAATCAAACAGAAGGAACCGATTGACGCAAGCAAGCGAGGTCATGATCACAATGATGCAAATCTTCTGTCATATGCTTGGTGATTTTCTGGTACAGAGTGATTGGAACAATAGTGGAAAGACAAAACATACACAATCGGTTTTGATGCATTGTCTCTCTTACAGTCTCCCCTTTGTCTTTCTGATCGATCGGTATCGATTTTTTGCGATCGGGGTGGTTGCAATCAGTCATTATCTGATTGATCGGTATCAGCTGGTTCATGTAATCGTGGGTCTAACACCCGAGGCGTCGCCGATTCTGCTGCAACGACCGATCCCACAACTTTGGTATCCAGCAGAGACACCGTATTGGCTAGTGGCTTGGTTCTTTGTCATAATAGAAACCGTGCTCAATGTTAGCATCAACGGTATTGCATTTCACTATCTGTAAGACAGGGCGCTGGGTGCGCCCTGTCTTAGCTGCGTTATTCACAATTGTATAAAGTCATAACATAAGAGGGTGGAGATGACGATGAAGACAATTGTGTGGGATTGTGATGAGGTCTTAGCAAATTTACGTGAAGTTGTGTGCAATCATGTGTCGCCCATACTCGGCATCCATGATAATGATTGGCGTAACTGGATGCATTATGATTTGGGACTGAGTCATCAGTTCAGCCAACACCAAATCCATAACGCTCTGATCCGGACAGAGGCTTTAGAATTAGCTGCTTTTGATCCCGAGGCACGGCGATTATTGCTTTATACCCATCTTATGGGCTTCAAGAACATTATTGTGACGGCACGGGGTTGGCATCCTTATGCCAATTTCATCACCTGGGATTGGTTGATCACCGCAGGTGTCAATCTCTATGTTGAAGATGTGATTGTGGTTCCTTATGGGGAAGACAAATACCCTGTGATTGCTAAGTTGCCGAATGTAAAACTCTATGTGGACGATCTTTCGTATCATTGTCAATTGGTCAAACAATATTGTCGTGTACCGGATATTGTGTTGGTTGATCGGCCTTGGAATCAGACAGCTGAAGCGTTTATCCGCATTACATCGATGCGGGATCTCATCCCGATCCTTCACAAACACATTTGATGCCGTGAACATTCCCTTACCCCTATCAGAAGCAGTTGTCACGCAGTATGTGACGACGTTCACAACTGATATTGCGAAACAAATCGCTGACGAACTCGCTCTCTATCTACAGCAAAACAAACAACGACGGATCGTCAAAACTGCAAGCAAGATTACCTTGGTGGAAGAAGCGAGTCTCTCACATGCAGAGTATATCGTGATCCGCGATCGTATCTTAGTGGCTGCGATCCAAGTGGTGATCCGTACCTTTTATCCACTTGATCAAACCATCTGTATCGAGATCGCCACACGGGTTTATGCCAGCGTCTATGATAAGCCGGATACGCTATTCAAAACAAAAATGGCCCAACTGATCACTGAGTATGTAGCGATCAACCCCACACTCAAAATCAATCCCCTGTAATCAAACCTATGAAGGATATAATGATGCCACAAAATGTCAGTGATGTACAGACTGCCGTTTGGGCGTTTATCGCCAGTCAAGAAAGCGGCACACTTTCGTTGGATCCGAATGATAGTGGGAATTGGACATCGGGTATTGTTAATGAAGGTCGCTTGGTTGGGAGCAAATATGGTATCTCAGCCGCTTCATTTCCGACACTTGATATCGCGGCGGTGACCTATGATAGTGCGCAAACAATTTGCATACAGACATACTGGCCTGAGATCAATGGTGATGCACTCTGTGCGATGAATGCAGCCCCAATCGCGATGTTGTTGGTTGATGCCAATTGGGGAAGTGGCAAAGCAGCCGCTGTCAAAACCTTGCAACTTGCCTTGAATATTAGCGATGATGGCGATTGGGGTCCAATGACCGAAGCCGCTTTGGTCGCAGCGATCGCGGCTCCGCCCCTTTGGGGTCTGGGGAGTGGTCTTGAATGTTTGATTGCCAACCTGACCGCACAGAGGATCCTGTTTGAAAGTCATCTCAACACCTGGGCACTCTATGAAGGGGGCTGGGTGGCACGATTGACCCGGATTGAATCTTTGGTACATGGTTGGCTACCCAGTGTTGCTGATACGTGATGGCGAACAGATTATTTGTCTGCGCACGCTGTCACGGGGAATTTACAACCGAATGGTCAGACGCTGAAGCTCACGCTGAAGCAAAGGCCAATTTTCCCAGTGATCATCTGATCAAGACCAACGTGTTATGTGACGATTGCTATACTGCGTTCCTTGTCTGGTGCATAGCACGCAAGTCCCGAAGAAAACGCATAGATAGAAGCAGACAACGCGAAGCTTAATCTAACGTCAGAGGAGAGTAACGATGCGCCTGGATCGTTTTAAGAATGATCCCACAGAAATGCGTGGGAAATATTCGATCATCGAGAATCGCAATGGTGGTCGAATCGTGCATAATGGTGATCCAATCGATGACTTCTTCGTCATCAAGCTGAAGGATATCAATGCGGAAGCAGGCTTGTTGGCCTATGCAGCGTCCGCTCGTGCGAATGGCGATGCTGAATTGGCCGATGATGTCCAACGTCTCTCACAACAGGCTGGTATCAACCACTTGTACAGCAAGATACCAGACTAAGAATAAGGCATTTTTCATGGCAGAAACCACCGAATTTAGACTCTATACCCATGATGAAATCAAAGATGAAGCAATCCAGGATCTCGGTGTTGATCCACAGATCTTCTTGTTGTTAGACACATTGACGGATGATCAACGCTCTGCAGTCTTCGGTGCCTATTGTCGAGTGTGTGGACGGGCTGAGACAGGCTGTCAGTGTCGTAGAGGTCTGCGGATCGTTGAGAACGGGAATCGACCTTATCCCGTCAATGTCTGGTCTCATACACTTCGGTGTTGGGTCGATCGCGTGAGGGTTGGACGCTCACTGATGCCTGAGACGCAAATAGATTCAGCCATCCAGGATCTTGAAGCTGCCGCCAGTGAAATTGAGCGCTTGTAGGCCCGTGTCTTTGTGTTGGAAGCACATACCACGCAAACCAAGATGACACGCCGAGCAAATACGTTGATTGGTCTGGGACTGTGGTTTATCCTTACCGGGATCGGTCTGAGTATCATGTATGGGTGAAGCCTCTTCACGTTTATAATCGTCTAAAAGAACGCTACTCAATGATCATCAAAGAGAGAGGTGCCATCAGCACCTCTCTCCTTGATTCATTCTCTCTAAAACAGTTTGGTCATTACAGCGGATCAAACAACAGACAGTGGATACCGGCTGTTGCTGTCGTTGCATTGCTGATCTCTGCTTTGATACTGCCCCAGCGATGTTGAAAGCTGAAATAGCCATTTTCGGTGATGGGATCCCCGACTGGGAACCAGGTCGGTGCGACTTGCGGATGATTGACATTCCAAGGACCTGGGGGTTGTGGGGCAGAGACCGTCGGTGAAATTGAAATTTGAAGAGAGGCACCACCCCAGACAGAGCCCCAGGCGTAAATCGTTGTTAACAGACTGTGCTCGACATCCACCGGATCGCGATTGTATTCAACAGGGGCAAGATTAACCACAGGGTCGGTATCAGCGGTTGTCCCACTG
>Ga0302324_100017250_pt1 | contig 14325 bp, 9 predicted proteins | sample Palsa_T0_1_FD_201949 | JGI IMG/M metagenome (GOLD analysis project Ga0302324, IMG submission 201949) | Peat permafrost microbial communities from Stordalen Mire near Abisko, Sweden - Palsa_T0_1 | ecosystem: Environmental > Terrestrial > Soil > Palsa > Peat permafrost | place: Sweden: Abisko... | reverse complement strand
GAACTCGACCCTGTGATCCAGCGATCGACGATCGTCGATCGCTGGATCACAGAAACAAAAACCTTCCCAGCAATGTAAAGGATGTCCAGAGACGCTTTGTAAACCATGTCATGGAACTTGACACACGCTTTTGGGGCTAGGATGGGGCACCAAAATGCTCGCGTCTCAACAACTGTAAAAACATTTTTACTTTCCCGCGTCCCTCACCTTCACCCCAAACAACGCATGGTGCGCCAGGATAAACAGCGTTCGCCGGTCCGTTCCCCCAAATAGAATCTGCAACGGCCGCTCCGGAACCCCAATCAGCGCGATCTGCTTGCCGCTCTTGTCGTAGACAAACACCTGCCCGTTCGCGACATACACATTGCCCGCGCTGTCTTCAGCAACACTCTCCCCGCCACGCTCGGCAAACACCTTCAAATCTGTCAGCGTTCCATCCGAATTGACCAGCGCGCTGTAAGTTCGATCCTCAGACGAACTCTCCACGTAAACCCTCCGCCCCGGCGTAGCCTCGATCAGCCCATACGTGTCCAGATTGTCTGAGAAGCGCCAGCCCGTCGAGTCTGTCGGCCCCTGCACAAAGACGCGTCCCGCCAGCAAAGAAAGGCTGCCATCGGGCGATACATACTCGCGCATCTTCGCCGTGCTCACGTCCTCTCTAAACATCTCGGCAAGCGTCTTGTAGCGCATCGTCCCAAAATCGAGTTGGTTTCTGAACTCGCCGTTGTTCCAATAATTCACCGGCAGCGCCACCGTTCCGCCTCTCCGCCCGGGCATCGTCGTCGGCGCAATCTCCGTCAACTGCTCCGCCGACGTTCCCGGCCGGAAGCTGTAAACCGTCCCCTCCAGACCATCCGACGACACCACCATCAACTCGCCGGCCTTATCGATCGCCAGGTTCACCGGGTCGAGCACGTTGTCGCGCTCAACCGTAAGGCCCTCGCCTGCAGACCATCCATAAATGCGCTGCTGATGGCGATCGACAAAATACAGCTTTCCCGCCGCATCCACCACCCCGCCCCCAATCGAGAAAAATCCCTCTTCGAGCTTTTCGACCTGCGCGCCGTCAACTACTACCGCCGAATCATCCGCAGGCGCCGGCTTCTCCGGATTGGCCGGCACATCGAACACCGCAAACTGCCGCTCTCGCACCTCCAGCTTGTGCGTCACGTCTTCAATCGCGTTCTCATACGGATACTTGCTCACGCGCAGAAACGTCCCACAGCCGTTCGCATCGCAGATAGCGTAGCCGCTCTCCGCATTCACCAGCACATTCCGAAAGTGGATATCGCTCGAGTTGTAGAGCCGCACCGCCGCCGCATAGGGCGCGCGCGAACGCGTCACGCGATAGCCGTGATAGTTGGCGACTGTGATGTTCCGCGCCCAGTCAAACTCAAGCGACAGCGACTCCGGGCTCTCCGCGGCCTCTTCCTCGGTCTGCGGTGCGTTCACGTCCCAGTTCTCCACGTGATCGAAGCGAATCTCGTTGCGCACGTGGTGCTCGGTCGAGAGCTCATACACGTGCCCCGGCGTCTTCGTATTCGAAACATAAAACCCCGACTGCGCAAACGTGTTCGGCGTCCAGATATCGGCAAAGGTTCCGCCCCCGCCATCGGCCACCCACAGGCTCGGATACTGCCCATCCCATCGCTTATGCGGATCGGGATCGCCTGTGTGGTCGCGGTTGTAGGGGTTCACGCCACTGCCATGTCCGCCCAGAAAACGAATGTCGTCCACCAGCGAATCTGCGCCCGCCCTCCACAAGAGCGCCACAGCCCGGCCATTGATTCCGCCAGTAAAAATGCCAAACCCACTGACGATGTTTGCCCCGCCAGCCGGCGCAGCGATCAACGCCTTTGGCGCGCCCACGCCCTGAAATCCCGCTGTCCCATCCAGCAAAACAAACTGCGTCATCGTCGGATGCAGCCCGATCATCACCGTATCCGGTCTCAGATTCAGCGTGTCTTTCACCAGATAATGCCCGCTCGGGAAATAGAGCACGCGATGCGCATCGATCGCCTTCTGGATCGCCGCCGTGTCGTCCGTTTCGCCATCGCCCTTCACGCCCAGCGTGTGCACATTCACCCACTCCGTCGTCGGCGGCAGCGCAGAAATGGCCGCAGGCAACTTCGATTGCCCCTCCTGACTCTCCGCAATGATGTAACGCATCCCGATCGTCCCCATCACGCCTTCAGCCGGTACGATCAGGCCATAGTTGAAGCTACTGACCTCGTAGATCTTGCCCTTGCCCTCAACCGTCCGTCCGCTCTCGCGGAACCGCGCAAACACCGGCACATTCTCCAACTCCGCATTCTGGAAACCGATCTCCGTCATCGGGCTCTTCTCGTTGCTGATCGTCACGGCCTGACCGTTCACATTCTTGAAACGGCAGTCCTTCACCCACAGCTCGTCGGAGTACTCGGGATCGATATCGATTGCAATGGGCACGTTCCTGAACTCGTCGCGGATAAGCGTCAGCGCAGCTTCGTGCCCGCGAATGGCCGACTCCCGCTGTCCGTCAAACGTTGAATCAATCAGTGTGTACTGCCACGCCGGCGATGTCTTGTCCGTAAGGATGCCGTAACGGCCGCCAAAGAAGTGCAGGTCCTCGGCCTCGTTGCCCACCTCGGTGAGCGCGGCCAGACCCGAGCCAATGTGGAAGTTCATATGGCTCAGGAACGCGTGCTGTGCCGCATGAAAGCGAATCGCGACGGCCGCCTCGTTGCCCTCGCCGATCTCAAAGTCTATGTTGCTCATCGCCGAGTAAAACGTGCTTGGATGCGCGTCGGCAATCTTGTCATTGGGCGGAACCGTCCCCGGCGGCGAAAACGGCACGCGACCCATCCGGGCGACCTCCGCCGGAGTCCAGCCCGCAAACATCACCATCACGCCGATATCTTTCTGGAATCCCGGCGTCGCCGCGCCGAGCACGAAGACCGGCCTCTCTGCGCCGTAGCCGATCACGCGCACGCCGGGCCACACATAGATCGTCCGCGTGAGCCGGTAGCGGCCCTGCGGCACAAAGAGAATCCCCTCGTGCGCCGTCGCGCTCTCCGCTTTGTCCAGCGCAGCCTGTAGCGCCGCACTGTCGTCGGCAATCCCGTCGCCACGCGCGCCAAACTCCGCCGCATCCAAGTAAACGGCCCTCGGATCGTCAAGCCGCGCGGTGTAGACGGACTGCGCCTGCATCGAGCGCGCGGGAAGAACCACCACCAGAGCAAAGACGAGCAGCAGCGGAAGAGTATCGAGCTTGTTTGGTCGCATGAACATCCCCAGTGGTAGCGCCGGTCTCCAGACCGGCTGCAGCGCGGGCTTCCCTCCCGCGCAACTTTCCAACTTCAACCAGTCGATAGTACTACTGGCACCCGGACCCGCTCGATACCTCCCGGTTGCCGCATCAAACAAATGTGGGACCGTATTGCCCCCACGTAACTGCCGCATCGAATCGCGTTTCGTCGTATCCTGTATACAGGATGTTTCGCCATGAAGACCTTTACGCTGGATGAAGCTCAATCGCTGCTGCCCCTTCTGGAATCGCTGCTCAAGCGCGCCATCGAAGGCAAGCGCGAGGCCGAAGCGGTGGAGTCGAGCCTGCTCGATCTCGCGCGCCGCATCTATCTCAACGGCGGCATGCGCGTGGACACGGCCAAGGTTGCCGCCCAGCGCGCAGAGATCGAGGCGCACATGAAGCAGGTGCGCGAGACCGTGGCTGAGATCGACGAAATCGGCGTGCAGGTAAAGGACCTCGAGACAGGCCTGCTCGATTTTCCCTGCCGCCTCGATGACCAGGTGGTGCTGCTCTGCTGGCGCATGGGCGAGACCTCCATCGAGCACTGGCACCCGGTCGAATCGGGCTTCCAGGGCCGTCAGCCCGTAGATGAGCGCTTCAAGCGCCGCACCAGTTCCGGCGGCCGGCCAAACTAGAGCACTCGTGTAATTTCCAACTCAGCCACCGTCCAGGCCGAACCTCGTTCCCGAACATGAGAGCGTTCATCAGAATTAAATGCGCTGCGTTCAGATGAAGCTCGCCCTTTGACTCTCCTCGAGTAAACTCTGGACAGATGTTCCCCTTAGGAGGCTGCATGGCTTCAATCACCGGATTTGGCGGTATGTTTTTGCGAGCAAATGATCCAAAGGCCTTGTATCAATGGTACGAGCAGCATCTCGGCCTGGTGAAGTCCGAGGGAGCCTTCGCATTTCCTCCCCCGACGCAGCACCCTCGGGTTGTCTTCGCCCTTTTCAAACAGGACGACGCATACTTCCCTCCGGCCCAGAAAGCAATGCTCAACCTCCAGGTGGATGATCTCGATGGAGTGTTGGACCGCTTGATATCCGAAGGTGTTACGGTCGATCCAAAACGCGATAGCTACGATTTCGGAAAGTTTGGCTGGGTCACCGACCCGGAAGGAAATCGTATCGAGCTTTGGCAGCCCATCGGCGACTGAACGCCGAGCCAGTCCAGACTTACCCACCACTTGACTTCTCGAACGTATTTCTGAGGCTTGGGCGCAACTCCGGTCGACTGGCCGCTTAACCGGAAACTGCGACAATTCCGAATCGAGCGCTTGAGTTTCCCTCCACGCGCGATAGGATTTTCTTTACCGGAGCCCCTGCCCCCTTGTACATCCCCGAAAGTGAAGTTCGCGAATTGCTCACCTATCCCGCGCTGATCCCCGCGATCCGCGAGGCGCTCATCCAACTTTCCGCGGGCCTCGTTTCCCAGCCGCCGCGCACTGTTCTGCGCACGGCGGCTGGCGAGGGCGCTCACAACGGCTGGTTTGCCGTCATGCCCGTGATCGCAGGCGATTTCATGGCGGTAAAGACCGTCACCTTCTATCCCGGCAACGCAGAACTGGGCCTGCACACGCACATGGCTGTCGTGGAGCTCCTGCGCCGCGCCACCGGCGAGCCGCTCGCGCTCATGGATGGACGCTTGATCACGGAGATGCGCACCGCCTCTGTCTCTGCTGTGGCGCTCGATGCGCTCGGCTCCCAGAATGTAACCAGCCTTGGAATTCTCGGCTCCGGCGTGCAGGCGCGCTCGCATCTTTGGGCCCTGCGTCACGTGCGGCCTGCCCTCACAGACATTCGCATCTGGAGCCGCACCCCCGAAAACGCGCAGACTCTTGCCAACGAATTCGGCGCAGCCGGCTCACGTGCCGACGGCGCAGGCGCCCGCGCGGTCTCTATTGAAGAAGCCGCTTCCGCCGACGTCGTGCTCACTGCGACTTCCTCCACCGCCCCGCTGCTTGAGGGCCGCTGGCTCTCGCCCAACGCGCTCGTCCTCGCCGTTGGCGCAACGGGATCCACACTGCGCGAGTTGGACGACGAACTGATGCACGCCTGCTTCCTGGTGGCGGAGTCGCGCACCGCCGTTGAGCGCGAATCGGGAGACGTTCTCCTCTCCGGCGCAAAGGTCCAGGCGGAAATTGGAAAAATCCTTGCAAACCCGAACACCGCTCCATGCGGTAAACGGATTCTGTTTAAATCCGTAGGCCTGGCCATTGAAGACCTTACCGCCGCGCGCCTCGTCTGGCATGCCCGAGCTAAACGCTCGAAATAGAATGCCGGGCCAAAATAGAACCACCGCCCATCCTGGCCCAATCCCATATCGCCCCCTTGCGAATGCTCGAGCCCATGAGCATCCGCACCCGCGTCTGCGTCTAATTCTGCAGGGCGTGAGCACCCTGCGCGACACGAACGACCACCGGGCGATAACCTTGAATTGAGCTTCACTCGATCGTGGGTCGTAGCATACGGATCGCAAGCACCGATCCAGACGAAGAATTGGCTGGAGCAATAGGCGCGGGTGAATCGGGGCCACAACCAGCCCCCAAAAAGAGCAACAATTGGAGCAGGGATGCTAGCAGCAACAAGACGGGCAACGATGAGGCGATCAAGGTGGGCCTGGCTTCTTCTTTCCGCCCTCCCCCTTCTGGCCGGATGCGGCGACTTCTGGCAGGCGCCCACCAGTTCCAACACCAGCTTCTCCCTTTCCAACGGCGGCAACATCACCTTCAGCCCTGGCGCGACGTCCGGCAACACTTCAGTCGTTACCGTAACGCCCGAAAACTCGTTCACCGGAACAGTCGACTTGTCGTGCTCGGTCAGCGGACCCACCAACGCCACCAGTGCCACGACGTGCAGCCTTTCTCCAACATCGGTAGACATTACTGGCACCTCGGGAATGTCGGCCACGCTCACGGCGACCACCACCTCCACGACCACCGCCGGAGCCTACACCATTACCGTTACCGGATCCTCGAGCGGCGTATCGTCAACCACCTCCGTCTGCGCCGAAGTGTCCACTTCCTCCTCGGCCACGTGCGGCACCACCACTGCAGGCACCAGCGGCAACTTCTACGTCTTGAGCAATTCCTCGATCGCGGGTTATAACGTGAGCTCCGGTGCGCTGGCCGCTATCTCGGGCGCCTCCTTCAATTTGAGCGGAGCCTCGGCCATCACCATCGCGCCCAGCGGCGCCTTCCTTTACGTGGCCACCGTCGGCAACGGCGTCACTGTCTACACCATCAACTCCAGCACCGGCGCGCTCACCCAAGGGAACGAAATCGTTGCAGATTCAGCGGTCCAAGCCATGCAAATCGACCCATCCGGAAAATGGCTGCTCGATGCTAATTTGGCGGGGTCGCTCACTGCTTACCCCATCACATCCACCGGCGCGCAGGACACCACTCGCACGCTGCAGTCGGTTGCACTGGCCACCACCACAGTCCAGCAGATGGCCATCTCCCCCAATGGCGCGCTGATCTCCATAGCCCTCGGTGGAACCGGGACACAGTCGTTCCCGTTCAATGCCGGCAGCAATACCCCGATTGGATCCGCGTACTCCCCTACAACTGCGCCCTACGGTGGGTCGGGAGTCGGTTCTGCCATCTCGGTGGCCATCGATCCCCAGAGCCGGCTCCTCTACATCGGCGAAACCGCAGCCTTCCCCAACTCCGATTCCAACTCCGGAGCATTACGTGTCTTCACTATCGGCACAAACTCCTTGACGGAGCTTTCGTACGCATCGCCCTATGCGCCCCTGGGAACAGGTCCGCACGCCATTCTGCCGGCCTCAACGGGCAACTATGTCTATGCGGCCAGCTGGCAATCCGGTGCTGCGGGTGTGATCACCGGCTATTCGGTCACCACTTCCGCGCTCACGGCGCTCAGCAGCCCGGTTAACACGGGAACCGAACCCTTCGGCCTGGCAGAGGACAGCACCGACAGCTATGTGCTGGCAGTCAGCAACCAGGGCAGCCCCTATTTCAACGCCTACACCTTCGACGCCACTACCGCCGGCCAACTTGACTCCTCTGTTACAGGCTCAACCATATCCAGCCCCATCGCCATCGTCGCCGCGCCGTGAAGGCTGCATCGCGATTAAAGCGGGACAGTGGAGTGCGGTGAACCGGAAAGCACCAAGCAGATGAATCCGGCCCCGGCTGGGAGGGCGTGGTGGGTAGTTCGTAGCCGAGGCCTGCATGTGGTACGCACGTCGCGCAGCGTTGGATTTCGCCAGGTGCTGATTCTTTCTTCGTCCGTCGGACATCGGAACCAGAGTAGGAGTATCTCGAAGCCACAACCTTCGAGTCGACCCGACCATCAGGGAGCGGCGACCTTCTACGAGACCTGCGAGGGCAAAGTAAGTCTTGTTCCGCTCTGGTGGTATCCTCTGATTGATCGCCACCGGCTGTGCTCACGCATATATCATCCCCATTCCTCACACGCTTCTTGCCCCGCAGGGCTTCCGAAATCTCAGCCCACGGAGCCCTTGCGCGCGTGGCATTGACCCTCTGTCTCCTTGCAACAATCGCCGGATGCAGCCGTTTCCACCATGAAACGCACGACTACGTTTGGGTCTCTGTCCGGCAGGTCTATCTCCACGACCGCGTGGCAGCGGTTTCAAATCACGTGGCCAAGGTGGTGGATGGGCAGAAGCTCGAGGTGCTCGACCGCGCGCACCGATTCATCAAGGTGAAGACTGAGAAGAACGAGATCGGCTGGATTGAAGAGCGCGCCGTGATCGACTCGAAGACCTACGCAGCCTTTGCCCAGCTCGTCACCAGCCACCAGCACGACCCGGTCGTTGCCAAAGCCACGGTGCGCGACGACATCTACCTCCACATTCTCCCTGGCCGCGATACACAGCGTTTTCCGCTGCTTCCGGCCAACGACAAGGTCGAGCTTCTGGCGCGCGCATCGGCGCCCAAGGTCGCCGCTGCGGCCTACCACGCTTCTCCGCCAACCTCAGCGACCAAGCCGCAGGGCGGTGCGGCCACCGTTGGCCAAACCTCTACCCAAACTGCGACATCAGCTTCCAAAACAAACCCGCCTGCCGCAGCAGCAAATCCAGCGCCCGCTACGTTGCCTGCTCAGCCCACCACGCACCTGCCGGGCCAGCCCGAGCCTGCCCCTGTCGTTATGGAAGATTGGTGGCTCGTGCGAGACTCTCAGGGCCGCACCGGGTGGCTGCTCGCCGGACGCATCGATATCGACGTTCCCGACGAAGTTGCCCAGTATGCGGAAGGCCAGCGCATCGTGAGCGCTTTCGTTCTGGCCAAGGTCACTGACTCCGAAGCCAACACTCCTGACAACCAGGTGGCCGAGTGGGTTACCGTTCTTGCCCCTCCGCAGGCTGGCCTGCCATTTGATTTCGACCAGGTCCGCGTCTTCACCTGGAGCATCAAGCACCATCGCTACGAGACCGCCTTCCGGCTCCATCCTATTCAGGGGTATCTCCCGCTGAAGATTACAACCGCGGACACTTCGGGCGGAAAAATCCCCTCCTTCAGCTTCCAGATTGCAAGCGGACCCAACGTTGCCATTGATCCCGCCACCGGCATCACGCGGCCAGTCGCTCCCCGCACCATCAACTACCAGATGCTCGACACACGCGTGCAGCGCATCGGCCCGGACATGGCGCCCATCCCCACCGGCCACATCGAAGGCGAGAAGCCCAAATCGAAGAACGAAAAGGGCAAAACCGTCAAGCCGGCGAAGAAGAAGCACAGGTAGGTCTCGCCATCCTTAATTAGAATGGCCCAGGCGTCCTCGCGTGGTGCCCGGGCCGTTCTTCGCATTGATTGGTGTGGCTTGCGTCTGCGCTAATTCGTGTAGGTTTCGTCGAATCGATGATCCCGTTCCACAACAGGACGTCGAACAACAGTCAGCCCCTCCGCGCCCAACAGAAAGGTCGTCCCCATCTGGTCATTCGCAATCTCCTGTTGAACCTTCTCGACCGTGTCCAGGAGTTTCGGGTCTGTGGGATTCGACGAGTCCACAATCCGGTAATCCTGTGCAGGTCTCATAGCGCTTGGCCGCGGCGCATCCGCGACCAGAAGCCCGAATTGGCCGATCTTCTGCAAATCCGTCCCCTCCAGCATCGAAGAGGTCTGGCCCAATGCGGGGTCCTTTGGCTTACGCAAATCGAGCACAGCCGCTCCGCTTCCGTCCCGGAAATACACAAGAAACGCCGACTCGCCGATCCGCGGGCCAAAGTCGAACGCAGCAGGTACATCCAGCTTCTGGGTGCCCACAGCCTTGATCCGCGACAGATCTGTCACATCCAGGATCGCAATGCGCCCCAGTTGCTGCTGCTCGATGTAAAGGTAACGCCGCCCATTTCCGGCTGTAAGCAGTTCCATCGATTGCCCAGTCGCCTGCGCAATCTGCGGAAGGTCTTTCGGTTGAACGACAACAATGGTCTTCCACTTCGAGGCTACTTCCGCGCTCGCGAACGTAGCAGACGCCAGAGCCGTTACAAGCATAACCCTCAACATCCGTTGCATGAGAACCTCCTCCTCAAGTCAAGTTCGATGGTTTAAGCAAAGAGTTTTCCGACGGGGAAACACGGTTGGAAGGCAAGCCTGCCTAGTAAACCAGAGACCTCGGGCCGTCCGGCGCGCGAGGGCCCATATTGAGTTGAGGCAAGACATGCTCCAGTCGAGCTTGGTTAGATGCCACGGGCAGCCCTGAAGGATGCCTCGTTAGCTTTGGTCCTGACGGCGAGATCTTCTGGCATCGTTCTAACGGGGTTTTTCTGCCAGATCGCTGTGTTGGATAGCAATTGCGCCGACCGCCCCTACCCCCGCCTTCTCAGCTCCAGCTCCACCACGCGCATCATCTCCGCCTCCGGCGCTGGCTTCCCCGTCCAGATTTCGAACTGCCGCGCCCCCTGCTGTACAAACATCTCCAACCCGCTCACCACTGCAACGCCGCGTGACTTGGCCAGCTTCAGCAGCGGCGTCTCCAGCGGATTGTAGACCATGTCAAATACCAGCGACGCGTTCAATTCGTTCGCGGCAATCGGCATCGGCTCCTTGCTGCCCACCATGCCGCAAGGCGTCGCGTTCACCAGCACGTCAAACTTCTGCTTCGCAAAAACCTCGTGCTTCAGCGACTTTGCCTTGGCCTGCCGCGCAAGCGTCACCGCCGTCTCGTGCGTGCGGTTCACCACGTAGACCTCGGCCCCCTGGCCCACCAGCGCGAAGACCGCCGCCCTCGCCGCGCCGCCCGCGCCCAACACCGCCACGCGCGCGCCCTGCAGCCGCAGCCGCCGCTCCAGCGGCCTCACCACGCCGGCCACATCCGTATTGAAGCCGTAGAGTTTGCCGTCCGCTCCCGTGCGCAGCGTGTTGCACGCTCCAATCTTCGCCGTCAGCGGATCCATGTTCGCCAGTTGCGGCAGCACCTCCTGCTTCAGCGGCATGGTCACGGCCACTCCGCCCAGCGGCAGCTCGCGCACCACGGTGAGCATGTCATTCAGCGTCTTCACTTTGAGCGGCAACATGATTGCGTTCACGTTTTCGCGCCTGAAGGCCGTGTTGTGCATCAGCGGCGAGAGCGAGTGCGAAATCGGATTGCCCGCGACACCAAAGATTCGCGTCGCCTGGTCCAACTGCTCGATGCGGTAGAGATCGCGCAGCGCGCGCGCCGTAATCTGCCCCGGAGCGGTCTCCGCGCCGTCCTCCGGCGAGCCAAAGGTGAAAACTCCACCCGCCCTGGGCCCCAGCACGCGGCTCAGCAGCCCCTCTTCGCCCATCGCAATGCCGATGACATGCGACGCGAGCGAATGGTCCTCAATCAGCTTGAGCACGGCCAGATTATCGCTCAGTGAGCGCGCCGTCGAAACCACCTTCACAAAATCGGGCTGAAAGGCTTCGATCCGCTCGGCCGCCTGCTCCAGTCCCTTGGTACGCGTAAAGTCGTGGAAGCTGATGATCAGCGCGCACCCAGCCTCGCGCAGCGCCGCGCGGAACTTCGCCAATTGCCCGTGCTTTGCCTCCTCGGCCGACTCCACCTCGAGGTCCACAAGCTGGCAGCCTGCCTCCGCCGCACTTTGCAGCATCTCAAGCTCCGCCGCCAGCGAGCCAACAAAGTTGCCGCCATGCTGCTTCCGTCGGCAGGTGCCGATTGCAGTCACATCCCGATGCTTAGCCAGAAACTCCTTCAATTTGGGCAGCGCCAGCGCCGGTTTGGCTACCGAATCCAACCGAAATTCAAGGAACTTCGACTCTTGGAGCGCGTCGGCCAGCGCCGCCTGAGCCCGCTCGAACAGCTCCTGCGGCGACCCGCCCTGAATGGCCACGCACAGCTTGCCCAGCCGCAGCCGGGGCGCAACCGGTGCCGCCGGAGCCGGGCTTTCAGCCTTCGGGATGGTCGCGCTTCGAGGCATGGCCTTTAATTGACGCATCTTAATGATGTTGCGAGATGGATGCAAGGCGAATCCATCTCCACCGCCGCGCAGCGCTCCTCGCCCCACGCCCGCCACCCCCAACCCGCCGGCTTGTGGCACTCTAGAACTTTGGAGGAATTTGCCGCCCATGCCCACCGAAACCCCCATCTCTGCCGCCCCCTCCACGATCGATACCCTACACGCCTGGGATGCAGGCGGAGCCGATTCCGCCGAAGCACTCGCCGACTGGGTTGGAGCTCGTCTGGCTGCCCATGAGGCTGCCTTGGCCACCCTTCTAGCCGTCGAAGACCCCCGCACGCCAGCGAACTCCCTCAGCCTCTACGACCAGGCCATAGCCCATCTCACCCTGGCCGGCTCCCAGGCCGGCGTTCTCAACTCCGTCGCCGCCGACAAGGCCGTCCGCGACCAGGCCCAGAACGAGGCTCAGCGTGTATCCATGGCCGGCAGCGCTCTAAGCCTCAACCGCCAGGTATATGAAGCACTTGCTGCTATTTCACTCGACGGCGCCAGTCCCGCCACCCGCCACTACCTCGAGCGCTCATTGCTCAGCTATCGCCTTGCCGGCGTCGACAAAGATCAGGCTACCCGCGACCATCTCCAGGCCCTCCACGAGAAGGCCACCATGCTCTCGCTCGAGTTCAGCCGCAACATCCAGGAGGGCGGCAAGACCATCCAGGCGACTCCCGCCGAACTCGAAGGCCTGCCCGCCGATTACCTCGCCCGCCATCCCGCCGACGAACAGGGGAACGTCACCCTCACCACCGACCCGCCCGACATGCAGCCCGTAATGACCTTCGCCGCCAGTGCCGCGTTGCGCGAGCGCATGTTCCTCGCCTACAACACCCGCGCCTACCCCGCCAACCAGCAGATCCTTCTCGATCTGCTCGCTGCTCGCCAGGAGATCGCCACCCTTCTCGGTTTCCGCAGTTGGGCCGACCTCGCTACCGCCGACCAGATGATGGGCTCAGCCGCCAACGTTCGCACCTTCCTCGCCAAGCTCGACGACGCCAGCCGCGATGGCGCAGTTCGCGAACTCGACCTCATCCTCAGCTTCGTTCGCGGTCGCGTCCCGGGTCTTGAGGCCATCGACATCACCAGCCGCGGCTACTGGTACGAGCAGTTCCGCCGCTCGGCCTTCGACTTCGACTCGCAATCCGTCCGCCCCTACTTCCCCTACAAGCAGGTGGAGGCCGGCGTCCTCTCCACCGCTGCCCGCCTCTTCAAAATCGAGTTTCGCCCTTCAACCGCCGCCGGCTGGCACCGCTCCGTCTCCGTCTTCGAGGTGTATGAGGCGGGCGCGCACGTCGGCCGCTTCTACCTCGACATGCACCCCCGCGAGGGCAAAGACAAGTGGTTCTCTGCCGCTCCCATTGTCTCCGGCGTTCGCGGCGGCGCGCTGCCTGAGGCCGCGCTCATCTGCAACTTTCCCGCCGGAGACGAAAACGACCCCGGGCTGCTCCAGTACTCCGACGTCGTCACCTATTTCCATGAATTCGGCCACCTCATGCATGCCATCCTCGGCGGCCGCACCGAATGCGTCGGCCTCTCGGGCTTCGCCACTGAAGGCGACTTCATCGAGGTCCCTTCGCAGATGCTCGAAGAGTTCTTCCGCGATGAAAAGCTCCTCCAATCCTTCGCGAAGCATTACGAGACGGGCGAAGTGCTCCCCTCCGAAACCATCAAGAAGATGAAGCTAGCCGGAGCATTCGGCCGCGCCGATTGGGTCCGCACCCAGCTCTACTACACCACACTCTCTCTCGATCTTCATGACCAGAACCCCGCCGGTCTCGACCTCGATCAACTCACCAAATCGCTCTACCAGAGCCTCCAGCCCTGGACCTGGCTCGAAGGCAATCGCATGTACGCGAGCTTCGGCCATCTCACCGGCTACTCATCCAACTACTACACCTACGCATTCGACAAGGTCATCGCGCTCGACTTCTTCGGCCAATTCGACTCTCAGGATCTGCTCGGCTGCGACGCAGGCCGCCGCTATCGCGAACTTGTTCTCGAGCAGGGCGGCTCGCGTCCCGGCCGCCAGATGGTCCGCGACTTCCTCGGCCGCGACGAAGAGTTCTCCGCCTTCACCAAGTGGCTCAACGAAGAATTCGAAGCGGAACTCGCCGGCGCAGTCGGGGTGTAACCTCGATTTCTCACAGGGAGCCAAGAACCGTAGCGCCGGCGTCCTCGCCGGCTGTCCTGAGGGCCTCGGGCCCTCAGAGTTCTTGACACGGGAATTATTTCGTTAATTCCAAGGGCAAGCGACCCAGAATTTCGGTAGCTAATCTTGCTCGAGAGGGGAACCAATGACCAAATATCACATCGCCCAGGTCAACATCGGCCGCATCAAGGCCGAGCTCGACGACCCGATTATGCACGGATTCGTTTCTCGTCTCGACGAGATCAATGCGCTTGCCGAGAAGAGTCCGGGCTTCGTCTGGCGCCTGCAAACCGAGGAGGGCAACGCAACCTACCTCCGGCCCTTTGAAGATGAGCGTACCCTCTTGAACATGTCCGTTTGGGAGAGCGTCGAACATCTGCGCCACTACGTTTACCATACTGCTCACGTCGAGTTGATGCGCAAGCGTCAGGCGTGGTTTGAGAAATTTGCAGGCACATACACA
>Ga0302324_100017249_pt1 | contig 14325 bp, 13 predicted proteins | sample Palsa_T0_1_FD_201949 | JGI IMG/M metagenome (GOLD analysis project Ga0302324, IMG submission 201949) | Peat permafrost microbial communities from Stordalen Mire near Abisko, Sweden - Palsa_T0_1 | ecosystem: Environmental > Terrestrial > Soil > Palsa > Peat permafrost | place: Sweden: Abisko... | reverse complement strand
CTTGTAGCGCGCCTTCGGTAGGTCCGGGAGCAAATACCGCCCGCGGTCATCCGTCACAACAATCTTGCGAACCTTGGTGGGCAACTCCGTGGTTTCCGCAATCACCCATACACCAGCTTCGGGGCCGTTTGAGCTGGTCACTACGCCCCCGATATCAGTGGCATCAACCGAAACCTCACTTCCAACCGCCTGCGGTCCCGTTCCACCCGTATTCGGGCGCTCCGCGGCCCGGCCTATCGCCAGCACAGCGGCGAATACGCCACAAAACAGGACGATCATCACCAGAAGCCGCACAATGCACCCCTCCATCTTCTCTCCCCCAAGGTAAACCCGTTGCAACCGGCCCCGAACGTGATACAACATCCTCCGTTTATAAAGCAAGTGTACTCGTTTTCCCGGCTCAAGGGCTTCCTGTTGCCTCGCCATTCGTGACGAAATATAATCGGCGGGCTTTGCAGCAAAGAGTCCTCGATTCCGAAACCTCCAAGGGGAATCCATGAAGAATTGTGCCGGTCCGCTGAGAATGCGAAGACCAGGGGGACTGCGTAAACTTCCTGCTATCGGCGCACTCCTCCCACTCCTGCTGTTTGCCCGGCCGGTTTCGGCGCAGGAGCCGCAGGATTTCTCCAAAGTTGATGTGCAAACGCAAAAGGTGGGCGGGAACATATATATGCTAACCGGCGCCGGCGGAGACATCGCCGTTTGCATCACCAACGACGGGATCATGATGGTCAACTCCAGCTTCTCCCAGATGTCCGACAAAATCGAAGCCGCCGTTAGAACGCTCAGCGACAAGCCCGTGCGTCTGGTGGTGGACATGCACTGGCATCCCGGCGACACCGGTGGGAACGCCTACTTCGAAAAACAGGGAGCGGTGATCGCCGCCCATGAAAACTCCCGCGCTATCATGATTTCCGGCACGATGCGCGACGGCGTTAAATATGATCCCTTTGCCAAAGAAGCGATCCCCGCCTTCACCTATACTGACCGCGCCGCTTTCTATTGGAACGGCGAGGAGATTCGCCTCATACACTATCCGCACGCGGACACCGATGGCGGCACCATCGTTTACTTCGCCACGTCGCATGTGATTCATTCAGGGGACAGCTATCGCACCGATGGATTTCCCATCGTCGACTGGGAGCATGGCGGCAGCGTGAAAGCCGTCATCGCGGCGCTTGAGGATATGATCGCCACTTATCCGCCCGACACCAAGGTGATCCCGGGCCACGGACCCCATCCGATGACCGTTGCCGACATCAAGCCCTACATCGAGATGCTTCGCGATGCCAGGGGCCGCGTGGAAAAAGCCGTTCGCGAAGGCCAGACCCTCGACCAGATGAAGAAAGAAAAAATCCTGTCGGGATATGAGAGCTATTCGCATCACGTCTCCTTCGACCACTTCACCGAAGTCCTGTTCAGAGAAGTTTCCGAAAAGAAAGAGTAGGCTCGCGGCGAACGCGTTGCCGCCATCTGTAAGAGGAGCGCTAACCGTCTTGGCACGAAACGAGCGTGGAATGACTGAAAGAATGCCGGGAGGTCTTGTTTTCCTTCTGTTGCTCTTGAGCTTTTTGGGGGGCGCGCGTGCCGCGCGCGCGCAGTATCCCTCAGGGCCTCAGATCCACAAGGATGGAACAGCCGTCCTGCTGGAAGATTACGTAAGCATCCCGCTTTCCGGGCCCACTCGCCACACCGCCGTTGACTCAGGATTCGTGCCCATACCGGGCGCCAAAAATGGAACCATCAATTTCAAGGGCGAACTCGCCCGCGTCACTTCTTTGCGCTCCGAACCCATGAACGCTCCTCTGGCGGCCTCCCGCTTGTTCGTAGACGACGAAAATGGAACGCTCTACATGCTCGACAAGAGCACCAAGCAGTTCACGCCCTACCTTCGCTTTGTGGACATTTTCCCCAGTTTCCTCGCCAACTCCGGCCCGATGGGTGTCGTTTCTTTCGCGTTCGATCCCGACTACGCAAAGAACGGCAAGTTCTACACCGTTCATTCCGAACGGCCCGGCTACGGCCCGGCCATGCCGACGAACGCGCAGCAGCCCGGCCTGAATTTGGACGGCTACACCGTAACTCCCTCGTTCAATCGTTCCGCCGAACCGCCCCATGTCGAGTGTGTGCTCATCGAATGGACGGACACCAACATTCGCAACGCCACCTTTGAAGGCACGGCGCGCGAATTGCTCCGCATCGGCTTCAATCACGGCAGCCACATCATGGGGGATTTGACGTTCAATCCCCTCGCGCATCGCGGCGATCAGGATTATGGAAATCTCTACGTCACCGTGGGCGAAGACTTTGCCGGGGAAATAGCAGGCCCAGGGCAAACCCTCGCTCAACAGCTCAATATGCTTCACGGGAAAATTCTGCGCATCACTCCCGACATCCGTTTGCGCTCGAAAGACATGCTCAGCGCAAACGGCCGTTACCGGATTCCAACCACCGGCTCCGACCCGAATCCATTCATCTCAGTGCCCAACGCCCGCCCCGAAATCTACGCGTACGGCTTCCGCCATCCGCACCGCATGACGTGGGACGCTGCGACGAAAACCATCCTGGTGGACGATATCGGCGCAAATTCCTGGGAAGAAGTCGACATCATTCACAAGGGAGCGAATTACGGCTACGCGGAGCGGGAGGGCAACGAACAGTTCTTCACGCGTCCCAATGTCGCCAGCACCACGGGTAGCCAGATGAATCCCCCGGTTCCCTTTCCCGAGCACGATCGGCTCACGGTGGATGGCCTTGCCGAGCCGGTGACTCCGCTTTACCCGTCGGCCGTCTACAGCCACCAGGATGGCGACGCGATCGGCAGTGGCTTCGTTTACCGCGGCAAGCGAATGCCGGAGCTTCGCGGCAAGTATATTTTCAACGACATTTCGACCGGCCGGATTTTCTACTGCAATTTGGATGAAATGATTGCGGGGCACGGAGAACGAAACAAGCAGGCCGAGATCCACGAATTGCAGATCATGTACAAAGGCCCCGACGCCACCCCCGGCGAAGCCCGTGTAAAGCGGCGAATGTATGACATCGCCGCCGATGCCTGGGCCCGCAAGGGAGGCACCCCTGCCGTCGCGGGCCGCGTGCTGCCTACGATCGCCAACGCCACCGCTCCGCCCAAGACCGACCCCGAGGGCGTCCCCTACCGTGGCGGGCGTGTCGATCTGCGTTTGGCTGTCGATGGCGATGGCGAAATCTACGTCCTGACGAAATCCGACGGGATGATCCGCCAGCTGACAGCCGTCGTAGTTCCTCCTCCTGGTTCCGCGCCCACTCGCGACAAGTGAATTGCGCACCTACCCAGGACGTACCCCCAAGCGTGACTCAACATCAGATCATCGCTGGCCAGAAAGGTCTCGTGACGATAGAATTCTCCTCCAGACAGATTGAACGGGAGATGCCCATGCGGCTACAAACTAGGTTCGCTGTGTTGCTAGGCTTGATCGCTTTCTGCTGCTTCGTGTCCCCCGGCGCGACAATTACCGGGACTGTGAAAGGTACTGAAGGCGCGCCGTTCCAGGGTGCGTTCGTCGAGGCTCAAAACACGAAGACGAGGATTACGGTAATTGTTCTTTCTGATCCCCGTGGTCAGTATCAAATCCCTAATCTGCCGGCCGGAGAGTATCGCTTGACGATACGCGCCGTCGGCTTCCGCACCGACCCCAGGACAGGAGTAAAACTGGCTGCCGACCAGAACGCCTCCTACGATTTTGCTTTGCAAAAGGGCGCTGTTCGCTGGAATGACATTTCCTACTATCAAGCCCGGAAATTCTGGCCGCCTGCAAAAGGGAAAGACCTGATCGACGCGAACTGTTCCACCTGCCATTTGTTTCAGACTCGCATGGCTTCCGTAACGCGCGACGCCGATGGCTGGAGAGACCGCGTCGAGTACATGCGCACAGCGATGCACTTTAACACCTGGAATCTCACCGATCAGGATGCCGAGGATATCTCATCGTATCTGACCAAGTTGTTCGGCCCCGATTCCGTGCTTCCCAAGTCTCCCGCGGACATGCCGGGTTACAGTGATACGGTGCGTCCCTTCAGCAGCGACGCTCTGAATATTGTGTACGTCGAGTACGACATGCCGGGGCCCAGCCGTATGCCGTTCAGCGCCGCTCCCGACAAAGACGGTTATTTGTGGATCCCCGACTTCGGCGTTGCCAACAAAATCACGCGTCTCGATCCCAAGACCGGCGACATGCAGGATTTCTCCGTTCCCAACGTGGGGACCGCCGCGATTCATTCGGCCGTGCCGGCGCCCGACGGCTCCGTCTGGCTCACCGAGCAGGCTTCCAACAAGATCGGACGGTGGGACCCCAACACCCGCACAATAACCGAATACCAGGACGCGTATACTCCCGGTAAAGAAGGCATCGGCGCGGGAGGGTCGAAGCACACGATTCGCATCGACCCGAGCGGAAACGTCTGGGCCAGCGGTTCTCCCCTCACAAAATTCGACCCGGAAACAAGAAAATTCACGCGTTTCGAAGAAGTGAAATCCAGTTACGACGTCAAAACGGATAAGAACGGCGACGTCTGGTTCACCACCGGTTCCCGCGGAAATAAGATCGGCAAAGTCGACGGCAAGACAATGAAGGTTTCCGAGTGGACGATGCCGACCGAGAAGTGTTTTCCGCGCCGGATGGAAATAGGTCCCGATGGAATGATTTGGGTCGCCGAATTCAACGCCGGCAAAATCGCGCGCTTCGACCCCAAGACGGATACCTTCAAAGAATATCCTCTGCCGGGACCGGAGCCTACTCCCTACAGCACGGGCTTCGATGCCGATGGCTATCTTTGGTATGACTCCCATCACATGGACGAACTCGGCCGCTTCGATACCAAGACTGGCCAGGTAATCGAATATCCGGCTCCGCACTCGGAGCTCGCCATGCGGGAATTCTTCCTCGATTCGCAGGGCCGCATGTGGTACGGCACCAATCCGAACAACAAGGTCGGCTATTTCTATCTGGCAGGTAAGAGCGAGCGGACTGAATCCGCTCGCAAATAGACGCCCAATCCACCGAATCGCCAGCGCGACGCTGACATCCCGTGCCGCAAGAAGAGCAATGGGCGCGCAAGTTGCCCCGGGGGACCGGATTCGCGCCGAGAGTACTTCGTGATCTCCAATGCCTTTGACTAACTAACTCTTCCCGGTTAATTCCCTATATGCGACTACGGTGAAGCTTGGGCCCCCGGGGGCGTTGGCCGCTGGCGAATCGGTTTCGCCGAAGGCTTGTTTGACGTCGTCGAGAGATTTGCCTTGCGCGACCATAGCCTTGACCTTGTTGTACTTGTCCTGGATAAGATCGAGCTTCTTCTGCACGTCGGCCTTGGTCATCCTATCGCCGTGCCCGGTCAAGTAGATATCGGCATCGAGGCCGATCAGGCCCTTGGCATTCTCGATCCAGCCGGCAGCGGAGCCATGCTTCTCTAAATGAATACCTGTGTCGTCATTCCGGCGGTTCGTGGTCAGCAGGTCGCCACCGAAGACGACTTTCTGGTCGGGTAGATACACGACCGTATCGCCGCTGGTATGCCCAGGCGCCCAGTGGTACAGGCGAATGTGAATGCCATCGATCGTCAGCTTGGCGGTTTTGTTGTAGGTCTTGGTGGGGAGACGATCCTGGGGCGCGGGGTTGCGGCTGCTGGCGGAAGCTTCCATCTCTTTCTTACAGTTCTCCTGCGCAACGATGGTTAACCCTGCCGGAAAAGCGGCCAGTCCGTTAACGTGGTCGCCATCGCTGTGCGTAATGATCGCCGCATTCACCGCTTTTGGGGTGATTTTGGCGATCTCGGCAATCACTTCCTTTTCCGAATCCGGCGTTGTTTTGGTATCCACGACAATGACGCCGGTCGTGCCCACGATGATGCCGTCGTTAGAACCCACGCCACCCTGAACCCAGTAGATGTTGTCCTTGATCTGTGTCACTTTAAGCGGCGAAGCCTGCTGTTGCGCGCCCGCAAGCGTCGCAAACGCAAATAAACTCGGGATCGCGACGGCCGTGACGAGAAGATGTTTTCCGAATCGCATGTGTAACCCCCGCTTTCCTTCGATGTCAGTTGGAACCGGGCGCTATGGTAACTCCGTTCAATCCGTTTCCAAAGCCGATCGGCGTCACACCGTAGATCGCGGCCCGTGGGCAATCTATTTTCGTGATCGCAAGTCGAACGGGGAGTTAGGGCACAAGTGCCTGATAAAGAACGCTGAACGAGCGCAAGCAGGTTGTGGCGTAAGTATCTGTAATGTGAGAAATTGGGGAGAGAGCGCCCGTAGCTCAGTTGGAAAGAGCGTCTGCCTTCTAAGGGCAGGGTCCAAAATCACATCTCGTTCGTTTGGCGTCGCATACGGGCAAATCTGGCTTTCCTTCCTGATTTAATTGCACCCAACGTTGCACCCACATTCCCAGAATTGGAACAACAAGTCACCTCTTTAGTTGTGGAGAACGGGTTGTGGAGCAAAAACACGAATAGAAAGGGGTAAATAGCTATGACGCTTACACCACTACAACAATGGATTTGCGACAAATGCCGCGAGGTCATTGAGAAACCCGAAGAGGGCTGGGTCGAATGGCTTACCGAAGACGGCACGCTTAAGAAGGGCGATTTCAAAATTGTCCACCACATTGCCGCATCGCCGCTGCGCGAAAAAGGACGTGATTGCTACCACTACTCATGTGTTGAAAGCCAAAATTCGGACCTGAGATATTTTTGCGGGCCCGACGGCCGGGAAGGTTGTCGTTGTTGGCACCAGTGCCGACATAGCTGCGATCGTTCAGCTGCGGATCATATTGAGCCAGGCGAAGATTCTTGAGAGACGGCTTCAGACACTGACAGCGGCACTGACGGGTATTAACAGGCCTGTTTATGCACAGCCTGTGATAAAAGGAAATCCCAAGCTAGGGGCCGGATTCATTGCTAGTCCAGCGGACGTGGCGACCCTTATTCAGACCCTGGGCAGCATTACGGCAGTGAATCAGACACTGTCCAGCGCGGCGGGTGCCCTGAACGACGCAACACTAATCAGTCTGATAGCGCAGGGCATTGAAGCTGACTCCGTGTATATTCCGAGCGCATACCCGCTGAATCTGATCACGGACATCGATATGAGCGATACATACACAGGCGCCGAATTGATCAGGCTTGAAAATGCGAGGCGAGACGCCATCGCCGCTAGCAACAATTACGTCCAGGCGCTCCAAGACGCTCAGATTGTAGCTACCACTGTGAAAGGAGGGAAGGTCTATACCGACCCGGAGATTGATACGGCCGGTGCATTCGTGGAGAAGGCTGTCACCATCACTGCGTTCGTCAATGCCATAACTCTGGCAAGTGCGGCGGTTGATGGGTTTGAGACTTCATTATTCACCGGGCAGGGCTATTCGCCCGCCGTTTCGGGGCAGCCGAGCGCACCTGCGCCGACATCTCCCAATCCCGCGCCTGTGGCACCCGCATTGCCCGGAGCCGTTCCAGCACCACCTCTGCCACCCGCTCCAGGACCCACTGCTCCGGGAAGCCCGCAGAACCAGAACCAGGGTCAACAGCCTGCCACCGCTTCAGGAACGACGCTTCAGCAGATTCTTTCCGCTGACCTGCTGTTGCATCAAATCCTTTCAGATCCGAATAACTCGCCTAAGCTTCAGCTCTTATCCGTTCATGCCTTAGAGTCGGGAGGAGGCCAGCTCACAAAATCCAATCTATTTCTGGGGAGTCGCATTTATTTTGGAGGAGGAGCCGTGGCATCCTTTGGTCTGTATGACAGCGATGGAACACTGATATGTAGCGGAGTGGGCTACGGATACAAGGGCAATGTCCGTGAGAAAACCGTCGAATCCGTGGTGGCGGGTTCCGCTGCGGCAGTCGCAACTGTGAGCACAACTTGCGACTGATCGCGAAAATTAAGCGGAGACAGCATGCCTCTTAAGACAAATGCAATGTCGATTCCGTTTGCACCGCAGGCAGCAGCGGACGTTGCGCTCGGTGGTGGCTCGCACCTAGTTCCTCCCCTGCCCCTAGTCCTTCAAAGAGTGGAAGAATGGTGCTGGGCCGCCTGCATTCAAATGGTCCTGAACCGTCTTGGGGTTAATGTTCAGCAATGCGACGTAGTGAACAAGCAATTTGACCAAACTATCTGCTGCACAACACCAGACGACGAAGCCTGCAATCAACCAGTCGACCCTGGAGATATTGTCTCCGTGTACGAAAAATGCGGACATCACGCTCAGCTGATCACGTCTCCCATTCGGTTTGAAGACCTGCAGTCTGAGATCGTCGTCGGAGGACGGCCGGTTGAAGTTGGAATGGCATGGGCCGGAGTAGGTGGCCACGTTGCCATGGTTTGGGGCGCAACTGTAGCTGCTCAGGGACCAGTGCTGCTTGTGAATGACCCCAAGTACGGCACCGGCTCCGTTTATTATGTGAATCTTCTGCGTGCTTATGGCTTGGGTAGCTGGCAGTGGACTTGGGTTTCAATCTCCTGACCTCACGGAGCCAATTCGAATGGCTTACTCAAGACGACTCGATAGGCGGACATTACAGATGGTCAGGCGACAGCTTGGTCACTTGATTGGGCACTTTCATCGTGATGTGGTTGGTTCCAAGGGGGCAGATGTACACGAGACTTTTGAGCTTTGCATGATTCAGGGGGACGCCTTCCCGTTGGGGAAGAACGACCATCTATCCACAATTGTGAAAAGGACGGGTTCGTGGCAGCATCTGATCAAGTCAAACGGAAAACCGATCGGCATCGCACAATCTGCGGCACCCGGACCACTTGAGAACCAATGGTCCGTCCAGAACTTTTTTGTTACCCCGATTAGCGCCAAGATCGCCCGAGCGGTTGCGAAGATTGATAAAGTACGGTCCAGAAATGATATTGAAGTCACACTCGTCACAGTCCCTTCAAAGCTAGTCGATTTTTTTCTGCTCCGCAGCCCGAGAGAGACCGAAGTTTATTTGATTGTAGGTCGTGATAAATCGAAAGGTCTCGTCGAAGGCAGATTCTACACGGAAGCCAAATTCCTCAAGATGCTGTCCTCATCTCCGAACGCCTCAGGAGTCGGCAGCACGAACAGCCCGATAGATTTGTCTGCATCCAAAAGAAAAGAGGAAGTGACTGGAGCGGAATGACGAATAGGTCGTTTCTTCCTCAGACGGCATCGCTCTGCAAACGAGGGTTCAGGGATCGAGGGTCGCGCCGTGCCCGAGCTTGCGTGCTTTCCTGCCATTGGTGAAGACATCTTGCGCTACCGCTGTGGATTCGGTTTCCTTGGAACAAACTAGCACTTCGCGACTTGACCTGTCTGTGGTCAGGCCCTGCGCTTCTTATGCTTCCTAAGGAGGAAATCCATGTCGTCACAGACGCCATAGCCGAATTGTTGGCTGATCTGGCTTACTCGGTCCAGCCTGGCGACCAGGGCGTCCCGAGCGTCGGGGGGCAACCCATTTGTAACGGTGAGAGCCTGCTCGAATATGCGCACCAGTGCGGCGAAGTAGGCTTCGTCTTCATTTCCGACGTCGCTACAAAACCCAGCAGCCTGCTCGCAGTAGAAAACCATCAACTCGGCCAGTCCGGCCGGTTCGCCAACTGCCTTCTTGTAGTTGGAGATCGCTTGCTTGGCTTTGATGACAGACGTATCTTGCTTACGAAGGACGTCGGGCCAAAGCCACCGATCTATCGTCTGCTTGTACGGTTCCAGGACGTCCTCGCCCAGTCCCAAGCGGGCGTGGAGGAACGTCTGATTGTCCTTGTGCGCGGCGTAGAGATCATGGACCAGTCCCAATAATCCTGTACGATCAAATCTCATGAGCCCTGCCTTAACTTCTGTCCAAGTCGGCGATTTTGACTGACGTCTGACCATGTGTCTGTTCGATTCTAGCAACGGAGCAGGATGGATGGTGCGGGCCGATGCAAACTCAGAACAAATAGCCCTGGGCTATCCAGTAATGCCAGTCGCTGACGGCCTCGGCGGTTGCTTCGTCCACGCCAGCGGGCGTTAGTTGGGACAAGGGAACCGCCAAGTTCCGGCCCTGCCAGCGAATCAGCACAAGCATGTCACGGGAACAGACCTCTTCTGAAGCCATGCGCAGGACTTCGACCGTTTCTCCCTTTCTGAGTGGTGAAACCGCCTTGGCGACGAAGCACCTGGATTTGAATGGGAATCGCATCTTATTTTCCAGGTAGTAATACCAGCCCAGGGCCTGCTCGTCCGGTCCACAAGTGTCCACGATGACTTCGTTGTGGATTCGGTCTTCTCGGAGGGGGTCTTTCCTGGGCTTTGCCATGGCTCGCCAGCGAAAGGCCGTTATGGCTGAAGGAGTTGTCTGATGCGGGAGAAACGCAACAATTCCTCTGCGCCCAGGACGGGGTTCGTCGGCCAAGGTTCTTCATCTTCTTCATCCGCATCATCCGTTTCCGGCTCCAACGGAGCCAAAAACTTCGTGTGCTCCAGGTGGTCGAGATATTCGCGAATCTCACCGATTGAAAACAGCCGACAGATTGCGGCGACAAACGCTGGCAACTCAGCAGTGAAGTCGGGGTTCTGCTCCGATGTCATCACGAAGGTAAACAGCTTCTCGCCGACCAGATAGTCCAAGGCGTTTTTCAACCCGAAGCGCTCACGGATATGTTCGGTCGCGGCACACTGTTCGATCCAGATCTTGTGGGATTCTGTGGACGAGTTGCTCATGATGGAATCCTTAGTCCCACACCAGTCCCGACACAGTGCGGGGAACAGGGGTCCCAGGGACTGAGCGGTGCGCGAGTAGCAGCACCGCTCGCCACTCTCCGAGGCGAGAGCCGTATGCGGTAATGCCCCTCGTACGGTTGTGTGCGGGAGACGATCCGTGATGATCGTCCCTACCGCGACACTTCGCACAGGAGCCCTGTGAGGCTGCCCTAATCACACAGCCGTACCCTTTAATGGGCCGTGGCAGCAGCTAATTCCTTGGAAGCGGCTGGTTGCGTGGACATTTGCTCCTTCATCTTCTTTTTCATTTCCTGAGGGGTGGGTTGTGCAATATGGGTAGCAACCATCCAAGCGTAGCCCTCGGGATCGACAACGGTTCCGCAGCGGTCGCCCCAAAACATATCCATCACCGGTCCCTTGGGCACGGCCCCGAGCTTTACCGCCTTTGCAACCACCTTGTCTGCGTTCTCGGTCAGCAGATACAAACTCGCCGGTGAAGAGCCGATTGTTTTCGCGCTGCGGGCGCCCATTTGTGGAATTTCTGGTCCCAACATTAATGTCGTACCCCGGAGCGTCAGCTCGGCATGTATCGCCTTGCCGTCTGGGCCATTCATGATTCCCCGTTTGGCAAAGCCGAATGCCTTTTGATAAAAGGCTGCCGCCACCTTCACATCGGTGACCGTTAGCATTGTCGTTACCGAGCAGTACTGCTTTTTATTGAGGGGATCGATCCTTTTGGGCATACCACTCATTTGGTGAGATGAGCATTCCACGGCATTGTTACAGGATTCGCTGATCGTAGTAAAGGCACTTCGAGCCAACTCTTGGCGTTCGGCTCATCGGACATATCGGAATTCGCAAAATCGTGCGCCATGCCCGGCCCCTGCCCGCTCGCCAGATGGCACGTGGCCGTGGTCCATAAAGCCCGCATAGCCCCCGAACCAGCAGCCTACGCCCAGAGGTCATGCCCCGCCGTGCGAGCGTTTCTGCGACCTTTCAAAGGGAGCTTTGCCTACGACAATGGGATGGGGAATCGGCACCGTGCGGAGACCAGCGAGGCGGTTGTCACGAGCACGCTACACCCACCACGACGGCGGTACGGGTGGGCGGATGGAATCGGAGCGGCAGCAGTCCTGGATTGCCCTGAAGAGGCGACACCCAGCGTTCGCCGCGCCATTTCTCAAGGGTTACTTCATATGGACCTTAACCAGGCGCTAGCCAGCGAAGGCCACAGGTGGTCGTTTCTGAACCCGTTCCAAGTGGTGAAGCGTAATTTCCGGCGGACAATTGAAACGCACAGGTACCATGCAGGAGCCTACACCAACCGAGGTATAGCCAATCATCTCGTGATGCTGCCATGCACCAGCGGCCATGCGCCGAGGGAGTACCGACTGAAGTATCAGAGGAATCGAGCCCGGCAGACAAATCTGCCCACCATGCGTATGCCCGGCCATCAGGAAATCAAAATCCGCATGTGCGGCCTGACGGTAGATTTCAGGCGTGTGCGAAAGCAAAATCGAAAACTCGTGATGTGGAATTTCTCTGGTGGCTTTTTCAAAATTCTCGACGCGATAGTAGTGGGCGTCGTCGATGCCCGCCAAATGAATCCGCTGATGACTTCGCCTGATCGTCACAGATTCATTTAGCAACATCTGAATGCCCATCTCTTCAAGCGCCGGGATCATCCGAATGGTGTCGTGGTTGCCCAAGACACCGTAAACGGGACCTTCCAGTTGCGAGCGAATCACGGCAAGTCCTTCAATGGCTTCGCCAAAGGGACCGTATGTTTCTCCGCGATAGTCACCGGTCAGGACACAAACGTCATACTTGAGACTAGGGAGAATTTCGACCAGTCGGCGCATCGACTTCTGATTCATGTCGACGTGCAGATCGCTGATATGGAGGATGGTGAAGCCGTCGAATAAAGACGGAAGGTTGCGACACCGGATGTGGTTATGTCGTACCTGGATACGAGCGCTGTTTTCCTGCCCTCGCCAATAGAGACCGGTAAGCTTCAGAGCAATTCGAAACAGGGAATGGATGGAATACCAGTTCTCGATGTGGAAGAAGTTTATGCCGTGACCAAAAATACTTTCGTGGTCACGTTCGATTCCAAGTCGTTGTCTGGCGTGGACGCGACCGAGGCGTCGCTCTAGCTTCTCACGAATTTCCTGTTCGGTCGGCGACTGCGAGAGGGTATCGGTTAGAACCGGATTCATAGGGCCCAAGGACGTTCCCCCACTATTGTGACCTCCCGAGAACTGAATATGAATTTGCGCGACGGGATTGGCGCGTAAGAGGCATAACCTAAGCAGAAGGCGCGCATCTTCGGGATCGCAGAACCATTGGCGGTACAGACAATCCGATTTACCGGACATTTCAAGCAACGCTTCACATCTCCGGTTACGGCGTTTGAACGAAGCCGTCCGGCAGCAGACGCTACGCGTGAGGTGGTGGGCGATGGTTGCCTGACGATTGAGATAAGTTGTGAGTCACGAGGACTCCCCGTGACTCTGCTAGAAGTGGCCGATCTCATCCGCAGCTCGGGAACTGCCTTCATCGAACGAAACCGTCACTGGCTCCGCTGGCAGCATATCCAGGTGTTGCGGGCGATTCGGCGTTGCCGCACCGCCGCCCTGGGCGGACATCTCGACCAGTGCACCCGCTGCGGGCATCGTGCCGCCATCTCGTATAACAGCTGCCGGAACCGGCACTGCCCAAAGTGTCAGACCAGTGCCCGGGAACGCTGGATCGCTGCACGTCAGAGAGAACTTCTCCCGACCCGCTACGTCCATGTCGTCTTCACGCTCCCACACAGGTTGGCACCACTGGCCTTGCAGAACAAAAAGGTCCTCTACGATCTACTGTTCCGCGCCAGTGCCGAAACACTGCTCGAAGTCGCTCGCGATCCCAGACATCTCGGCGTGGAGATCGGATTCTTCAGCGTGCTACACATGTCCATTGCGTCATTCCCGCAGGCGGCCTGTCGCTCGATCACGCCCACTGGATTCCTTCCCGCCAGCGATTCTTTCTCCCTATCCATGTGCTTCGCCGCGTCTTCCACGGCAAGTTCGTGGCCGGTCTCCGGCAGGCCTTCCAACTAGGCCAACTCAACTTCCACGGAGACCTAGCTCTCCTCGCTCAGCCGAAAACCTTCGCCGCCTGGCTCCGCCCTCTGTACCGCAATGACTGGATCGTCTATTTGAAACCGCCCTTCGGTGGCCCCGAATATGTGCTCCAGTATCTGGGCCGCTACACCCATCGCGTAGCCATCTCTAACCATCGCCTGGTCTCTCTTGCTGAGGGAAACGTCACTTTTCGCTGGCGCGATTCTGCTCACAACAATGAACAAAAGCTGCTGACTCTATCGCTCGATGAGTTCCTGCGCCGTTTCCTGTTGCACCTGCTTCCCAAAGGCTTCGTCCGCATCCGGCACTTCGGTTTCCTGGCCCATCGCCGGCGTGCCATCACCGTGCCACTCTGCCTCTCCTTGCTCGGCTCGCCAACCGAAGCCACGCAAGAGGCTTCCGCCCACAGTCCGTGCGATCTTTGGCTCTGCCCCCATTGTGGTGGGTCGATGCGCGTCATCCAACGATTCACGCCTGCCGATATTCAACTACGC
>Ga0302324_100017248_pt1 | contig 14325 bp, 11 predicted proteins | sample Palsa_T0_1_FD_201949 | JGI IMG/M metagenome (GOLD analysis project Ga0302324, IMG submission 201949) | Peat permafrost microbial communities from Stordalen Mire near Abisko, Sweden - Palsa_T0_1 | ecosystem: Environmental > Terrestrial > Soil > Palsa > Peat permafrost | place: Sweden: Abisko... | reverse complement strand
CTTCGCAACAGATGCAGCCGGAAATGTGAAGCTCAGCGCGCCGCTGCGCATAGCGACTTCGGCTGTGCGCGTCTTCACTCGATCCGGCTGATCGAATGTGTTGTGCGCATGGATGTCGCTGTCGCTTATCACCCAAGCTTTCGCGCTGGTGGCTGTTGCGCCGCGCAGGGCGATCTCAGCTTCGCGCGGCTGGCTCACGTCGGGGTTCACGGCCGTCAGGGTGAGCGTCTTGCCCTTGAGTGATGCCGAGCCTTTCAGGCCCCAGAAGCTGGCCGGCTTGCCGTCACGGTCGTAACGCACTTCAGGCGATGAGAATTCAGCCCGCACCGCCGTTCCTCCCTGGTGCGCGGCATACATCTCAAAGACGAAAAAATTCGGCGTGGCGGCAAATTTATCGCCATGCGTGAGGAACAGCGCATTGAGATTGTTGACCAGTTGAGCGCAGGCAGCCATGCCCACTTTGTCTGCATTGCGATTGAACGTGTCGAGCGAAATGGCAGTCATCACAGCATCGCGAACGGTGATCATCTGGCCGAGTAACTGTTCAGGAGAATTCTCAGTGCCAGGCTTGTACCAGGGGCCGTACTCGTCCACAACCAGCTTGACGTTGTGTCCCAGATCGAATTCGCCAAGCGCAGTCCAATGATCGAGGATGATGCCTTCCATGCGATCGGTCTCCTTGCACAACTCGTACCAGTCGATTGGGTCGAATTTCAGCGCGTCGCCTTTTTCGGCGAACCAGTCGTCCGTCTTCCCACGTGACAAGTTCGTAGCGTAATGGTGAACGCTGAGGCCCCAGACGCCATGCGGATCTTTGCTGGGCTGGCCGTGAAATAGCTTGTTGAAGAAGCCGCGCGTCCAGGCCTGCTCGTCGCTGTTGGGGCCGGAAGCGACAAGACGCAGCGGCACGCCGTAGCTGGGGACCCACGTGGTGTAGCGCTTGAATTCGATGGCGTAGTCTTCGGGGTCGAAGTTGCCGCCGCAGCCCCAGCTCTCATTGCCCACGCCCCAATAGCGCACGTTCATGGGATCGGGGAAGCCATCTTCCGCGCGGGTATCGGCCAGAGTGGTTGTGCCTCGCGGGGAGTTGCAGTATTCAACCCAGTGGTCGAAGTCGAGCGGCGAGAGGCTGCGAACATTGCCGGCGATGTAGGGCTCCGCGCCGCAGAGCTTGCAGAAGCGGACAAAGTCGCTGGTGCCGAACTGGTTGTTCTCGTAGATCTGCGGGATGTTCTGTTTCTGCTGCGCGTCAGTGAATGCCTGGGTCCAGAAGTTGGTGCGGCGCGGGCGCTTGTTCTTGGGGCCGATGCCGTCGCGCCAATCGTAGCTGTCGGCGAAGCAGCCGCCGGGCCAGCGGACAACCGGCGCATGAATCGCGCGCATCTTCTCAATGATTGCCGTGCGCAGACCCTGCTGATTGGGAATCTTCGAGTCCTCGCCGACATAGATGCCGTCGTAGATCACCGAGCCAAGGTGCTCGGTAAAGTGGCCGTAAATCTCGGGCGCTATGGTGCCGATGGGCTCGTCCACCAGGATTTCAATGTGGCTGCCGGTCTGCTGTGAGAGTGCGCTGCGCTTGCCAAAGACCAGTGCCGCTGCTGTTGAGGCTGCTGCCGCTTTCAGAAAATTTCGTCGTTCCATTTCAATCGCTCCTTGATTCGTGAACAAACCTCGTGTCGGGGTGCGACGTCAGTCGCGCCGACTGGACGTGTTCAATGCTGGACTTTTAGAGGCTGCGAAAAAACTTCCTCCCGGAGAGATTCGCGAGAGCCTTCTGTCAGGGCATGACTCAAGTCGTGCCGCCTGCGCCGCAGATTCAGCGTGGGCTTCAGCCCCTGAGGGACGCTCTCCGCCAATTTCACCCAAGATTCCGATTTTTCCCGCAGACCGTTTAGCTGCGCGTTTCTGAATCTTCAAGTAGGCTGACCCGGATTTGTATTCCTCCGGGGAGTTTGCCAGGCCTGCCTTTACCGGATTGTTCTCGATGTACGCCCGATGCCGCTGAAAGCTCTCCTCATCGACGATGCGCACATCGGAAAACCCCCGCTGCCAGATCTCACTCCGAAATCCCAGTTCCTTGTTGGCACGGAATGAAAAGCCGCCTTTGATCAACTGCATTGCCTTCTCAAGACTCATGTCACCGGGAAGGGTCATCGAGATGTGGACGTGATTTGGCATGACGACGAATTCGTGGACAATCATTCTTTGAGTCCGCATCTGGGACCGAAGTACATCGATGAAGAGCTCAGCCATTCGTTCGGTCTGGAACAGCGATTTCCCGCCCGCGGTCCGTGTGCTTGTGAAGAATGTTCTGGCGCACCCAGTGGCGCTCATTGGGCTGGATGGTCGGGAGGGTTTCGACATCGCAGGGGCTGAAGCCCGACCTCCTATTGCATCGCTTTCGGCACGACTGAAGTCGTGCCCTGACACGCTTCCGAGCCACTCCCCAATATATCGGACTCTGCTTCAATCAGACTTCCGTACCTCGGCCGCGATCTTTCTCAGCTCTGGCAAGACACGGCCCAGAGCAACCGGCGCCGCGTCGCGCAAGCCCAGTGCGAAATATACATCGCGATAGAGGCCGTAAAGCCGCTCGTAAACCGCTGCCGCTTTGGCCTCGGGTTCGACCGTGCGCAAAGGCAGACAGACCGCGGCCTGCGCTTCTTCAATGGTCTTGTATGCGCCCGCGGCCAGCAACGCGAAAATGCCCGAGCCGAGGCTGGTCGGAATGCCCGCGGGCACAAGCACCGGCTTGTTAAGCACGTTGGCGTAAACCTGGTTGAGCACTTCGCTCTTCTGTGGAATGCCGCCGGCATTGATGACGCGGTCGATGCGGACTCCATGCTCAGCCATGCGCTCGAGAATGATGCGCGTGTGAAACGCCGTTCCTTCAATCGCGGCAAAGAGCTCGTCCTGCGCCGTGTGAACCAGATTCCATCCCAGCGTGACGCCGCCCAGTTCGGGATTGACCAGGACAGTGCGGTCGCCGTTATCCCAACTCAATCGCAGCAGCCCGGTCTGGCCGGCTTTGTATGCTTCCAGGCCTTCCGATAGCGCAGAGACCGTGACGCCCGCGCGGCGCGCAATCGCCTCAAAAATGTCGCCGGTAGCCGAGAGCCCGGCTTCAATGCCCGTGTAGCCAGGATGCACGCTGCCCGGCACGACGCCGCAGACGCCGGGAACCAGTTGCGCCGCCTGGGCCATGGCGATGATGCATGTTGAAGTGCCGACCACGTTGACCGCGTCGCCCTCGCGGATGTTCGAGCCGATGGCGTCCCAATGCGCGTCAAATGCGCCGACTGGAATGGGAATGCCGGCGCGCAGGCCAAGCGCATCGGCCCATTTTGCAGAGAGATGGCCGGCCAGGTGATCGCTGGTCAGAAACTCGCCGCCGATTTTTGCGCGAACGCCGGCAAAGAGCGGGTCAACAGCAACCAGAAAATCTTCCGGTGGCAACCCTCCCCACTTTGGATTCCACATCCATTTGTGGCCCATGGCGCAGACGCTTCGCTTGACTTCGCTGACGGCGGTGATGCCGCTCAGAGTTGCCGCCACCATGTCGCAGTGTTCCAGAGCGGTGACAAAGTGCTGACGCTTCTCCGGGTTGTAGCGCAGCCAGTGGAGCAGCTTGGAGAAGCCCCATTCGGAAGAGTAGACGCCGCCGCACCAGTCAATCCCCTCAAAGCCCAATGCATGGGCCTTGGCCGTGATCTCTTCGGCCTCGGCAAAGGCGCGATGATCGCACCAGAGATAGTATTCGTCCAGCGGTTCAAGGGCCTCGCCGACGGGAATCACACTGGAGCCGGTAGTGTCGAGCGCGATGGCAGCGACATTCGCGCCATCGACACCGGTCGAGCGGAGCGCGTCGCGCGTGGCGGCGGCGAGTGCGTTCATCTGCTCGGCGTGCGACTGGGTGGCAAAATTGGGATCTTCGCGACGCCGGTGCAGCGGGTAAGATGCCGAAGCGGTGCCGATGGGTCCGCTGCGGCTGTCGACCAGGGTAACGCGTACGCTGAGCGTCCCGAAGTCAACGCCGGCGACAATCGTCATGGAGGGAGACTCCTGCAAGCAAACGCTTTATTATTCGCAGACAAGAGTACACCAATACACGCCATTGCGTCAGAGGGTTTGATGCATGCACCCGTGGGAATACTGTCCGAGAGGCTACTTCTTGCTTCCTGGCAACATGCTCTTGAATCTGGCCATGAGGCCCGGTTTGGCTGCAGGAGTTCCGGGGGCAGGTTTGGCTGGAGCCTGCGCCTGAGGATCAGGGGCAGCAGTTGTTGCCTCTGCCTGGGTGGTATTAGCCGGCTTGGTTTCAACTTGCGGCTTTGCCTCGCCCAAAGCGGCCTTAGGGCTTGCCGCGGGTGATGGGTCATCACTGTTCACCACTCTGCCGGCAGAAATCTTTGGTGGTGGCGCATCGTCGGCGCCGTTCTTTACCAGGATGGAGATTCTACGATTCGAGGGGTCGTAGGGATCGCTTTTCACGCGCAGCATCTGGTCGGCATAGCCACGCACCTGGGTTACCTGATCGGAGCGCACACCATGGTCCTGCAGCAGGCGCCGAGCGGAGTTGGCACGGTCGGCGGAGAGCTCCCAATTGCTGTAACGGTTATCGGTAGAGTAAGGCGTGGCGTCGGTGTGACCTTCGATGAGCAGTTCATTGGGGATGGTTTTCAGTTCCCCCGCGAGCAGCGTCATGAGCTCTTGCCCATTGTCGCTCAGTTGGGCGCTGCCGCTCTGGTAGAAGGTGCCGTCTTTACCCTCGATGAGCTCGATGCGCAGACCTTCGGCAGTTACCGTGATTTCAATTTGTTTGGAGAGCTTTTCGAGTTCCTTCTTTGCCTTGATCTCTTCTTCCAGCTTTTCCTTCAGCTTCTTCATTTGATCGTCGACCTTCTTCGTAACCGCCATGCCGTCGCTGGACATGTTCGTTCCAAGCAGGCTCGCAGTTCCCTTGGGGTCGTTGAAGTAGCCGGCGACAGCTTTCTTGACCTTCTCGCTGGAACCCATGAGCCAGAGGACGATAAACAGCGACATCATGGCGGTGACAAAGTCCGCATAGGCAACTTTCCAGGCGCCGCCGTGATGGCCCCCGTGGCCGCTCTTTCTCTTGATGACGATGATGGGTTGAGTCTTTGCTGCCATGATTATCGATTTCTCCCAACGGGTTGTTTCAGTGGCTACGCAGCCGCCGCTTCAGCGCCGCCGCCCTTGCAGGTCTTTTCCATCTCGTCGAAATTAGGGCGCACATGCGCAGGAATCGCACGCCGGCCCATCTCGATGGCAATCATGGGCGCTGTGCCCTTCAGAAATGCGAGCATCAGCACCCGCAGCACGTGCAGGTATTCGTTGTGTTCATCGGCCGTCTTGGTCATGTTCGCCGCCAGGGGGCCCGCAACGCCGTAGCACAACAGGATGCCGAGAAAGGTGCCCACCAGCGCGGCGGCAACTTTTTCGCCGATCGCCTCTGGTGGGCCTCCCAGCGAACCCATGGTGATGACCACGCCGAGCACCGCGGCCACAATGCCCAGGCCCGGCAGTGCGTCGGCCACTGTGCTCAGAGCGCCCACTGGCTGCATCTCGGCGTGGTGGTGCACCTCCATGTCCAGTTCCATCATCTGGTCCATGTCGAATGGCTCTACGCCTCCGGTGATCGCGGTTCGCAGAGTGTCGCACACAAAGTCCCTGGCATGATGGTCGGCAAGGAATTCGGGAAAGCTCTTGAATACCGAGCTTTCCTTGGGCTTCTCCACGTCCATTTCGACGCTGAGCAAGCCTTCTTTACGCACCTTGTTCAGGAACTGGTACATCATTTTGAGCGTGCTCAGGTAGCGATTCTTGTCGAACTTGGAGCCTTTCAGCACGCCCATCAGGCCGGCGACAACTCCCTTGATGATGTGCAGAGGGTTGGCAACCAGAAGCGTGCCCACGGCCGCTCCAACCAGGATGAGCATTTCAGCCGGTTGGACAAGAACCATGATGTGGCCCTTTTCCATAAGGAAGCCGCCGATGACGGCTCCGAAGACGATGACAATACCTATGATTGCGAACATGAATGCCCCTCCGGCGTAGGTGTTATTTGATTTCCGCCCGCACGGAAGCTGGTAAACATTGCGGCATTGGCTCGTTCGAGCAGGTCGGCAAGAGTTTCGGCGCTTTCCGCCTGGGCAGCACCGATGCTCACGGTAAGAGAAACCCGGTCGCCCCACCAGCGGAAGTCCGCGGTTCTGGCCAGCCCGGCCAGCGCTTGACCATGCGCAGCCAGCAAGGCCGGCGTTCGCTCGTGAGAGATGATGAGGAATTCGTCGTCGCCCCAGCGCCCCAGGTGTTCAGACGGCCGCAGCCCCTGCACCAGCACGCGTTCCACCTTTGCAAGCATCGCGTCGCAGGCGCTGACCCCGTGAGTCTTGAGCAGGATGCGCGCCTGATCGACCGTAATCCAGAGCACGCCGAAAGGCGGGCCGCCGTTGGTAAAGTCCTCGAAGAAAGATTCCAGCCGGTCGTTGAGATCTGCCTGACTGGTCTCAAGGTCTACGCTTTCTCCCGTCTCCCCCCTCGGCAGGGCATCGAGGCATTCCGCGGGATGAAACACAACTGCGGAGCCAATGTGTTTGCCGATTCCATCGTGAAGCGGCAGAAACCGCGCCATGGCGGAGACGTCGTGGCCCGACTTGTGGCGAGCATGAAGCAATGTCCCGTGCCCGATTGCGCGGCAGGTCCGTGCCTCGGATTCCCCCGTTGAGCCGCAACACTCCAGCAGCGGCTTCAATGGTTCGGGCGCGGGCCGCCCAACCATTTCCAGTGCTGTGTATCCGGTAATGGCCGCTGCGGCCCGATTCCAAAACACAACGTGGTAGTCTCCGCCGAGCAGAGCGATACCTTCCGGAAGACTGTCCAATGTTGCCTCGAGAAGCTCAGCGCGATCCGTCATCCCTACCCCTCAATGTGTTCCATCGGCAGGGCGCGGATCAACTTCATGCTTTGAGTTGTGGGAATTTGGATTAGAGCTTGCTCATCCCGCGTTGCGGGTATGACTGTGCGGGAAGGATGGACGAATCAATCTTGGCGCGGAGACCGATGGATGGCCGCACAGCAACTGCCGAATGCAGATTCAACGAGCGCCGGGGATGCAATAATTCAAGCCTTTGAATGGCAGGCGGACTATGAAGCGCGTGTTTCCCGGCGCGGATTTCACTTCGATTGTGCCGCCGAACTTCTGCGTAACGATGCGATGCACAATCTCCAGGCCGAGGCCGGTTCCGGAACCTTGCGGCTTGGTGGTAAAGAAGGCCTCGAAGATATGAGGCAGCGCATCAGCAGGAATTCCGGTGCCGTGATCCTCAATGCAGACGGCCAGCTTATCCGGTCCGGCCGATGCTTGGGGCCCCGCCGCGTTGCCCTGCTCGGTCCATGTTTCGATTCGGATCTTCGCGTTGGCGGGCGAGGCATCGAGGGCGTTGTCGATCAGGTTGGTCCAAACCTGGCTCAGCGAGGAGCCGCATGTTTGGATGATGGCTGGATCGGCCGCGAACTGCTTATCGACTTGGATCCCCTTGATGCGCAGCTTGTGGCCCAGAATGGTGAGCGTGCTCTGCAAGCTGTCGTGCACGTCGAGATCTCTGGCTGGCGACTTTTCGTCGTAGGCGAATTTCTTGACTGCCATTACCAGCTCTGAGACGCGGCTGATGCTTTCCTCGATGGTGCAAACCAGGGAAACGCTGGAGACCAGGGCTTCTAGCCAATTGAGGGCGTCAGAGAAGTTGGGAGCGTCGAAGGCATCCCTGGCGCAGACCAGTTCTTCCTGCCTGAGGCCGATGGCAACCAGAGCCGGAGCGATCGAGAACGCGTTCTCAACGCCGGCCGAAGCCAGCCAGTCGGCCATGGCCTCCTCGACTTCAGACTGCTCGATGGTGCTCATCGCCGGTGCGTGGCAGCCCTGCATCGTGTGTTCGAGCAAAGAGCGCATGCATTCCAGTTGGACGTGGTTTTTGGGCTGATCGCTGAAGCGCAGGCTCAATTGTTGCAGGCGGAGCAGGTTCAGACGCAGTTGCGAAGATGCGCGTTTGGCCGCCGATCCGGGATTGTGCAGCTCATGCATCAGCCCTGCGGCCAGCGTGCCCAGCGAGATGAGCTTTTCCCGGTGCAGCGCCTCCACCTGATAGGCCTGCAACCGCTGCGCCATGTCTCCCAGTGCCACCCTGCGGAAATTCGGACAGCAGGCCATGAGCCGCCAGAAATCTTCCTCGCTGAACCGCACAAGAGTCGTGTCCTGCACCGCCTCAATAATCATGGGCGAATGCGTCTTGCCGATCAGCATGGGGGCCTCGCCAAACCCCTGGCCCTTTCGCGCAAGGCTCACTGTCGCACGAGAACCATCCGGCTCCGGCCGGTCTACGCGAATCTCTCCATCGAGAATGACCGCATAGGCGTGGTTCGGCGCCCATGTCTCTCTGAGCACAGCGCCGGCAGGCGCCTTGACGCGATCCACCGGGCCGATGCCGACGAGATCGGCGAAGTTGGTTTCCGCAAAGGGAAGCGTCTGGCGCAACTCGTCAGCCACTGCCTCTAGTGGAACCGTCTCGATCTCGACCTGTTGTCCGGCTACGCTCATCTCAGATAATCCTCAGTCAGATAATCCTCAGAATCCTGCCAAATACTGGTGCGCAAACTGCACCGCGATCGATCCCTCGCCCACCGCCGAGGCCACGCGCTTGATGGAGCCATGGCGCACATCGCCGGCCACAAAGACTCCGGGCACGCTCGACTCGAGCAGGAACGGCTCACGCGTCTCGCGCCATGCCTCAGGCAGCTTCCCCTGGCTGCGCAGGTCCGGCCCTGACAGCACGTATCCGTTTTCGTCCCGCAGAATAGAATCCGGGAGCCACGTACTGCCCGGCGCCGCGCCAATAAATACAAAAACCGACGAAGCCGGAACCCGTCGATCTCCTTCCGGGTCCCTCAATTGCAACCCTTCCAACCGTTCTTCGCCAAAGGCCTCCATTACTTGGGTGTTTGCCTCCAACACAATATTGGATGTTTTAGCGATCTCATCGATCAAGTATTTCGACATTGTGGCTGCCAGGCCGGCTCCGCGCACCAGCATGGTTACTTTTGTGGCATAACGGGCAAAGTACAGCGCGCCTTGTCCGGCGGAGTTGGCGCCGCCCACCACGTAAACCTCCTCATCCTTGCAGGATGCAGCTTCAACCAGCGCGGCTCCGTAGTAAATGCCGCGGCCGGTGAGCCGGTCCGCGCCGGGAATATCAAGCTTGCGGTAGTTCACGCCGAGCGCAAGAAGCACTACGTGGCTTGAAACTTCGCGCCCATCGGCCAACTGAATGAACCGGTATTGCCCGTCAATGCGCAAGCCCGTGGCTCTCTGGGTTAGGAGCTCGGCGCCAAAGCGCGTGGCCTGTATGTGGGCGCGGCGTCCCAGATCCGCTCCCGTAATGCCGGAAGGGAACCCGAGGTAGTTTTCAATCCTGGAGCTGGAGCCGGCCTGGCCGCCCGGAGCTACGGGCTCAATAATCAGCGTCTTAAGCCCCTCGCTGGCTCCATATACACCGGCAGCCAGCCCGGCAGGACCTGCGCCAACCACCACCATGTCATAGAATTCCTGCGCGGCCTGGATACTCATCCCCACGCGCATCGCCAAGGCTTCGAGCTCCGGGTCCACAAGTACGGTTCCGTCGGCAAACAGCACCACCGGCAGCAGGGCGGCATCCAGATTCCGCTCCTCAAGCAGCTTGCGCGCGTCATCGCCGGCGGCAATGTCCAGCCAACGGTAGGGAACGTGATTCCGGGAGAGAAAGCTGCGCACCTTGAAGTCCTTGAGCGACCAGCGGCTACCGATGACTCGCAGCCCCTCGAACGGGGGCTGGTATCCGGCTTGCCAGTCCTCAAGCAGATCTGAAAGGACGGGATAGAGCTTTTCCTCCGGCGGATCCCAGGGCTTGTTCAGGTAATAGTGGATGCGGGCGGAGTTGATGGCCTGAATGGCGGCCTCGGTGTCGGCATAGGCGGTGAGCAGCACACGGCGGCACTCGGGGTAGATGGCGCGCGAACGCTCCAGGAACTCGACCCCTGTGATGCCCGGCATGCGCTGGTCGCTCAGAATCAGGGCCACCGGTTGCTGGCGGATCTTGAGCTGGGCCAGCGTGTCCAGCGCGGCCTGGCCGCCCGCCGCGCGCATCACCCGGTAGGTGGCTCCGTATTCCCGCCGCAGGTCCTGGACTACCGCCTCCAGCACGTTTACGTCGTCGTCAACCGCCAATAGAATCGGTCTCGCCATATATTCTCAGTGTAAGACCTTCAAGTGGCGTTAAATGGTGACATGCATCCCCCTGTGGTGGTAGTGCTTCTGCAAGCCACCGGCGATAGTCTGTTCCAGATGGAACCGGCTCGGGCAATGCTGCTTTCTGTTTCAAGCCGGCGATTCAGGGTAATAGGGCATGTCCCTCTGTCGCAAATACGGTCACTCGAAAGGCTTTCGGGGTTTTTGCCGATAGTGCCGCAAGAGGGCGGAAAAATTGCCTGAGTTCAAGCTGAAGTTTCTGAGGTGGAGGCTTGAACCCGCAGCATGTTTCTTCCATCCCAGACGGTAGGCAGATGAGGCGGAAATCATGAACAAGATCATACTGGCCGATTCACAGGCTATCTTTCGTGCAGGCACCGCCAAAGTGCTGGCAACGGATGAAGACATGCGAATCATTGCCCAGTGCACAGACATCGACCGCATGCATCATGCCATCACTACGTTTCCTGGCTCAGTTGTCTTGTTTGCCTCTTCACTGCGGCCTGACCTGACCCGGCTGCGAATGCTGCTGGAAACCACCGGCAGCCGAGGGATTGTGATTGCAGAGAACAACGAGTCCGCGGGATCTTATCTGCACCATGGCTTTCGTGGCGTGGTTTTCCGCAGCGTGAACGGGCCGGCTCTGGTAGAGTGCGTACGCCGGGTGGCTGCCGGGGAAACATGGATTCCTCCGCAGCTTATGCAACCGGAATCGCAGGAAGAGGATATGGTTGGAACGCGCGTCCGCGACCGGCTTACGCCGAAGGAAATGCGCATCGTGGCCCTGATCGTTCAGGGATGCAAGAACCGGGAGATTGCTATCCGGCTCAAGACCACTGAACAGGTGATCAAGAATTACCTTCGCTCGGTCTACGACAAGACCGGCGTTAGCGACCGGCTCGAGCTGGCGCTTTTCACCATCCACCACCGCGTGCTCGCACAGGCCGCCGCAGAGGTGGGCAGCAAGCTTGATATTGAAGAACACGCTGCTGCACCTTCAGCTGTTGCCTAAGGTTCTCTGAGCGCCCAGTTTTGGGGCTCATGCACGACGGGGGCGGATCTCATCCGCCCCCGTTGTGTTTTCGCAAGCTTGATGATTGCGTTCACGGGACCGTGATTACAACCTTGCCCACCTGCTGGTTTGACTCCAGGTATTGATAAGCCTCGACGGTCTGCGCGAAGGGGAAGGTTTGCGCAATCTTCGGCTCGAATCGCCCATCGGCCAGCCGTTCGAAGATGTACTTCTTGGCCTCTTCCGCGAGCGCTGGATTCTGTGTGACTTCCAACACGGTATAGCCGCGCACGCTCAATGCCCTGGTCATGGCAGGCACCAGTGGAAACGGCGTAGGCACTTCAGACAAAGATCCATAAATGATGATGATACCGCCATGCGCGGATGCTTTGGCGAGCTCTGCAATGAAAGGTCCGCCAACCGGATCGAAGGTGATGCGCGCGCCGTCGCCGCCGGTGATCTCATTAATCCGCGCAACGTAGTCCTCTTCGCCGCTGACGACAACGTGATGCGCTCCAAGAGCCATCAACTCAGCCCCCTTGGCCGCGGTTCGCGTAACCGCAATGGCCGTCGCCCCAAGATCGTGAACAATCTGGATCGCGGCAAGCCCGACGCTCGAAGAGGCTGCAGGAATGGAGACGAAGTCTCCAGCCTTCAGGCCGCCCGCATGCACCAGCGCGCCGTATGCGGTGAGGTACTGCATCCAGATCGCCGCTGCCTGCACGGGCGTCAGATTCCTTGGATACTCGCCCAGGACGCCGGCGGGAACGATCGCCTCTTCGCCCAGCGTGCCGTATCGGTTTTGCGAAAAACCCGGCACGGTGGCTACGGGCTTGCCGATCCAGGCTGCGTCGACTCCCTCGCCAACAGCTTCCACGACCCCCGCGACTTCGTATCCCAGGCGGGAGGGAAGGTTGGGCTTCTCAAAATATCGGCCGTGAAAGTAGACAGACTCGGCGCGGTTGAGGCCCGCGGCCTGGACGCGAAGTCTTACCTCGCCCTTGCCGGGCTGTTGCGAGGTCTCTTCTTCGATGCGGAGGTTTTCCGGTCCTCCAAGCTGATGAAAACGAACGATGCGGGGCATGAACAATCCTCCAGCCCTTGGATGACAGCGGGGAGGCGGAAGATGCGAGAGCAAGACATTCGCCGATTGGAGTACCCGTCAATTGGGTGCGCTCGACAATCGAGTGGTCCTATTTCAACGAGAACGCGTTCCCAGGCAGGGACTGGTTCAATTTGAAGTTTGAGAAGAGGAAGATCTTGGAACTGGTCGCGCTGAAGGTTAAGACCTGCTTGAGGCTTACGGCGCGGTCCGGATCAACCCAGATGGTGACCTTGGACAGATTCTTGCGAATATCCGGATCCTTTGCCACCAACTCCAGAATTGCGGTCTTAACGGTGCCGATGTTTTCCGATCCAATGTATTTGACATCCCATTTGGCGAGCAGTTCTTTCCCGCTTGCGCCGAAGCCCAGCAGCAGATAGCTCTCGAATTTGCCCGCCTGGGGATACGGTTTGACCTCGTCGCTCCCGGAATCGCGGAGATACATCACCCCGCCGACGAACGTATAGGCTTTGGTGGAGGGCTTGCCGTTGTGCTGGCTGAAATGCACGCCGTATCGGAACGCGCTCCCCTTGCGATCGTAGTAGACAACGCCTTTGAAGACGTCCTTGTCGTAGATGGGGTCCGTCGTAATGTCGTCGACCTCCACGTCGGCTGAGGTGGAGTGGAAGCTGGCGGCGGAGGCGTCGAGGCGGTCGAGCACGCTCTTGAGATCGTCCTGTGGCGCGGCTTGAGCGGCGCGTGCAGCCAGCAAGCCGAGCCCGAGGGCTGCGGCAAAGGCGAACTTGCTTCTCAAATGCACAAAGCTCCTTACTGATTCGACGCGCCAGCGCGCGGGAAGAGGCAACAAATATGAGGCAGCGATGGCAAGAGTGAGTGAATGGGCCGATTACCGGTGAGCCCAGACTTTCCATACCGGATGACCCTGAGCATCAATCGCGGTTTCCCAATGCTCCACATAGACGTCGTCGCCGGTCGCTGTTTCAATGGCCACGCGCAGCGCCTTTTTAACCACCGGGTTTGGAGCCGTGGTATGCAAATCGAGGTCCACGTCCGAAGCCTGGACGGTGACGATCACTCCGTGGCCGTCGTTGCCAATGACCTCAATCGGATGCGAAGGCCCGCCGATCGGCGAGGGTTTGTCGCCGTAGCTGAACCCCGGAATTTGCGGCGTGACGAAGATGAACAGAAGAATCAGCGTAACCATCACGTCGTAGTGAAAACTGCCGCGCGAATAGGTCCAATAGAAATAGCTGAGCAGGACATGCTTGACGGTGCGGCCTTGCGAGATGGGTACAACCGGGTTATGGGACGGCATCAAAATTCCTTTACCGCTTGGGCTCCGCCACAATTCTATCCCGGTCGCCCATGTAGGGGCGCAGCGCTGCGGGAATGAGTACCGAGCCATCGGCTTGCTGATAGTTTTCGAGAATGGCGAGCCAGGTGCGGCCCACGGCAAGGCCGCTGCCGTTGATGGTATGCACAAACTCCGGCTTGCTCTTGCCGCCCTCCACAGCCGGCCTGTAGCGGATGTTGGCCAGACGCGCCTGGAAGGCCTCGAAGTTGGAGCATGAGGAGATTTCGCGGTAGAGCTGCTGGCCGGGCAGCCAGACTTCCAGGTCGTACGTCTTGGCAGATGAAAAGCCCGTGTCGCCGGTGCAAAGCAGAACGCGCCGGTAGGGCAAGCCGAGGGCTTCAAGAATCTCTTCAGCATCGCGCGTCAATCGTTCGTGCTCGGCGTCAGAGTCCTCGGGGCGTGTGAACTTCACCAGCTCGACCTTCTGAAACTGGTGCTGGCGAATGATGCCGCGTGTGTCCTTGCCTGCGGCTCCAGCCTCTGCGCGAAAGCAAGGGGTGTACGCCGTCAACGCGATGGGCAGACGCGCGTCGTCGAGAATCTCATCGCGGTAGAGGTTGGTAACGGGAACCTCGGCGGTCGGGATAAGCCAG
>Ga0302324_100017247_pt1 | contig 14325 bp, 16 predicted proteins | sample Palsa_T0_1_FD_201949 | JGI IMG/M metagenome (GOLD analysis project Ga0302324, IMG submission 201949) | Peat permafrost microbial communities from Stordalen Mire near Abisko, Sweden - Palsa_T0_1 | ecosystem: Environmental > Terrestrial > Soil > Palsa > Peat permafrost | place: Sweden: Abisko... | reverse complement strand
CGGCACCCGGCCGCTTATCGTCACGGGGGCACTGCTGGGCGCCGCGGGAGTGTTCTGGCTTTCCCGGGTACCGGTGGACGGCACCTATCTTCCAGACATCCTTCCGGGGATGATGATCATGGGGGCCGGTTTGGGCTTGGTGATGGTGGGCGTTCAGAATGCCGCCAACGGGGGTGTGCCGGCCGACAAGGCCGGGCTCGCCGCGTCGCTGATCACCGCGTCCTTCCAGCTCGGGGCCGCGCTGGGGCTGGCGATCTTCGTCTCGCTCGCCACCGTCCGAACCAACCACCTGCTCGCAACGCACACCCAGCATTCCGAGGCGCTCACGCTTGGCTTCCAGCGAGGCCTGCTCGGCGCCGGCATCGCACTCGTGATCGCCGCGCTGATCGCACTACGAGCGCCCAACGTGCGTGTCGCCGACATGGCCCCAGGCGCGGACGACAACCAGGCCCTGCCCGTCCCCGTGGCTGGCGGACCGGCACCAGAAGCACCTGCTTTCCCAGCCGCCCGAGCAGGACTCCCCGGGTTACCGGGCCGCGCCGCAGAGGGCACGGCTGTTCCGGCGCATCGCAAAAGCACGCTGCCCGGGACCCCCGCCCCGGCAAGCCAGCCGGCGGAACGCGCCGTCGGCTGGCTGCGCCGGCAACAGGAGCGATCCAAGCCGCTGGCCCATCCGGTGACGGTGCCGCCGCAATGCCAGGCCAGTCAGCTGACTAACCCGCCAGCGTCTTGAAAGTGAGCCGCGGGTCAGCTGGGCGGTTCCACCGGGCACCGCCCGGCACAGGAAAGGACGAGCGATGGCTGCCTCTGTGACAAGCGAGAGGCCCGGAAAGCGAGACCGCCTGGTAGCCGGCGCGCGCGAAACGATTTACCGCCAGGGATTCGAGGCCACGACTATCGCGGATATCGCGGAGGCCTCCGACGTGCCGCTCGGCAACGTCTACTACTACTTCAAGTCCAAAGACGAACTCGTCGCCGCTGCCATCGACGGCTTGTTGGAGGTGACGATCAGCGAGGCGCGCTCGTATCAGGCGGAGACGAGCTGGAAGAACAGGTTGGCTGCCTCGGCTACGTGGAACTCGACCGGCGCGGCGCCGAGCTGCTGTTCCAGGTCCTGACCGAGCGGGAAGAGACAGCCAGCGTCGCCATCGCGTCCAACGAGTCGTTCAGCGGCTGGACCAAGACCTTCACCGACCCCCGCCTCTGCGCCGCGGTCGTCGACCGCCTCACCTTAAACGCCACCATCATCGAGACCGGCACCGAGTCCTACCGCCTCGCCCGCGCCAGGGCCGGCGCCGCCAAGCCGGCCGCCTGAGCCGGCCATGGCGGGCAGCCCGGAACCGCGCAGCGGAGACGACACCTACGACTTCATCGACGACGCCGTCACGGCACTCGCCGGACGCCGCGGCACCTGGCTCGGCGACGACATCGCCGCCATGGCCCTGATCGCCAGCCTCATCGACCAGGCCGAACGATGGCTCCCGCAGCACGTCCACGACGCCCGCGCCAACGGCCACGGCTGGGAGCAGATCGCCCGCGCACTGGCCACCAGCCCCGCCGAGGCCCGCCTGCGATTCGACCCGCAATCCCCCGTCGCCGACGGCAGGTGGCCCTACGACACCTGACCCGCCAGCAGGCGGGGCCACTTCAAGCCGTCACCACGACCACGAACCAGCCCCAAGCGGGGCCAGATCAAGCCGTCATGGTGGGACCAAATGAAACCGTCCTAACCAGGTAAGAAGAAATGGCAGGAACGCCGGCGCCGCGTCGGCCGCGGCCCGACTTTACGCCGCAAAGTTCGTCGGCCGAAACCCTTGACTTTGCGTCATAAAGCGGAGTCTACTTTATGGCATAGAGTCCATCGAAGGAGACACCATGAACGATACATCGGACGCCACCGCCACCGAGAACGGCGGCAGCTTCGATCCCCGGCAGGCCGCTGACCTGCTGGACCAGACCTCCCGGCAGGCACGCCGCACGTTCGCGCCGCTCATGCCGCTGCTGTACGTCTACCGGGCCGTCGTCGTGCTCGTCGTGTTCGGCGGCTACTGGCTGTCGCTGCGCGGCAAGGACCCCTACTCCGCGCCCAGCGGCGGGCTCGTCGCCGTCATCGCCGTGCTGGTGGCCATCAACATCGGCTGGAGCGCCTGGGCGATCAGGCGCGCCGGCGCCGGCGTCAGCGGGCCAGCCCAGCGCAAGAGGCGGGCCTGGCTCGGCGTCGTGCTGATGGTCTGGGTCATCGCGTACGCGGTCACGGTGCCGCTGTACCACGCCGGGGCCAGCCACCCGGCCTGGGGCCTGTACCCGGCCAACGCGCCGCTGCTGATCGTCGGCGTGGCCGGCGCGGCCACCGCGGCCGCATGCAAATACTGGCCGATGGCCGGCATCACCCTCGCTATCGCCATCGTCGCCGTGATCGCCGGGTTCGCCGGCCCGGCCGGCGCGTGGCTGATCCTGGGCATCGGCCTGTGCGCCGCGATGCTGGGCACCGCCGCGTTCATGCTCTGGCAGCAGCGTCGCAGCATGATCCGGCCATGACCGACGAGCTCGACCCGCTGATCCACGTGCCCACCCGGCTGAAGATCGTCGCGACGCTGGCGGCCCTGCCCGACGGCGACGCCCTGTCCTTCACCCGGCTGCAGGACATGATCGGGCTGACACCAGGCAACCTGATCATCCACCTGCGCAAGCTCGAAGAAGCCGACTACATCAGCAGCAAGAAGGCCAGCAACGGGACCGTGACCATCACTAAGGTCGCTCTCACCGGCCACGGCCGCGCGGCACTCGGCGCCTACTCCAAGGCGCTGCGCGACCTGCTCGACGGCCTGTGAACGGCAGGCACGGCCGACCATGAGCACCGGCGCACTTGACCCGCTGATCCACCACCCGGAGCGGTTGCGCATCGTCGCGACCCTGGCGGCCCTGCCCGACCGCGACGCGCTGTCCGTCACCCGGCTGCAGGACATGATCAGGCTGCCACCCGGCAACCTGATCACCTGCCTGCGCGAGCTGGCCCGCGCCGGCTACCTGCGGACGGGAAAGACCGGCGGCAGAGCACCGGCCACCGTCGCCCTCACCTGCGACGGCCGGGTCGCGCTGGACCGCTACACCGCCATGCTGCGGCAGCTGCCGCGGCACGATCATCAGGCGCCAGCACCCGGCGTGCGCGTGGGCGATGCCGACCGGGACGCGGCCGCCGCGGCCCTGGGTGAGCACTTCGCGCAGGGCAGGCTGACCCTCGATGAACTCAACGCGCGACTTGATGCCGCGTTGACTGCTACCACGCACGGCGAGCTGGCCCAGGCCGTCCGGGCTCTCCCGGATCTGACCGTGTTCCCGGTTCCGCCGCACCTGCGCGGCCGCCGCATCCGAGCGGGCCGGCCCGGGCAACGGCCGTAGCCGACCCCTGATGACGCGCGCCGCCTCCGCCGAAAAACATGATGAACGGAACGGCACGGCCGCCCGCGCACGCAACCCTCGACCGCGAGTGTCCTGGTCGCCGCTGGTCTTACGCTAGAGCGCATGACGCTCCCCTCCGGTATCCCCATCGACGAGCTGGATCCCGGTATCCGCCCGCAAGACGACCTGTTCCGGCACGTCAACGGCCGGTGGCTCGCGCGGACCGAGATCCCCGCCGACCGGGCGCGCGACAGCACGTTCCGGGCTCTGGCTGAAACCGCCGAGAACGCGGTGCGCGAGATCGTCGAAGCGGCCGGGCCGGCCCCAGAAGGCAGCGAGGAGCGGAAGTTCGGCGACCTGTATGCCAGTTTCATGGACGCGGACCGGGCGGAGCTGCTCGGCTCGCAGCCCATCAGCCAGCTGCTCGCGGCGGCCCGGGCGGTCAGCTCCATCCCGGAGCTGCTGGAGACGCTCGGACGGCTGGAGCCGCGGGGAATCGGGGGCTTGTACCGGCTCTTTGTTAGTACCGATCCTGGCCACCCGGAGCGTTACCTGGTGTTTTTCGAGCAGGGTGCTATCTCCCTGCCGAACGAGAGCTACTACCGAGAGGAGCGGTTCGCTGGCGTCCGCGACGCGTTCGCTGGTCATCTGCGGCGAATGTTCGAGCTGGCCGGGTTGCCGGACGCGGATGGGGCCGCGAGACGAGTGCTCGCGCTGGAGACGGCGGTGGCCGGGCACCACTGGGACAACGTCGCGAGCCGCGACCGCGAGAAGACGTACAACCTGTTCACCTGGGCCGGCGTGTTGTCTCAGGGGCCGGACCTGCGGAGCTGGCTGGCGGCCCTGGATCCGCCCGCCGGCGCCTTCGACGAGGTCGTGCTCCGCCAGCCGAGCTTCAGCGCCGGGCTGGCCTCGTTGCTCACCGGCGAGCACGTTCCGGCGTGGCGGGACTGGCTGTGCTGGCAGGTGATCCACAGCGCGGCCGGATACCTGTCCGAGGCGTTCGTCCAGGAAAATTTCGACTTTTACGGCCGCATCCTGAGTGGCACCCCCCAGCTCCGCGAGCGCTGGAAGCGGGGTGTCTCGCTGGTCGAGTGGGCGATGGGGGAAGCGGTCGGCCGGGCCTACGTCGGCCGGCATTTTCCGCCTGGGACCCGGGAGCGGATGGATGTCCTGGTCGCCAACCTCCTCGAGGCCTACCGCCAGGCCATCAGCAAGCTTGACTGGATGGAGGCAGGCACCCGCCGGCGGGCCCTGGACAAGCTCGGGAAGTTCACGCCGAAGATCGGCTACCCGGAGAGCTGGCGGGACTACTCCAGCCTCAGCATCGACCCGGCGGATCTCATGGCCAACGTGCGGGCGGCTCATGCTTTCGAGTTCCGCCGCGAGCTGACCAAGATCGGCAAACCGGTCGACCGCGATGAGTGGCACATGACCCCCCAGACGGTCAACGCCTATTACAACTCGGGCATGAACGAGATCGTGTTCCCGGCCGCGATCTTGCAGGATCCGTTCTTCAATCCCGACCGCGACGATGCGGCCAACTACGGAGCGATCGGCGCGATCATCGGCCACGAGATCGGCCACGGCTTCGACGACCAAGGCTCCAAGTACGACGGAGACGGCAGGCTCACCGACTGGTGGAGCGCAACGGACCGGCAAGCATTCGAAAACCGGACCCGGTCGCTGATAGAGCAGTACAACGGCCTGGCGCCGAAGCAGGTTCCTGACCAGCATGTGAACGGGGCGCTGACGATCGGGGAGAACATCGGGGACCTCGGCGGCCTGGGCATCGCATGGCAGGCCTATCAGATGTCGTTGCGCGGCGAGGAGGCACCGGTCATCGACGGCTTGACCGGCGGCCAGCGTTTCTTCATGTCGTGGGCTCGTACCTGGCAGCAAAAGATCCGGGACACCGAAGCCATCCGGCTGCTCGCCGTCGACCCGCATTCCCCCGGCGAGTTCCGCTGCAACCAGATCGTCCGGAACCTCGACGAGTTCTACCGCGCGTTTGATGTCGGCGCTACCGACAAGCTGTGGCTCGAACCTGCCACCCGGGTCCGTATCTGGTAGGCGTCAGCGCCAGAATTCGGTGAGCTGCCCGGCCAGGGCTCTGCCTTGGTTGTATCCGGCTCGGGCGGCGGGCGGACGCGTCGACGGATCCATCAGATTGACGCCGAATGCGTCGCGGGAGTCGCTATCCGGGAAGATCGTTTCGACTCTGCTGCCGCGGGCGCGTAGTTCGCTGGCCTGCGCGGCGAGATGGATGCCCCAGTCCAGCGGCGCCCGTGATCTGCCGCCGAGTGGTGACAGCACCAGCACCCGCCCGTATCCGGCGGCCAGATCGGCATTCTCGTTGGACCGGTAGCCGCCGTCGATGTACCGGCTGTCGCCGATACTGTGCGGCGGGGCGCCGGGCCCGGCACAGCTAGCGGTGACGGCGTCCGCCAGGTCGACTCCGCTGTGGCGGTCGAACACGACCGGTTCACCGGTATGGGCATCGACAGCCACGATGAGCATCGGCCGTTGCGGCCAGTGCTGGCTGGGCAGCCGGGCGGCGACAGTGGCGCGCCGCTGCGTTTGCCCGGAGCGGCCCGCCGCCGCATCCGTCTCGAGCGCCGCCGCATCCATTTCGAGCGCCGCCGCACCCATTCTGCGGCGCATGTCGGCCGCATCCTCAGCGGCGGCGATGATTTTGCTCGTCCTCTCCATATGGTCCGGCGCCGGCCTATTCGGAACGCGTCCACGGTCGGATCCGACCGGGCCAGTCCGTGGCGGGGGCGCAGCGGCAAGGATGCTGGCCAGCAGTTCGGCCGGCCGGGTCGCGCTGCTTACCTGGGCCGCGGCCGTCGATCCGGCCGACGTCCCGATGATCAGATCGGCCTCGGTCACATCCAGCCCGGCATCAAACAGGCCGGCGATGACGCCGATCAGCCACGCATTGCCTGCCGATCCGCCACCACCGAGGACCAGCGCTCGCTCGCCCGCGGCGCGCGCCCGCCCGGCGACGCCATCGGAGGTCGTCGTCGAGGTGAAGTGCAGAGGTGAAGAAGGTGTTGTGTTCATGGGAGTCGCCTTTCGCGAAGTGCCTGTCGGGCGCTCCCGGTGGCGACTACCTCAGTCGCGCGATCGTGGACTGCAGGGGAGCACCCACTGCGGATACTGCGTTCATGGGTCTCACCTCCTGCCGACGGATCACGATCGCCGGAACGCTAGCACGCCGGCGACGCGGTGCGCAACCGGCATCATGCCGGTTGCCATGTCGCTGTCGAACGCTACACCTCATCTATGATGAGCCGCTTTTATCGCAGGCCGCAAGGCAGACGGCTTCTAGCAAGCCCCACATGATCCCGATCGGGCTCAGCTGTGATGTCCCGGCCAGATCCGCCACGAACGCGAGACCGGCGATCGCCGCCACCGCCGCGCCAGGGCCGGGCGCTACCGTCCTGGCGGACAGCCATACGCACCAGTCTTCACCGTGCGAAGCGTGCTCGGCGTGGCGACGGAGCGGATGCTGATCGGGGCCGGTTGGTTTTTTGGTATCTGGAGGGGCTGCGCGCGAGGCGGGCGGGCACATTAAGAAGGTGTACTGATCGCCTGTCTTTGCGCGGAGGTAGCGACGTGAACAGCAAACCGGTCGTGGCCATGGCCCTCGGGGGGCTCGGCGGCTTCAACGCTCACGACGCGGGGGTGCTGGCCGCGGCCCACGAGTGCGGCCTGGAGCCTGACATCATCACCTGCACGAGCGGGGCCATTTTCTGGACCGACCTGTACTTGACCAATCCCGGTGGGATCCGGGACGAGGTGGAGCAGCAGGCCGATGCGGTCAGCGGTGCCAACGCCATAAAGGTCGCCGTGCTGGGTGACCCGGGGGTCTTCCAGCCGGCCTACGCCTCCTACTGGGAGAGATGGTTCACGCCGCCGTCGGGGCCGCCGCTGCGGGGCCTGTTCGACCGGCTGTTCCCCGCCGAGGTCTACCAGTCCACCCGGCCGGAGACGTACTTTGCGCAGATCGCCGCGGACTTCAGTGCCACGCGCACGCCGATCATGTTCAACGCCTACGCCGTGACCAGCGGACGGGAGCTCGTGTTCTGCAACCAGGCTGCGTTCGGCTTCCTTGGATTGTCACCTGGGCACGTGCGGCAGCACGACATCCCGGGGGAGGACATCTACACGGAGTACCGGCCGATCGACGCCGACGCGGTGCGGACGGCGCTGTGGCTGACCCTGTACGGCTTCACCAACCGGTATCAGGGGGAGACGGCCATCGACGGCGCCTACGAGCGGCAGCTCATCATGTCCGAGCTCACCAGCTGCGACGTCATCTACGCGATCAAGCCGCAGGCCAGCGCCTGGCGCGCCCATCCCCCCTCCAACTACTTCGAGGTCCAGGACTTCAACACCGAAATGTGGTTCAACACGTCCTTCGCCGCCGAGGTGGCGGGCCTGCGGGCGGGCCGGCCAGACGACGGGCGGGGACCGATCCGGATCGAGCCCATCACCATGCACCGGCCGCTGGGCTACTTCAACTACTTCGTCGAAAAGCTGTCGAACTACACCGAGGGCTACGAGCAGGCGATGCAGGTCTTCCAGCGTGACCTGGCCGGGGCGCAAGGCGGCGGCAAGCCCGGCAGCCGGCCAGCGCGGTTACCGGACCAGCGGGGCGCCTTCCTCTTTAGGCGGCTGAAAGCTGCGGTGGAGCCTGGCTAGCTACGCTGCTGAATAAGCTCGTCCGAAACCGGATAATCGGCGTATCCATATGTCGTGATGCAAACGCGAGCGGTGCTTCAGGCCTCAAGGTAAGTGGCTGCGGCGTTAATGAACTCGTTGATCCGTGCCCGAGCCCGTTCGCTTCGGGTTCTGAGATCCGCCATGTCGCTGCCGTCTGCGACGTCGAGAGCCTCCTCGACGGCCCGTGTGGCGAGATCGGCGAGCAGCTGGTCCGGCGAGGTGAGTTTGAAGCGGTAGTACGCAGTCCAGGCGACCGATCTGAGCCGAGTGGATTCCGTTCGGATACTCGACTGATCGAGTTGGTCGTCCTCTGCGGTTATGCGGCTGTAACCACTGTTGTACCGGATGCCCCGGAGATCCATCACCGCTGCGGCAAAGGAGCTGTAGGACGCCAGCCGCTCCCGCCGCATCCGTTCGTCGAGGGCCTTCGACTCGTTACGCTCGCTGATCTTCCCCTGGAACAGGTAACTAGCGGTGGCGCCGCCGAGGGTCCCCAGGACAGCGATCACGCTCGCCCATACGACTACCATGCGTCGAAGATTAGTGTTGAGCCGGGTCATTTCAAGCGATATCGGCTATCCAGCGCACGGGAACGCGCCTGGAGCCCCAGCGCCCAGTCGGTGCCGCTGGCGCCGGTTATCTCCGCGAGCCGGTCATAAGCGCTAGCCGCGGTCCCGGTCATCCGCTGCGTACGGCGGTTTCGCTCAGCTCCTCCGCAGGCCACCCTCGCTTCTCCCGGCCGCGGCCGGGGAAGGGCGGAGTCATCTGGGCTCGCCGGGCCGCGGAGCTGATCGATGTGATTCGGCCGGGCACCCGTGGGCAGCTTCGCTGAGGCCGCACCATTTGGAGGAGATCAGCATGAATACGTCCGGTCATGTCGCCGCTGTTCTGGCCAAGGCCGAGGCGGGAGGCCTCCGCGGCGCTGAGCTGGCCGCCTTGCGCCGGCGCCTGCGGCAGCTGGGGGAGCGCGAGGCCGGGCTCCTGCCGGGTAAGGTCCTGGAGCCGCTTGAGGACCTGCCCCGCCTGGAGGAGCTGCCCGAGCCGTCACCCCGCCAGGCCCGTGACGTGCTCGACCGGCTGGTGGTCATCAAGCTCAACGGCGGGCTCGGGACGACCATGGGCCTGTCGGGGCCGAAGTCGCTGCTGGAGGTCAAGCCCGGCATGAGCTTCCTCGATGTCGTGGCCACGCAGGTGCTGGCGCTGCGCGAGCGGCACGGCGCCCGGCTGCCGCTGGTGCTGATGAACTCCGAAGCCACCCGCGGCCCCTCGCTGGACGCGCTGCGCCGCCGTGGCGGCCTGCCCGTGCCGGGCGTGCCGCTGGACTTCCTGCAGGGCCGTGAGCCCAAGGTCCGCGCGGATGACTGGCAGCCGGTGCGGTGGCCGGCCGACCCGGAGCTGGAGTGGTGCCCGCCCGGGCACGGCGACGTCTATATCGCGCTGGCGGTATCCGGCATGCTGGATGCCCTGCTCGGCGCCGGGCTGCGGTACGCCTTCGTGTCCAATTCCGACAACCTCGGCGCGGTCGCCGACGTCCGGATCGCCGCGTGGCTGGCCGCCGAGCGGGTGCCGTTCGCGCTGGAGGCCGTGCGTGGCACGGCGGCCGACCGCAAGGGCGGCCACCTCGCCCGCTACCAGGGCCGGGTGGTGCTGCGGGAGACCGCGCAGGTGCCCGAGGGCGACACCTCCTTCACCGACGTCGAGCGCTGGCGCTGGTACAACACCAACAACATCTGGATCGACCTGCGCGCGCTCGCCGACCTGCAGGCCACCGACCCGGCGGCACCGGCCCTGCCGCTGATCATCAACCATAAGACCGTCGACCCGCGCGACCCGGAGAGCACCCCGGTGATCCAGCTGGAGTCGGCGATGGGCGCGGCGATCGGCTCGATCCCCGGGGCCCGGGCGGTCCACGTCCCCCGCTCCCGGTTCGCCCCGGTGAAGACCACCGACGACCTGCTGGTCGTGCGTTCGGACGCCTACGAGCTCACCGGTGACGGGCAGATGAGGCCCGATTTCGACGGCCCGGGGCCCGTCGTCACGCTGGACCCGGCGTTTTACGAACTGCTGCCCGACTTCGAGCAGCGGTTCCCCGCCGGGGCGCCGTCGCTGCGCCGCTGCCGCCGGTTCGAGGTCGAAGGCGACGTCACCTTCGGCCGGGATGTCGTGGCGGTGGGCGACGTGCGGGTGGCCGGGCCGCGTCACGTTCCGGACCGGGAGCTGCTCGGCAGGTGAAGCCGAAACCGGATCGGATACCGATCATGGAGGCGCTCGCGTGCGACGGAGAATACGCTCTTCTGCCTGAGCGGGCTTTGCGCCATGAGCCCCGCCGGGTCGGAGATCAGTCGACGGCAGCTACCGACGGTTCGCACGGCGGCCAGCCCGGTGAGCCCGGTGACCCAGAACGCCCACTGGAACCCGCCGGTGAGCGCGGCGGCCGCGCCGTGGCCCTGGCTCAGCAGGAGGCGGGAGTGGGTCACCGCGACTGTCGAGGCGACCGCTACCCCGATCGCCCCGCCGATCTGCTGGGAGGTGTTGAGCAGCCCCGGAGGCGATCCCCGGCATCGCGTTCTCCGACACCGGCGAGCGCTCCAATCGACACCGGGATGAAGGTGAAGGCAGCGCCGGCACCTATGACGAAGAACAGGCCCGCGAGGTCCGCCCAGTAGTGGCCGTGCGCGGGGATCTGGGTCGCCCACAAGATCCCGGCGCCGACCAGGGTCATCCCGGCCGCCATGACGAGCTTGGCCGAAACCCGGGTAACGAGCATCTGAGCCGGTCCCGCCAGGGCGAGCGCGGTGACCGACGTCGCCAGCCAGGCGATTCCGGCCTTCAGGGCTGAGTACCCGAGCACCTGCTGCATGTACAGGGTGCCGGTGAAGAAGAAGCTGAAGAAGCTGGCGCCGAGCAGGAAGCCGACCGCGTTGGATCCGGTGAGGGTCTTCAGCCGGAACAGGCGAAGCGGCAGCAGGGCGGCCGCGCCGATCGGGACGTTGAGGACGAAGATGTACTCCCACGGTTCGAAGCCCGGGAAGCCGTCTCGCTGGCCTTCGTGACCGCGTTGCAGCTGCTGCCGCCCCGCCAGCGGGCCGTGCTGATCCTGCGCGACGTGCTGGGATTCCACGCCCGGGAGGTGGCGCAGGTCCTCGACTCGACCGAAGAGTCGGTGACCAGCGCCCTCAAGCGGGCCCGCGCTACGCTGCAGCGCCGCCATCAACTTCAGCAAGACACCGGAGGAGATCCGGGCGAATGCGTTCGCTGCCGCTTTCTTGATGCCAGCCAACGCCCTGCGGACGGCCTTCGGTGCTCAGCCGGTTCCCACTGAGCAGCTCGTCGCCGACCTGCTGGCTCGTTACCGGGTCAGCCTCGACGCACTCGCCTTCCGGCTGCACAACCTGAGCATCATCAACGCTGCCGAGCGCGACACTGTGCGCCGTATGTCCTCCGTGCGCGTCGCGTTGAGGCAGGGACGCGCCAGTGACCTGCAGGCGCGTCATGACTGGCGCTGGCCCGGCGGCCTGCTGCGCAGGGCAGTCGAAGCGTACGTCAAGGGACAGATCAGCATCCGGCCGATCGCGCAGCTGGTCAATGTCGATCCGGACGCTCTCCTCGAAGAGCTTGCGCCGCCGCGGCTTTCTCCGCCAGGCTTCACGGGCGCCGGCAGGCCCGGTGATGAGCTCGTGCCGATGCTGTGACCCCTGACGAGGACAGCCGTTCCAGATCACCGTCGATGATCCGGGCGAGTTCCGCCGTACTGCCGCGCAACTCAGTAAAGAAGCGGTCCTCGCCCGGCGCAGGCATCGGCGTCCTCCTCACAGCGCGAACCGAGCTGAAGCCGAAACCGCGGATCGGATACCGATCATGAAGGCGCTCGCCGTGCGGGGGAGAAGACGCTTTTCTGGCTGAATAGCGGACGTCATTAATGGCCGAAACCATTAGCCAATGGGCCGCAGATAAATCTGCCCACCCGCATCGCCTGTTGCGAGAATCTTCCCGTCCGGACTGAACGCCAGCGCAATAGCGGCTTGGTCTTGTGCCCCCGTGAAGGTTGTCAGCAGTCGCCGGTTGGCCAGCTGCCAGAGGCGGTCATAAACATATTGGCCGTGGCTCGCGGCGATGGCGAGGATCTTTCCGTTCGGGCTGAGCGCCGCGCCGAGGACGTCGATGGTTCCTGCCGGTTCGGGAAGTTCTGCTTCCAGGCGGTGGGTAGCCGCGTTCCACAGGTAGGCATCGTTTTTGGCTAGGATGTCAGCGGTGATGATTGTTGTCCCATCGGGCGTGAACGCGAGTGCCATAACCCCGGCACCGCCCGGGTCGCTCAGGGTGCCGATGGGTTTGGGGTTGCCGCTCGTCACGGCCCACAAGTACGTCTCACCATCCGCGCCCGTTGCCAGTATCTGCCCATTCGGACTAAACGCGATGGAGTCGACGACAATGCTGTTCGGCGGGGCGATGGTACGGACCAATAGGTGACTGACCACATCCCACAGGTAGGCGTGGGCCCTAGTGGTGTCGTCGCCGGCGCCGACGGCGAGGGTCTTCCCGTCCGGGCTGAATGCCACCGCGCTGACCGCCCCGCTGCCGGGAACGCTCAGCGTGGCCAGAAGCGCATGTGTGGCCACATCCCACAGGTATGCATGCCCACCTTCATCCGCGGTGGCGAGGATAGTGCCGTTCGGGCTGAATGCCATCGCCCTGATGCCCTCGCTGCTGGGATCGCCAAGGGCGGTGATGAGCTTCCGGCTGGAAGCCTGCCATAGGTAGGTGTTGCCGAGATCGTCGCTGGTGGCGATGATCTTGCCGTTCGGGCTGAACGCGACCGCGGCGAGAGATTCGCCGCCGGGCTCGTCGATGACGCTCGCCGACTGCGACGGGGTACTGTCAAACACCAGGTACAAGGACGCGCCCGCGATCAGCATGACCAGCACGCCGAGCAGCACGACGGTGCGGCGCCTGGCCGTGGCCAGTCTGGCGAACAACTGGCGGTGCCGCGCTCCGGCTGCTCCAGGCTCGGCTTCCTGGCGGCGAGTGATCTGCTCGCGAGCGGTGCCGACCAGGCCATCCGGGTCCGCGGCGGCCGGGTCTAGCGCGGCCAACTCGTCGCCGGCCGTCACGACGGCTTTCCAGTCCTGAGCGCTGGCGCGCTCGCGGATCCGCCGTTGCAGCTGCTCGACCCGCTGCTGGTCCCGCGCCTGCGCTGCCGCGCGCTCGGCTTCCTGGCGGGCTTGTTCTTGTCTCTCCGCGATGGTCTGGTCCAGCACGCTGAGCAGCCGTTGGGAATCAGCGTCGAACCGGCTCGGGCTGAGCTCAAAGGCCTGCCGCCGCGCCAGGTTGGCCAGGTTCGCCGGCAGCTCGGCGTCTCGGGGCAGCCGAGCCCCTTCCATCAGGATGGGGATGACGCGGACATCACGCGCCAAGGCCGCCTCGATCTCCAGCCGGACGAAGTCGCCTGGCTTATCCAGCCGCCGCTGTCCGTCCTGGTCAGTGATCGTGAGCCAGCGGTTACCGATCAGTGCCAGCAGCACGTCGCACGACCCTACGGCCGTTGTGATCTCCTCCACGAAGTCGTCGCCCAGTTTGATCGAGTTGACGTCCTTGAAGACCTGGCTGCTGCTGAAGTGGCTGGCGAGCTGGTCGTATAGCCAGGCGGCGGGGTAGGCAGTGTCTTCATGGCGGTAGCTCATGAAGATGCGGCCCGCAGCGTTACCAGTAGACACAGCCATGATCCGGCCCTCGCGGCTTCCCCAACCCCTGTCCCGTCCCGTCGACTCCAGTCCCAAGGCGGCACACCATGCCACACATATCATCGGCTCACGTCAGCTGGGCGGCAAGTTCCGGGTTGAGCGCCGGGCGCTGGTACAACACCAACAACATCTGGATCGACCTGCGCGCGCTCGCCGACCTGCAGGCGACCGACCCGGCGGCACCGGACCTGCCGCTGATCATCAACCATAAGACCGTCGACCCGCGCAACCCGGAGAGATTCCAGCGGTACCGTAAGCGATTAGTCCGGCCATCCCCGTCGATCAGTTCCATGTGCTCCGCGGTCCATCCGATCATGAGGGAGTCGCCATGCCTCGCACCCGGGTCCACAACCTGAACATCTCCCTCGACGGCTACGCGGCCGGCGAGCACGTGACGTTCGATGCCCCGATCGGCGGTGCCGAGCGGCTCTTCACCTGGTTCGATGGTCGCGCC
>Ga0302324_100017246_pt1 | contig 14326 bp, 13 predicted proteins | sample Palsa_T0_1_FD_201949 | JGI IMG/M metagenome (GOLD analysis project Ga0302324, IMG submission 201949) | Peat permafrost microbial communities from Stordalen Mire near Abisko, Sweden - Palsa_T0_1 | ecosystem: Environmental > Terrestrial > Soil > Palsa > Peat permafrost | place: Sweden: Abisko... | reverse complement strand
ACTGTGCCCGCCCAAGCCCACCGTGGCATCCAGATAAGTTCCGCCACGCTTTACGGCTAGAAAATCGATCGCTTCTTTTAAAAGAACCGGGACATGGCCAACTGCCCCATGCCCACCCCGCTCGGGGGTGTTTCCTGAATCTGAATCCGTGTCCACTAGATGCCCAGGTCGTCGAGCGTCTTGATGTCTTCATCCGTGAAGGGCTCTTTAATCTCCTTGTCGAGCGCTTCCAGGTTCCTGACTTCGAGGTAGGTCAGATTTCCGAGCACTGCCACTTCGCCGCGAATCTGCGCCGACTCACGCAGGATTTGCGGAACCAGCAGGCGCCCCTGCCCGTCCATCTCCACGACCTGCCCGTAATAATTCGTGCGGGTTAAGAACTTTTTCTTCGTCGGATTGAAAGTCGAAAGCGCCGCCAGCTTCTGCTCGATCCGCTCCCACTCCTCGAAGGGATACACTTGAGCAACAATTCCGTCCTGACTTGTGATGTAAAATTTCTGCGCATATTTCTCGTCGATCACGCGCTTGAATTCGGCGGGGACTTTCAAGCGTCCCTTTTCGTCGACCCGCGTTGGGTGATTTCCGCGAAACATACGCTCTACTTGTTTTCGGGCTCCGTTTATTTTTGGCTGCTACCACAGCCAGCACGAGGGGGATAAAAACGGTCGAAACAGCGGTGGACTCGGGTACGTTGGGCTCGGGCTCGTTTTTGTTGGTGTCAGTCTTGGAAACCACTGGCGCCTCTAAACTTAAGTCTCTTACCCACTACCTCTTATGTCTGGTCCACTTTCAACCACTTTTGTCCACATCCTACGCCTAAATCGTTTGTTGTCAATAAGAAAGTTCGAGGTTTACATCCGGTCTGAGGACTAAAGTTGCAAAGCGCGAGATGTTGTGGTTAACCAGAAAGATGACCACTAGGGACTGTATTTACGTCCGAGGATCGTTCGCTATTTATTCGCTACGATTTATCTTGCATTTTCTAGCGAGCTGAGATTTCCTGTCGAAAATGTGGGGTTTTTCCGGGAGTGCGGGCAACTAACGCTTCCCTGCACTGCTCAGTTCTCGGCGGCGGTCTTGTTTCCGCAGGGTAAACTTGGGCTGCACTCCATCCAACAAGAACGGAGGAGCACAATGAAGCTGAATACGGCTCGGGTGTGGATCGGCGGCATTGCTGGTGGCGTGGTGTGGATTGCGTGGGGCTTCGTAGTTGGTATGCGACAATTTCCGCTCTACGAGGCGATGCAGAAACAAGGATTATTTCTCAAAGAACCGCGCTATTCGCTTTTCACGCCGCTTTGGATCGTGCTGATCTTCGTGATGTCGATTCTCATCGCCCATCTCTATGCGTGGGCTCGCGCCACCGCGGGCCCGGGGCCGAAGACGGCTCTCAAAATCGGGATGATCGTGGGCTTCTGCGCCGGCGTACCGGGCAACTTCGGGCAAGCAACCTGGTCGCCAGTTCCGGTTATGTTGCCGCTCGGATGGATGCTCGATCTGTGGGTGGGATCGATTCTGGCTGCAATGGTCGCAGGGTTCTTATACAAAGAGTGAGGCGGACGCTAACGCTCCGAACAGGTTCGTATCAGGGTGTGCCTTCAGGCATGCCGGAAAGCAGTCTCCCCCGGGCAGACACGAATCACGGTCACAGGCCGGGGAATATCACTGGATTCAGACACCCCGTGCCTGCTCTCGCGTTTTCGCCCCGTCGTCGGCGAGTTGCATCCGAAGAAGGTGGTCGATCTCGGGGCCGAAAGCTTTTTCGATGCGCAAGGCCAGTTCCGGCGTCAGGGCAGACTTGCCATGCAGAAGATCGGAGAGCGTCGCGCGGCGCACCTGCAAAGTCTCTGCCGCCTTCGACACGCTGAGGCCCAGGGCTTCGATGACTTCGGTTCTGATCAGGTCGCCCGGATGAGGCGGCTTCTTCATGCGCATTTCATCCTCCCAGTGGTAGTCGATCAGTCAAGGTCGCTGGCAGTGTTGGCCTGCTGGTCGTAACGGAAAATCAACCGCGATTCATCCCCCGCCGCTTTAAGCGTCGAACCAAAGTGCGGTAAAGCGTCGAGCGTCATATTCACCAGGTCTGGCTTTATTTCTCAGCTTCCACCACGACAGCCGTGCCATAGGCCAGAACCTCGGTCACGCCCTGCATCACTTCGGTCGCGTCGTAGCGTGCGCCGACGACGGCGTTGCCGCCCATGTCCGCTGCGTGTTTCAACATCAGGTCAAAGGCTTCGGAGCGGGTCCGCTCGCAGAGATTGGTCAGCAAACTGATGTTGCCGCCAACCAGGGTTTGCAGACTTGCGCCAATAGTTCCGAAGACGGAACGCGAGCGCACGGTGATTCCTCGCACCACCCCCAGCGTGCGGACCACGCGAAAGCCATTGAGTTCGAACTGCGTCGTAACCATGTTATGCGCAACCATACGTCCCGTGGTTGCGGGATAAGCAGCCATAGCTCCTCCAAAAAACGGATGGGAAAGGAAGCTCTATTCTAATTGAGCATCGATCACAAGTTCCTCCGCCACGCTCTCCCAAGTAACACGCAGCACGTTCGGTTTGCAGCAGACCTGGCAATCCTCGACATAACTCTGCCGCCTGCCAGCGGACTCATCCACAGTAGTCTCGTTCCATTCTCCGCAACCGGCACAAGCGTAGCCGCTGACCATTGCGTCAGTTTAACGCTCGGACTAGCGGGTTGATGGGATGGCCGCTTCTCCGCCCCTCATTCTTCACACGATCGTCCTCTATATAATGTTTTTCTTTTGTCCGGAGGGTTCATGCTCTCGCGCCGACATTTCCTGCAAACCAGCTCTCTCGCTGCTGGAGTTACCGTAGCCTTACCCAAGCCAGCCCAAGCAGCCGAATTTGAGCAGTCTCAACCGCCAGCCATCGCCGCCCTACAATCTCGACGCGCCGAAGCCAAGCCCATCACCGTCGAAGAGCGCACCGAGCGCCAGGAAAAAGCTCGCCGCCTGATGGCCGACAACAATCTTTCGGCCATCCTCATCGCGCAAGGCACGTCCCTGGCCTATTTCACCGGCATTCACTGGGAAGGTGGAGAGCGCCTCTTCGCCATGGTCTTGCCCGCCAAAGGCGATGCCTTCTACGTATCTCCCGCCTTCGAAGAAGCCCGCGCCCGCGAGCAGATCTCGAAAGCTCCCGCAGGCAGCCAGCCCGATCTCCGCGCCTGGCAAGAAGACGAAAACCCCTACGCTTGCGTGGCCGAGGGACTCACCGACCGCGGATTGGCAAGCGCCACCATCGGCGTCGAAGAAACGGTAAAGTTTCTCTTTAGCGACAGTCTCCGGAAAGCCGCTCCCAGCACCACATTCACCAGCGCGACTCCGGTCACCGCCGGATGCCGCAGGATCAAGAGCCCTCACGAGATCGACCTGATGCGTCTGGCAGCCAAAGTCACGCTGGCCGCTTACGAAGCCACCTATCGCTCAATCAAAGTCGGCATGACCCAGCACGATGTTGAAAAAATGTTAGAAGATGCGCATCGCAAACTGGGATTCGAAGGCGGAGCCGACGTACAAGTCGGCGAATATTCTTCCTTCCCTCACGGCTCCGTTCAACCGCAGAAAATTCAGGAAGGCACCATCGTCATGATCGACGGCGGCTGCTCCGTCGAAGGCTATCAATCCGACATCACACGCACGTTCGTCTTAGGCAAAGCCAGCGACAAGGCGAGGAACGACAAAATGAAACAAGTCTTCGACATTGTGCATCGAGCCCAAAGCGCCGCCCTAGCCGCCGCGAAGCCCGGAGTGGAAGCCGGTTCCGTGGACGCAGCCGCGCGCAAGGTGATCACAGACGCCGGCTATGGCCCCGATTACAAATTCTTCACCCATCGCCTGGGGCACGGCATAGGCATGGATGAACACGAATGGCCATATCTAGTCCGCGGCAATCCAACCAAACTTCAGGCGGATATGACGTTCAGCGATGAACCCGGCATTTATATTCACGGAGAATTCGGCCTTCGTCTGGAAGACGACATGCACATCACGGAAAGCGGAGCAGAATTGTTCACTCCGCAGAGCCCGTCTTTGGAGAACCCATTCGCGAAGGAGTAGAGATATCCTTCACCGCCGATCGCGCAGAACGGTGACCGATAGCGGTTCGCCCCGTATATCCATAGGTTTGAAATCCGGCTTAGCAAGGGAGGTAAGGTTGCGCGCTCAACCCTCTCGGCGTTACCGTTCTGCACTCTGGCTTGCCCGTGTTCGGTTGTGGGTGGACTTTAGGGCTCGCGCGCTTCCGCTTCTTCATCCACCACGCCTACAGGTTCCCAATCGCTTCATCGGCTGATCCTGCAGTTTGCTGAAGAGCCTGCACGAAAAATCTGCAGGCCGCCAGCATCGAGAAGGCATCCCAATAACTCCCTCACTCCACTTCGAATGCCCGCATCCGCCGCAACAACGAGGCCGGAGCTTCCGCCTCCAGCACCACCGATCCATCCTGATACTGGCGTGAATAGATGCGCGCGCCAGCCTCAAGCTGAGCCAGCATCTTCCCCTCTTTCTGCGGAATACGCAGCCGAACCCGCCGTGGCCGGTCTTCCACAAGCAAGGCATCGACACGCTCCAGTAGCGTAGTCAATCCGATTCCCTTCACCGCCGAGACGTGGATCGTCTGCTCATTCTTATGCATATCGTTAAGCACATCACTGTCAGGCAGATCACTATCGCGCAGCGACTCGCGTTGCTTCGGCGGCAGCAGGTCGATCTTATTCATTACGCGCAGCCGGGGCTTTTTGTCGGCTTCGAGTTCCTTCAGAACGCTTTCCACTTGCGCGTCCTGCTCGGCCGAAACCGGGCTGCTGGCATCCGAAACCTGCAGGATGAGCGTGGCGCGCTGCACTTCTTCGAGGGTCGCGCGAAATGCCGAAACCAGCGTGTGCGGAAGATGCCGAATGAAACCTACCGTGTCGGAGAAGAGAACTTTGCGCTTTGAGGGAAGTTCGGCGCCCCGAAGCGTGGGATCGAGCGTGGCAAACATACGTGACGAGGCCACTACGTTCGACTTGGTGAGGGCGTTGAACAGCGTGGACTTGCCGGCATTCGTATAACCTACCAGCGCTACCGTGGCTACGGGAATCGACTCGCGCCGCTGCCTCTGTTGCGCGCGTATCCGGCGCACATTTTCGATTTGCTTTTTGACGTGCCGGACGCGACGGTAAATCTTTCGCCGGTCGGTCTCGAGTTGAGTTTCGCCCGGTCCGCGAGTGCCGATGCCGCCGCCGAGCTGCGACATCTCCACGCCACGGCCGGCCAGGCGCGGAAGCATGTATTCGAGCTGGGCCAACTCCACCTGCAACTGGCCTTCACGGGTGCGGGCGTGCCGCGCAAAGATGTCGAGGATCAATTGCGTGCGATCAATGACGCGCGTGTTCACAACCCGTTCGATGTTGCGCTGTTGCGAAGGGGAAAGGTCGTGATCGAAGAGAATGACGTCGGTTGCAACCGAGGCTGCCGCACCCGCTATTTCCTCCAGCTTACCTTTGCCGATCAACGTGGCCGGATCGGGGCGATCCTTGCGCTGCGTGAACTCGCCAGCGATGGCCGCGCCCGCGCTCGTAGCCAGCGAACGGAGTTCGTCGAGCGACTCCTCCTGGCTGAAGTCCGGCGAAACGGCTGGCAAGGAGGAGGATGAAGCGCTTACGCTGGCGGCATGATCGCGTGCCGCCTGGGCTCCGGGAGTGAGGCTCGCGCTGTGCTTCTTCGCGCGGCTTTGGCTGCGAAACTCCACTCCTACCAGGAACGCGCGTTCCCGCAGCTCCGACGGATTCGGCACCACCTTCGCCTCATTGCGCGAACTGCGACGCTCGGTTCCGTGCGAACTTCCACGCGAACGATTCCTCGAATCATCGCGCGAACTTTCCGGAGAACTATCGCGTCCACTCAGTCTGGAGTCATCTCGGCGCAAGGGAACTCATTTCATCCTTCAGTGCCGGTTCCGGAATCGTTGTGTGGAACCGTCGCCTCCGAAGGGGACGCCACGGCAGTCGGTTTCGCATCGGAATGGCCGTGGGCGCCGCGCGAAATGACCACCGTTGAAATCGCGTGTTTGAAAATGAGCTGCTCCTGATTGCTGGTTTCGAGCACCACCGAGTATTTGTCGAATGACCGGATCCGGCCCGTCAGCTTCACGCCACTGACCAAATAGATCGTAATATTGTGCCGTTCCTTACGCGCTGTGTTAAGGAAGGAATCTTGAATATTCTGTTGCGCCGGCTTGGCTTCCATATGCCGATCTCCTTTTTCTTCCTGCTTCGATGCTGCGCCGTGGGTTTAGGTCGGGGAATCGGCGGCAGCTCTCTTCCTGTCGGCTCCTACAATACGTCCTTGTCCGGCGCTTTTCAACTTTCTGCGTATTAATTCTTGTGTGGTGTCCATCGAGTTTCATTTCCCTCGCCAGCCATCTACAATCGTCAATTCCAGGAACAGCGTTTCACGATAGGAGCCCGAGCTTGATGGACATCAATTTTCCCTCCGACTTCAACACCAACCTTCTGATGCTGTTTCGTTGGCTGCATTTTATCGGAGGCGTCACCTGGCTGGGGCTGTTGTATTTTTTCAATCTCGTGAATGTTCCGTTCATGAAGGAACTCGATTCCGCCACCAAGGGCAAAATCCTGCCCAGCCTGATGTCGCGCGCTCTGTGGTGGTTCCGCTGGGCATCGGTACTGACGGTATTGATGGGCTTGGCCTATTGGGGCAACATCGTCGCTTCTGACGCCAGAAACGCCGACTCAGCTTTTCGCGCAAGCTCCGGTGGTCCCATGGGAACCTTCTTTGGCATCTGGACCATCGCATGGGCTCTGATGTATGCCTGCACGATTCCCGGCAAGGGTGCACTCGACAAAGGGCCAGTGGTTGCCGCGATTTACACCATCATCGTGGTCGCAGCTTCGTGGCTGTTCCTGCGCTTCAACGAGCACGGCTGGGAGAGCAATCGCCTGCTCGCCATCGGTATTGGCGGCGGGATGGGATGGATGATGATGCTGAACGTCTGGGGCGTAATCTGGCGGGGGCAGAAGAAAATCATCCGATGGACGGCCGACAATGCGGCCAAGGGTGCAGCGATTCCGGAGAAGGCGAAATATCTGGCGCGGCAAAGCTTCCTTCTATCGCGCGCGAATTTTGTGCTGTCGTTCCCTATGCTGTTCCTCATGGGGGCTGCGAGCCACTATCCGCTCTTTGGAAAATAGACACCTGGGAAATAGTCAACCCCATCCTGTTCAGTATGCGCGAGTATGTCGATTCGATTGCATGGTCTGGCGCCCGAGATCACTGGCGGCCTGTTTCGCGCTGGGCTGTTGTGGCATGGCTCATATTCTACGTTTGGTTCATGATTTATGCCTGCAGCAAGCATGGCGGCTTTCTCTTTATAGACTCCGCAAATCTCGTCGTCCACGAAGGCGGCCACCTCCTTTTCGGCTGGTTCGGCAGAACCATCGGGCTCTGGGGAGGAACCATTCTGCAGTGGCTGGTCCCGCTGCTGCTGGCAGCCTACTTTTTCCACGAACGCCAGCTGCCTGCCTTCATATTCTGCCTGTTTTTCTTCTTTGAGAACTGGCTCTACACGGCAACCTACATGGCAGATGCCCGCGCCCTGGTCTTGCCGCTCGTGACTACGGGAGATCCTGAGTTCGCCAGGCACGACTGGAATACGATTTTCTCGGATCTCGGAATTCTGCCCTATGACACTGCGATTGCCGCCGTCGTCCGCGTTATGGGATGGTGTGGAATGCTGGCGAGCGTGGCTTGGCTCGCGGCGCGAGGACTAGGTGAGGTCTTGGGTCTTAGGGTATAGTGAACCGCCGATCCGTGCCAAGCTGGGACCTGAGACCTAAGACCTGACACCTGATTCTTCAGAACGTAACTTTGGCGCCGATCTGTATCTGCCGCGCTCCCGTCGTGCCATCGTTCTGACCAACCTGCGAAAACGAGTAGCCGAAGAAGGAGCCGGCATACTGCGTTTGGTTATTCGGCTTGGCAAACTGCACGCGGTTGAAGAGGTTGTAGGTCTCGAAGCGAAGCTGGAACTTGCACCGCTCCGTCAGAGAGGTGGTCTTCGATAAGGCCGCGTCCCAGTTGTTAACTCCGGGACCATACCACTGATTGCGCACCACGTTGGCCGGAATTCCCCATGGGATCGGAGCGCTCACGCCGTCCTCGAGGTTAAAGGCGCTTGGGTTGAATCCCGTGAAAGCCCCGCCATTGGAATATTTTCCCGTGGAAGGGAGCGTCTTCAGAACCGAGGCATCGATGACGGTCGCGCGGTCGGCAATGCCTGTGTGCAAGGTATCCAGCGGTCCAAAGATGTCGTAGGGCAGGCCCGTCTGGAAAGACGCGATGCCGCTGACCTGCCAGCCCTCAAGCACGCGACCCGCAAGCCCGTTGCTCAGGAAGCTCTTCCCGCGGCCAAGATTGGGCTGGTAAACAAAGTTCATTACCGCCCGCTGGCGCGTATCGAAGCCGGAATTGCCATATTCACGATTCAAGGCGAACGAGTCCACTGGATAGTTGTCGTTGTTCAGAGTCTGTGACAAGGGGTCGGATGAATCGTCAAGATCGTGCGACCAGGTGTAGGAAAATTGAACCTGCAGGCCGTGGAAATTTCGCGCCGTCAGCTTGGCCTGCAAACCATCGTAAAAGGAACGTCCGGAGGTCTGGTCGGTGAAAGTGTGCACAAATGCATTGTTGTTGACGGCATCATTCGGCAACTCCCCGTACTCGTAGCCAAGGTACAGATTGTTGAATTGGAGCGTCGGCTCGGAGCAGCCCAATGGGTTGTTGGGATTCGAGCAATACGTCACCAGGCCCGCAACCAAGCCCGGCTGCGGAGCGTTTCCGTCGACCACGCGCAGAATACGGCTGCCGTGATTCCCAACGTAATTGGCTTCCATCGTCACGTGCGAAGTGATTTCGCGCTGGATGCCGAAATTCCAGGCAACGACGCTCGGAGGCTTGATGTTGTCTGCGAAAATGTCGGGAAAGATTCCCGCCCCCTGCGGCACCACCGGCGAAGGCGTCAGGGACGCCGGGGCAGTCTGGTTCTGTAACTGCGCCGCCGGCGTCGCGCCCGAATCGTAAGCGAGGTAGTTTGCCAAACTGGGCTCGAAGGGCGGATTGCCACGCACATCGTTGATCAGGTTGCCATAGACGCGGTCGCTGAACGCTCCGATGCCGCCACGAATTGACGTCCTGCCGTCCTTGAATGGATCCCAGGCAAAGCCCACCCGCGGCTCGAAGTCGCGATGGTAAGGCTGGTAGAGTTGCTTTCCCGTTCCTGGACCCACCGGAGTAAGCGTGAACGGAGCGGCGGCGCTAGGGTCTGTGAACAGATTCGACAGATTGCCATTCGCCTCATAGGGCACAGCGTAATACTCCCAGCGCAAGCCGTAGGTGAGTGTGAGGTTGGGAAGGGCTTTCCATTCGTCCTGTCCAAACCCTGCGTACTCCCGCTGGCGAAAGTCCAGTTCGTCGTTGGCTCTTCGCACTCCGCCCCTGGTGAAGAACTGGGTCTGCGACTGGGTATTCACCAGGCCCAGAAGCGCACTGGTCATGTCCTCAATGGTGGAGTTATCAATGTTTGGGAGCAAGTGTTGCAGCACAGGAATGCCGTCCTGGCTGTTGATATTGAATGTGAAGACTGTGCGCGAGTAGAAATCGTAGTAATTGTTGGAATAGACATTGCGGAACTCAGCGCCAAACTTCATGGTGTGCCTGCCCAGCACTTTGGTCAGCGTGTCGCGGTAATGATAGGTGCCGCTTCTGGTGTCCTCCTGATCGAGGTCGCCGATGGCCTGGCAACCGAAACCGTTTGTTTCCGAGGACCCGCTGAACGTCGGCAGCGTGTAATCAGAGCCTCGACCCTCTGCGTCGATAAATCCCAAGCTATCAAACGTACTGACCCCTGTGCACCCGTAGGGCAGATGGGTGCGGTTTGCACTCGCCCGCAGTTCGTTGACCAGAGTGGCGTTGGGAGTCGAAGTCAGCGACAACGCCAAGCCCTGGGTGCGCTGAGAGGTGTAGATTGCGCCCAGTCCGCCGGGCAGAAAGTCGGAGTGATAGGGATTCGGATCGGAAAACCAGTTATAGATGTAGCGCGCTGAAAAGCTGTTGTTTCTGGTGAGCTTCTGGTCAATCTTGAGGGTGGCATCCTCGTCTTTTTCCCGCGACTCGCTGGGGAAAAACAGTGTTCCGGTCACGCCATCCCCGCTAGAAACGGTGGGCGCGGGATAGAGCGCCAGTATCTTTTGCATGATCGGATCGAGGCCAACCCCGGTGCCGTTGTTCTTCAAGCTGGCTTCGGTCACATTGAGCGTCTGGCTGGCGGCCGTGTTGGGATTGGTATAGGTGAAAATGCCAGTCTTAAACGCCGCGGTGGGCACGGTGGAGTTATTGGTGAGGTTGGTGACGAAGCGGTCGCCCTGATAGTTGAGGAAGAAAAACGTCTTGTCTTTGATGATCGGGCCGCCGAGCGACGCTCCATAGAGGTTCCGAACATAAGGATTCTTCGGCAACGCTTCGCCGGTAGTGGGATCGGTTTCGTGGTTGAAGAAGTCGCGTGCGCCGAGCGCATCCCAGCGACCGAAGTAAAAGGCGTTGCCGTGAAAGTCATTTGTGCCGCTGCGCGTAATCACGTCGATGATGGCGCCGTTGTTGCGTCCGTATTCCGGCGCGAAGTTGTTGGTGATGATACGGAACTCTTCCGTCGAGTCGGGGTTCTGCTCCGTGATCCCGCCGAGAGAGCCCGGAACATCAGTATTGTTGTTGTCTGCCCCATCCAGCAGGAAGTTGTTGTTGCGTTCGCGCCCTCCGTTGACCGAGACGCCACCGAGGGCGCTGTCCGATTGGGTGATGCCCGGCGAAAGCAAAACCAACTGGTAGGGATCGCGCAGAATCAAAGGCAACTCGGTCATCTGCTCATGTTCCACGACGTTACTGAGTTCGGCATCCGTCGTGTCCACGGGCACGGCCGCGCTATCCACCCTGATCTGTTCGCCGGTGCTACCCACTTCCAGCTTGGCGTTGAGAGTCACAGTTTGATCAACCGTAAGCGTCAAAGCGGCAAACGTTACTACCCGGAAGCTGTCTTTCTCAATGGTCACGCGGTAGGGGCCAGGCCCGAGTTCAGTAAGGCTGTAAACGCCGGCTCTTCCTGTTTCTGTGTTCCGCGGAGTGTTGGTCGCGGTGTTGGTGGCCGTCACTTTCGCATGTTCGACCACGGCTCCTGAAGCGTCTGTGACCGTTCCGTTGATCGATGCGGTCTGCGCCCAGGCTGTGCACGCCAGGATCAGGATCACGCTCATCGTTGCGCTAAACGAGATAAGCTTCTGCGACATACTTATTCTCACTTCTTCCCTTCGAGGTTGATCCACGCAAGTTTGGAGTTTTACATCCGAGAGGAAGGAATGTCCCGCGTAAGTTACCGATGTACCAAACTTTGGTAACCTCAGAATTGGTTACCAAGCACGGCAGGCTTGAGCCATTTCGGCGGAGACCAGATGACGGTGCGGCCCAATCATCACGGTGCGGAACTCGGCGCGGACTTCAGCAAGGGCCTCGATCTTTTTAATCGCGCTCACTTCTTTGACGCTCACGAAGTTCTTGAGGACGTCTGGCGCTCCGTGCCTGGCGGCCAGCCTGCGCGGCGGCATCTTCAGGGAATGGTTCAGTTGGCAGTCGCCTTTCATCATGAATCGACCGGCAACAATGTGGGTGCTCGCTCGGTTCTGGAGCGGGCCCTGCGCAATCTGGACGGCGCCGAGCACTCGCTTTCCGATGTCGATCTCGATCGGCTGCGCGCTGACTTGGCACCGTGGCGGCGCTATCTGGATGGTCAGCAGCCTGCGGCTGATCCTACGACAAACGTCGCGACAGACCATGCGCCAGACAACGCGGGACGTGCGCGAGTTGTCCGCGCTAGCCGGCCGTCGGTTCTCCCCAAGATTGCGGTGAGACGATAGCGCAACGCCGCCGACCGCGCCTGCTAAAATCCTCTTGTTGTGAAATCCCCGCTCTCATCTCCAGCAACATCGCTATCGCCACAGGAGGCAGCGCTGCACGAAACGCCCGCGTCCGTGCCTCTTCTTGACTTGCATCGCCAGTACGAGGGCATTCGCGAAGAGGTGCTGGAGGCCATCGCCCGCGTGTGCGATTCGCAGAGCTTCATTCTCGGTCCTGAAGTTGGGGCGCTCGAGAGTGAGATTGCTGCCCTGACGGGTGCGGCTTTTGCCGTCGGTTGCGCATCGGGAACCGAAGCTCTTTGGCTGGCGCTCGTCGCGGCGGGGGTAAAGCCTGGAGATTCGGTCGTTACGACGCCGTTCAGCTTCTTCGCGTCGGCGAGCGCGATTGTGCGGGCTGGAGCCACGCCGATTTTCGTGGACGTCGACCCCGAGACGCTGAATCTCGATGCCGTGCTCGTTGGTCAACGACTGCGCGATCGAGAACCGGATGAAGCGAAGCCAGCGCAGCATTCAAGCAGCGTACGCGCCATCCTTCCCGTACATCTTTACGGCCAGTGCGCTGATATAGATCGCTTCGATCGAATTGCCCAGGAATTCCAGGTGGCCATTGTCGAGGATGCCGCGCAGGCGATTGGCGCCGAGTGGAGCGGGCGTCGCGCCGGCTCGCTTGGTGTCAGCGCCGCTTTTAGTTTCTATCCCACCAAAAATTTGAGCGCTTATGGCGACGCGGGGATCGTGACTACCACGAGTGCGCAGATGGGCGAGCACATGCGTCGGCTCCGCAATCATGGCAGTCCGCGGCGCTACCATCACGACGAATTTGGCTGGAACGGGCGCATGGACGCCATTCAGGCAGCGGTGTTGCGTGTGAAGCTGCCTCATATCGCCGATTGGAACCGCAGACGGCAGCAGCACGCTGCGACCTACGATCGGTTATTTGCGGAATCAGGACTAACTTCCAGCCAGAACTTGAACGAAAGCGGTGCGCCAGTGCGGTTGCTTTCGCGGAGTCCGCACGCTACGCATGTGTTTCATCAGTATGTGCTTCGCGCCCAGCGCCGAGATGAACTGCGCGACTTCCTGGCGGAACGGAAAATCGGATCGGAGGTCTACTACCCTTTGCCGCTGCACCTACAGCCTGCTTTCGCTTATCTCGGGCTCAAGGCGGGAGACTTGCCCGTAGCCGAGAAAGCTGCGCAGGAAGTGCTGGCGTTGCCGATGTTCCCGGAGCTAACCGAAGCCGAGATTCGGTGGGTGATCGAGAGCATCGCAGATTTCTACAGCTGATGCATAGCCGGCGTCCCTTCAAGGGCTGAACAAATTGCTCAAACAAGCGACAATAACGACGCGGACTCTACCGAATGCTGAAAAGCTCGGATTCGTATCGGGGTATCGCTTCCGCGATGCCGCTAGTGCTCCGAAATCAGTCGCTCCTTTAGGGGCTAGGGTTCATCGCTGTCCCGAAGACGGGGCAAAGCCCGTGTCTACCCTACATTTTTATCTCTGCCGCTTCCTCTTGGTTTTTCCGCTTTCAGTTTTTCTGGCCACCGAGCGCACCGGTTGTTCTCCGGGCGCGAGCACGCGACGCACGATCGGAGTGTTCAGTTTGTATTTGCGCTCGCTTGGGTTGCCGTTGTCATCCTGCACATGAACGGTGAATACGGGCAGCGTGCCTTCCTTGTCGAAATTCTCTTGCCCCAGGGTCACGGGCAGGACGCCCTCCATACGCTCGCGATAAGCGGTCTCATAGCGATGGCGCCTTACGTTCCAGGTAAAGACGCGAATCTGGTTAAAGTCGAAGGGCAGGCCATCCTTCGGTTCGGTGAGGACAGTTAAATACTGCGGGACTTTTTTGTCTCCATCCGGAACCTCGCTGAGCACGAAGAAGGCGACAATGCGCTGGCCTTCGGCGTATTGCGCGACGTCGAGCGGGACGTCGAGATCGATCATGCGGGCGAGCACCCATCCAACACGATTGTGGGAGTCGCGCACCAGCCACCAGTCTTCTTTTGCCGAAGCTGGGTTTGACGGCGCAGGCGTTACCGCAGCGGGCTTTGCCGGAGCTGGGTTCGCCTGGGCTGACTTTTTTTCTTCTTCATTTTCGTTCTTACTAGCTCCGGTTGGGGCGTGCGACGGCGGCGCAGCCGCACTCGACTTCTCGGCCGTACCCCGCTTTAGCAGCGACAGCTTTTCTCCCGAAGCGATTTGATAAAGGTGTTCGGTTTCGCGTCCCGGCTCGACGTGCAGATTGGTGTCGTTGCGCGTCGTCCCTTGCGCCTGGACGGGATCTTTTTGGTTATCCGCGGCCAGCTTTTGGATCTGATCGTAGACTTGCTGGCTG
>Ga0302324_100017245_pt1 | contig 14327 bp, 15 predicted proteins | sample Palsa_T0_1_FD_201949 | JGI IMG/M metagenome (GOLD analysis project Ga0302324, IMG submission 201949) | Peat permafrost microbial communities from Stordalen Mire near Abisko, Sweden - Palsa_T0_1 | ecosystem: Environmental > Terrestrial > Soil > Palsa > Peat permafrost | place: Sweden: Abisko... | reverse complement strand
TGAGCGCCGACTTTCGTCCGGTGCCGCTGGGGATGAAGGCGCAGCTCGATATTCACAACACGCTGCGCACGATCCAATCGCACAACGTGATCGCCAAGCGCACCGGAAGCGATCCCGCGCTGAAGAATCAATACGTGATCTACTCGGCGCACTGGGACCATTTCGGCATCGGTCCAGAGGTGAACGGCGACACGATTTATCACGGCGCGCGCGACAATGCTTCGGGAACCGCGGCGCTGATCGAGATTGCCCGGGCCTACGCGCAGCTGAAGCGGGAAAACGTGCCCAAGAGAACGATCTTGTTTCTCTCCGTAACAGCCGAAGAACAGGGGTTGCTCGGCTCGGAATACTACGCGGAGCATCCGTTATATCCCGTGTCGCGCACGGCGGCCAATATCAACATGGACGCGATGAACGTGTGGGGCAAGACGCGCGACATCACCGAAATCGGGAAAGGGAAGTCGACCCTCGATGAGGTAGTGGCTGACGTCGCCGAGCAGCAGGGACGAACGGTGCGCTCTGATCCTGAGCCGGAGAAGGGGTCTTATTATCGATCCGACCACTTCAGCTTCGCCAAGGTGGGCATTCCGGCCTTCGATCCCGATCCCGGGATCGATTTCGTGGGAAAGCCCGCCGGGTGGGGAATCGCCAAGCGGCAGGAATACACGGCGAACGATTATCACAAGCCGAGCGATGTGATTAAGCCGGACTGGGACCTGAGCGGAGAGGCGCAGGATTGTCAGCTCTATTTCCTGGTGGGATTGCGCGTGGCCGATATGCCGAAGGTGCCCGAATGGAAGCCGGATGCGGAATTCAAGGCGATCCGCGAAGCGTCTCTCAAGAGCGGAAAGTAGCGACGCCGATTCGCCGCGTTGTCCGGTGTTCGCGTCGCCGTCTCACCCGGCGACGAACGGCTTCACAAAAGTTTGTATTGGTGAGAAAATGCCGCCCGTGTAACCGCCCTGAGGTGGGGTCCATCTAAATAGCACAATTGTTTTTCGTCCGGTTGGCTGTGCTACGGAACGAATTTGTTTGCCCGCGCAAACGCCGGCTGTGGAGGCTGGCACGCGGAGCGGCGACAGCGAGCAGCAACAATGAGCAACACTAAGGGGATCTCGCAAATGAGGAAGCGCGTATCGCGAATGCTTGCGGTTTCGATGCTGGGGGCCTTGGCGTTCTCAGCAGGGTTGGCCGCTCAATCCGGGCCGCCGCCGGTAGCGCCCGGAACGGGAATGGATCATGACCTGACGGGAGTGTGGGGTCTCTCCAGGGGCGTGCGTGACCAAGTGAACGGAATGCGGCGCGCCGAGCCCGCCGCTCCGATGACGCCCGAGGGGCAAGCGAAGTTCGATTACAACACGCACGAGCTCAAGGACGGCGGTCCGATCACTATCGACCCGGCCTACACGTGCCATTGGCCGGGACTGCCGCACATCTACTTCAGCGGCGCCTACGCGTTCGAGTTCGTGCAAACCCCTCAGCGGATTTTTATCTTCTACGAAAATACCCACCAGTGGCGGGAGATCTGGATGGACGGCCGCAAGATTCCCGAGGACTCCGATCCGCTGTGGATGGGCTATTCGGTGGGGCACTGGGACGGGAACGACCTGGTGGTCGAAAGCGGAAGCTTCAACGACAAGAGCTGGCTCGACGTTCGGGGGCATCCGCACAGCGACGCCTTGAAGCTGACGGAGCGGTACCATCGCCCGGATCACGATCACATGCAAATTTCGTTTATCATCGACGATCCCAAAATGTACAAGGGGACGTGGGAGATGAAGAACAATTTCGATTTCAAGCCGACCTGGCAAATCGGCGAGGCCTTCTGCGTGGTGGAGGATCAGGCGCAATTTTTCCACCAGGCTCTTCAAAACCCGGAGAAGGTGGCACCGGATAAGGCGAAGCAGTAAAAGGCGAACGTCGCAGCCTGGCAGTGGAAACAACAAGGAGGAATTTGTGGTGAACGCGAAACTGGTGGCGGTACTTGCGGCGGTGATTGGGCTGGCGGCGGTTTCGTCGTCCGCATGGGCGCATCACGGGACTTCGTCGTACGATCTGACGAAAACCATCTCGACGAAGGCGACCGTGACGAGCCTGCAGTGGGAGAATCCGCACTGCGTGCTGAATTTCGATACCAAGGATGACAAGGGCGTCGTGACGCACTGGTCGGTGGAAATGTACAACCCCTTGTACATGAGCCGCGCGGGCTGGAACCGGAACATCCTGAAGGCCGGAGATGAGATTGACATCACGTTCCATCCGGCCAAGAACGGCACCGGCGCCGGATATGTGCGCGACGGCGACGGCAAGATCGTCTTCAACGGCAAGCAGATGAGCCTGGCCGAGGAGCAGTAACAGATTTAACGCGAACGTGAGGGTAGGCGTCGCTCGGGACTGACGCCGCGGCGCCGGAATTGCAGTATGATGGCGCCGCCCTTAGCTCCTCTACATGGGGCCGGTCGAAGTAATCTTGCGTTGGACAATTTAGAAGGAGGCACGAATGGCGAAAGCGATGTTGCAGATCTTTGCCGCGCTGCTGGTGTTTTCAGCCGCTGCCGCGGGCCAGACAAACGCCCCGGCGGGCGCTCCGGCGGATGCTGCTGCCGCGAATGATTCCGCTGCGTACATAACGGCGGATCAGATCCAGGACGTGGCGAAGCAACTCTCGGCTGTCACCAAGGGAACCGCGTTTCGCATCGTGGATGTTGGGAATGCTTACGTAGGCGTGGCCCTGCAGAACCGGCTGAAAATCGCACCCGGCGGACGCGTGCCCGGCCCCATCCTGCACACCAATGTCACCGAGGTGTACTACGTGCTGTCGGGTTCGGCGACGATGGCAACCGGCGGCGTGATGACAGACCAGAAACCCCGCAAGGCCGGCAGCGAAGAGGGAACCGGGCCGGGATTCGACGGCACCGTTGCCAAGCCCAACGACGTTCGTAAAATCAAGGCGGGCGACGTGGTCATCATTCCCAAGAACATGGCGCACTGGTTCAGTGAAGTCCCGGAGGATATCACGTATCTGGTGGTGCGGATCGACCCGGAAAAGTCCATCGGCCTGAAATAAGCAGCGAGCGCGATTCCCGGAAAGAGACAGGAGAAAAAATGACGCGAGCGATACTGAAGATTTGTGCGGCCCTGTTGATTGTGTCCGCAGGGGCGGCGGCGCAAACGAACGATTCGGCCGTTTACGTGACGAACGAGCAGATCCAGGCGGCGACGAAGAATATCGCGTTTCGCATCGTGGATGTGGGGAACGCCTACGTCGGCGTGGCGATACAGCATCGCCCGAAAGCGCCGGGAGGCCAGGCGGGCCGGCCTCTCGTACACAGCACCGTTACAGAAGTGTATATCGTCACCGCAGGCTCGGCGAAAATGGCGACGGGCGGGATGATGGTCAATACAGGCACCTGGCCGGCGGACAATAAAGACAACGGCGAAGGAATCGGGCTGGGGTTCACCGGCACGGTGGCCAAGCCGAATGACGTCCGCTCGATAAAAACCGGCGACGTGATCATTATTCCGAGAGGCATGCCGCACTGGTTTACCGACGTGCCCGAGGACCTCACGTACCTTGTGGTGCGAATCGACCCTGCCAAGACGATCGTACCGAAATAGTACGGGCGCGCTTCAGCGCGCTCATCACACCCTTCTCGATCCTTCCTACAGTGCCTGGGCCCAAGCGGGGCCCAGGCTGTTGACACATCCCCCCGGCGAACGTATTGTTCTGCGCAGAAATCGAGTAGGGAACAGAACTCAGTCGAATCGCTCCCGGATGCGCAGGCGGCTGTGATTGCAGTCACAGACAGGAGTATCGATCCGCTAGTAGGTTTGCCGGTTGCAAACGAACAGGGAACGATCGGGAGGTTTTCAGATGCAATCACACCTGGCGGCCAAGCGTAGCGGTGCGTCCATCACTCAGCGCCGTCTGCTTGCATGTCTGGCTGCGCTAGCCGCGCTGGCGCTTTTGCTGCCCTCGGCCCGGGCGCAGGTGCCCGGGCAATACGCGCCGGCCGATATCGCATTCGGTTCGCAGATATTCGCCACGCAATGCACGCCGTGCCACGGCGCCAACGGCGATTCGGTCGCCGGCGTGAATTTTCGGGCCGGACAGTTTCGCGTGCCCGTCACTTCCGATTTCGACCTGCGCACGATCATTACCACTGGCGTGGCCGGAACGGCCATGCCGCCATTCGTTTTCGACACCGCAGAGTTGACCGAGATCATTGCGTACCTGCGCAACATGAGCACGTTCGACGCGCGCGGCGTGACGATGGGAGACGCCGGGCGCGGCCAGGAACTATTCGAAGGCAAGGGCGATTGTGCGAGTTGCCATCGGGTGAACGGGAAGGGCCCGCGCGTGGCCCCGGATTTGAGCGATGTGGGGTCGACACGCACTGCCGACCTTCTTGAGAGAACGCTGCTGGACCCGACTGCCGCGATGCTGCCCATGAACCGTTCTGTGCGCGCAGTCACCCGCGACGGCAAGGTGATTACCGGGCGGAGGCTCAACGAAGACACCTACACTGTCGAGCTGATCGACGAACACGAAAACCTGGTGTCGCTCGAGAAATCCAGCCTCCGCGAGTACACGGTGAGCAAGACCTCGCCCATGCCTTCTTACAAGGACACGCTCAGCGAGAAAGAACGGGCCGACGTCCTGGCTTATCTCTTTTCCTTGAAAGGTTCGAAATGAGCGGCCGTTGGCACAGAGCGTTTTTGCCGCTTCTGTTGTCGCTGATGCCGTGTTCGCTCCTTGCCCAAGTGACGAGCGATCGCCTTCTGCATTCCTCGGGCGAACCACAGAGCTGGCTCACCTATTCCGGCGATTATTCGAGCCATCGCTACAGCGCGCTGCAGCAGATCAGCCCGGCAAACGTGAAGGATCTCGAGCTGAAATGGGTTTTCCAGGCGCAGTCGCTGGAGAAATTCGAGTCGACGCCGCTCGTTGCGGACGGGGTGATGTACGCGACGCAGGCGCCCGATGATGTTGTAGCGCTCGATCCCAAAACTGGCCGCGCCTTCTGGGTCTACCACTACGCCCCTTCGGCGGATGCCAAGCCCTGCTGCGGGCGCGTGAATCGCGGGGTGGCGATTCTTGGCGATACTCTGTTTATGGCGACGATTGACGCGCACCTGATCGCGATTGACGCCAAGAATGGGCACCCTGTCTGGAATGTGAAAGTGGCGGATGCCGCCGCGGGCTACGCCATGACGCTGGCGCCGCTGGTGATCAAGGACAAAGTGCTGGTGGGAGTCGCGGGCGGCGAATACGGAATTCGCGGGTTCATCGCCGCGTATGAGGCCAAAACGGGCACGCAGGCCTGGAAATTTTATACGATTCCGGGGCCCGGCGAGCCGGGGCACGAAACCTGGAACGGAGATTCCTGGACGCATGGAGGCGCATCCGTGTGGGTCACCGGCTCCTACGATCCTGAACTCAACCTCACCTACTGGGGCATCGGCAATCCCGGACCCGACTTCAACAACGCGCAGCGTGAGGGGGACAATCTCTATTCCGACTCGATCGTCGCTCTCGACCCCGACACCGGTGCTCTGAAGTGGCATTTTCAATTTACTCCGAACGATCCGCACGATTATGACGCGGTGCAAGTGCCCGTCCTGATCGATACCAACTGGAGCGGAACTCCGCGCAAGCTTTTGCTTTCGGCCAATCGCAACGGCTTCTTCTACGTTCTGGATCGAAGCACGGGCAAGTTTCTTCTGGGAAAGCCCTTCGCGAAGGTGAACTGGGCCAGTGGTTTGGATGAAGAGACGGGAAGGCCGATCCTCACGCCTCAGCCTCCCGGCACGCCGACGTTCCCCGGGGTGCAGGGAGCCACGAATTTTTACTCGCCGTCTTATAGCCCGCGCACCGGGCTTTTCTATCTTTCGACCTGGCAGGACTACGCCAATATTTTCGAGGGAGGGCCTCCCATTGAATACAGGGAAGGCCAGCGATTTGGCGGGGGGATCGTGAATTCTCCGTTTCCCAATGCGCCGGGCGTGTCGCGCCGGGGGCCTGTGAATGTGTACACCGACGCAGCAGGCCGCGGGGCGCTGATCGCGATCGATCCGCACACGGGGAAGAAGAAATGGTCCTTCGATATGTTCGACGTGGATACCAGCGGGATCCTTACGACTGCCTCGGACGTCCTTTTCACGGGTGGGCGGGAAGGTTATTTTCAGGCGTTCGATGCCAATTCCGGCGCGCTGCTGTGGAAGGTGAATCTCGGCGGGGACATGAACTCGGGGCCGATGAGCTACCTTGCGGACGGCAAACAATACGTCCTGATTGCCGCGGGCAACTCGCTTTTTGCATTCGCTCTGCGTAAATGATGGAACTCGGCGGTTCGTCCCCGACTCCTCGCTCAAACATTTCAACCGCACCAGGGGTATACGATGTGACCAGGCTCTTCTGAAGGTCGAAAATGCTTGACAGTGAAAAACGCGCGACCTAGCATCGGAGGCCTCGCGAATTTGAATTCTTCGGTGAAATTTCAGCCATTTCATGCATGAATATAAGATGGCGACAGTAAATTGAGGAGGAGAATCGTGCCGCGTAAAGGCCAGCAGTTGAAGCGTTTCAATAGCGCAATCATCGTTCCGGGAATTCTGGTAGCCTGCTCCGCTGTTTTGGCGCTTGCTGCGGGCTCGGTGGCTCCCGCCGCCGCTGTCCCGCGAACGCAGGCGAAAGACGCGGCGTCCCAGATGCCGGACGGCGCAGGCAAGAAGATCATCGTCGAAAAATGCCAGGTCTGCCACTCGCTGGAAAGAATTGTCACCTCGCGGCGTGAAAAGGATGACTGGCAGGCCGTCATCGATTTGATGGTCGAAGAGGGTGCGACTCTCACCGACGACGAAACCAAGACCGTGGTGAATTATCTCTCAGCGAATTACGGACCGAACGGGCCCGCGGCCGCTGCTCCGGTGACTCCGGCGGCAGCGCCCCTGGCGGCTGCATCTGCTCCCAGCACGATCGTCGACCCCGATCAGACGCAGTTTGTTACCCCGCCGGATTCGATGGGGCTCCCGTCCACCGTACAGATGTCGATGATTTCCGGCGATTTCACCAAGCCTGGCCTTTTCTCCGCGCTGATGAAGTTGCCCGCGGACCAGAAAATCGATCCGCACTCGCAATCGGTGGACCTAAACCTGGTCGTTCTACGCGGCACTTATGAAGTCGGAAACGGAGACACGTATGACGCCGGCAAGCTCCAGCCGCTGAACGCCGGGGAAGTCGTGCGCTTCCCAGCCCAGCTCCGCCATTTTGGACACGCCAAGGGCGCGACCGTTATTCTTGTGTATGGTGTGGGACCCGTCTCGACGACGTGGGGCTCGAAGTAAGGCCTCAGCAAAAGTCATTACAAAAAAGAGGCCGAGGAAGATTGTTCCTCGGCCTCTTTTTTCAGGACTCCCAACTATCTAGAGACGCTCTCCCCCAGTAGCTTCCCGCGCCAGCGGCTTATCGCTTTTGGCGAAGTCCGCGCTGGACTCCCCGGTCGAAGAAATATCCTGCGCACCGGTTTGCTCCAGGATGATCTTTGCGCGCTTCGTCCACTCGGAACTGTCCGAGTGAACTGAGAGCAGAATGCCGCCCTGGCGCACGCGGCCCTCGTAGCGCTTGGCCTCGTATTCCGGAATGCCCAGGCCGATCAGCGCCCCGGTGATCCCGCCGATCGCGCCGCCCACTCCGACTCCCGCCAGCGCCGCCATGATAGGCCCCGCAGCGATGAACGGCCCCACACCCGGAATAGCGAGAGCCCCAATGCCGACAATCCATCCCAGCACGCCTCCCACGACTGCGCCGGTTCCTGCGCCCGTTGCCGCGCCCTCCGGTGCTTTCGTGCCCTTCTCGTGAGCGAAATCCTTCGAGCCGACATTCTCAGGGAACAAAACGGAAATATCGGTGTTGCGGAACCCTGCCTTCTTGAGAGAATCGACGCCGCCCTCCACGGAACTGTAGGTCGGATAGATTCCAAAAACCGCGGTATTTTTTCCTGCCATGATAACGCCTCCTGGCACTGCGATTTGGTGACCGAAACGCAATTCCCGTGAAGTGTATTCGCGCTCCCGTGACCCAGCCATCGGAGGAAGGCTGTAACTGTCTGACATTGCTTGCTGTACGGGCAGAAGTCTCGCTAAGTGAGCAACATCGCGGCCATTGACGGTGTCCGCAGAGCAACTTATTCGTTTTGTAGTTGAATCTAAATTTGAGACTTTGGTAGCATCAAGCGCATACAAAAAACTCAGTTTTTAAAGGGGTAAGCCAGCATGAAAGGAATGAATGTGTCATTGCGGGTCAGGCAGATCGCGGGAGCCTTTGTAGCGCTGTTGCTGATGGCTTCCTTCACCACCCGGGTAGAAGCGCAAACGGCTCCTCCAAAGCTTTATGTCCCTTGGGTTGCTCCCCCTGAAGCGAAGGCGGTAAAGAACCCCCTGAAGAAGACACCGGATGTGATTGCCGCCGGTGCAGAAACCTTCCGGGAGAACTGCGAGGTTTGTCACGGTCCCAAGGGCGATGGAACCGGCCCCACCGCCAAGACTCTCACGATCAAGCCGGCGAACTTCACCGACCCCAAGCTGATGGCTCCCGAAACCGATGGCTCGCTCTTCTGGAAGATGAGCAAGGGCCGTGGTGCGATGCCCAGCTGGGAGGATCAGCTTTCGGAAACCGAACGCTGGCAGCTCGTGCTCTACATCCGCAGTTTCGGAGCGAAGGCCGGCGCCGCGAAGAAAGACGAATAACGCCGCCGCTCTTAGTAATCGGATTTGAAAATCGCGCTGGTTGGGGAAGGAATTTCCCGGCCAGCGCGTTTTTATTTTCCGTTGCGCTGCCCCGGCATCGCGGATTGCGGAATTTCAGGACTTAATCGTCGCCTGAACTGCGTTTGTGCAGGAAGTGGGTTTTGACATCCGGCCAAAACTCCTCGAAAGCATTGGCCGCCATGCGCCCCGCAAATCCCTCCGCCGTGCGCAGAACCGCGTCGTGGTTGTTCGCCTCGCTTTCCACGCGCCACTGGTTGGAGAGAAAATTGTTTCCGGAAAACGCGATATACCGGGCGTAAGCCGGCTGGAAGCTGCCGTCCTCGTGCCTCGCCACGAACGTCAGCTTGATGACGTTGGCAACCCGCACCTTGAAGCTTTGATCCGGCACGCGAAAATAGCGCGGGTCTTCCCCCCACACAGCGCCAATGCTCGCTTCCATCGCGTTGCCCGTCACAATCCCGGTCATGCGCATTCCGTACCGGTCGGCAAAGCCTCCCCAGTGCGGGCCATATTCCTTCGGCCGGTCGAAAGCCGTCCCAAAGGCCGCCGTGAAAAGTCCTCCGGCTAAATGGGGAGGACCAATCGTCTCGGTAAGAAACCAACGCCGCCGTTGCCGAGGTCGGATGGGAACATAGGGTGCTTCTTGAGTGACCGGCCTAAGCGGGGTCAGAAGGGAAGGTGGATTCGGCTTGCTGGCGTCGTCCGAGCTGCCCGCCGTGTTTCCTTGTTCGCTCGAACCGGAACCGTCCGGCTGGCTGGTCGATTGCGCTAAAGCGCGGGGGCTCAGCGCGAGAAGCGCTAACGCAACAATTGCGCCGCTTGCGAACCTTCTCCAGATAAAGCGAGCTTGAAGTTCCGGCATTCGGTATTTTTCGCTTTCATCGGGCCGAAGAGACCGGGCAGCGGCCAGCTAAAACCGTAATTTGAAATGACCTGCGGTGGAATACAGCTATCCCCGGAGGATTGAGAGGATTTCCGGGGAAGGGACGGCACGCTGCGTTTCGCCGCGACGTGACAGTGACGTGATAGTGTAGAAGTCTCAAACCGCCACACGAAGAGACCTGATGACCCGAAAACTGCCGTCGATTGTGATAGTCGGACGCCCCAACGTGGGCAAGTCCACGCTCTTTAACCGCCTAACCGGCACGCGCCGTTCGATCGTCACCAACGAACCCGGAATCACCCGCGACCGCATCTACGGAAAATCGGAGTGGGAAGGCCGCGAGTTCGAGGTGGTCGATACGGGCGGCATCGTGCCCGAGGACAAAGCGGGAATCCCCGGCGAAATTCTGCGGCAAGCCCGCGTTGCCATTGAAAACGCCTCCTGCGTGGTACAGGTCGTCGACGGCCGCACCGGCCCCGTCCCCCTCGATGAGGAGTTGGCGCAACTCCTGCGCCGGGCCGGCAAGCCGCCGGTGCTCGCCGTGAATAAAGTGGACTCGCCCAAACAGGCCGAGCTGGCTGCGCAGTTCTACGAACTAGGGGACCGTATTTTCCCCATCTCCGCCGAGCACGGCTTCGGAATCGACACCCTGCTCGATTCGCTGACTCAGGATTTTCCCGTAGGTGAATTTACGGAGTCGCAGCCCGATGTCAGCATCGCGATTATCGGGCGCCCCAACGTCGGCAAGTCCACGCTGCTCAATCAGCTGGTAGGCGCGGAACGCTCGATCGTCTCGCCCGAGCCTGGCACCACGCGAGACGCCGTCGACACGGTGGTCGAACACAATGGCAAAAAATACCGTTTCCTCGATACGGCGGGCATCCGCCGCAAGGGCAAGACCAACCTCATCGCGGAAAAGCTGAGCGTCATCATGGCGCGCAGGCATCTCGAGCGCGCCGATGTCGCCATCCTCGTGGCCGACGCGTCGGTGGGCGTCACCTCCCACGATGCCACCATCGCGAGCTATGCCGAGCAGTCCGGCCGCTCCGTGATCATCGTGATGAACAAGTGGGATCTCGCTCTGAAGGCCGCGCAGGAGAAAGCCGAGAAAGAAAAGCGCGTGGGAGGAAAGGGCGGCGGCGGAAATCCGAGCAAGCTTCTGGCGGATTACGAACCGATGGTCCGCGGCAAGCTGAAGTTTCTCTCCTACGCGCCGCTGGTATTCCTCTCCGCTCTCATCGGCGATCGCGTCACCAAGCTGTACGCCCAGATCGACCGCGTCGTGGAAGCGCGCAACCGCCGCATCTCCACCGGCGAACTGAATCGCTGGCTCGCGAATGTCGATCTCGACCGCGGAACGTCTCCCGCCAGCCGCCACGTAAAAATCTATTACATCACGCAGGCGACATCAGCGCCGCCCACGTTCGTGCTGTTCACCAACCAGACCAAGCCGCTGCACTTCAGCTTTCAGCGCTTCCTCGAAAACCGCCTGCGCGATGCCTTCGACTTCACCGGCACGCCCATCCGCTTCATGCAGCGCCTAAAGAAGCGCGACGGCCGCGGCACGGAGAAAAAGCGCGAGGCCCGCGAGCGCCGCTAAGCGGTTGTTCTGTGTCTTTCCGTCTTTCGCTTTTGCGGGTTCCCCACCCTTGCGTTTCCCAAGGGTGGATCTTGCTCTTGCTCCGTGGCGACGCCTGCACCTGTGCGACCCCCGCCCTCACCATTTGTCATCCTGAACGAAGTGAAGGATCTGCTCTTGCCTTTTTTTTGTCAGCCCGCAGGCGCGCAGAGCCTACCGCTCGCGGCGTCTTTTCCGCGAGCCTTCGATCTCCGCGCCTCAGCCCGCTTCTTCGCGCCGTGCGATTCACAGATGTGGGGTTGACACGGCGCGAAATCGGCCTACGATACAGAAAAGCCATGGCGAGTGCTACACAAGCTGCGCGCGAAATTCCGGAAAAGAGCCTGTTCCGCATCGGCGAAGTCAGCCGTCTGACGGAAACCAAGGCTTTCGTCCTGCGCTTCTGGGAAAGCGAATTCCCCACGCTGCAGCCGGTGAAAAGCCCCAGCGGGCATCGCCTCTACCGCCGCGAAGATATCGAGACCGTCCTGGAAATCAAGCGCCTCCTTTACGAGCAGGGTTTTACGATCGCGGGAGCCCGGAAACATCTCGCGGAGCAGGGAAGCGGCAACGGAAGCGTAAACGGCAGCGCCAATGGAAGCATCGGCAGGCAAGCGGCTGCCGATTCAAACCAGGTCGCGCATGCGGTTCAGTCGGCCGCGCGGCCCGAACCTGCCAATCGCATCCCCAAAAAGCTCCTCCTCGATCTGCACGAAGAATTGCTCGCTGTCTTGACCCTTCTCAAAGGCGAGTGATACCCTGAATGGCAGTCGCAAACGGTCGGGACGTAGCGCAGCCTGGTAGCGCGCACGCTTGGGGTGCGTGAGGTCGCTGGTTCAAATCCAGTCGTCCCGACCATTTAACCTCGGTCCAACCCGGACCCGTGGGTTACAGAGTGTCAACCATGAGTTCGAAACCCCAAGCGACAGCAGGGCAACAAAAGTACGCTAACTTGGCTGCCTACTACACGGACCGCGCTATGCAGTGTTACGCCTGTGAGTTGTGGCCAGAAGCGCTGAATAATTTTGGTTCTGCGTTGGAATCGTTGCTGCGTGTTCGCTTCGGTTCTGGTGGCGTGCTCAAAAGTTTGATAAACAAGTTCGATACGGATGCTTTCTTCAATTCCATAAAGCTTCACACCGAAACTGGCCCGCAATGCATGACCTGTTATGCAGACCGCGTGCGGATATTGCGCAATTCCGTCCACCCAGATTGCTGGAAGAAGGCTATTAAGGAAGATGTGGACAACAGCAAAATTCTGGTGGTGATGCTGTATCACGCGCTCATCGTTTGCGGTGCAGACCGCGTTGCCGATTTCGCGGAAGCGCCAGAAGACACACTAAAACGCTTGGAAGCGTCGTCGATCATGTCTCTGTAAGAGAGAAGGAGTAACTCACCGTGGATTTCACCGGAGAAGGAGGCGGAGGCCTTAGTGTCGATTGCACGAGAGGCGGTGAATCCGCTCCTGAAGTTTAAACAGTAGCCCCACGGTGGACGGTTCGATTGCCAGTTGAAAGAGCTTGTCTTTATGAGCCTTGTCCCAGTCGCATCCCTCCTTGTCGAAGGACCGCTGTATTAGCCGATTTGTGGACTCTTTTTCGGCGTCCGTGTTGCAGTTAGCGATTCTTGCAGCTATCGAAGCCTGAATTCTGTGAAGTGCCAGCAGGGTTTTCAAAACTTCAACGTTCGTCTTGTCGCCTGTGGCAGAAAGCGATTCAGCATGCGCAACACGCAAAAGGTTATCCACTTCGCCGATAGGCACTCTTTCGGTAACGCACCCCGGCATCCACGCTACTTCCAGATAGGTTGGCGTGGAGTCAATCACGAACCCATTCCTCTCGAAACCCAACGTTACTACGTCGCCGTAGTGCCAAGGGTATTTTCGTGGGTCTAACGGTGGCTGCGATGTCGCCATATTGTCGCAGTCTATCACTGAACGCTGCAACCCGCGGTGACGGGAGTTGATGCGCTCGAATTGCTCAAATCTGACTGATTGGATTCCCCCTCTCCGCTAAATTGCTTTCCCTCTGGATGTCTCTCGCAGGCGATCCGATCAGTAAATAGGATTTCGGCCCCGGCGCTGGCGGGCGGCCATTTCTGCTGCTACATTGATAAAGAAGGCGGCGAGTGGCTGCAAGGCTCTCCCACAGCGAAACATCATGGCACTCCACATTCTGGTCACCAACGATGATGGAATTCACGCCCCCGGACTGCGCGCGCTGGCGAAAGAACTCAGCGAAATCGGCATCGTCACGGTCGTCGCTCCCGCCCACGAGCGCAGTGCCGCCGCGCAATCGCTGACCCTGCGTCAGCCGATTTATTGCGAGCAGCTTGCCGAGCGCGAATTCGCGGTGGACGGCACGCCCGCCGACGCCATGATCCTCGCCTTCAACACGATTCTCAAGGACAAGCCCGACATCGTCGTTTCGGGCATCAACCCTGGCGGAAATCTAGGCGAGAACGTGTACTACTCCGGGACGATCGGCGCCGCGATGGAAGGGGCCATCAATCGCACTCCTTCGCTGGCGGTTTCAGTCGCCTACCGCGGCAAGAATTTCGATTTCGCGCCCGCCGCGAGCTTTACGCGGACGCTGGTTCCCGTGGTTCTGAAAGAAGGCCTGCCGAAGGGCGTTCTGCTGAATGTAAACGTCCCGCAGCCCTGGACCGGAGAAGTCCGCTTCACGCGGCAGTCGTCCAAGATCACCCGCAACCTGCTGCAGGCGGGAGTCGATCCCCGCGGACGCCGCTATTTTTGGCTGCACGAGCAGGAGCTTACCGAGGACATCGAGCCCAACACCGATCATGCCGCCATCCGCGACGGAGCCATCTCGATCACCCCGCTCGTGCTCGATCACACCCACGCCGCGTCCCTGAATCACCTGTCCCACTGGGCCAAAGCCCTCGAAGACCTCGTCCGGCGCTAGCCCCCAGCTTTAGACAGCATCGCTTTCCGTCGTTTTGCTCCAAGGCAGCTTTCCCGTACCACGCGAAACCCAATCGGACAACCTCACTTTCCGGTGCTACGGTGGCTTCGTGGAACGAAAAAACGAGCGAAAA
>Ga0302324_100017241_pt1 | contig 14331 bp, 7 predicted proteins | sample Palsa_T0_1_FD_201949 | JGI IMG/M metagenome (GOLD analysis project Ga0302324, IMG submission 201949) | Peat permafrost microbial communities from Stordalen Mire near Abisko, Sweden - Palsa_T0_1 | ecosystem: Environmental > Terrestrial > Soil > Palsa > Peat permafrost | place: Sweden: Abisko... | reverse complement strand
CAGCCCAGCGCCTCGACGATGATGGCTTTGTAACGTCCTTGGAAAAGATGGCCGCTGCGCCCGTGCCGACGGTTGAACCACACGCTATAACTCACATTCAACCACTGCATGCCACGCCCTAAGTTGGGTTCCGGCGTTTCCACCAGCAAATGGAAATGGTTGTCCATCAGCACGTAGGCATGCAGCCGCCACCGGAAAACCTCCACGGCTTCACCCAGCAATTGGCAAAAATGCCGGCGGTCGCGGGCCTCTCGATAAATCGAACGCCGCTTATTGCCACGGGCGGTCACATGATACCAAGCGCCCGGCCGCTCCACTCGAATGGGTCTAGCCATGCCTCCATCTTGCCTCTTGATTCTGCCGTCGGTCAAGCTCAGATGTAGAATGTGAATGTTTAGATGTGACCCCAAATTCTGACCCCAAATTCACCACACAAGGTAACAAAGGTGACCAAGCGGAGGGATTCTGTCATGGATATTGTTCCATCTCTCTTCGTTTCCTTTGTTTCCTTCTGTAACGCTCCGCAAAGTCAAACTGGAACCGGCTTGCCGGCTTCGTCGATGGTGACGTACACAACCTCGGCCTGAGTCACACGCGCAGTCTCGTGCGGCGCGCGGGCGCGTGTCGCTTGCACGGTGACGCGAACGGTGATGGAGGTGCGGCCGATCTTGATGGTTTCGGTGTAGAAGCTGACGAGATCGCCAACGAAAACTGGAGCGATGAACTTGACTTCGTGCATGGCTGCGGTCACCAACTTCCGATCCGAATGCTGGTGTGCCTCGACCGCACCGGCAAGATCGAGGGAACTGAGGATGACGCCGCCAAAGATCGTGCCCAAATAATTGGCGTCGCGTGGCATCATGACGACGCGAATGGCGGGTTGGAGATTGCCGGTCTGAGAATCTGTGAGCGGGTGCCTCGTCTCGCGCAGACGCCACCGGGAGGAAGCGTTTTTCGCGACCGGGGCCGGCGCTTTGCCGGCCCTGCCGCGCTGTCGGCTGCCATTGGGAGGGGCGCGCTTAATCATGGGACGTAGCGGCCTCCGGCGCGACCGGATGCTTGCCGGCCAGCACTTCTTGCGCGAGGCGGTAGCTGGCGTGATCGGCATTGCGCCGGACGCCGCGAAACTTTTCTTCGATGCGCAGACGGGAGGCACGGCAAAAGTAGTCCACCAGATGAAGCAGTTCGGCCTTGCGCGGGCCCGTTGACTCCGCCTGCATAAGTTGTTCGGCGCGCAAACAGGTCGCGGTGAGGGCGAATAGCTCGGTGCCGATCTCGACGAAGCGGCCGAGCAAGAGTTGCTGGCGTTCCAGCTTTGGGCCGTTGCGAAGCATGGCGTGAAACATCGCGCGCGCCAGCTTGCGGCTCGTCCGCGCGACATAGCGGAAATGCCTGGTCAATAGCGCCGTGTTGGAACGACGGACCTTGAACCATTCCAGCGGCAACCATTGCCTGGGATACCACTTGGCATAAAACAACGCGGCCTTGGTGGCGGCGCGCAAGCGCCGGCAAAGCGGCAACTTTGAGTTAAGCACGTCCCCGCTGACCTTCAAGTGCGGATCGAGGGCCTCGCGCGCGATGAACAAGCGCATGATTTCACTGGAACCTTCAAAAATAGTGTTGATGCGGCAGTCGCGCAGGAAGCGCTCGAGCGGAACAGGCTTTTCGCCGCGGGCCTTGAGCGACGCCGCGGTTTCGTAGCCGCGTCCGCCGCGAATTTGGACGGCGTCATTGATAATTTCCCAGGACTGTTCACTGCCCCACATTTTGCACATGGCCGCTTCGAGGCGCACGTCGGCGTGTTTGTCCTGATCGACCGCGCTGGCGGCGAGCCAGGTCATGGATTCCATGGCAAAGGTGTTGGCGGCCATGCGGGCGACCTTGTCGGCGATGGCGGCATGTTTGCCGATGGGCGCACCCCATTGGGTGCGTTCGGCGGCCCAGCGACGAGTGATGTCGAGGCAGCGTTTGCTCAGGCCGACGCAGGCGGCGGGGAGGGTCAGCCGGCCGGTGTTGAGAGTCGTCAGGGCCACGCGCAAACCTTTGCCTTCGGCCAGCAGGATATTCTCCCGCGGGACTCGGACATTAGTAAAGCGCATGACCCCGTTGTAAAGAGCTTTTAATCCCATGAAATGACAACGGTGCGTCACTTCCACCCCAGGCCAATTCGTCTCCACAATGAAGGCGGTAATCTGGTCCTTGGACCTGCCGGCGACCATTTTGGAAGGCGTTTTGGCCATGACCACGATGACGCCGGCCTTGGTGCCGTTGGTACACCAGAGCTTTTCGCCATTAAGGATGAAAGATTTTCCATCCGGCGCCGGTTCGGCGTGCGTCTGCATCGTCGCCGGATCAGAACCGGCGCCCGATTCGGTGAGGGCGAACGCCGAAATCTCTCCCGCCGCAACGCGGGGCAAGTATTTGCGTTTCTGTTCCTCGGTGCCGAAGAGAATGAGCGGCTGCGGCACGCCGATGGATTGGTGAGCGGAGAGCAACGCAGTGAGGTTGCCGCAATAACCCCCCAAAAGCATCGCGGCACGACAATAATTGGTCTGTGAAAGACCCAGACCGCCGTATTGGGTGGAAATCTTGATGCCGAAGGCGCCCAGCTTCCCCAGCTCCTCGATCACCGGCACGGGAATTTCTCCGGTGCGATCAATCTCGTCCGGGTCCACTTTGTCGCGCAGGAGCCGTTCCAGTTTCTGGAGAAAGACATCGCCCCGATCGCGGTCTTCGGCGCTTTGGACTGGAAACGTTCGCGGGAGGTCGAAGGAGCCCATGAACAAGCCGCTAACGAAGGATGTTTTCTGCGTGACCTCTCGGGCCGCCTCTGTCAACTCAAGAGCGGCGCGCTGGCCGGCGGACATTTTTGAGGTGTCGATCAGCGAAGCGGCTTCTTCCGCCGGCGGTTTCTCCGCGGGCTTGGCGAGAGGAGCCTTGACGACTGGCAACCTAACGGGCTGTATTGGGTGCCCGTTGGAGCCGGGATGTTCCGCGGAGTGTACCGCGATGAGAGCATGATTGGAATCGGCCACTCCCGCATAAAATCCTTTTCCGTTCGCAGCCATGCTGCGCAAAAGGGCGCAAGGAGCAAAATGGGCGGCGCCACCGGCGGCCAGGCGATCCAATTTTCTGACCAGGGTCGAAGCGCCAAGAGTGTCAGCGTAGCGAAGCAGCCCGCCGCGGAAGGGCGCGAAACCAGTGCCCATGATCATGGCGAAATCAACGTCGGCGGGGTCCGTGACAACTTGCTCTTCGAGGCAGCGCGCGGCTTCGTTGATCATGAGCAAGACCATGCGCTCCTGGAGATCCTCGCGCGAGAGCGCGCTGGCAGTCTGGTTGACAGCGAGAGAGGCGGCCTGCGGGTTTGGCTGGGGCGATTTGCCCTTTCGGTGCAGATAAAATCCGCGCCCGGATTTCCGGCCCAACATGCCGGCTTGGATCATTTTGTCCAAAGTTTCGGGGATGGCCATGCGATCCGGGTAATGGCCCGCGAGTGTTTTTGCCACGTGCCGTGAGACATCGATACCTACTTCGTCCAGGAGGCACATCGGGCCCATGGGCATGCCGAAGTCGAGCATGGCCTCATCGAGGTTGGTGATGCTGGCGCCGGCTTCGAAGAGATTACCGGCCTCCAAGAGATAGGGCATCAGGATGCGGTTGACAAGGAAGCCAGGGCTGTCTTTGACGACCACGGGCAATTTGCCGATGTGCCGCACAAAGTGAAGGGCGCGTTGCAGGACTTCCGGCGAAGTTTGGCGGGCGACGACAATCTCGACCAGTTGCATGCGGTGAACCGGGTTAAAGAAATGCAGGCCCACAACGCGTTCGGGCCGGCGCGTGCTGGCGGCGAGCTCTGAAATGGGCAGCGCCGAGGTATTGGTGGCCAGGATGGTGTCGTCGCCGGCCAATTCGTCCAAGCCTTGGAAAATCTTCTTCTTCAGTTCCAGATTTTCCACGGCGGCTTCGATGATCAGCCCGCATTGACTCAGCGGCACCGGGGCGGATGTGGGCGAAATCCGGTCCAGTCCGTCCCGGACTTCGCGCGGGGTGAAGACGTGGCGTTTGGCGCCTTCCTGGTAAATTTTAGCGATGGAGGCTATTCCCTTGGCCACTTGTTCCGTATTGATATCCTTCAAAATGACTAGCAATTGCCGCGTGCTGAGCCATTGCGCGATGCCGGCCCCCATCACGCCGGAGCCGATGACGGCGGTGCGGGTGATGGCGGTCACGGGCGCGGTGGAAGCCGCGCTGGCGAGGGACTGTTTTTTGGCGCGTTCCTGGAGGAAGAATACGCGGATCAAATTGTGGCAGGCCTGGGTCTGCACCAATTCGAGGATGCCGTCGCGCTCCAGCGCCAAGGATGCCGGAATGGATTGGGAAATGCCGCGCGTGACGACCTCAAGCGCTTTGCTCACGGCCGGGTAATGTCCGCGCGTTTTCTTGAACAACTGCGACCGCACCCGGGCGGCGATAGCGGACGCAACCAGCCGATTGTTGACAAGTCGGCGGCCGGCACGGCGTGGTTTGCCACGGCTGACCATGCGGGCGGCTACATCCACGATGTATTCCGCGGGAGCCAATTGGTCCACCATGCCGCGTTTGAGGGCTTGCTTGGCCGCCAGCGTTTTTCCGGCGAGGATAATGTCCAAAGCCCCAGGCAAACCAATCAAGCGCGGCAGGCGTGTCGAACCGCCCCAGGCCGGCAGCAGACCCAGGAGAGTTTCCGGCAGCCCGATTTTGGTCACACGGTCGGAAGAGGCGACGCGGTAATCGCACGCCAGGCAAAGTTCGTAACCGCCGCCCACGCACGCGCCGTGAATGGCGGCCACGGTGGGGATGGGCAGTGCCGCCAGGCGATTCATGACCGTCTGGCCCAGAGTGATCAACTCACGAACGTCCTGGGGCGAAGCGTTCATCATGTTCAAGTCGGCGCCGGCGATGAAAATGGAGCGCTTGGCGCTGGTGATGACCACGCCTCGGACCTGCGTCGAGTCGGCGATGAAGTCGAGTTCCTGCCCCAATTCCGTGAGTGTGCGGCGGTCAAATATATTTGCCGCGGAATCGGGACGGTCAAACGTGAGCACGCAGATCTGGTCGTCGCGAACAAAATGTCGAACCGTGCGCTGGGGCGTCGTCGTCGAAGGCGCGCTCGCAGGCGCGACCGGCAAGGACCGTTCCAAGGCGACTCGGTCGAGACTGGTAGTTTGGTCGATGGTAGATGGCTGAGGTGGCAATGTTTTGATCATAGGCAGGTTCAGTTCCTTTCCAGCCAAAGGGCGGCGCCTTGGCCGCCGCCAACGCACAGACTGACCAGCGCGCGCCTGGCTTTGCGGCGCTGGAGTTCCTTCAAACTCGTCAAGATGATGCGCGCGCCCGTCGCGCCCACCGGATGACCCAGGGCGATGGCGCCGCCATTGACATTGAGTTTGTCGATAGGAATTTCTCCCAGGGAACACTCGCGGCCAAGAAATTTGCGGGCGAATTGATCCGATTGCGCGCACTGCAACACGGCCAGCGTTTGCGCGGCGAAAGCTTCGTTCAGTTCGATCAAGTCAGCATCAGCCAGCGACAAGCCGGTTTGCGCCGCGGCGCGCGCCATGGCAAAGGCCGGGCCCAACCCCATGCGGGATGGGTCACAGCCGGCGTAAGCGTAACCGACTAAAGCGCCCAGTGGCGTGAAGCCCAGTTCGGCGGCCCGCTGCTCCGACATCACCAGCAGCGCCACGGCGCCGTCGGTGACCTGCGAGGCGTTGCCCGCCGTGACCGTGCCGGTGCGCCGGTCGAACACGGGCTTGAGTTTGGCCAGCGCCTCTCGCGATTGGTTCTCGCGCGGACCGTTGTCCTGCGTGACCGCCGACGACTTGGAGGCAAGAAAAACAGGACAGATTTCGTTCGTCATTTTGTCGCGCGCCGCAATCGCGCGCTGGTTTGAGGCGAGTGCGAAGGCGTCCTGTTCCTCGCGCGTCAAATGGAATTCGCGGGCCAGCAACTCGGCCGTTTCGCCCATGTTCAGGCCGCAGACGGGATCCTGGAGACCCAGCAGAAGGCCCACACGCGGTTGGAAGTCCGAGGGACGAAAGCCGGCCAGCGATCGCAGCCTCCGGCCGAACGTCTTGGCGCGGCTCAAACGATTGAATTTCGCCGCCGTGCCTGACTTGAACAAAAGAGGGATGTTCGACATGCTCTCGGCGCCACCCACGATGAAAATGGAGCCGCGGCCGGCGAGCATCTTCTCGTGCGCCAGCGTCACGGCTTCGCAGCCCGAGGCGCAGTTGCGCTGGACGGTGCTGGCGGGAACGGATTCCGGGATACCGGCGCGCAGCGCGATCACGCGCGCAACATTGGCCGCATCCATCGGTTGCGCGACACAACCGAAAATGACCTCGTCCACCAGAGCCGGGTCCAAGCCGGTGCGGGTGAGCAAGGCGTTGACGGCGATGCGGCCCAATTCGTCCGCGCCGAGGGAGGCCAGGTCGGTGCCCGCCTTGCAAAATGGCGTGCGGACCCCATCCACAATCATAAGACGATCTTTTTTCATGGCGATATTTCCGGTTTGTGCCCGGCGACGACGCCGGACTGGGGTTCTTTTCCATTGCTAGAGGCGCCGGTGCTGTTGGTTTGCTGATTCAGGGGAGGAACCTGCGCACGGTGATCGACGAGCTTTTGTTCTTTGATTAACGCGCCCACACCCTGAAGCTTTCTTATTTCGCCGGCGTCGTGGAAGAGGATTTTATTGGGGTGAATTTCGAGGTGCGCGACGCAACGTTCATTGAGTTCGCGGCGCAGTTGCTCTTCGTCGGCGCCGTTGAGCTTTTGCACGTGGAGGATAAGTTCATCCACTTCCAAGGGATCGTCGTTGAGCTTGCGCAATTCTACCTGCCAGGCGCCGACATGCGCGGCGCCGTCGAGCACGTGCTCCAGTTCGTTGAAATCCACCAGTGTGCCCTTGATCTTGTCGAAATTCATTTCTTTGATCTCCGAGCGGCGCGAGATGTTGCCCAGAATCCGCGGCAGCGAGCGGCCGCAATAGGGACATGGCTCATAGGTGAGACCGCCATCGGTGTAATCGCCGGTGCGATAGCGCAGCACGACGCTGCCGCGCGCATCGAGCGGTGTGAAAACCAATTCGCCCGGCTGGCCCGGCGGAAGCGCCTGGCCGGTTGGTGGATCAATGACTTCCACGATGCCAAGATCGGGATAAAGATGATAACCGCTGGAAGGCTGGTCATGCGGAAAGGGGCATTCGGACCAGGCGAGCTTGGCTTCGGTGAAGCCGAAGGTGGCCAGCACGTCCACGTTGCGGGCGCCCAGTTCGAGCGCCAGGTCGCGCAATTTCACGCGCAGGCCATCGCTGACTTTTTCGCCCGCCAGCACAATGCGTCGGAGATTCTCGCAATGGACGCCTTCCTCCGCCGCCTGGTGCAGCAGGTGATAGACGAAAGTCGGCACGCCAATGAGTATATCGGGTTTGAATTTGCGAATGTGGCGGAGGTTGCCTTCGGTGCCCATCACCTTGCCGCCGCCGGAACTCATGGTCAGCACGCCGCCGGCTGTGCCCGCGTAATGCGCCAGCCAGAACGCCAGATGCGGCGCGAAGGGAAGAGTGTTGAGCAATCGGTCCTCGGGCCGCGCGGCGCAGATTTCAACCAGCCGCCGTCCGGCGATGGCGAGGCGGTTCAGATCGTGTTGGGTAAAGAAAAGCGGTGTGGGTTCCGCGCTGCGGCCCGTGGTGAACGTGGCGAAGATCGGGCGGAACTCGGCTTCAAAATCCTGCTTCACGCGTTCGCGGCCGTGGAGAAGGACCCGCAAGATCGTGCCGGGCCTCCGGGCCAGCACCGTTTGGTCAGGAATCAGGATGAAGTCCTTGAACCGTTGGGGCTGCGCAGCCGTGCTGACCAGGTCGGATTTGGTCGTAAAGGGCAACCGTTGCAAATCCTCCAGGGCGCGGAAAGATTCGGCCTCCAGACCATGTTCCTGGAACAACTGGCGGTAATGCGCCGAAAAAGGCAGCACGACTGTGCGCAAGTAGCGCCTGAGTTCTTCGGCCTGCCATCGGCGAATCGCCAGTTCAGAGCATCGCTGCCACTGGTTCCGGAGCGAATATCGATTCATGGATGGCCTCCTTTCTGGCGACCAGCGCTTTGATTTCCTGGAGATGCCGCTCGGCGGCTTGGCGGCCCAGCGCAATGAACTTGCCCGGGTAGCGGTAATCGAGCCAGCGGTCATCGTAAATGTCGGGCCGCAGCACCACGTCGGCTTGCAGGCATGACGATTCGGCCATGCGAATCTGGCCGCTCTGAACGCTGCGCAGGAGAATTTCCAAGACACTGCCGCGCGCGAAATAGCTTACCCGCCGGTCAGGCGGATTTGCTTTGCCAAAGAATTTGCGTCCTTGTTTTGCGTTGTGGCGGGCCAAATCCAGCTCCGCCTGCATGCCGTGACGAATGCGCTGCGGAGTGGGAATGACGTTCACGGCGATGACCCGGGCCACTCCCATCTCCCGTAAAACGTCCACGGGCAGAGGGTCCACGATGCCGCCGTCGGTGTAAGTTTCGCCTTCGATAGTAATCGGCACGCAAATGCCCGGCACCGCCGTGCTGGCATGAACGGCGGTGGCCACTTCGCCGCTGGAGAAAACGACGCGCTCCAGGGTGGCCAGGTTGGCGGCGACGACGCGCAGAGGCCGCACCAGATCGGCAAAGCGGGCGTTGGCGATCGACTGCATGAGTCGCTTCTTTACGGCGAACCCGCGCAAAAAACCCCGATAAGGCGGGAAGGTGGGATCAATCAGCGAAAAGAGGGACCAGCGGGTTTCCAATTCCCGCGCGAGCCTTTCCAGTTCGCGCCCATCGCACCCGTGTGCCCAGAGAGCGCCGACATAAGCGCCCATGCTCGAGCCGGCGACCACGTCCACGTGGATGCCGTTCTCCTCCAAAACCTGAATGACTCCGATATGCGCGAAGCCTTTGGCCGCGCCGGAGGAGAGCGCCAGCCCGACCAGGCAACCGCCGATTTCCCGAGCCAGCAGACGAAGGTCGGCGCGAAACGAACCCGACGGAGCGGTTTGGAGCCTGGGTTCCTCAACTCCCTCGAGCCTCGGACAATCGCGCACGAACATATGCACCGGGCCCGCCACGCGTTCCATGAGCAGGTCAAATCCACCGATGTGTTCTCCCTTAGCCAAGCACCCCACGGGTTTGACATGAACACCGCCGTCGCGACACCGCGCCCGCGCTTGCCGCATGACCAGGTCGAGGTGATAGACATCCTGGGTGGCGGCCTTGAGAAAGAGATAGGCCAGGTTTGAACGCAGCAGCAATTCAAAGAGCCAGGAGGCGGGCTGTTCATCGACCTGCGTTTGGATCAGCACGTAACGAAATTGGCGGCTCAGTTGGCTCAGTAGTGATTCTATTCCTGGGGGCGTGGGCGGTTCGCTCCTGGAGCATAGAAGAGTGAGCGTATGAAATCCATCGTCGGTCTTGCGCATTTGCGGCGGCAGATGGAATTCCCCGTTGAGAAAAAGTTCGGGTTGCGCCTCGTTGTTTATCCCGCCTGCGCCATCTCGCGATTCCAATCGGACGAGCACCACGGATGCTTCAGTTTCAACACACAAGGACCGGGCTAACTCTTGACTAATGAGAGGATCGGGAAGTTGTTCCGCCAGGAAAGCCAGCGTCACGACTTGGCGCGGCGGTGGTTGGCGTCCGGCCTCAGCGAAGAAGACTGGCCTTTCGATTTCTTTGATGGATCGTCCCCGATTCATGAGCAAGACTCTCGAATTCCTCAGGACGCCGGCCCTGGGGATTCCTCGATCGAAAAGTGCCTCCAGACCATCCAGTCACCGGTGGCAAAGGAGCTGAAAGCAATTTTGGAAAAAGGCCTTCTCATATGTGAATTTCTGATCAAAAACGGTTGCTTCACAATCTTGAGATAAGCAAGTTTAGAACCAATTCTAAGGCGCACTCTCAAGACAACTCCTTTTCATTCACCGGCACTAACTGAACCTAGACTGAATATAGCGCAACTACTCGAGATTCTCAAATCTAATAATCGATTCTAAATGAAAACCGCTTATACTCGCGGCCCTTTGCCGCGAAGCGGGACGATGTGCGAGGTGCGCAACGACAATGCCGCGCCATCGGTGTCGGCGCCGACGGCAATCATATGTTGTGGCAAAGAGTCCAATAACGAAAATCGCCAGCGTGTCGCATCGTCTGCCATCCCCGCGTCGAAAGTCACAGCAACCTCATCCTGGCCGAGCTGAAACGTGAACTGATGGAGCGGCTGAGTTAGACCCAGCCCGCGCGCCTTGATGTAGCTTTCCTTCAGAGTCCAGATGGCGAAGAACCGGCGGACCCGCTCGGAGGATGGCAGCGCCCGGAGCGCGCGGACTTCGGCCGGAGAAAAATAGCGGTCAGCCAGATCAAGGAGCTCTGTCTTGCCTTGAAGGCGATCGATGCCCTCGACATCGACTCCAATTGATTGATGAGCAACGCTCACCGCACAAACAACCAACCCCAGCGTATTGGACAAATTGAAGTAAATGGGAGGCTTGACCTCTGGCTGCGCGACCCGGGGCTTGCCGTGCGGGCCCGCCAGGAAGCGCCACTGCTCCGGCGCCACCGCAGCATAGCGCGACAAGACCGTGCGCACCAGCGCGCGGGTTGCGACGAATACCCTCCGATCAGGTTCGAAGCGAAGACTTCGGCAGCGCGCAAATTCCTCGGGCGTCATGAGCGCTTCTTGTGCGGCCAATAGAGCCGCGTCATCGATCATTTCATGAAAATAATACCACAGGTCCACGATGCCGGGTTTGCCGGAGAGTGTCTCCTCGATGCACACGGTTGGATTCTCAATACTGATTCCTTCTTCGCGCACAGCAAGAACATAACTGTGGCGGGGACATTGGCAAGGTTGATTGCCTCGGAATTATTTTATCATTGCTTGAGCCAGATCGGCAGGTTGAAGAATCTTTTCCCGCAACAAGATACGCGACAGGTAATGAAGTTCATCCGAATCCGGCTCCAATTCCAATCCGCGCAGCAAAGTCGCTCTGGCTCGCCCTGGCTCGGACGCGCGCAAGCTGGCTTTCACGGCCAGGTCGGCGTAATAGGCCGGCGACCAGTCGGCGTCCTGGGAGTGGTAGTTGGTCACTGAATCCAAAGCTTTTTCGATGCTGGCGATGCCTTGCAGTTGTCTGGCCGGATCGGTGCGCAAGACGAATTCCGCCATTTCAAGTTGGCGCGTCACCGCGTTGGTGGCGGCACTGGGAGGAGATGCAATTCCAATGCTTTTATTTGTGCCTTGCAAACTACAGGGCATCGCGCGATTTTCGATAATCATTGGTTTGGCCGTGGCGTGCGCGACATACTGCGTGTAACGATCATTCAAGTATGATTCCAAGTCTGGGTTGGCAGAACTCCGGCTGCCGCTGAAGATGGTTTTCAACGCGGGCGGTTCCAGTTGTGCCAGTTCGCTGTTGGCCTCATCGGGAGCAAGATCCATTTGCCAGGTTCGCTCGTCGAAATTCTGCAGGCGGAAAACCCCTCTACTCCAAAGATGCATGTAAAAGGCGCGTGGCGCCGAGTATTCAAGAATGGGGAAGTCGTCCCCTTGAACGAGACCTGGCTCCGGGATGGCAAAAGCCGTGCGCTGAGAGGCCATGCGCCGCGCCAGAATCGCTTCGGGAGTGCCAAGGCCAATGGAGGCCAGAGCTTTGCGCTCTTTTTCCAAGGTGAAGGCCTGCTGATAAACTTCGCGGCTGGATGGCCACGGCCGATCGGAACCGAGAATGACCAGGTCCCCTTGTGCCACGTCCCAAATTTCCATTTCGGGAAAAACCGTTCCGAAGGTGCGAAGGACCACGTCCACGGTTGCATCGTCCATCTCGTAAGTGTGAAACCACTGAGCCATCAGACCCCCCGCTTTGAGGCGGCTGGCCGCTAATTGATAAAACTCGCGGGTAAACACACTGCCCACACCGACCATCCATGGGTTGGAAGGTTCGGCGACGATTACGTCGTATTTCATGGGGCTGAGTTTCAAGACCGTGCGCGCATCCTCCTCATAAATGCGCGCGCGATGGTCGGTCAGGACGCCGTTATTCCAAGGCTCGAAGAGTCTTGCTGCGCGCAGCACCGGGCCGCAGTTCTCCGCCACCGTTAAATGCTCGATCGGACAGTCCAATGCCGCTCCGGCGGTTATGCCGCTGCCCATCCCGAAACAAAAAACGTCCTTGCCCTGTGGTTTCATCATCAGGGGCAAATAAGCTAACAACAGTTGGGTGGAGGAATCCCACTTTGCCGATGCGTCAATTTTACCGTCGATGCGTAAACTCAGGTCTTTCTTGCCTGCCAATTCGCGTTCAACCGAAACCGTGGCGTCTGCGGCATCCTCATAAAAATCCAGATGCACGGATTTCCGGCGGTCCAGCACGCGAGCCATGGAATAGTAGGAGTCAAACTGGCGAAACACTCCGGCGCTGAATACGTACCGCCAGCCCTCATCGCCGTGCGACGACGCCACTATGACGAAGAGACCGACGGCGGCTGCGGCAGCAATGACCACCGGCCGGCGTGTGCCAATGGCGAGGACCACCGCCGCGACGACCAATCCCGATGCCAGTGCGGTGAACGATCCGCGCAGACCGATCCTTGGCATCAGCACGAAGCCCGTCAAGAGCGATCCCGCCACCGCACCCAAGGTGTTCCATGTCAGCAGCCGCCCCACGCGGTCACCGAGCAGATCGGAATTCGCGGAGGCTGCGCGGATGGACAGAGGCAACACCGAGCCAAGAGCCGCGGCTGGCAGGCCAAGGACACAAATCGAAACGACTGCGGCCAAGGCCCGATAATAACGATAACCCATGGCGCTCCGGCTCAGGCCGCTTTGCGCCGTGAGATAAAACGCGACTACGTTCTCAATGTTCCATACCACCAGCCCGATCAATATCGCCGCCCCGAGCAAAAGAAAGATGGCCGTCGTTTCGGCGCGCAACTGTTTCCAACGCGGCGAGGCTATCACCGCGCTTCCGACAGCTATACCCAAAATGAAAGCCATCAGCACGATCGAGAAGACTTGCAGCGAAGCGCCAAAGATGAGGCACAGGCAACGCGAGGCCAACACCTCCAATCCCATCGAAACCGCACCCGTCAACGCCACCACGAGGCAGGCCCGCCGAAAAACCACCGCACTGGCTTGGGGTAGATCGGACTTTGACTGGCGCGCCGCGGCAGATTGGCTTTGCGCCGGACCCTCTGCCGGTTGCTTTCTTCCGATTCCGATGGCAGTCAAACCAATTATCACGTTGACCAAGGCGCTCAAATCCATGGTCTTCCTCAGACCCAACCACTCAACGAGCCAAAACCCCGTCATGCCCGCTCCGCACATGGCTCCGAGACTGTTCACGGAATAAAAACGCGCAGACCTGCGGCCCGCGTCCGAGACGTTCTTCTGCAGCCAGGCGGCCAAGATGGGAAAGGTGCCGCCCATCAAAATCGTCGGCCCCAGCAGAAGCACGATGCTCAGAACACCTTTGAGTAGCAGCAGTGCGCCGGGCTGAGCCAAGAGCGACGATCCGATCGAGGCGAACACGCTGTCCGCCGCCCGGTAAAGAAAACAGAACAGAAATGCGTAAAGTCCAATCGCGATTTCAATGCAACCGTAAATCGCCAGGGGATGTCGAGCGCGGTCGGCATGGCGGCTGAAAACGTTGTTGCCCAAAGCCAATCCACCCATGAAGACGGCCAGCACGACGGTTTGCGCCTGGATGGTGCTGCCGAAAAGCAACGCCAAATACTTTGACCAGATTACTTCATATACCAGTGCGGTCGCGCCAGAGCAAAAGAACAGAATTAAAATCACCATAGAAGGTGCGCTTCGGTCATTAAGCCCGACGCGGCAAACGCTGTCGAGGCCCCATTTCCGTGCGCGACGGAATACTCGCGGACTTTAGATTTCGGTTTTGCGGTTTATTGGATCAAATTTGGCTGGTGCCCATGACCCAATCCTTGGGCTTTGTAACTTCGTTGCCTTCTGTAGAATCCTTACGGCGCGAGCACCAGCCGGTGCCAAAGTTGCGACAGGTTCTGCATTGGCAAATGGCATTGTGAATAATACGCTGAAACGATGAAAAAAGGATCGTTTCTCGCGCTGGCCGCCGCCGCTTTGGCGGCAAGCGGTTGTTCCACTGTCGCGCCGCCAGCAGCCGCAAACGATCCGGACGGATTGCTCGACCGTATGGTGGGCAAGTGGACGCTCACCGGGTCTATTCAGGGCCAAGATACTGTTCACGACGTCCAAGCCGAGTGGGTGCTCAATCACGAATAT
>Ga0302324_100017238_pt1 | contig 14331 bp, 14 predicted proteins | sample Palsa_T0_1_FD_201949 | JGI IMG/M metagenome (GOLD analysis project Ga0302324, IMG submission 201949) | Peat permafrost microbial communities from Stordalen Mire near Abisko, Sweden - Palsa_T0_1 | ecosystem: Environmental > Terrestrial > Soil > Palsa > Peat permafrost | place: Sweden: Abisko... | reverse complement strand
CTCGCCCTGCTGGTCGGCATCTTCCAGTACACACCCAGCCCGTTCTGCATCCTCGACGAAGTCGACGCTCCGCTCGACGAGGCCAACATCGGCCGCTTCACCGACCTGGTGAAAGAGATGAGCATCAAGACGCAGTTCGTCCTCATCACGCACAGCAAGAAGACGATGAGCATCGCGCCCGTGCTCTATGGGGTAACCATGCAAGAGCCCGGGGTCTCGAAGCTGGTGTCAGTCCGCTTTGGAGCGGCCTAGAGGAAGCAAGGCGTCAGCCAAAGGTATCGCTTCATCGGCAGATCTCGCGGAGATCGTGCAGCCTTTCGCGGACCGTCCACGATATCCACTCTCATCCTCAGCTTTTCCACAAGGGCCGGCGCCGGAAACTGGCTGGCCGTCCGCGTCGCCACGATGCCCCCGGCGGCCTAACGTTTCCAATCAGCAGGATACGGACTTCTCTCTCTCCGCCGCAATCTCTGCGGTTGACAAAAATTTCTGAGAGTCTAGAATACGCCTCGCTCCTTACCTGTAAAATTTCGACATGAGCTCTAAACCTCTTGATCCCGTAGTCCTACAAACCGATTTCCCCGATCTCCAACTCTGCGCCAGCGGAAAAGTGCGCGACGTTTACCCGTTGGATAACGAGCGTTTGCTATTCGTCGCCACCGACCGCATTTCCGCCTTCGACTATGTGCTCGCCACCGGCATCCCTCACAAAGGCCACGTCTTGAGCCAGATGTCGCTGTTCTGGTTCGACTTCCTTTCTGACATCGTGCCCAACCACGTCATTACCGCGGACGTAGATCGCTATCCGCAAAGTCTCAAGAAGTATGCCGATCAGCTGCGTGGCCGTTCGATGATCGTGCATCGCGCCGAGATGTTTCCTGTCGAGTGCGTAGTGCGCGGCTACATTTCAGGGTCGGCCTGGAAGGAGTATCAGGGGACGGGCCAGGTTTGTGGCATCGCACTGCCGGCGGGACTGCGTGAATCCGAGGCCTTCCCGGAGCCCATTTTCACTCCGGCCACCAAGGCCGTGAGCGGCCATGATGAAAACATTTCGTTTGCCAGGATGTGCGAGATCCTGGGCACAGAGACCTCCAGCCTCCTGCGCGAGATCACCTTGGGGATCTACAAAAAGGCGGCCGCTTACGCCCGCCAGCGCGGTATCATCGTCGCCGACACCAAGTTTGAGTTTGGACGCACCCCCAAGGGAATCACGCTGGCCGATGAGGTGCTCACCCCGGACTCTTCCCGCTTCTGGCCTGCCGACAAGTACGCGCCGGGACGGGGGCAGGAGTCCTACGACAAGCAGTACGTTCGCGATTACCTGGAAGAAACTCGCTGGAACAAGCAGCCGCCGGCGCCCGCTCTGCCGAGCGACGTGGCCAACCGGACCAGCGAAAAGTACCTCGACGCCTACCTCCGCATTACGGGGCACAAACTGGATGTGTAAGGGCCGAGCGCTTTTCGGCAGAGCGGTCTGCCGGAAGGCGTTGGGAAAAATTGCTCGCCAGACAGCGGGCGGGAGAGTAGCATGACCCCGGCAGACTGGTTCATTGTCGTGGTTGTGCTGTTGAGCGTAGTTTCGGCGGCCATCCAGGGCTTCTTCGCGGAAGCTCTGAGCATGGCGGGCCTGGTGATCGGTTACATTGTTGCCGCCTGGCAGTACCAACGCCTGGCGGAGTGGTTCATGTCGTTTTTGAAGAACGAGTGGCTGGCCGAGATTTTCGGTTTCCTAATCATCTTTTTTGCGATCTTGATCCTTTTCAGCATTGCCGGCAGGATCGCCCGGAAGCTGATGAAAGAGGTCGGCCTAAGCGGGTTTGACCGTTTTCTGGGCGCTTTGTTGGGGCTGGTGAAGGGCGGGTTGGTGGTGGCCGTGATTCTGATGGGAATGACCGCGTTCACGCCCACCTCTAAGATGCTGGAGAACTCAGAACTGGCGCCCTATTTCCTGGTAGTCGGAAGGGCCGCGATCTGGGTGGCCCCAGTCGCCTTACGGGCGCGATTCTATGAGGGACTCGACTTCCTGCATCGGGCTCCGAAAGAATTGACAGGCTCTCCCGCTTCCAGGCCGAAATGAATAGGGTGCTTGCAGGACCGTTGAACGACAAAGACATCATACGAAAAGAGAGAGACCTCCAGTGAAAGATCAACTAGAAGCGCTCATCCTGCAGATGTACAAAAGCAACATCCTCTATTCCGAGGGCGTGCGCGAATTTAAGAAGCGCTTTATCCTCACTGTTCTCCAGGAAAATAAAGGCAACCAGTGCCGGGCTGCCCGCGAGCTGGGCATGCATCGCAATACCCTCAGCCGGACGATCGATGAACTCAAAATCGACATCCGCCAGCTTCGCGATGGCGCGAAGCGCCCACCCCGCAGCGCGCGGCCCCTGTCTGTGGAAAAGAAAGCGGTGCGCTAGTCTAGACTAGACGGAGGGGTCCGCCACGCGGCATTCGTGTTTCCCGTAACCCGAAAAGCTAAGGCAGCCCGCGGGGGCTGCCTTTCTGCTTGGATGCCATCTGGAACTATTGCGCGGCCGGTTTGTGGTGAACAGCCGGCTTGGCCGGCGCGGCTTTCAACAACTGGCCCTTATCCATGGTCATCATGAACGGGTTTGGCGTATAGGAGGCTGGTTCGCCCTGGAAGTCCAGACTGGCTCCTTCTTTGGGGATAAGCCTCAAGGGAACCTTGTCTTCAAACGTGAGGGTGATGTCCGGCTTCTTGGCGTCAATGTCATCGAGGCTTCCAGCGATGTCAAACTCCGTCGCTGTCGCCTTGATGACCGTACCGTTTAGCTGTACCGCCTTGCCTTTGATGGCGTTCCATACCAGATCCTGGTCGGCCTGGGAGCCGTTCGAGAGTATGAATTCCCATTGCCCGAAATCCATCTTCTCGGGCTGCGTAGCAATCGCCATGGCGTGCGCCTGTTCCGCCGGGGTGGGAGCGGGCTTAATGCTAAATCCAGCGGGCTGGGTCGGGTTGGCCTTGGCTTGCGCCAGTACATCTGTCCAGCCGTCGTCTCCACCGTGGTATCTGACATACAGCGATCTGGCGTATTTCTCAATCCCCGCCTGAGCCTGTGCCGGAGCCAGCGCGGAAGCCCGCGCGGTAAACCAGATCGCATTCAGCGGCTCGGGAGCAAGGTTCGGGTCCGGCGGAGTGGGCCCGGCGTAGGCTAGCGCCAGGGGGTAAACGACGCTGAAATCCTTCTGAGAGTCAGGGCTGCTATCGACGGCGGCGCGCAGGTACTTTCTCGCGTTGTTATAGTCTTTGGCGGTGAGGTCGGCCATGCCGATAGCCGCATTGAAAACTCCCGACATCTGATCCTTCATCTTCTGAAAATCGCCGTCAGAAGTGCCATCGGGCTTGCTGAATTTTGGCAGACCATCCAATCCCATTTGCCCGTACTTCTTCGCATCCTCCAGGTCTTGCTTGAAATTGGGGTCGCCTCCTTGCGCCTTTATCCGATCGATATAGGCCAGTAAAAATATAGCTCGCTCATTGGTGGGATCGGCCGCCACCAACTTGGTGGCCGTATCGATGGTTTTTGCCTGGTTCCCTGCCTGCTGGTAGTCCTGCATGAGAGTTTGCAGGGCGGCAGCCTTCATGATGCTATTGGGATACTGCGCCAGAAACGCTTCGAGGCCGCTGATCCGTGCCGCGGAGTCTTTCTGGTTGATTGCGCCCATGTAAGCGTTGTACTCGACAGGGTCCTTAATGATCGGTCCCTGCGCGGGTGCGCCTGCCTGCGCGGGTGTGGCGGACGGTTGTGGACTTGCTGCTTGACCCTGTGGCGCCGCGTCCTTTGCCGCTGCGAGTACAGCAACTCCAAGCACAACCGTGACCAGAATTTTTTTCATCAGTGTGGCTCCTTGGATAGTCGGGAATTCACAACTCCGCGAAATCGCATTTCTTACTCTTTGGCTGCATTCGATCCGACAGCTTTTCACCTTCCAGATTCCGCTTCAGGAGTACCAGGTAGCGCGCCCGGCCCGCCCCGCCCCGCAAAAAAGCCAGAACCTGCGGGACACAAAGCGACTGACCCCTTCATTCCCGGTTGCCGGATTATAAGGACCTCTTGCTCCGAAGGCAAGCAACTTCCCGCTCACCCTCCGCGCTATTGTATAAGATGCAAAGGTCGCGCCGCGTCGACAGCCTGGAATTCTGGCGCTCGCGAGGCATTTCGATGAGACTGGAGGCCCTTTCCAAATGAGCACGGCGCAAATGGATGCGGTTCACTCCCTGACCGGGCAAGTGGCGATCGTTAGCGGCGCAGGCCGGGGAATTGGCGCCTCGATTGCACGTCAGTTGTCGAGTCTGGGCGCCACCGCAGTCTTGTGCGGACGCACTGTTGCGGTTCTCGAATCGTCTGCGCAAGCGATCGCTCAGGCGGGAGGGAAGGCCGAGGTGGTCCCATGCGACGTGACTAATCTTCAGTCGGTTGAGGCTGCGGCCCAGCGTGTCGAAGCTTCGTTCGGGCGCGTGGACATCCTGGTCAACAACGCCGGCATCCGCGGCGTCGGCGGCCCGCTGCACCAACTCGCTCCCGACTCATGGGACCGGATCCTCAACACGAACCTTCGTGGCGTCTATTACACGACTCGCGCGTTCGCGCCGATGATGATTCGCGCGCGTTCTGGCCACATCATCAACATTTCGTCCCTCGCGGGAAAGAATGCGCTTCCGAACGGCGCCGCCTACGCCGCTTCGAAATGGGGGTTGAACGGACTGAGCTACTCCCTGGCGGAGGAACTGCGAAGCCACAACATCCGCGTGGCCGTAATCTGCCCCGGCTCGACCAACACAGACCTAAGCCCGCACGTCGGCAAAGACCCCGCGAAGATGCTCCAACCAGAAGACGTGGCGCACGCCGTAGCCATGCTGGTGACGCAGGCTCCGCAGTCGTTTGTGAGCGAGATTCTTATGCGGCCGACGCAGAAACCATAGGCCGATCAGCCGAAGCAGCGCGTTTCATTTCTTGAACAAGTTCTCAAACGCCTGCCGCGCGTCGTTGGGGCGCAGGCTGGGGGGCGTGGAGGTTTCCTTTTCTCGGGTGACGCGAATCTCATAGAACGTGCAATCGTTGCCCGCATCCTTCTTGGCCACGCGCTCCTTCACCGGCTGCATGCACTCGAAGCGGCTTCCGGGATCGAAATACATGCACTGCTTGCAGGAATGCAGCTCGAAGCCACACTTGGGACAAAGACCCGTCGGCGGAATCGCCTGCAGAACCGTGCCGCATTGCGCGCAGCGCGAGACAGCGTGCGTGCCGGGCATATTCACCGGTTTCGGCCCCATACTGTAATCGCGTCTGGCTGGGGGAACAGGGGCTGGCTTTTCTCCAGGCTCCTTGCGCGGCTTTTCCTCGCGGTCGCGGTCCTGATATCCATGCTGGCGGTATTTGGCTGACACAGGAACCTCCACGGCACGTTGGCGTATTGTCTCGCCAGCAGCGCCTCAACACAAGTCTGAACCCCGGTTCTTCTGGTTTCTACGCGGTAGTCGGTACCAGGTGCTCGCAACTCGTTACAATGGAAACATGATTCACGAAATCTTTCCCGTCGGGCCGCTGCAGTGCAACTGTTCGATCATCGGCGACGAGACCACGCGCGAAGCCTTGGTCATCGACCCCGGGGACGACATTGAGGACGTTCTCGCGCTCCTCCGCAAGCATAACCTGCAAGTCAAGCAAATCGTCATCACCCACGCCCACATCGATCACGTGGGAGGAGCCATGAAGCTGCGCGCGGCCACCGGAGCGCCGATCCTGCTCAACCAGAACGACTATGCGCTGCTGAAGATGCTCGACGCGCAGGCCGCTTGGATCGGCGTCGCGCCGCCCGGCGAGGTCAAGATCGACCAGAGCCTGAGCACCGGCGATTCCGTGAAAGCCGGAGCACATACAGCCAGCATTCTGCATACACCAGGGCACACCGAAGGCAGTATTTGCCTTTACTTCCCGGCCGAAAAGACTCTGATCGCGGGCGACACCTTGTTCGCCGGGTCAATCGGACGCACCGACCTGCCCGGCGGATCGATGGAGAAGATCATCGAATCGCTGCACGGCACCGTGCTCGCGTTGCCCGACGACACCGTAGTCGTCCCCGGCCACGGCCCGCTCACTACTATCGGGGATGAACGGGAGAGCAATCCGTGGCTGGTGAAGAGATAGAAATTGTAGATTGATGATTGTCGATTGATGATTGAAAACCGGCAAAGAATGGTTTCTAATCAGCAAACATCTATCAACAATTTTGGCAGTCATTCCTTCCCTTTTGCGAATACACGCTCGCCGCCTGCACCGCTACAGCTGGTTCAGGAACTCTGTGATCTCTGGTGAATTCCAGTCCATCGGCCTGATCCACTTGCCGCACCACACCCGCCAATGCGCGATGGGCGCGAGCTGCTCTGGCAGCCGGGCAGAAGAAACAGGAAGAAAACAGAAGCAACAGGCGAAGGCGGAAGAGCAATGCCATCACCAACGGATCCTCCAAGATTCCCTTCTTGAAGTAAAGCGAATTGTCTTTCGCAGATGCAAAATACGAATCACGCACCAACGGCTTCGAGCAGCCTCATGACTCCCTCACGAAAATCATCCCGCGCCGTGATCAAGCTCAAGACCAGATATCCGTCGCTCGGAAAGTCATAAAAGTGGCCGGGATGCACGAGCACAGATTTGCGGCACAGCAAAGCAACCGCCAACTCCTCGTCGGTCTGCACCACCGGGACGCGCATCACCGCGTACCATCCGCCCTCCACAGTCAAACGCCGGCAGCTCTGCTGCCTGGCGAGCTGGCGGTCGAGCTCAGCCAGATTGCCGAGCACACGGTCGAGTAGTTGGTGCTGAATGCTTTTCCGCTGATCGAGCAGTGTCGGGGTCGCCCACTGGATGGGTGCGTTCATGGAAAGATAAGTGTCGGCGATTATTTCCAACCGAGCCTGTGCTGGCTCAACCGCCGCCGCCGGTCCACTCGTCGCGATCCATGCCACTTTCATTTGAGGCAGTGCCGAGATCTTTGAAACTCCGCTTAGCGAGAAGGTCAGCACGTCTTGATTCGAAGCAAAGCTTCGTTGCCGAGATCGATCGTGGACGTAGTCGAGAAACACTTCATCGGCAATCAAGGCGAGTCCATGTTCGCGGCAAAAGCGATTCAGCGACTCCCGCTCCTCGGGATGCACATAGGAACCGGTGGGATTGTTGGGATGAACCACCACCACGCCACGGGTGCGCTCCGTCACCACCTTCGGCAGTGACGGAACGTCTATCTGCCAGCCGTGATCGTATATCAAGGGGTAAGGCACGAGCGTGACATCCTGCAAGTCGGCGAGAAATTCAAACAAAGGATAGCTCGGTATGGGAACCAGTAACTCATCGCCCGGATTGCACAGCAAGCGGAACACAAAGGAATAGCCTTCACTGGTACTTGGGGTCAGCACCAACTGTTCAGGATCCAAGCCAGGAACCTCGTGCTCCTGCCTGTAATAGGCTGCCACTGCCTCGCGCGCCGCGAGTAAGCCTTTGGGCTGGGGGTCGTAGTCCATGGCTTGCGGCGAGGCCAGCGCTTGAAGAATCAGCGGCTCATCGTAGCGCAGGCCGGCCCGGGTTGGGTTCGAGATGGTCAGATCGAGGACACGCGCGCCGCTTTTTCGTACCTCGTCGAGCGCCTCGGTCAGGCGATTGCGCGTGAGCTTCCAATGGGTGCGATCGGAGAACATCTGGAAAGAGACTATCAAACCTACTGAGGGCTCGGGCGCGGCAGACTCCCGGAACTCCCTCCGATGGAGGGCACGCGGCAGAGGTCAAGCAGATGCCGGAATACGCCGCGACTGGAAAGTAAAAACCGCTCGAACTACTTTCCAAACGCTTCCTTGTTCACTACGTAAGGCATTTTCGTAATATCGCCGCCGTAGTTCGCTTCGAGCACGTCGATCAATCCCTGAACGCACCGCCCCGCCATCCCTTGGTTGGGGTCGGTCGAGAGTCGCGTGATGCGCGCGGCGCTGGCAAAGTGCGGCATCAAGCGACAGCGGTCGGCAATCGCCGGATCGCGCAGCGGCGAATCGGTCGGCAGCGGTTCCTTCTCGTATACGTCGAGGGCAGCCCCGCCAATCCAGTTCTCCCGCAGGGCGCGCGCCAAGGCCGCTTCATCGATGACCGGCCCGCGCGAGTCATTTACCAGGAACGCCGTCGGCTTCATCAGCTTTAAGGTTCGTTCGTTAAATAGATGATAGGTGGGCGTCGCGCTTTCTCCCGGACGCAACAGAGGCACATGCACGCTGACGAAGTCGGCCTCGCGCAGGGCATCTTCGAACCCTACATACTTGATCCAGTTCTTAACCTTGGAAATACCGCGGGCGTGGCGCAGGTCCATGTTCTCTTGAATGGCTTTGATGTAATCGTGGTTCTCATACGCCGGGTCGTAGCACAGCAGGTTCATGTCGAAGCCGACGCATTTCTTGATCATGGCCAATCCGATGCGTCCGGTGCCGATGATTGCGATCGTCTTGCCGGTGACTTCGTCGCCCAGGAACGGCAGATACGGGTGCCAGTATCCCCACTGGTTGTCGCGCGTGAGGTGTTCGGCCGACCACATCTTGCGCGCCAGCATGCCGAGCATAAAGAAGGCGAACTCCGCAGTGGCCTCGGTGAGAACGTCGGCGGTGTTGGTGAAAGGAATCTGGTATCGATTGGCATCGGCACGGTTGATGTTGTCGAATCCCACGGCGAACTGCGCTACGATTTTCAGCGTGCTCTTGCCGGCCTCGAAGACCTCGGCATCGATGGGATCGCGCAGGGTGGTGATCAAGCCGTCGATACCGGACTTAACCTTGTCGATGATCAGGCCCTTCGGCGGCGCCTCCGGCTGCGGATAAACCTCGACTTCGTAGCCGCGGTGACGCAGCAGCTCGATGGCCTCCCCAATATCACAGGTGGCAAAAACACGGGATTTCTTGGTCATGCTGTTCCTGTTTGAAAAGACGGTTGAATCGAACTCCAAGACTGCATTACTCGAAACTCCAGCGCGTTGCTTTTCCCACGAAATCTTTCTCCCACAGGCCGAACACCACACGGGGGCGCACCGCGAAGACCGGTTCCTTCATCGAGAGGATGTCTTGCTTCATTCCCGACATGTCGAACTTGTACTTGCGCTCATAGGAGAGAAGGAACTTGCCGCGCGCGGGCCCGTCGGCAATTTCCGCTGTGCCCTCGACAACGACTGCTTCGTCCGCGTGTTCGGTACACAGCACGCAGTTGGCGTTGTGGGTCAGGTTGCGCGCCTTGCGCGATTTGCTGCCAGTGCTGAACAGGATCCGGCCGTCCTGCCACAGACCCCAGACGACCATGGAGTGCGGCGAACCGTCCGGTTTGACGGTCGTGATCCAGTAGTTGTGCGATTTCTTCAGACGCTGCTCGGCCCAAGTCCACGGGAGCAGCCCCTTGTTGCCTTCGGGCAAGCCGTAGCCGGGCATGTGCGGACGGCTCGGCTGAGGCTCATGGTTCGATTTCGATTGTTTCTTCGCCGGCATGCTCTTCGTCACCTTTGAATCATGGCGGAGGTACGCTCATGTTTAAACAATCTCATGGACCCAAGTCAATGCTCCAAGGGGGAGTGCAAAGAAGAAACTGAAAGAGCTTTTCGACGGCGGAAACGGCGCCCGCGCGAGATCCAAGGAAGAAAGACAAGCCGCCGAGAAAATCCTGGGGGCTCTGTTCCCCAATGCGAATGCCCGTTAGAGATTCTGCTTTGTCCAGTGATCGACGCGATCAAGCGCCTGCTCGAGGTTCTCGAGCGAATTGGCTACGCTGAAACGCAGGTAACCTTCGCCGAAATCGCCGAATGCGGTGCCGGAAAGCGCTGCCACACCGGCTTGGTCCAGGAGAGCGTCGGCGAGTGGTTTCGACTTCCAACCCGTCTTTGTGATGTTGGGGAAAACGTAGAACGCGCCTTTGGGCATGCGGCAGGAAAAGCCCTTGATCTTATTCAGCCCGGCTACGAACACCTCGCGACGGCGCTTGAATTCGGCGCACATGTGATCCACCGAACTCTGATCTCCACGCAAAGCTTCGATGCCTGCCATTTGCGTAAAGCTGGCGGTGCAGGAATTTGAGTTCGTCATCAGCCGCGCGATGTGCGCCGCCAGATCCGCCCGCATTACGCCGTAGCCCATACGCCAGCCGGTCATGGCATAGGTTTTCGAGAACCCATCCAATAGGATGGTGCGCTCCTGCATGCCGGGCACAGACATGATGGAGAAATGCTCCCCTTCAAAAAGCAGCCGGCTGTAGATCTCGTCCGACAACACCAGGATGTTGCGCTCGCCGATGACTTTGGCAACCTGCTCAACGTCTCGGCGCTGCATGACCCCGCCGGTGGGGTTATGCGGCGAATTCAAAATGACCAGCTTGGTGCGGTCGGTGATGAGGGCCGCGAGTTCGTCTACGTCGAGCGAGAAATCGCGTTCCTCGCGTAGATGGATGGGAACGGCGCGTCCCCCGACGTAGTGGATCATCGACTCATAAATCGGAAAGCCCGGGTTGGGATAGATAACCTCATCACCTTCATCGATTAATGCCAGAATCGTGAAGAAAATGATGGGCTTACCTCCAGGCACGACAACCACTTCGTCGGCAGAAACTTTGACGCCGCGAGTGCGGCTCACATCATCGGCGATGGTTTGGCGCAGTTCGGGCAAGCCGGCGGAAGGGCCATAGTGCGTCCAACCTTTGTGCAGGGCGTCCACGGCGGCTTCGATCACATTGGCGGGGGTATCGAAATCCGGCTCGCCGATCTCCAGGTGAATGATGCTCTTGCCCAGGCGCTCAAGTGCGCGGGCTTTATTGAGAACTTCGAAAGCAGTCTCGGTCCCCAGCCGCGACATGCGGCGGGCCAGTTGCAATTCGTATTGTGTAGTTTGGACCATGATCACCAACGCTTGGAACCTAAACCGCACATTATACGCCGGTGCATAAGCCCACCGCGTCGCGGACCGCGACCTTAAAGATGGTTGGTAGGAACTAAGAGGAAGCAGCTTTGCGATTGCAGAATCGCAAGTTCTACTCCGAGACGCTGTGTTCCTCGTTCTGCGAACGAAGGACGCGGTCGACGGAGTAGGGAGCGCGGTGGCGGGGCTCGTGGTAGTGGCGGACCTGCATCTCGCCGAGCAGGCCGATGGCCAGAAGGTTCAATCCCCCGAGCAGAAGGCCGAGGGCCAGCATCATCAGCGGTCCGTGCGAAGCCATGACAGGAATGTGGCGCAGGAATTTTTCCACTCCCAGCCAGCCTACGAGAGCGCTGCCGCCGAACAGGCTGAGCAGGCCGAAGGTACCGAAGAAGTGCAATGGACGGGAAAGATAGCGCAGCAGGAAGCGAATGGTAATGAGATCGAAGAAAACGCGGAAAGTGCGGGAGATTCCGTAGTGGGAAGCGCCGCGCTCGCGGTTTACGTTGCGGATGGGCACTTCGCAAATGGACGCGCCGTACCATGACGCCAGCGCCGGAATAAAGCGGTGCAACTCGCCATAGAGCGGGACCTGGTCAAGGATCTCGCGGCGATAGGCTTTAAAGGTGGTGCCGAAGTCGTGAATCTCGACGCCGCTCAACTTGGCCATCAGCCAGTTCGCCATGCGGGAAGGGATGCGGCGCATCCAGAAATTATCGACCCGAACTTTGCGCCAGCCGCTGACGATGTCGTAACCGGCCGAAATCTTTTCCAGAAACAACGGGATGTCGGCGGGGTCGTGTTGCAGATCGCCATCCATGGCAATAATGTACTCACCGCGCGCGTGGTCGAAACCGGCGGCGAGTCCGGCGGTTTGCCCGAAGTTGCGGCGGAGCTTAACCACGGTGACGCGGCTGTCGACGGCTGCGATCTCGCGCAGCATGGGGAAGGTGTGGTCGTTGGAGCCGTCATCCACCAGCACAATTTCGAAGGTCTCGCCGGCGGCCTCCATCACCGCTTTCAAGCGGTCGTAGAGATCGGTGACGTTCTCCTGCTCATTGTGCAGCGGCACGACGATGGAGTACTTGGGCACAGGCTTTCTATTATAGCGCGTCATGCACTCCCCGCACGTTGAAATCGTCCGGGGAACGAAGTCTCGGGGTAACCGGCCCCGGTTCTCTTCCCCAGGTGTGCAAGCATTCTCGCCTCTGTCCATCCCGCCAGGAAGTGGTAGAGATGCAGCTTGCGCGGGAAGATGTTGCCAGCGACGTTCCTATACGACGCCGGCTGCGGCGGTTAGCTTTGCTCCTTGAGCTTGAGCCGGGACTTGTTTTCTTCCAAGAACTTCTTTATGTCATCGGCCGCTCCGAGCAGGCGGTTCCATTGCTCGTAGTACAGCGTGACAGGGAAACGGCCTAGTCCGTAGACGCTGACGCCGCCTTTTTCGCCGACCTTGAAGATCAGGTCGCCGCTACGCTTCTTGGTTTCGACTTCTTTTTCCAGCTGGGATAAGCGGGCTTTGAGTTCATCGTAAGTTGGTTCTGACATTCGTTCCCTCGGTTTGTGAAGTTTGATATCGCCGTACACGCCCTACCTAAAGCACCAACTTTAACACTCCCTCCTCATAGTAACTTGCCCGGCATTGCTTTGTGCGAGACAGCCGTTGTAAGCTACGGAGAATATAGCCCAGTAATGCAGGAACGGTTGCGGTTTAGTTTTCGATGGCTGGCGTGGCTCTGCCTGTCCCTGATGTTGTGGACGGCGCTGGCTGAGTCTACCCACAATCATCCGAACCAGACCGAATCTAACTCCTGCTCGATCTGCGTGGTGGCTCACAGCACCACGCCCACAGCCTGCAATTACGCCCGGCCGATTCTTGAAGCGATCAGCCAGCTGCAAGAAGAGAAAGTTATCGCGAAGGCCTGGCTCAGCGTTGGTGACTTGGGTATTCGTGGTCCTCCTGCCGTCTAGGGACTTCCCCTGATCACAGCTCAAAAGAGCAAGGCTCCGGAATCGCCCCCCGGACCGTCCCTGTTTCTTGATGGAGGACTCATGCTGATTACATCCAAGCCGTTGCCCATCGCTATCGTCGCCGTATCGGTTTGTCTGGTGGGCAGTTTCGCTTACGCCCAGTCGGGCAGCAATTCCGGCTCCATCAGCGGCACTGTGTTGGACCCTGACGGCGCCGTCGTGGTCAATGCAACCGTTGAAATTCAAGACCCAGTCAGCCACTTCGACCGGTCAACCACCACGGATAAATCCGGGAGCTTTTCCATCCCGAACGTTCCCTTCAATCCGTATCACATGACGGTAAACGCGCAGGGATTCGCCCCCACGGCGAAAGACGTGCAGGTCCGGTCGGTGGTTCCGGTCAGTGTCAACATTAATCTGCAAGTGTCGGGGTCAATGACTTCGGTGACGGTCACGGATGCGGGAGACCTGCTCGAGAACGATTCGACCTTTCATTCCGATATCGACAGGGACTCCTTCGCAAGGATTCCCCTGGAAAGTGCTACTTCTGGCATGAGCGCGTTGGTTACCCAATCGACGCCGGGGGTCGCCGCCGATTCCAACGGCCTGTTCCACGGGATCGGCGACCACGCCTCGAATTCGTTCAGCATCGACGGCCAGCCGATAACTGACCAGCAGAGTAAGGTTTTCTCGAACCAGATTCCGCTCGATTCCGTCCAGTCGCTCGAGGTCATATCCGGGGCGCCGCCGGCAGAATATGGAGGCAAGACCAGCGTGGTGATTGTTGCCACCACGCGCTCAGGCCAGGGCGTAAGCCCACCCCATGGCAGCGTCACCGCTTCGTATGGTTCATTTGGAACATCGAACGTGGAAGCCGAGCTGGCGTACGGAGGTAAGAGCTGGGGGAACTTCATTTCGGCAAACGGTTTGAGCACAGGCCGCTTCCTCGATCCGCCTGAATTCGCAGTGTTCCACGACAAGGGCAATGAAGAAAATCTGTTCGACCGCGTGGACTATCAACTCACAACCGCTGACTCGATTCACCTGAACTTCGGCTACAGTCGAAGCTGGTTTCAGACGCCGAATTCGTTGGACGCCCAGAATGCGACGCCCTGGTACGGACTGGACGGGATTATGCCGCAGATGGCAGTCAACGGCATCGGCCCGGACGGAAATATCGTCGGACCGACGGACCAGCGCTCGAAGATTGGAACGTTCAACATTGCTCCCTCGTGGACGCATGTGCTGAATACGCACGCCGTATCTACTGTGGGCGCTTTCGTGCGCCGCGACGATTACAACTACTACCCGAGCAGCGATCCTTTCGCGGACCTGGGGCCGCCCAGTCTGCAGAGACAGTCCGTGGGTCAGAACCGCACGCTCACCAACGCGGGGTTTCGAACCGATCTCTCCTATGTCAA
>Ga0302324_100017237_pt1 | contig 14333 bp, 15 predicted proteins | sample Palsa_T0_1_FD_201949 | JGI IMG/M metagenome (GOLD analysis project Ga0302324, IMG submission 201949) | Peat permafrost microbial communities from Stordalen Mire near Abisko, Sweden - Palsa_T0_1 | ecosystem: Environmental > Terrestrial > Soil > Palsa > Peat permafrost | place: Sweden: Abisko... | reverse complement strand
CAGGGCTTGCGAACCTCGTCGAAGCGGTTGGGGTTGACGTAGACCACCTTCATGGCGCGGAAGACGTTGCAGTTCTTCGCGCCATTATTGTCTGCCTTGAAGGAGGCCTGGGCTGCGGAGACGACGCCGGTCTGCTGTATCGGAGCTTCACCGGGGGCGTCTGGAAGTGCGTTGTCTGTGGAGGTGGAGATGGCTGACGGCACAGGAGAAGGGTTGGGCATCTGCGCCGGAGCGGTCATCGCAGATAGCAGCAACACCGATGTCAACAACCAACGCATCTGGTCAATCCCTCCGCTGTACTTCATTCCACAATACAGTTGAGGGAGAGTTACTCCAGCTTTTGCAGGTGAACGTACGTGAGTACATCGTCGAGGAATTCGGTGACGACGAACCCGACCGCCGCGCCGCCAACGGAGGTGCCGAAGGTCTGTGCGGTCTGGCGGTAGCCCTGATTCAACCGAGGGTAGTACGCGTTGGTGAGTGCGGCTCCGGCAAGGTTTCCGCCCAGCAGGGCATAGTTCGGTATCTCGCGGCCATCGTCAGAACGAGTGATGATAGCCCTGGTACTGGCATAGATCACACGTTTGAAGAAGTTATGGCCATCGCCCATCTTGTAGTAACGCGGATCTTCGTGAAGCACCGGCGCCAGGATGGCGTTACCGAAGATATTTTCGCTGATATTCCTGAGAGCCGTGGCACCAAGACGCATACCAAAGGCGCCGCTATCTGTGCCATAGTTTGGGCTTCCGTTGGTCAGGTGGCTGTATCCCGCAGATGTGGTCCATCCGACAACGGAGAAGAGGGTGAAAGACTCCTCCAGCCCGAGAACCACCTTAGCGTGCGGAGCCAGGGGTAGCGCGATCTCCCCAGGCTGAATGGTGATGGCGCGACGGCTCGTGTACAGCAAATGATGCTTGCCCCCGCCAGATGCTGCGGTGTCTGCGTAAGAAGGGTTGGTAATGCTGTCGACAGCCGAAGCGTCGTCGGCTGACGTACTGTCGCTTGCTGCGAATCCGGGAGCGTCGGGCAGAGCTTCTGCCGGGTTCGTCGGGGTTGCAGAAGAGAGTTTAGTCTGAGCAGTGGCGAAGGTTTGCACGGACGCGAGCAAGGTCAACGTGACGAGGATGGTTAGTTTGGGGAGATTTTTTATAGTCGAACGTACACTTGCTATTGTCAAAAAGATCTCCCTTGCAGGTGACTGGCTCTGCCTTACTGGAGGGTGTATGAATACCTGGGTATCGAGAGGACTGAAATGAGCGTAACCCATATATAGCGGACGCGCGAATTGAACATCAAGTTGTATCTGCGCTGATTCAGTTCGATTTGTCGCATGGTTACCACAGGGGCACGTCGGTGGAATCGCCAGCAATGGTCGTTGACCCTGCGCTTTCTGCGTCATCTAATTAAAAAGGAAGAGGTGCGCGTATGCCGAACGATGAGTCGAAACGCAAGTGGGAACAACAGTTGCGGGAGGGCGCGACGCATTTGGAAGAAGATCTGCGGCGCTTTGCCAAGTACGTCAACGATGAGATTGTTCCGGATGTGCGGCGCAACGGCTCCGAGGCGTTACGCGCCGCCGCTGCCGAACTGCATAAGCTCGCGCAGCGAATGGACGACCATGCCCGAAGAACGCCTCCTCCGCCGGATGCGCCGAAGCCGTGAGCTTTGCCCGCGCCATCTCGGCGGCCATGCTGTCGGCGTTCGCGCTGGTAGCGGTCGGCTGTCACAAAAAGACGAAGCAGGCTTACCAGCCGCCTCCACCGCCTGCGTCGCGTTCCGCTGCGAACGGTAGCTACAACAGGAACAGTCGCGCTGCGAACTCGGACAGCGTGCCGAGAGCTCCGGCGCCGGTGCCCGGCAATCTCGGCAAGCCAGTCTCTACAGAGGTGGGTCTGGCCAGTTGGTATGGGCCTCCGTATGCCGGACGCAAGGGCGCCGACGGCACAGTGTATGACCAGAATGCCATGACCGCCGCTCATCTGACGTTGCCGCTGGGAACGATGGTGAGGGTGACCAATCTGACGAACAATGAGTCGGTCGTCGTGCGCATCACCGACCGGGGGCCATTTGTGCATGGGCGCATCATCGACCTGTCGCTGGCGGCCGCGAAGGCTACTGGGGTGTATCGCGCGGGTGTGGCGAAGGTGAAGGTAGAAGCCTTTGCAACGCCGGTTCGTGCGAATGCCGATCCTGGGGGCCGCTGGTGCGTGCAGATTGGTGCGTTCGCGCGGCAGTCGGATGCGGTGAAGCTGAAGCAGGAACTAATGCAGCGCTACACCACTGCCAAGGTGATCGAGTTCGCCGGGCCCACTGGGCATTGGGTGCGCATTAATCCCAGGCAGCCGGATAAGAGCCACGCGACCGAGGTCGCCGACGGCATTCATCCCAAAGACCCGGATGCGCAGCCTTACCTGATTCGAACGGACTGATGTCCTGCCGGACGGGCCCACTGCGCGTGGAGCGGGCGTTCACACGCCTTTTTAACTTGTCTTGCAACTACGATTTTCTGTGGTCCTCCCGTTGGTCGGAAAAGGATGATCCCGACCAACGGGAGGACCACAGAATTTGGATTACCCCGACCGGTACACCTGCCACGAAGTGGCCGCTCCTCGCGGAGTGGGCCCGTCCGGCAGGACATCATCCTTTAAACGATCACGCGCTTGCCGGTGCGGCGTTCGAGCTCCTGTCGAAACTCCTCGGCCGCGCAGTGGTTCGAGGTATGCGTGATCTTCACGCGATTGTCGCCGAGCACCGCCGTCATGCGGCCGCCCTGCATACCCTGAATAGCTACCACTTCGTTGTATTGGATTGCCTTCGAAGGCTGCAGCCAGAAGCGCTGCGTAATCGCCATTGGCGTCAGAACAATAGTGCCCGGCATCTGCAGCAGACCGAGCGCGAGCGCAGCGACGAAGAGCAGCGCCATCCACCAGGGAGTGGGCTGCTTTTGCACGGTCAGCATGTAAACGAAGAACAGCATGTAGGCGGGCAGTGCGATGGCGCGCGACCACGCAAAGAGCGGCTTGATGCGGAAGGCAAGTCCCTCCGGGGTCTCGCGGACTGTGCCCTTACTCAGGCGGCTGCCGTAGAGCAGCAGAAAAGCCAGCGCGATAGCACCGGCGCGAAGAAGACGTGGGTCCAAGTGCATCGTTAGCTTCCTTTACTTCTCCGTTAGCGCGGGCGGCGCATAGTAGGGCAGCTTCTCCTGCTCCACGGTGGCGCGCTTCACGCCGATATCGTCGAACAGCATGCTGGGAGCGATGGTGGTCTGGGGCACGGCGCCAAGCGAGTTCGAGACGTAGGCGTCGTTGCCGGCGGCGACGATGTCGGAGCGCAGGCTGCGGTTGTCCAGTTCGTCGAAGACCGCTCCGCGCACAAGCTCGCGACTGCCATCGGCATGCACGCGGTAGAGCAGACGAGGAAGCAGTTCAGCGCCGCCCAGCGTTTCCACAGCGTAGACATCGCGGCCCTGCTGCTTGGCCATGTCGAGCAGGCGTTTGTTCATCTCTGCCTTGGAGAGCGGCTGGCTTGCCTTGAAGATAAGGACGCCGGCGCGGGAGTGGGCCGCCTGTCCGGGTGCGGCACGGCCGTGGCCGTTCGAGGTAGTGAAGTCCTTCACCGGTTCGCGGCCAATCAGAAAGTTTTCCAGCTTGCCGTTCACAACCACATCGACCGACTCTGCCGGAACGCCCTGGTCGTCCACGGTATATGCGCCGAGCAGAGGCTTGCCGTTGAACTTGGCTTCGAGTGGATCGTCGGTAACGCTGAGCATCTCTGGAAGGACGCGCGCTTTGTAACTGGAGGAGTAAGCGCCGGTGGTGCGCGCGGTGGTACCCATCTCAGGACGGTCGGCCTCGATGTTCGGTGTGAAGAGGTGGTTCATGACGTCCACCGCCGCATCGCCGCTGAACAGAACGGGTCCGTGGTAGTCCTCTGCGGAGACCACAGGCGCATTGCGAAGCTCTTCGAAACTTTTCAGGTCTTCAATCGTCCGCTTGCGAAAGGCTGAGGCGCTTTCAAGGTCTTTGGCGTTGACGGCGACCGTGCCGTTGTCGCGGGCAAGGCGCATACCATCGGCAGCCTGGCCGCCGACGCTGATGGCTCCCTCGTAGCCGGCATAACCCTGGCGCAGCACAGTGCCCTCTGTGTTGACCAGGTAGCGGTTCAGCGCGAGGCCGCGAAGGTTTGCCGTGGAGTATTGGACGTGCTCAGCAAAGGAGCGAACCTCGGGGTCAGTCGCGTAGAGACCGCTGGCCTCAACCAGGCGGCGCCTCCATTCACTGCGGTCGAGATCGAGCGTGACGACAGGAGCGATATGGACGACCGGCTTTGCCTCGGCGAAGTCGTGCTGGGTCTGCGTGGACTGGAACTGTTTCAGCGCAGCCTGTTTGGCGGAGTAGGCGCGCAGAGCATTCTTGTACGCAGCGTCAGTGGCGATCCAGAGAGCGTAGCGAAGGGCCTCGGGATTGTCGTCCGTGGGTGCAAGTTCGAGCGTGCCGTCGCCGCGGCTGCTGCTACTGTCGAAGGCGTAATCGCCAATGCGGACGGTGACACGCACGACACGCTGGCGGCTGGCTTCTTCGCGAGTCAGTGCGCCGTAGTTAGCAACCGCCTCGTAGGTATCCAGATCGTCCAGCCGATACTCGATGAAGAACGGTCGCTGTAGGCCGGGAAGCTGGAGCAGAGCCTTTTCGCGGTCGAGCTCCGTCTGCATGGCGTGCAACATTGGATCATCGTTCGCAGACGGCTTCTCCGCGGCAGCATAATTCGTAACGGATAAGGTACCAAATAGAAACGTAGCGCAGAGAGTCGCGGAGAAGGCAGTGCCTATTTGTAACTTTCTTGGGATCAAGTTCATCACTGGCCACCCTTTCCGTTGTTGGCTGCTGCGTCCGCACCGGGTGGGGGAAGGATGGGCGGGCGAGTGGTTCCCTGGGCCTGCCGCTGTGTCTCGATCTCGCTGACCAGCATGGCGGGAGCAACGGCGCTCACAGGGATGCTTCCAGACTCTGCACCACAGATTCCGTTGAAGACATCCGGTTTGTTGTCCGTGGCGAGGATGCGGTTCAGCGCAGCCTGCGGGGTTCCGACGATGCTTACGCCTCGAACCAGCTCGTCGGGTCGGCCATCGACGTACACGCGATAGACGACCAGCGGAATCACCTGAAACGCCTGGGGCGAGCGCCGCGTCGTGACGGCAAAGCCTGAGGAGATGTCCTCGAAGTAAAGGCCGTACGCCTTGCCTTGCTTCTTCGCTTCGGCCTTCAGCATCTCGCGGAGTTCGACGTCGCTGACCGTCTTGGACGAGCTGACGATGAGATTGCCTTGCCGCCCAGTGGGCATATGCCCCACCTCGGCGCGGCCGTGGCCGTTGCTGTTGGAGAAGCTCGCAATGGGAAGACGCGACATAAGGAAGGTGTCCAGCACGCCATCCTTGATGAGCTCGACGCGCCTGGCCTGCTGACCTTCGTCGTCATAACTGTAGTGGCCGCTCAGCGGAACTCCCTCGAAGTTCGTCAGCGTCGGGTCATCCACAACGCTGATAAACGGTGGAAGGATCTGTTTGCCGAGTAGCTTGGTGAAGGTCTGGCCCTCCTCGTCGCCGCGCTGGCGCTGGCCTTCGAGACGGTGGCCGAGGACCTCGTGGAAGAAGACAGCGGAGGCGCGGCCACTGAGGATCGCCGGTCCGTTGAAGGGCTCGGTGATGGGAGCTTCGCGCAGGGCTTCGAGGTTCTTGCCCATGGCGAGCGTCTTGTCCGTAAGGGTCTTCTGGTCGGGCAGGTGCGCGACCTCGTCAGCTTCAAAGGTCTCGGCGCGGAACATGTCCATGCCATCGGCTGCGCGGGTGCGCGCGACGATGACCAACCGCGCAACGTGATTGGGCGTGGCCACTTTGGTGCCATCGGAGGAGACGAAGTAGTCAGTCTCGGTGGACGCCTCGAGAATCACGTTGTTGTAGAAGACGTCGGGATACTGCTTGAAGAGGCCGGAGAGTTCGCGAAGACGAGTCTCCCATGCTGTGCGGTCAACCGAGAGTGCCGGAGCCTCGGCCTGGATCGCATCCGTCGGCTTCTCGCTGGAGAAGTCAGCGGAGCTGTCCTCTTCCTTAGCGCGAACCTGCTGCTCTGTCTTCACCTTCAAGTAGCCATCCAGTGCTTTGCCGTAGCCTCGGTTGGTCGCGAACCAGAGGCTGCGCGCAAGAGCCTCGTGATCGTTCGTGAGTGGCAACTGCACGGTGGTGAGGGCGCTGTTGCGATGGTCGCCGTGGGTGTTGTCCTCTGCTGGAGTGCCCAGGCGCACCTGCACGTCAGCGCTGCGGCGGCGGCTCTCATGCGAGCCGGTGATGGCGCCAAACTGCGCCGTCAGGCTAATGCTGTCACTGTCGGAGACGGCGTAGCTGAGGAAGTAGGGCTTGGGCTGCTGCGTCGCGTCGGTCGCCGTGTTGCCGAGCGAGCTCATCGCGCGGTGCAGCTCGGTCTCCATGGCGTCGATGAGGATTGCGGTAGGGGCGGCCGCTGGATTGGGACTTGCTGCTGCCGCTGAAACCATACGGCCAGGGGAGGCCATCGCCACCATAACTAAACCGGCCAATCCGGCACCGGCTACTGCTACGCTCTGTCTCTTCATCGGAAAGGAAACTCGTTTCGCCTGCAAAATTCGCCTGATGCCGAGTGTATCGGAAGTGCCTGCAGTCTGCTGTTACAAGCCCGGGCGGAGGCTGTCATTGAGGCGGTAAAGCTTCAGTCAGTACGCTAGGACTCGCCGTGGCGCCGGGCGCTGAGCCAGACCGCCAACCCGATGAACTGCGCGCAGAGCAGCCATTGCAGCGTAAGTCCAAAGGCAGAGCGATCTGTTGTGTGCGGAGCCAGAAGCAGCAGCGCGGCCAGCAGGATGACCATGCTAGCGATCATGGCGTAGCGGCCATAATAGGTCGGAGTCAGCGAGACAGGACGCCGCGCAGGAAGCAGGCTGGCAACGCGGGCGGCGAAGTCTGTAGGGACCCGCGGCTCCGGCGCGATCTCCAGCGCGTGGATAAGACGCTGATCCAGCTGGTCCATTTGGTCGGTCTTCATGGCGGTTTGGTCCCAATTGCTTAGCGGTTCGTCTCGCATGATGCTCTCCTCTCGTTATTTTGACGTTCCAGAATGGCTTCCCGCAGTTTTTTTCTGCCGCGATGCAGATGCGTTCGCACCGTGCCGATCGGCAAGCTGAGCACGTGCGCGATCTCCTCATACGTGCGCTCCTCCTGATGATAGAGCACCAGCACAGTTCGTTCGATCTGGCTTAGCAGTAGAAGCTGCTCCTCCACAGTCTGCTGAAACTCGCGCTCTTCTATCTGTTGCTCCGCGTTGCGATCCGGGTGCTCCAGACGCTCTTCCCAGCACGAGGTCTCATCCGAGAGCGAGACATGAGAGCGGTCTTCGCGGCGACGGCGCTTCCACTCATCCTGCGCGACGTTGACGGCGATGCGGTACAGATACGTAGTGATCAGCGCCTCGCCGCGAAAGCTGGGCAGAGCGCGATACAGACGAAGAAAAACATCCTGGGCAAGATCGTCGACGTGCTCACGGCTTCCTGTAAGACGCAGCAGCGTACGGAACACCATCGCCTGATGGTCGCGTACGAGGTGCTCGAAGCTGAGATCGGTGTCCAAGCAGGGTTAGACAATAGACTGCTCCGAAAGTTTCATTCGCGCGAGTGAAACTTTCAAGGGGTGCTCCGGTCTAACGCTGGCAGGAAAGGGAGGTAACAGTTATGGGATCTATATTTTCGACTCCGTTCATTGTGCCGGTGGCCGGTTGCGCCGTCGGTGCGGTCGCTATCGTTTCAGGAATCTGGTTTGAGGCTCAACAGCGCAGGAACAAGGCCGACCAGCGCATGGCCATGCTCGCCCGCGGCCTGCCCATCGCAGAGATCGAGCGTCTGCTTGGTCCCGGCGAAGATGAAAAGAAGACCCCCAAAGATCCGATACGGAGCCTCGGCAATGCTCGCCGTGCCGGCATCGTTCTGGTCTCCATTGGCATCGGCCTCATTCTGTTTTTTATTACACTCACTGAGATCCTTCACGTGCGCGAGGTACTCTCCGGAGCGGCCGCAGGGCTTATTCCGCTAGTCATCGGCATCGGTTTTTTCATCGACTACAACCTGCAAAAGCGCGAGCTATCGCGCTTCGGGCTTGAGGTGGAAGCGGATCTGCCTGCCAGCCGTCCCCGCTAAGAGCAGGTGGTTCAATTAGGCTTCGAAACTACCTTCCAAACTATTATCGAGCGAAAGCTGACCTCGCGCGTCTGTCCGAATAGAAGGGACTTATGGCGTCGATCGAGGGATGTAGCTTGGTGTTGTCTTCCATGGAGGGTGCCCGGTCGGAGATCGATCTCGCGGCTCTCGTGGCGACATACTCCGCGCTCTTATTCCGCGTAGCGTACTCAGTCCTGCGCAGTCGAGCAGAGGCTGAGGACGTCGTTCAAGATGTCTTTGTTCGCGTCCTCGAGCATCGACGTTCGCTCCTGACAGTTCGTGACATGCGGGTATGGCTGATTCGTATTGCATGGAATCTCGCCCTTGATCGCAGACGTCGCATACGCCCGGAGCAGTTCGACGAGAGCTTTGCCGAGAGTCTGGTCGCAAGCAGTGTGCCAGCCGACGAGGCGATCGACGAAGCGCAGCGCCTGAAGGCTGTTCTGGACGAGCTAGAGCGATTGCCCAAGGCAGAGCGCCATGTTCTGCTTCTGTCCGCAGTCGAGGAGCTGGGAACCGCCGAGATGGCGGAGGTTGTAGGCAGAAGCGAGTCTGCGGTTCGAGCACTGCTCTTCCGTGCGCGGACGCGACTGCGGGAGCGGCTGGAGAGGGGAGGCGCAGAATGAAGAACGCTGACGAAGGGATTGAGCGGGTATTGGCGGCACTGCGAGAGGCAGAGGCACCAGAAGGAATGGAGCAGCGGATCTTGCAGTCAATGCAGAAGCGTGCCTCGGCACGGCGTGGCTGGAATCCGCTCATCATGTTCATCATTCGGATGCCGTCGCTGCGGATCAGGAGGCAGTCCTGGGCGATTGCCGTAACGGCTGTAGCCATTGTTTCGCTGGCAGCCTGTTTCACTGTGTTCCAAGGCCATCGCATGGAGCATGACTTCGCCGACTCGAAGAAGCAAATAGCTCCAGCAAATCCACCGGCTCCAAAGGTTCAGACCGCAGCCGCGAGCGCACTTCAGCCGCTGCCTGCAAGGTCAGTCGCGCACTCGCGAGACAAAACGAATACACGCAAGGCTGGAGCTGGCAGCAACGCAGATTCTGTAGCCCTGCATGCGATGCTGGCTGTCAGCTATCCAGCGCCGCCCATGCCTTTGACTGAGCAGGAGAAGCTGCTGCTGCGTATTGCGCACAGACGCGATCCGGTGGAGTTGGCAATGCTTGAGCCTCTGCTACGGTCCGTGCAGGATGCTGAGGAGAAGGCGGAGTTTCAGAAGTTCTTCCGACAATCACCGACGAAGCAATCTGCAGCCGAGCAATTAGTGCCTTCTACAGCGGAGCAGGCGATGCCCGGACAATTTATGACAGAGCAAACAGCGCCTGGACAACCAACCACGGAGCCAACAACAGAGCAGTTGACGACGGACCAACCAAAGTCGGTGCAACCTACAACGGGAGATATCGAATGAAGATGAACTGCGATGGAAAAGGAAGAGGGACGATGAAGTGTGCGCGTGGAATCTTTGGAATCACTCTGGCACTGGCCTTGATTGGATCGACCTCGTGGGGGCAGACGGGGGACAGCTCCACTATGGAAAAAGTGACTGTCCTTCCCAACTCAAGGGTGGACTCCCGTCCCTTCCAGACCTTCTATCTCGTCACCGCCACCCAGCAGAATGACGCTCTGGATGTCGTCACCGCCGTCCGCAACATCATGCCAGCCGATGTCAAGATATATTGGGTCTCCGGCCAGAACGCCATCGTGATGCGCGCTAACCCGGATGAACTCATGCTGGCGCAGAAGGTCATCAATGATCTTGACAGGCCCAAGAAGCTCTATCGTCTCACCTACACGATCATCGAGATGGACGGCGGCAAACGGGTCGGGATTCAGCACTTCGCCATGGTCTTGGTCTCGGGACAACGGACGACGCTAAAACAAGGCACTAAAATTCCGGTTGCAACCGGGTCTGTTACCGAAGGCAGCTCCCAAACGACGCAGATGACCTATCTTGATGTAGGTATGAACTTCGATGCGACACTCGAGCAGTATGCCAATGGAGCTAGGTTGCGCTCCAAAGTAGAGCAATCCGGCGTTGCGGAGGAGAAGTCTGGTGTGGGAGCACAAGACCCGATCGTGCGGCAAACCGTTATTGAAGGCACCTCGTTTTTGACCCCTGATAAACCGCTGGTGCTGGGATCGCTGGATATCCCAGGCAGCACGCGGCATCTGGACGTTGAAGTCGTGATGGAACAGATCGCTCCATAGGCATGTCCTGCCGGACGGGCCCACTGCGCGTGGGGCGGCCACTTCGTGGCGTGTATATCTTGTCTCGCAACGAACAATCTTTGGTGGTCCTCCCGTTGGTCGGAAGACGATGATCCCGACCAACGGGAGGGCCTATGCTGCTCATCCTGCCCCGACCGGTATACAAGCCACGAAGTGGCCGCCCCACGCGCAGTGGGCCCGTCCGGCAGGACACGAGTCTTTCCACCAGCTTCTAAGGCGATCTTTGCGCTACCGCACCGCGTCATGCACACTGGCTTCAGTGTCTTTGGAGCTTCCGGTCGATGAGTCTTCGCACGATTCTGCTTTTGCTTGCTGCTGTGGCGGTACTCACTGTCGTATCGGTGCGAATGCAGCAAACAACACCGACAGAAGCGCAGGCGTTGCAGGCGGCTGCGCATGGCCCGACGTTCTATACGCTGCCGACGGAGAAGCTTAGGCTGGCCAAAGAGCTGTTTCGCATTCGCACAACGCTGTATTTTGTCGGAAGTGGATGGGGCATTCTGCAGATCGTCTTGCTGCTTGCTCTCGGCGTTCCTGCACGGATGCGCGACGTTGTGGAGAGTGTGACCAGGAGCCGCTGGGCGCAGTGCTTTCTGTTCGTCTTCCTGTTTCTGCTGGTAGTCACGCTGCTCGACGCTCCACTCAGAATCTACGGGCATCATCTCGGGCTGGCCTATGGGCTGTCGGTGCAGGGCTGGGGTAGCTGGACTCTGGATTGGGCGAAGAGCTTTGTGATCTCGTGGCTCGTCACCGGACTGCTGGTGATGGTGCTCTTCTGGATCATCCGCAGATCGCCAGACCGCTGGTGGTTCTGGTTCTGGATTCCGACGATGGCAGCAGTGCTCTTCGGCGTGTACCTGTCGCCGATCCTGGTGGACCCGCTCTTCGACAGATTCGAGCCGCTGCAGAAGGTCAATCCAGCGCTGGTCCAGCAGTTGGAGCGGGTGGTAGCGCGCAGCGGTGTAAGCCTGCCGCCGGACAGAATGTTCTTCATGCGGGCAAGCCAGAAGGTCACAGGCTTGAACGCATACGTCACGGGCTTTGGCCCTTCAAAGCGGCTGGTGCTGTGGGACACCACCATCGCGCAGTCCACGCCGGATGAGCTCTCCGGCGTCTTCGGCCACGAGCTTGGACACTATGCTCTGCACCATATCGCGCTCGGTGTCCTGTTTGCTGCCGCTGCTCTGCTTATCGCGTTCTTCGTCGGGCAACGAATGACGCAGGGCCTGCTTCGCCGTTACGGTGCCCGTTGGCGAATCCGTTCGCAGCACGACTGGGCCTGTCTCGCGGTACTCATGCTCGTGCTCAACCTGCTGAGCTTCTTTGCCGCACCCATCGAAAACGCCTTCAGCCGCTCGATCGAACACGACGCCGACGTCTATGGTCAAGAGGCGATTCACGGCATCGTGGCAGACCCCCAAACGACGACGCAGCAAGGCTTTCAGAGGCTCGGCGAGGCTGCGCTGGAAGATCCAACGCCCCATCCCCTGGTCGAGTTCTGGACGTTCAGCCATCCGTCGATAGGCAGCCGCGCCGCCTTCGCCATGGCTTACAACCCATGGGCCGAGGGGCAGCATCCGAAGTACTTTCAAACAAAGATAGATAATAAGTGATGAAGAACAAACTGAGTGCTTCCATGTCTGCCGATTGCCTGTTTTGCAAGATTGTCGCCGGCACAATCCCTGCCAATCGGGTCTACGAAGATGAATGCTCCATCGTATTTCCCGACATCAACCCGCAGGCGCCCACGCATCTGCTGATCATCCCTAAGCAACACATCGGCTCACTGGCGAAGTGCGTTGCCGAGGACACTTCTCTGCTGGGTCATCTCATGTCTACCGCGGCAGACGTTGCACGCACCCTTAACCTCGACCGCGGCTATCGCATCGTTTTGAATACGGGCGACGACGGTGGACAGACCGTCAATCATCTCCACCTGCACCTGCTAGGCGGCAGGCACATGGGCTGGCCTCCCGGCTAGCTAGGTTGTCTCTCTGTCTCTTGGAGATCAGCTGACTGGTTTGTTCAAGAGGTTTGTAAAAATAAAGTTGAAATGGGTGGCGTACTTTTGCGAGGCAAAAAGTGTGGTGTCATCTGACCACGTTTACCACGCATTTCACCAAGAAGTGACCACAAAACTACCACGTCTTGACATCCGTTTTTTCAAAAACCCCTGTAAAAACGCTACTCCACCACAGCAAAATAAAAATGCCGGCAAGTTCGCGTATTGAACGTCTGAAACGCAAAAAAAATCGCCCGGACAGAGCAAACTGTCCAGGCGATCCGTAAACTGTGTAGTTACTGGTTGTAGTTCTGTTCTTCTTCGTCCACAATGCCGTAGCGCCGAAGCAGGTTGGGCAGATTCTGCGAGAAGGCCGCGCGCGGCATCACCGTATCACAGCCAGCTTCGACCGCCTTCGCCTTCAGGTCTCCCTGTAGATGCGACAGAAATCCGACGATGGAGGTGCTGCGTTTTAGCTTGGTCTTCAGCTTCGGAATCAGCGTAAGAGGCTTGGCATTCGCGTTGTTGAGGTCGAAGACGATCAAGCCAGGACGATCCTCTTCTTCGCCGCCGACGAGAGCAGCTATGGCTTCCTTGTCGTTCTTGACGAAGGCGACCTTGACCCCGAGCTTACGCGCGGTCTCCTGGATCTTGGCGATGAAGAAGAGATCCTCGATGAAGAAGTAGATCTTAGTCGGTGCGTCCTCGGCGATGGGGATAGTGCGGCCCTGCGAGTAGTCGATGGGCTGGGAGTCGCTCTGGTAGCCGCGACCGCCGCCATGGCCATTGCTGCGGCCCTGGTAGTTGCCGTTGCTGTGCGACTCGATGGTGGATGGTGGGGTATCGGCGAAGTTGCCATTGACGGCGCGATAGCTGTGGTCCATGGGGCCGACGAAGCTGCGGGGTCCGCGCTGCTGTTTGCCGCCTCCACCGCCGCCCTTGCGCTTGAAGCCGCCGCCGTTGCCAGGCTGATGGCTGTTGCTATCGCGGAAGCCGCCGCCGTTGTTGCTGCTGAAGCTGCCATTGCTACCGGTGGCGATGTTGCCTGGGTTCTCGGGGGAGCGCTGACGGTCACGGTCGCGGAACTTCTTCTTCCAGCGTTTGCCAGTCGCAGCGCCATTTTGCTGCTGTCCGCCGCCGGCCTGGAAGCTGTGCGAGCCTTGAGGCTGGAGCGGTTGAGGCTGCGCGCCTGAGGCCTGAATGGAGCCGATGGGCTGGTCACCGCTGGCCTGTCCGACGGGCAGTGCGCCCTGCGGAGAGTCAGGTCCCTTATTTTTTCGTTTACGGCGCCGACGGCGGCTGCTTTTTGACTGCCCCATGCCATGGGGAACGTTTTGACCATCGAATTGCGCGTCCCCGCCCTGCTGGTCGGGTGACATTGACGAACCCTGGTGGGACTCCACCTCGGGTACATTCTGCTCTGAAGTCATGCTTCCACTTCCTATTGCTCTAGATCGCAATTAGCGGTTCACTCCCACGCGAACGGTCTCTTCGCTCTCGTGGAAGCCACGAAGCGCGAACCAAACCGGTAGTGCATATTGCAGCGTCGGAAGAAACAGTCTCAAGTTGTACTCGAACGGACGTCTTCTATTGATATTGGCTGCGACCGAACCAGATACATTACCGGCTACGCGCAGCCTGGACCACCTGACAACGGTGAACCATTCACCCTCTACCTGTGTTTGCGACAGAGTCCGACGAGATCCGGTCTCCTGTAATCCTGTGGTTTCTGCCACAAATCTTACACAACCGTAAGCTTTTGATGGCCACACAGTGATCGGCACCCACAGCCGCTTCACAAGGCAAGACTAAGGGTACGCGCAAAGTTCCCACTTGGCAAGGTATTTATCTGGCAATG
>Ga0302324_100017235_pt1 | contig 14334 bp, 11 predicted proteins | sample Palsa_T0_1_FD_201949 | JGI IMG/M metagenome (GOLD analysis project Ga0302324, IMG submission 201949) | Peat permafrost microbial communities from Stordalen Mire near Abisko, Sweden - Palsa_T0_1 | ecosystem: Environmental > Terrestrial > Soil > Palsa > Peat permafrost | place: Sweden: Abisko... | reverse complement strand
CTGGACACCGAGCGCGAGATTGCTGCCGACACGGTCGATCTGGTCCGGGTCTTTCAGGACATCCTCAGCCGTCTGCGCGAGCGCCCGATCCTCAATGTGGATGAGGAGTCGGTCACGGTCGCGCAGATGATCGACTACGTGAAGCGCCGTCTGATGATGGAGGACAGGCCCATCAGCCTGAAGCGGCTGCTGCACAACACCCATACCGAGCGCGCGCTGATCTGCATGTTTCTGGCGATGCTGGAGCTGGTGCGGCTACAGGCGGTTCTGCTGCATCAGCCTGTCACGCAGGGCGACATCCTCATCAAGAAGACCGAGGACTTCGACCGGGTCTTCGCGGACGAGTCGCAGGCCCGCGACGACTGGCGCTAGTGCCACCCACAGCGTGGTCTCGCCGTCAGTTCGTCCATCTGCTGGGGGCGACTGGTGTTGGACTCTCGGCCTCACCCCGCCTGTTTGCGTGGCAAGATGCTTCGGCGCAGGCTGCTGAGCAAAATAAAATTCGCGAGAAGATTCGAGTTTCGGATTTTCAGAAGATCTATGATCCCTCCGTTGGCGAGAACGAGAGGTGGTATATCAACGACCACACCTTCATTCAGGGCAGAGACGGCCTTTGGCATCTCTTCGGCATCACGCATCGGGAGCCGAGTTCTCCGCAGCAGGAGAGGTTTTTTGCTCATGCCACGGCTACGAATCTTCTGGGGCCCTGGACCAAGCAGAGGCCAGTGCTCCGCTTCGACAGAAGACAAAGGGAGACGGTGGTGTGGGCTCCGTATGTGCTTGAACACGATGGGCGCTATTGGATGTACTACTGCGGAGGGGGAGAGGAGCACAGCAGATTTAAGATTCAACTGGCCACGTCGACGGACCTTTGGAGCTGGCAACGGTGCGCGGAGAATCCCATGGTTGTCGATGGTGTGGATGCTCGCGATCCGATGGTTCTGCGTGTCGGTGACCAGTGGGTGATGTACTACACGGCTACGAGCGCTCCGCAGGGTGGATACCATACTGTGTGCGCCGTTACGAGCAGGGATTTAATCCATTGGTCGGATAAGAGAGAGGTGTTCCGCAGCCGCAGTCTCGGCACGTATGGTGGAGACACGGAGTCGCCCTTCGTTGTTGATCGAGCGGGTAGATATTCTCTCTTTGTCTGTACGAATGTGGGGTACAACCAGACGGCGGTGTATGAGAGCGATTCGCCGTTCCACTGGGAGCTGAAGGATGAGGTTGGACGATATTCCGCGCATGCGTCCGAGATTGTTCATGCTGCCGATGGGAGATGGTACGCCTCGCGCGCTGGATGGGGGCAGGGCGGAGTCTATCTGGCAGAGCTGGTTTGGGATAGATAGCGCTGCAAGAGGCGGGAAGTGCTATTTCTGGCGATTTTTTAGGGGAATGGAGCAGGGGTTTGGCGCTAAATCTAGACTTAGCTTTCACACTCCTGTAACACTATGTTCGCAAATCAGGCCTATCGTCAGGGTGTTCCCACACACTCTGCACGCAAGGTGATGAAAGACATGGCAACTCCGGCAACACTTCCTCCCGGCTCAATGCTTGATGAAAAGATGAAGAAGTCATCACCCGGAAATATTGGGATGATCGTCTTCGGCATCATGTTGATTGGCGGTATAGGCTACATTGCCAACCGGCTTTATTCGGATCTGCTGCCTATTCATGAAGGCTCGATCTTCCCGTATGTTTTGCTGGGATTGGCGCTGCTGATTGCGCTCGGCTTCGAGTTTGTCAACGGCTTTCACGATACGGCGAACGCGGTGGCGACGGTGATCTACACGCATGCGCTGGAGCCGCATGTGGCGGTGGTGCTCTCGGGTATCTGCAACTTTATCGGTGTGCTGACGAGCTCGGGCGCGGTGGCGTTTGCGATCATCTCGCTGCTGCCGGTGGAGCTGATTCTAAAGGTGAGCAAGGGCTCGGGCTTCTCGATGGTCTTCGCGCTGCTGATTGCGGCGATTCTGTGGAACCTGGCGACGTGGTGGCGTGGTCTTCCGGCGTCGAGCTCGCATACGATGATTGGTTCGATCATCGGCGTGGGCGTGGCGAATCAGTTGATGCACGGCTCCAGCGGAGTCAGCGGCGTCGATTGGGCGCAGGTCACTAAGGTCTTTCAGGCGCTGCTGATCTCCCCGGTCATCGGCTTCGGCATCGCCGCGCTGCTGTTCCTTGGGTTCAAGCTGGTGATGAAGGACCCGCGCCTGTATGAGGCGCCGAAGGGCAGCGCGCCGCCGCCACTTTATATCCGCGTGATGTTGTGGGCTACGTGCAGCGGTGTGAGCTTCTTTCATGGCTCGAACGACGGACAGAAGGGCATGGGGCTGATCATGCTGATTCTGGTCGGTACGGTGCCGACGGCGTACGCGTTGAACCATACGGTTGGCGTCAACCAGGTGGAGACATTTGCGGCGGTGTCGCAACAGGTGATCAGCACGATCGGCAACTACGTCGATCCGAACACGACGGTGGCCGATAGCGGACCGGAGCTGGAGGCGTTTGTGAGCACGCACAAGTTCGTTCCGTCGACGATGCTCGCGCTCGAGGAGATGGTTGGCGATATCCGCAACGAGGCGACGCAGTACAAGTCGCTTGGCGCAGTGCCCTCGAACATGCAGGCCAACGTGCGCAACCAGATGTACCTTACCAGCGAGACGCTGCGGCTGATGCCGAAGTATGGACCGGCGATCAGCGACAACGACCAGAAGGTGCTGAAGAACTATAAAGGGCTGTTGGATAAATCGACCAAGTTCATTCCGACCTGGGTGAAGGTGGCGGTAGCGCTGGCGCTGGGTCTGGGAACGATGATCGGGTGGAAGCGCATTGTGGTGACGGTGGGCGAGAAGATCGGCAAGACGCACCTGACGTATGCGCAGGGGCTGTCGGCTGAGATTACTGCGATGTTTACTATCGGGCTCGCGGATGGATACGGTCTGCCGGTGTCCACGACGCATGTGCTGTCGTCGGGTATCGCAGGCACCATGGCGGCAAATAAGAGCGGATTGCAGATGTCGACCATTCGCGACATCGCGCTGGCGTGGATCTTCACGCTGCCGGTTGCGGCGCTGCTCTCCGGCGGCCTCTTCTGGGTCTTCAGCACCATGGCAAAGTAAGGGCAGGGAACTAGGAGACGCAAGAGCAGGGAACGGAAAGACGGCTCGCTATGCGGCGGGCCGTTTTTCTTCTGGCTGGAAGGGGAATGGCCGGCGGGGGTGGCGCGGCGTTGGTATGCTTAGAAGTACACCAACGAGACCATGAGCCTTAAAGCAAAGATCGAAGCCGTCATCTACGCCTCAGAAGAACCAGTTACGCTGGCCCAGCTTGCGGGGTTGCTGGGTCATGAAGCCCAGGCAGAGCTCGACCACCTTGACTCCGCCCAGCATAGTTTGGCTCTTGAACTTGCGGCTGCAGCGGCAGATCCGGACGAGGATGCGCTCAACGACGAAGTTCTCTCGGACGCGCCCGGAGCCGTTATCCCGGACGAAGCCCACAGTGATGGGGCTGCCGCAGAGACGGAGGCGCAGCACGCGGAGGCGCGTGATCGGCATATGCACGAGGCTGCGGCGGAGGAGGCTGCTCACTTCAGGGCTGCTCGCGAGCACGCTGCTGCTGATGCGGCTGCGATGAGCTCCTCTGACTCGCTCGACGCTCCTGCTGAGGAGGCCGTGGCACTGGCAGTAGCGGCTACGTCTCCTGCTGCAACGGAGCAGGGAGGCGATGGGCCGTCCGAGGCGGACCCTGCGGCTTTGGTGGACGAAAAGAAGCTTGCCCGCGAGGCCAAGGAGAAGGATCGCCGCCTCCGCGAGTACTTCCGGACGATTCTCGATCAGCTCATTGCGGACTACGCCACCTCGGAGCGCGGGTTGGAGATTCGGGAGGTCGCGGGCGGGTATCGGCTGGCGACCAAGCCGGAGTACCACGACGCTGTTCGTGGCTTTGTGAAGTCGCTGAAGCCGCCGCTGAAGCTGTCGCTGCAGGCGCTTGAGACCCTTGCCGTGGTGGCTTACAAGCAGCCCGTCACGGCGCCCGAGATCTCAGAGATTCGCGGTGTCGACTCCGGCGGCGTGCTGGGTAGCCTGATGGCGCGCAAGCTGATCACGACCGCAGGCCGCAAGCAGGTGATTGGCCGCCCGATTCTGTACAAAACTACCAGGGATTTTCTTCTTCGCTTCGGCCTGAAAGACATCAACGAGCTTCCAAGCATCGAAGAGTTTGAGAAGATGGCGGGCGAACTCGCCGAGCAGGAGGAGATTCCCATGGCACATCACGCGCCGGAGACCTCGGATGAGGTCGAGCGGGAGAGAGACCAGTCTGAGCCTCAGGCTGACGGCGACAACACCGACCCGGATTTGGATCGCGATTCAAGTCCTGGTGAGACCGTAGCCGACGAGGCCGTGGTCGACGGGCGTCTCTCCGGTCTGCCGCCCAACTACGACACCGATCAGCCCGTTGACGGAGGAGACTCGCCGGCGCTCGACGCCGAGATTCAAAGCGGCCAGCGCCGCGACTCCGAGGAGGGTTAATGACAACGGCAAAGTACGACTCGAATCTGGACCCAGAGCCTGATCCGTTCGACTCTCCCGATAGCCCGGAGGATAACGAACCCGATACCGTGTCTACACCCGAGGGCGACGAAGAGGGAGACCCTGACGCTCCCTTGAGACCTTCTGACTAGGGGCTTCAGCGCGCTCCCATCAATCGACAGCAATATCGCCTAAGGGAAAGTTCGCCAATCGGCGCATTCAACTGACGCTGCTGGCCGTGTCCCTGCTCTATCCGATCTGGTTCCTCGTGCGGCTCTACAGAACGGAGCGATGTGAGAGTCAACGCCGCCCCTGCTCGCAAAACTGCCAGTCACCACGCTATCCATCTCATTTGTTACGATGTTTCTCTCCCCGGCTACAGCATCGTATTTCATTCGAACGGAGCGGCAGAAATGTCCCCCCTCAAAAGCTTCCATGTCTTTGGAGAGCGCATCGACGTTCTCATCAACACCGCAATGTCCAATGGGGCCTCTGCCACGATCGTTCAACATGTTCCTCCCGGCGGCGGTCCGCCACCACATAGCCATACCAAAGAAGACGAGACCTTCACCGTTCTCGAAGGCGACTTTGAAGTCTTTCGTGACGGTCAGTGGCATCCGCTGGCCAAGGGCGAGGTTGCCTACGGACAGCGCGGCGGTATCCACACCTTCCGCAACGTTGGCACCACTGCTGGCAGCGTCCTGATCTTCATTACACCTGCCGGATTAGAGAACTATCTCGAAGAGATCAGCGTCTACTCGCCTCCTACCGATATGCCAAAGATTCTCGAGATCTCCGAGCGATACGGCATCACCTTCCACATGTAGATCCCAAAGCGCGCCTGCCGGAGTCGCGGCCGTCTTGGAACTTTGGGTAGTGGGTCAGTTTGGAGTGAATGACTGAAGTTTCCGAAAATGCGACTTTGCGGGAGCGACCACTCGCTTAAACCAGGGTTAATCGAAACCCCATTGATGAGTTCATCGGGGCGCTCTTAGCATGATCTCGTATCCTTGGGGTGGATAGAACAGTTTTGGATCTGGATCGTCGCGGCGAATGTCCGTAAGTGCTCTGTAGCCGCTTTCCTCATCGCTCGTACGAATAATTTCTTTGAGATCGGGGGAGTACCACGTTTCGGCCGACCACCGCTTCATGTCGCCCTTTTCAGTGTGAGAGTTGTTAGTGACGCGTAAGCGGGTGACTGCGAGGCCGTCAATTTGCAAAGGTGCGAAATGCTCGGTTTGTGTGATGGTGTCCCCGCTAGTGGTTATGCCGTCTACTATGGTAGCCAGAATATCTTCAGCGAGGTTCCAATCCTGATAGCGCAGAGTCTGCGGGCGGCAAAACACCTCCGCTGTACGAGTTCCCGGCAACATAACATCGCCAGTCATTGGCTGAATCCAATCGAAGTCACAGTGTGAGACTGGATCAGAGACGATCACGACTTCTGTCGGCACCACATGTTCTCCGACTCCCATTTGACCATTATGAGTTTCGCTGCGTGTGCGTCCGAAGCGATCGCGCGCTTGGAATCCGTATTCAAATCGCGGCAGAGGCTTGCCAGATGGTGATTGATCAGGCGTCATTGTCTCTACGGTGGCTTCGTACGGCCTATCGAGTACAGGCGCAGGAATCACATCGGTACCATCTCCCGTGCGGGTATACCACTTCGCTGGAAAGCGGTCAGAGGGCCCGGGCGCTCTGTGCAAGAGTTGCGGAGTGTCGGGTAGCTTAAATTCTTGCGAACCCGCCAGTGAACTTGCCGTCAATACCAGCAGATAAACAAAGCGGCGATTGACTGCGCATAGCATAGGAGGAATCATACCGCGCGGCGACTCCATGAAAACGGGGTTTTCGGTAACTTCGGTTGCCCTGGAGTTCAAACTGACCCACTACCGAACTTTGAAACTAGTGAGAATTAGAGATGGAAACAGGCGATAATAGAGATAGACACACCCGACCGCGACGAGCAGCTCCGCAGTCAGAAAGCTGGAAACACAATGACGAAGTCCACCTCGACCCCTAAACCCCAACCGAACGACGAGCCCAAGGGCGACCGGCTGCAGAAGATTCTGGCGCAGGCCGGCATCGCCAGCCGCCGCAAGGCCGAGGAGATCATCCTTGAAGGCCGCGTGCAGGTTAACGGTGTCGTCGTCAGCACGCTGGGCACGCGGCACGACGCTACCCAAGACCACATTCGCGTTGACGGCAAACTTTTGCACGGCCCTGAACAGCAGCGCTACTACATGCTCAACAAGCCGCGCGGCTATGTGACCACGCTCGACGACCCGGAGAAGCGCCCCACGGTTACGCAGTTGATGGCAAAGCAGAAGTCCGGCCCACATGGCGATAACGTGCGCCTGTATCCGGTTGGGCGCCTCGACTATCTGAGTGAAGGCCTGCTGCTGATGACCAACGATGGCAACCTTGCGAACGCGCTTTCGAAGGCTTCTGCGGGCGTGGAAAAGATCTATCTGGTGAAGACGAGTGGCGTTCCCTCTGCCGCCGGGCTCGACCAGATTCGCCGCGGCATTATGATCGACCGGGGCCGTCTCGACGAGGTGCGCAGTGGCCGTCGCGACCGCATCATTACCTCACCCGCCAAGGTGGAGCTGGTTCGTGGTGGCGACAACCCCTGGTACGAACTGACGTTGACCGAGGGACGCAACCGCCAGATCCGAAAGATGTTCGAAGAGATCGGCAACCACGTCGAAAAGATTCGCCGCATCGGCTATGGTGCACTTCGCCTGGACGTGCCGCCGGGTGAGTTTCGCGAACTGACGCTGGGCGAGGTGATGGCGCTCGACCGCGCGGCGAAGGGCAAGAAGGTCGTTCCCAAAAAGAAGACCCCGGAGTTTGCCCAGCTTAAATCTCCCGTGAAGAAGAGATCCACAAGGCCTCATCGTCAACCCACCGGCACCAAATCCGCGAGCCGGCCGCGCCGCCCTCACTAAGACCTCGACACAAAAATGCAACGGTGATCAAGGTGATACATACAGGATAAAAGCAGATGATTTTCTTATCCGTCTTATCACTTTGATCCCTCTTGCGCCTTTAGAATTCGTAAAAATTCATGGGCGCGAAAGGTGCTTTTTTCTACAACCTTCGTTCGCTTGACACTTCTCCATCCGTGCGCCCAGAATACTCCCGCTATTCATCTTTCGGGTGATGACAATCACAGGCTGAGCGCATCCAATAGGTGTAGTCAAGGAGCAACAGAGTGGCAATAGAAAAAGCAACATTTGGTGCAGGATGTTTTTGGGGAGTAGAGACCCGTTTCAGTGAGACAACAGGTGTTATCGATACGGCCGTAGGATACGCAGGCGGCGACCTCGAACACCCAACGTATAAGGAAGTCTGTACCGACCGCACCGGCCATGCGGAGGTGGTTGAAGTTACCTTCGACCCATCCCGCCTCTCATACGAGGCGCTACTCGACACATTCTTCGCGTTGCACGATCCCACCCAGGTGAATCGCCAGGGGCCCGACTGGGGATCGCAGTATCGCAGCGTCATCTTTACCCACTCCGACGAACAGGCGGCGCAAGCCCGCGCAAAGATTTCTGAGCTCAACGCAGCAGGTTCCTTCCGCCAGCCCATTGCGACCCAGGTCGTCCCGGCAGCAACCTTCTGGAAGGCGGAGGAGTATCACCAGAAGTATCTCGAAAAGCGTGGCATGGTGAGCTGTCACATCTAGCTCGAAACGAAGACAAGACGACCGCAGATGCCAGGGTTGTCTTATCTTTTTTGCTGCGAGATGCTGGTTGGCTTACTCGGCGCGCAGGGCGGTTGTGGGGTCTACCGCGGAGGCGCGTTGTGCCGGGATGATGGCGGCGACGAGCGCCACGAAAGCTATCAGCGCGATGACGGCGATCAGCGTCAGTGGGTCTGCTGCTGAGACGCCGAAGAGCTGGCTCTGCAGCAGTCTTCCCAGGAAGATTGAGCAGGGAATCGCCACGGCGACTCCAATCCCGGCCAGCCGCAGAACGTCTATAAGAACCAGGCGCGATACGCCCAGCCGCGACGATCCCAGCGCGATGCGAATGCCGATCTCGCGTGTGCGCTGCGCTGTGGAATAGGCAAGTACGCCATAGAGACCGACGCCGGCGAGGACCGTTGCCAACAGGCCGAAGGAGATCGCCAGCAGCTCGATCATGCTCTCATTCGAAAGCGTCCTGTCGATCTGGTCCTCCATCGTTCGCATATCATCGACTGCGAGTTCGGGGGCGACCTGCTTGATCGCCTTCCGGATCGTCGCGAAGGTCTGATCCGGCTGCGTTGCGGTACGGAGATAGAGATACATCTGGTCTACCGATTTTGTCTGCCGCAGCGGGGTGAAGAGAGTCGGCGGTGACGGATCGCGCAGGTTCGCATGCTTCGAGTCTCGCGTGACGCCGACGATGGTTGTGTACGTCAGATTATTTCCGCCGCCGTCGGCGACACGTCTTCCTATCGCTGCGCCCGCAGAGCCGAAGAAGTGTTTCGCGAAGCTTTCATTCACGACTGTGACAAGCGGATGAGTCGCGTCGTCCCCTTCTGTGAAGGGGCGTCCTGCAAGCATTTGCTCCTGGAGCGCATGAAAGTAGGCTGCGTTGACAAGAGACTTCTCTACGTCGAAGTCGTCCTCTGGAGGCGCGGTGTAGCCTTCAACCGTCACATTGCCGCTGCGTCCGTTGTTGGCAAGCTCCGGGTCATCGGTTGCGCCCACCGACTGGACGCCCGGCAGGGCTGCCAGAGACTCGAGCACCCGCTGCTGCAGCACCGGAATCTTCTCCTTGGCGTAGCCGGAGAGCAGCGGATCTACGTGGAAGGTGATCAGGTGCGAGGTGTTGAATCCGACATCGACTCGCCGCAGGTTTTGCATTGTGCGCACAAAGAGACCCGAGCCGACCAGCAGTAGAATGCTGAGGCCGACCTGTAGCGAAACGACCAGGCGGCGAAGGCTTAACGCGCCGCCAGCAGCCGTCGAGGTCTGTTGCTTGAGCGAGTTCACGATATCGGGCCGCAGCAACTGGATTGCCGGTGCCAGACTGAAGAGCACGCTGACAACTAACGCGATCGCGAAGTTGAAGGCCAGCAGACGGGCATCGAGCGTTGTTTGAAATGCGGATGAGCCGTCGGAGCTTAATCGTAGAACCAGCACGCGGATGCACGCAGGCGCGATCAGCAGTCCTGCCGCTCCACCGGCGATGCCGATCAGCAGTCCTTCCAGCAGAAGCTGCTGCACGACGCGACGCGCGCTTGCCCCCAGAGCATACCGCAGGGAGAACTCCCGTATCCTTGCCGCTGAACGGACCAGCAGCAGGCTGGCCACATTCACGGCGGCGATCAGGAGCACGAGGAACGCCATCGCCATCACGGCGTACAGCGGCTTCTCCAAGCCGCTCCGACTATAGGAGAGCCCGCGCGCGCCAGGCAGCACCTGGAGCTCGCTCTTATTCAGGAACTCATCGACGAACCGTTTCGACGATACCCTGGCCCCAAGTGCCTTCAGCTCCTCCGCGCGCAACGCGTGCCACAACGGCGCCATCGCCACCTGTGCATGCTCCGTGGTCTCGCCTGTTTTCAGGCGTCCCACAATATTCATCCAGCGATCTTTGTGGTTCTGCAGGCTGCGGCGGTCCTCCTTGCCGGGTCTCACCTGGTCCAGCATCGATATTGGAACGAAGACATCGGGGACTTGGCCCCACACCGCACTCTGAAACTCCGGCGCGGAGATGCCGATGATCTGGAATGGCTGACCGTTGATCGAGAGCGTCTGTCCAACCGCATTTGCGTCTGCTCCCAGGCGCGTCTTCCAGTAGTTGAAGCCCAACACCGCAACCGGATTGCCGCCGGGTGTCGTATCGTCTGCTTGCGTAAGCAGGCGCCCTTTTGTAGCTGACACTCCCAGCACACTGAAGTAGTTCCCACTGACGATCTCTGCATTCGCAAGGTCTGACACGCCGTTGCGTGTGATGCCGACATTGACCGGGGCCGTGGCGATCAGGCCGTCGAATGCCGTACTGCGATCGCGCAGGTCACGGTACATCGGATAGGAGAAGGACCTTTCGACTCCGGCTCCGTTATTACTGCTATGTCCTTCCCAGGCTTTGCCCGTGGCGCTTAGGACTACCAGCTGCTGCGGGGCGCGCACCGGCAGCGAGCGCAGCAGAGCCTGGTCCAGCAGCGAGAAGATGGCGGTGTTGGCGCCAACCCCCAGCGCGAGCGTGAGCACAGCGGTGATCATGAATCCTGGAGAACGGCGGATCTGGCGAAGGGAGAAGCGAAGGTCCTGCATCAGTGAGTGCATGTGCGCCTTTTTATTCTTAGGAATACGGGAGGTAACGATGTGTGAAGAGCATGTGGGCTGCCAATTCTGCCTGAGTCTAACTCCTTGTAAATACAGCGGAGTCTCTTACGAATTGACGACTGGGCTGTTCATCTGTGGATTCGCCTGTCCGTTTGCGGACGGTTTGTGTCGCGGCTGCGCTGCGTTTTTACCTGCTCATGGCTTCTTGTAACGGGGTTGTGTTAGTCTAGTGATGCACTCTTGAGAAAAGGAGTGCGGGCATCGCAGGCAAAGACTCTTAGTGGACTTCGGAGTTTGGCCAGAGACTGCGATTCGCCTCACCCCACCGCATACCTTCCTGCAAGAACTGGAAGTCGCGCTGGTTGCTCTGGCTGGAAGACGCGTCATCGGACGAGTCTCGCCGTGCAGCAGCAGCGCTTCGATAACCGACAGCAATGCTGACTAATTGAATCCATGGTGCCTTATGGCACCCCTGCACCCTTATGCCGCTTGATAACCACCCCTTTGAGGGGTCTTCAGACAGGATAAATTTTGAACTCTGCAACCTTAGAACTGAACGAACAGACTACAAAGAATGAACAGCATGCAACTTCTTCCCCGGTTCACCCGATCGTTGCCAATATCACCGGCCTTCCGCTGGTTGACGATGTCCGCTTTACCGACTTCAACATCTCGGACTCGCTGAAGAACCGCCTGTCCGCGGCCGGCTTCACCAAGCCTACCCCCGTGCAGGCCAAGGCTATTCCGCCGGCACTTGAGGGCGCCGACATTCTCGCCACCGCCTCGACCGGCACCGGCAAGACACTCAGCTTCCTCATCCCGATGATCCAGCGCATGGACGCGAACTCCGTGCCGAGCACCAAGGGCAAGCGCGGCCCGATCCGCGCGCTGATTCTGCTGCCGACGCGCGAGCTCGCGATGCAGGTCCTCGAGGCCTACTGGAAGCTCGTTCCCGGATCGAAGAGCGATGCCGTGCTGGTCTGCGGCGGACTCTCCGAGAACAACCAGCTCGATCAGCTCGACCGTGGCCCCCGGCTGGTCGTTGCTACGCCTGGCCGTCTGGAAGACTTCCTGCGCCGCCGTGCGGTCAACATCAGCGCCGTAGAGATGCTGGTCCTCGATGAAGTGGATCGCATGCTCGACATGGGCTTTCTGCCAGCCATCCGCCGCATCGTGGGCGCTGTGCCGAAGACCCGCCAGACCATGTGCTACTCGGCGACCCTGGACGCGAACATCCGCGAGATCGTCCGCGACTACGTCAACAAGCCTATCCGCATCGAGATCGGTCAGACCTCGAAGCCTTCGGACCGCGTTGAGCTTCGCGTCTACACCGTGATGCAGGACCAGAAGCTCGGCCTGCTCGACCAGATGCTGCGCCAGGAAGAGGGAACCTTCCTCGTCTTCTCGCGCACCAAGCATGGCGCCGACCGCATCTCGAAGAAGCTGGAGAAGCTTGGCCACGATGCCGATGTGATCCACGGCGACCGCAGCCAGTCGCAGCGTACCGCGGCGCTGAAGGGCTTTCAGAACGGCAAGCACCGCGTCCTGGTTGCCACCGACGTTGCCGCACGAGGCATCGACGTTCAGGACATCGCTCACGTCATCAACTACGACCTGCCCAATGCCTCGGACGACTTTGTCCATCGCATTGGACGTACGGGACGCGCCGGCGCGAAGGGTGTGGCCACGACGTTCGTGATGCCGCAGGAGAAGCACGACGCCCGCAAGCTGGAGCGCGAACTCAAGATAAAGTTCGAGTGGCGCGAGGCCGATAAGAACCTTGAGAAGGAAGTTCGCAACCAGCCCCTTGACACAACAGCTAAGGGACAGGACCTCATGCAGCTTGAAACGCGCTCATGGAAGGGCAACGACCCAGTTACTCCGATGACCACGCCGACCAATAACTACGCCCCCAAGGCCGGCTTTCGTGGCCGTAGCGGTGGTGGTGGTGGCTTCTCTGGCGGACGCAGCTCCGGCGGCCGTGGCCCCGGTGGACGACCGAGCAGCAACAGCCGTCCCGGCAGCAGCCGCTCGGGCCCAGCTCGTCGCGGTCAATAGTTCGCACTCAACGTGCTCCGCTCTGCCAGCCAACCAGCCGCAGAGCGGAGCTTTTGTTTTTTGTTCCTGTGTCCTGGCTCGCCCCGCACCTGATTGCAACATTGCAGTCTTTTCTTTCTTGACCAACACTTGCGTCATTCCCTACCATCATCGAAGATGCCTGCCAAACGGTCTTTGCTGATCCTGCTCGCGGTGACCGCTCTGCTGAGCATCGCCGTAGCGCTGCGGGTGCCGATAAGCTACGCCATGCCCGCCTATCTGGCCGATGCCGAGGAGTGGGCCAAGTCGGGTCGAATCGCCGATACCTTCACTCCGCTCGCTTATCCTCTGTTTGCTGGCTTGGCCTATCGTCTTGGCGGCATCCCCGGCCTGCTTGCCACGCAGGTGCTGCTGCAGATTGCCATCGCCGCGGTAGGCTACGGGATTCTTCGTGAGCTTCGCCTGCCGCCAAAATATAGCGCTTATGGCGCGCTTCCGGTGGCACTCTATCCGGAGCTGCTGCTCTCGGTCACCAAGACCTGGGACTTGGCGCTGAGCACTTTTCTTCTGCTTCTCTTCGTCCTGCTTTGTCTGCATATGGCTCGAAGTGCGCAGCATTTGAACCTGAAGCTTACTGCAGCCGCAGCCCTGGTCTCTGCGGCTGCAGTAAGCTGCCGCCCCAATCTCATTCTTCTTCTTCCCATAGTCTTTGTGCTCATGCTGCGTCGAGGCGCGAACCTCTCTCGAGCCGGATGCAGCGGACATTTGGCTGCCTTTGTTGCCATCACCGCCGTAGGATTCTCGCTGCTGGGTGTTGCTAGTCATGGCTCCGTCTTTTTCCCTCGCAATGGGCCCTACAACCTCTACGCCGGCCATAACTCCCAGACCATGTTCGCGCTGCTCCACGATCTGAACGCCGAAGGCTCCATTAGCTACGAGTTTGCCTTGTCTCACCTAGGCATTCCGCTTCCCGATCTCCACTCCCCCGCACTCGGCGGCTACTACACCCGGGAGTCCATTCACTTTGCACACCACCACCCGGCCACTGAGATCCAGCTGTTCTTTGTCAAACTCTTTACGCTGTTTCGGCCCGACACCAAGCTGCATCCCGTGCTCTCATCCTTTGGAGTGATGAAGTGTCTGCTTGCGCTGCCCGTGGTGTTCTTCCTGGCTGCGCTCCTTCTTCCAGGTCGACCGCCTCTGTTATTTGAAGACAAGCTTTTGATCGTCGTCGAACTCGTTTACATCGTCCCATTTCTTATTACTAACTCCGCCCCTCGTTTTCGCGTGCCACTGGATGCCCTTTTTCTCCTGCATCTGGTGAGTCTGCTCTATCGCCGCAGTACGTCCCGGCTCGCGCCTGCCCCTGTTTGATCGCACAAAATGTGTGAGAATAGAGTGGGGCGTCGAGCTGATTGTCCTCATCCAACCTAAGCCAGCTTCGCCTCACCTTGCGTTCACGTTCTCGTACGCGAC
>Ga0302324_100017234_pt1 | contig 14334 bp, 13 predicted proteins | sample Palsa_T0_1_FD_201949 | JGI IMG/M metagenome (GOLD analysis project Ga0302324, IMG submission 201949) | Peat permafrost microbial communities from Stordalen Mire near Abisko, Sweden - Palsa_T0_1 | ecosystem: Environmental > Terrestrial > Soil > Palsa > Peat permafrost | place: Sweden: Abisko... | reverse complement strand
GCGTTCAGCACACTTTAGACCGCCATTGCCTTCTTTTTCTTCACCGTGCCGACTAAGCAGGTCAAGCCGGTCTACGAGCACGCGCCCTGGCTGAACGATCCGTATGACACGCTTTACTCCTTCGCGATGTTCCTTGTTCCGCTGGCAACGGCCTTCTTCCTCCTCCAGGTATCGCTGTGCCGGAAGGTCGAGGTGCTTCCCGCAGAACGGGCGCGCTTCGTTCTGCGAGGCTGCCGGGTCGCCGCCATCGTCATGACCGCCACCCTGGCCTCGTGCTGGATCAGCGTTGCGGCTGGAGCCAACAGGGCCCAGTGGAACGACAGCACGACGGCCGCTCTCGTCGTGGGCCTTGCCGTCGTCACTGGTCTCGACATCAGGACTGTCGTCATGTTGGTGCGCGCGCCCCGTCTCGGACGCTCCGGCGCGTCGGACAGCGAGGCGGCGGATGACTGGCTCGGCGACGCTATCCTGGTCGCCCTCAGGGAAAGCCGCTGGTTCGGGCCCTTCCGCTCCCGTGTGACGTCGGTTATTGCCCGGTGCGACCGGACCGTCATCGCGCGCCTGCGCCAGCATCCGATCCTGGGAGCTGCGCTTGCCTCGCTTGCGTTCAGTACCGGAGTGGGCCTCAATCAGGGAATCCGGGAGGGGTACTTCCTGGCCTCGACCTTGCTGACGGTGGGCCTGCTCACCTGCGGGATGTTTGCCTTCTTGATGCTGGCTGGTTCCTATCTGGGAGTAGTCCGCAGTGGTGTCCCGCTCGCGGGTGTGCCACGGAGGCTGACCGACGCAACGGTTATGGCATGCCTCGCAGCACTCGTAGCTCTTGCTTTCCGGAACTCGCTTTGGTGGATTGTCGGAACGAATGCAAATTCCGCAGGCAACGGCCAGTTCGCCGGGCTTCTTGGCATCGCGGTTGCGACCGCGTTCGCGGCAGGGTTCGCTATCGAGTCCATCATGGGTACTCACGCCGGGCGGCACGCGCGAACCTGACCCTCGTGGACACACCAGGGCGCGGCTCCCGGCTCCGCCGGCCGACATGACCAGCCGACTGATCCACTGCGGTGGCCAGATCGAATCTGTAGTTCAGAGACGACTCCAAGGCAGGCTTCGGACGCGTACCGAAACACCTCTTCCACGAGATCGGGTCGTCACCCGGCATCGCCGGCTATCGGATCGTCGACCGCCGCAGGCGCTTCCTTCTGCGCCAGACGTGCACCGCCAGGTAGACGATGAGGGCGAGCCCGGAGATGGCGTGCCACCTGCCGAAGGGCCCGGGTATCGGCAGTTGGATCGGCGCGCCGCGGTTCCAGTCCAGGACGCCTGAGACGAGCACGTTCAAGGTGATGAAAAGGAGCAGCAGGTCCGAAGCGGCGAGGCGGATGGCCCGTTCGGCGATCGTCTGGGCCCGGACGGTCCGGGTGGCCAGGCGGGCGAGAGCCCGGGGGCGCTGGGCTAGGTGCACGACCACCAGCGCGACGAAGACAAGGCCAACGTCGGTGTGGATGGCGATCCGCACATGTAGGAGGTCCAGCGTGCCGAGTGCGGCCGCCGCCGAGCCCAGGAGACCGAGGTGGACCGCCCAGCGGGACAGGGAGCGGCGCGCGGCCTGGTGGTCGGCTGACTGCCTGAGCGGCGGCCCGGCCTGCGGTTCGAGCGGCGCGTCAGGCATCCGGCACCCGTCGGCGTCCGCGAGTGAGGCCAGCCGGGGGAGTCCCGCCGCGCGGTGACGTATGAACGACGCGGCCGCGTAGTGATGGCGCAGGAACCCGGTCGTCACGAAGGAAGGTCCCTTTGATCATTCGTTCCGCTCGCGATCGGAAGTGATCCGGAAGCCTTTCCGCGGGCCTTCCCCTGCGCTCCCATCGGACCCGGCAAGACGGTCGCGCTCCAGGCTCTGCGGCGTCGTGTGGACCTGGCCTACGTTCAGTGGCCAGACCTCCCCGGTGCGATCCTCGAACTCCTCGCGGAGCCTGAGCGGCACGTACGCTCATGAGGCACTCAATATCATACCGAGTAGCATACTGAGCATTCTCTGGTGGAAACGGATGTCGCAGCGTCAGGTGCCCTCGTCGCGGGAGGGACGCATACCGCGGCGTTCGGCACTCGGTTCGACCGGTCGAATGGCCCGGGGCTGAGTGTGCTTCCAGGACACCGACATCAGAGCGCCGCCCAGGTTGGATTCGCCGACCTGCCAGCGGCCGCCGGTGGAGCGGACGATCGAGTCCCCGATGGCCAGGCCGAGGCCGGTCCCGGCACCGTGTTCGGTGGCCCGGTGGAACCGGTCGAACAGCCGGGACCGTTCCGCCTCCGGAATGCCGGGGCCGCTGTCCTCCACGATCAGGCTGACCCGGCTGCCGTGGGCCAGGACGCGGATCCGGACCTGGCCGCCGGGGCCCGCGTAGCGGCAGGCGTTGTCGACAAGCACTCCGGCCAGCCGGTCGATCCATTCGGGCGGCGCACTAATGAGCGCGGGCGTGCCCTGGGTGTCGGCGGTGACGGCCGGGCCGACGCTGCGGAACCGGTCCGCGCAGGCCAGGGCCAGGGTGGCCAGGTCGACCGGCTCATCACCTGGGGGCGGCGGCCGGGAGTCGAACCGGGCCAGCCAGAGCATGTCCTCGACCAGCTGGCGCAGCCGCTGGGTCTCGTCCTGGATCCTGGTAAGCGCGTCCCGGTAGCCGTCGGCATCCCGTGGCGCGGCCAGGGCCACGTCGGCTTCGGCTCGGATCACGGCCAGCGGGGTGCGCAGCTCGTGCGAGGCGTCGGCGGTGAACTCCAGCTGGCGGCGGCGCGATTGCTCCACCGGGGCCAGCGCCCGCAGGCCCACCACCAGCGAGGCGAGGAATATCGCGGCCAGCACGAGCGGTCCGGCGATGATCTCGGCGTTGCGCAGCAGGTTCTGGGTGTGCGCGTCGCCGGCCAGGCTCTGGCCAGCGACCAGCCATCCGCTGTCGTTCCGGGCTATCTTGAGCAGGAACTGCGCGTCCCGGGGGCCGAGGCCGGCCGTCAGCGCCAGCCCGTCGCGTGCCCCATGGCTGGCCAGGGTGCTGCGGAAAAGGGATGCGGGCAGGGACGGCGCGCCTGGGCTGTGCGCGGTGACCGTCCCAGTGGCGTTTGCTGCCCACAGGTCCACCGGCGCCGAATCGGCATCTAGGTCGTCCGATTCGCGGCGGCCGCCGGGGCCGCTGGCCGGCTGGGTGAGCTGGGACGGATCACGCCGGACATCGGAAAGCCGGTCGGTCAGCCGGGATTCGCTCTGCCCGGTCAGGTGCGCGCCCACCACCAGGTTGAGAACGAGTACGGCGGCCGCGTAGGCCACGGCCAGCACCGCGGTGGCGATTGCGGCGACCTTGACCGCGGAGCCCGGGTGCATCCTGGCTTTCATGCTGGCCTCAGGCCGGGGTGATCCGGTAGCCGACGCCCCGGACGGTCTGGATCCGCACTCCCGCGCCGGTCAGCTTGGCCCGCAGCCGGGCCAGGTGGACGTCGATGGTGTTGGAGCCGAAAGCGTCGGCTTCGTTGTCCCAGACGTGCTGCGCGATCGAGCGGCGGTCCACCACGTTCGGCGACCGGCGCATCAAGATCTCCAGGATGCCGAACTCGGTCCCGGTCAGCGCCGGGGCCTGGCCGCGGACCAGCACCTGGCGGGTGGCCGGGTCGAACTCGAGCCCAGCGATCACCATCCGTGGCGGCTGGCTGACCTTGGGCCGGCGCTGCAGCGCCCGCAGCCGGGCCAGCAGCTCGCCGAAGTCGAACGGCTTGACGAGGTAGTCGTCGGCGCCCGCGTCCAGGCCGGTGATCCGGTCCGCGGGCGTGTCCCGGGCGGTCAGCATCAGCACCGGCGGGCCGGTGCCGCCCCGGCGCAGCCGCGCCAGCAGGTCCAGGCCGGACAGCCGGGGCATGCGCCAGTCCAGCACCACTACTTCGTAGGAGTAGAAGCGCAGGTAGTTTGCCGCGGTCTCGCCGTCGGGCACCAGATCCACGACGTAGCCCTGCTCCCGCAGCCCGCGGGCCAGGACTTCGCCGAGATTCTCGTCATCCTCCGCGACCAGCACCCTCACAACCCCAGAATGTACTCGCGGCCCGGAGGTCGCTGCGGCGCCGCTCACCGGGAGACCCGGCGCCAGGCGGGACGCGGGACGAGCCGGAGCGCCACGGACAGGCCGGCCAGCGTGGCCGGGATCCAGACGGCGGACTTGCCGTCGCGCAGGGCCGCGGCGGTGGCCGCGCCGACCTTGGCGGGCGTGGTGGCCAGCGGCGCGGGCGGCATGCCCGCGGTCATCCGGCCGGTGACGAACCCGGGCCGGACCAGGACCACCCGGACCCCGCTGCCGTGCAGCGAGTCGGCCAGCCCGCGGGCGAACGCGTCCAGGCCGGCCTTGGCCGCCCCGTACACGAAGTTGGCCTTGCGCGGGCGGACCGCAGCCACCGAGGACAGCACCACGATCGTGCCGAACCTCTGCCTGCGCATCTGGGCCGCGATGGCCAGCAGGGCGGTGACGTGCCCGGTGAAGTTGGTGCCGATCATGGTGGCGGCCTGGGTGACGTCGGCCTCGACGTCAGCCTGCGGGATGAGCACGCCGGCCGCCGAGATCACCAGGTCCACCGGACCCAGGGCAGACAGGGCGTCGACGAGGGCCTGGTGGCCGTCCACCTCGAGCGCGTCGTACCTGATCGTGCGGACCTGGTAAGGCAGCATCCGGCCGGCCTCGGCCAGCCGGGCCTGGTCGCGGCCGCCCAGGATGACCTCGGTGCCGGACGGGGCGTCCAGCGCGGCCAGGATGGCCAGGGCGAGCTCGCTGGTACCGCCGAGAACCAGGATGCGCGAGAGAGCGGTCATGAGTCCACCAGCCCGAGCCGGCGGCCGAGGTCGGAGCGGAACCTCGACGCGGGGTCGAGCGCGGCCCGGGCCGCGCGCCAGCTGTCTAGGTCGCTGCCGTACATCGCGGCGAACGCGTCCTGGCTCAGCCGGCTGTCCTTGCACAGGTAGATGCGGCCGCCGGCCCCGGCCACCTGGCGGTCTAGGTCGTCGAGCAGGCGGTGCAGGTCCGGCCGGGCGGCCGGCATATCCACCGCCAGCGACCAGCCGGGGAGCGGGAACGACAGGTAGTTGCCGCTGGCCGGGCCGAACCGCTTGAGGGTGCCGAGGAAGGCGGCTGCCCGGTTCCGCTGCAGCTCGGTGATCACGTGGGCCAGCAGCTTCTCCGCCCCGAGCGGAACTACGAATTGGTACTGGCGGAAGCCGGCTGGCCCCAGCGTCAGGTTCCAGTCCCGGACCGCGTCCAGCCGGTGGAAGTACTCCGGGATGCCGACCACGCTGGTGCGGTCGGCGGGCGAGGCCCGGAACCACAGCCGGTTGAACGCGTGGGCCGACCACGGGGTCACCGGGCAGAACGGCAGCGTCGGCGCGGGCCAGCGGCGGCCCGGGTGGTAATGCAGGCCGCCGGCCTCATGAACCGGGTCGGGATGGGTCAGGTGGTCGCCGGTGTCGAGCACGCCGCGGCCCAGCGAGCGGCCGGTGGCGGACAGGTCGACCCAGGACACGGCGTACCGGGCGCCGGGTTCGTCCTGCGCGGCCAGCAGCGCGTCCAGGTCGCCAAGCCTGCGGGTCGTGACCTGGAGCCGGGCGCTGCGGATCGGCAGCAGGCGGAGCCAGACGCTGACGATGACGCCGGTCAGGCCCATGCCGCCCACGGTAGCGCGGAACGCGGGCGTGCCCGGGCGGACGGCGCGCAGCTCGCCGTCGCCGTCCAGCAGCTCGATTTTGTCGATCCAGGCCGAGATCGAGCCGTCGCCGTGCTGGTTCTTGCCGTGCACGTCGGCCGCGACCGCGCCCCCCATGGTCAGGTGCCGGGTTCCGGGCAGCACCGGCGGGAAAAGACCGAGCGGCACGAGGCAGGCCAGCAGCTCGGTGAAGGTGACCGAGGCGCTGACCCGTACCGAGTCGTGCTCCAGGTCGGGCTCGATCCGGCTGGCCGTCACGGGGCTCAGCACCACGCCGCCGGCATTCTGGGCCGCGTCGCCGTAGCTGCGGCCGGCCCCGCGGGCCAGCACGCCGCCGGCCGGGGCGCCGACGATGAGGTCGCCGAGCTGGCGCAGGTCCAGCGGGCCGGTCACCAGGGCGCGTGACGGTGCTGTCCGGCCCCAGCCGGACAGCGCCTGCGCGGTGGTTGTGGTCATCACCACGTCACCTAGAGCCCGGCCGCGAACAGCGCCAGCCAGGCCAGCTCGCAGGCCACCATGAGCCTGTCCCGGGTCAGCAGGTCCTCCACCGGCGTGGCCGTGCCGCGCCCGGTGAGAATGCCGAACCGGACCAGCGCGGCGGCCAGCGGCAGGCCGCTGGCCAGGTGCCAGCGGGCGGCCCCGGGCGGCTGGCCGGCCGCCCAGGCGAGGTAGCACCCGATCATCGCGGTGCCGGCCGCGAGCTGGGCCAGCCGGAGGGCCCCGGCCCGGTACCGGCGCATGACCGGCCGGTGCCCGATCGCCTCGGCCCCCAGGCTGGTCAGCTCGGTGTACCGCTTGGCCACGGCTACCCCGAATGCGCCCAGGCTGCAGACCAGCAGGAACCACCCGGATGGCCGCACGTGGGTGGCGGCCGCGCCACCGAGCACGCGGAGCAGGAACCCCGAGGCCACGAGGCACAGCTCCACCACGGGGATGTGCTTGAGCAGGCCGGAGTACAGGAAGGAGATGCCCAGGTAGCCGCCGACCGACGCGGTCAGCAGCGGCTCGGAGATGACCACCCCGGCGGTGATCCCGGCCGCGGCGCTTACCATGCTCAGCGTGATCGCATGCGACTTGGGCAGGTCGCCGGCGGCGACCGGGCGGTGCCGCTTGCGCGGGTGCCGCCGGTCCCGTTCGGCGTCCGCGACGTCGTTGGCCAGGTACACGGCCACCGAGGCGCAGCCGAAGGCGGCCGCGGCCACCAGCGCGTAGCCGAGCCCGTCGTCCCGGCCCAGCGTGGCTCCGGCCAGCGGCGCCGCGAACACGAGCAGGTTCTTCGGCCACTGCCGCGGCCGGGCCGTGGTCAGGACGGCCGTGACCCAGCGCAGCAGCCGGAGCGGGGGCGACCCGGCCTCCGCCTCGGCGGTCACCGCGCGTACACCGCCGTGAAGTCGCGGCTGTAGAGCGAGTAGTACCGGTAGGCGCTCTGCTGCTGGGTCGGCAGCAGGTTCACCGGCCTCGGGTCGGACCGATGACCGAGCGCCTGGTAGTACTCGAACGACATCCAGAACGGGTTGATGTCCAGCTGGAGCGCCTCGACCGCGCCGGCCCGCTGCAGCAGGCCGGCCAGTGTGCGCACGTCCAGCGCCGGGCCGTACCCGAAGATGACCCGGCCGTCCCGAGTGACGCCCAGACCGGAGCGCCACACGTAGTAACCGCCGCCCAGGGTGGCGCCCCAGCTGCCGAGCACGTCCTGGTTCACCGACGACGGGACCCGGCCGTGATCGACGATCAGCCGCAGGTTCTGCCGCACCCCGGCCACGTCCGGGGTCATCCGGAGCTCGCTGTCCCAGGCGCCGATCTTGATCGTGCCGTTGCGGTAGTAGACCACCGACGCCGCCCCTCTGGTCAGCGTGCCGCGGGTGGTGCCGTTGAGGTAGAAGCCGCCGCCCGCGGTGTTCAGCTTGAAGCCGCCGTTGAACGTGGCCAGCAGACCAGTGCGGGTCCCCGGCGGGATCCAGGGCTGAGCCTTCCAGTTACCCGGGCCCGGATCCTCCGCGCCGGGGCGCAGCTGGAACCGGACCAGCCGCTGGTCCAGCGAGACGATCCCGGCCACGTAGGAGGTGTGCACCCGGTCCGGCCGCAGGTAGGTGCCGAACACGGCGGGCTGGCCGTGGACGGTCTCGAGCACGCGCCAGGCGCCCTCACCCGGCAGCGGCGGGCCCGCCGGGGAACTCAGCCGGGCCGGGATGATCGGCTGGAACCCATGCGCGTGCGAGCGGGTGGTGCTGGCCTTGGCCGTCGCCAGGCTGCTGGGCGGGGCGGCGAGGGAGAAGCCCGGCTTACCGCCGACCTTGGGCGGGGAGTAGCTGAGCCACTCGCCGAACGTCACCACCGGGCCCAGGTAGTGGTCCCTGGCCCATTCGGCGAGCCTGGAGGAGGTGGACCCGCCGCCCGCCGCGGTCAGCGCCTGCCCGACGGAGAAGGCCGCCCAGCAGCACAGGACGGCGATCAGGGCCAGCCCGGCCCGGACCGCACGGTGGCGTAGCAGACGGCGGATCCGGCCGCGGCGACGCCGGGCTCCCGCCCCACGGGACCGCTCTGAGCCGGTGTCATCTGGGATGGGGCCGCCTGGCCCGGTGTCGTGACGGCCAGCATGCCGGTATCCAGGTCGGGCCACTCGGCTGTCCTCCTCAGGAATGCGGACTGCGTTCCCGAAGGGTCTACCGGCCAGACATGAAGGAACCATGACGCGGTTCTAGGGCGACGGCGTTCAGCACTGCCCGTTCGGCCCGGCCAAAGACCTCGGGGCGGCCCGACGGTCACGGCTTCCGGGCAGCCCGGGCAGCCTCAGATCCGGTCGTCCTCGTGAGTCGGGACGATGTCCGGCCACGGCAGGAACGGCCGGCGGCCAGCGCCCGTGCAACGGTCGCGTTCGTGCCGTGCCAGTTCAGGCTCGAAGACCAGCAAGGCACTGCGGACGAACCGGACCGTGCCGTCCGGATGGCTGAGGCTAGGCAGGCATCATGAAGGAGACCTTAAGCGCCGGGTAGGAGGGACACCGGCGCGCGGATTCGCGGGCCGAACATGAAGGAAGCATGACAACGGGCCGGTGGCGGCGGCCATGGCGCCTACCCTCCAAGCATGCTCAAGCAGCTCGCATCTACGGCCGGGATCGACTTCCGGCCGCGGCACACCCAGCCGAAGATCTCCCGGGTGGTCCTGGCCACCCTCGCCGCCATCGCCGGGTCCCTGGCCGCGGACGCCCTGCTAGTGGTCATCGGGCAGGTCATCTTCCCCGGCACCAGGGGGTATGTGCATTTCCAGTTTCACGACTACGCCAGGCTGACGGTAATCGGCGTCATCATCGCGTGCGCGGCATGGCCGGTCGTCACGCGGATCTCGTCCGACCCCCGCTGGCTGTTCCTCCGCCTGGCCATCCTGGTCACGCTGATGCTGTGGATGCCGGACGTCTACATCCTGTACCGGGGCCAGCCCGCCGACGCGGTGGCCGTCCTGTTCGTGATGCACCTGGCCATCGCGCTGGTCACCTACAACTTGCTCGTCCGGCTGGCACCCACCGGTCCCGCCGCACGCCAAGCCAGCCGTGAACCGAAAGTCACCTTCGACGCGGATGCCCGCTGAGCTCGTCCGTCCTCAGACCCGAGCCGCGACGCCTTCAGACTGCGGCTAGCTGCCGCCGCTCGCACTAGCCACGACTCGGCTCGTCCCGCTCCCCGCCGGGACGCTCCAGGAGCGCGTCAGGGTCTTGTTCCTGTGCACCGGGAACAGTGCCCGCTCCCAGATGGCCGAGGCGTCCGGCGCGCCCTCGTCCTGGCCTTCACCTACGGCATCGGACACCTGTTCGGCACTGCGATCGGCTAACCGGTGCCGGTGCCGGTGCCGGTGCCGGTGCCGGTGCCTGAACTGGCGGCGTCTGGACGTACTACCATCCTCCGCCGTGATCCCAGACAATCAGCGACAGAAAGCGCCAGCCCGGCCCTGGTGGCAGTGCCCGAGGACAAGAGCAGCACCGTGCGGCCTGCCGTGTCCCTGGCGGCGCCGCTCTACGCCCCGGCGGCGGTGCACCGGCGCCACTCATCGGTCTCGCGGACGTGGTGGGCGGAATGACGATGTGTGGTGGCCGGCTCGGCTTGGGCACTTCCTGTTCGTCAAGTTGAGGTGGACGGTGGACCGGGTCGCCGGATACTGCCAGCGCCACAAGTGCCATCGATGCGATGGCTTGTGCTATCGCTGCAGCTAGCGGGTCTGCGACTCAGGATCATGCCACTCGTAATACGCGGCGTGATGGGCCGGTGCTGGACATGACCGCCGCGCGGTGATTACCGTGGGCAGCAGGTGCGAGAGGGTGCCTCCGGGTCCGCGGGCAGGACGTAGTCCACCTCTGTTTTCAGGCAGCGGATCACGGCGATCTCCCTTACCAGGCCTGCCGCGCGGATCGCAGGCCGGTGAAGGAGACGTCATGGCGGATCTTCCGGCCAAGCCCAGCATCGATCACCTGCGCCGCCAGGCCAGGGACCTGCTGCGCGCCGCGCAGGCAGGCGACGCCGCGGCCACCGGCCGCATCCGGGCAGTGTCAGATGAGCTGACCTTGTCCACCGCGCAGCTGGCCGTGGCCCGCGAGTACGGCTTCGCGAGCTGGACCAAGCTGAAAGACGAGGTCACCGCCCGGACCGCGAGCCTGGCCCAGCAGGCGGAGTCGTTCTGCGAGGCCAGCATCCGCGACTGGACGGGCCGTGCGGCCCGGATGCTGGAGGCCACGCCCGAGATCGCCGGCTACAACTTCGCCACCGCGGTGATCCTCGGCGACGCCGGCCGCGTGCGTACCGAGATCGGTCGGGATCCGGGCCTGGCGACCCGGGCCGACGCCCGGTCGGGCTGGACCCCGCTGCACACAGCCAGCGCCTCACGGTGGCACCGGCTCGATCCGGGCCGGGCCGAGGACCTGCTGGCCGTGGCCCGGATTTTGCTGGAGGCCGGAGCCGACCCCAACGGCAGCACCGGCGCGCTGGGAGGCCACGGCGGCTGGACTCCGCTGCGCTGCGCGGTCGCCGGCGCGGCCAACCCGCTCATTACCAGGCTGCTGCTGGAACGCGGCGCTGTGCCTGGCGACCACGACCTATACCTGGCGGGGTTCGGTGAGGATGGCCGCGAGTGCCTGCGGCTGCTCCTTGGCCATACCGCCGATGTAGCCCAGATCGCCCGGATGGCGCTCGCCGCCCCGATCAGCACCAACTACATCGAGGGCGCCCGGCTGCTGCTCGAGGCGGGGGCCGACCCTAACCGCTACGCCGACGACGCCGACTCGCCGGCTCCGGCGGTCTACGCCGCCGTCCGGTCCGGCTGCTCCGCCGAACTGACCGGCCTGCTGCTCGCCCACGGCGCTGACCCGGACACCCCCGGTCCCGACGGGCGCTCGCCCTACGCCCTGGCCACCAGCCAGGGCCGCGCCGACCTCGCCGCGCTGCTGCGCCGCTACGGCGCCGCCGACGATACCACCGGCACCGACCGGTTCCTGGCCGCCTGCCAGCACGCGGACCAGGCCGCGGTTCAGCAGCAGCTGGCACAAGACCCCGGGCTGCCCGGCCGCCTCACCGCCGCGCAGCAGGCCGCCGCGATAATCCACGCCGCCAAGAGCGGCAACACCGCGGCTATCACGCTGATGCTCGACCTCGGCTTCCCGGTCGACGCCCGCGGCCACGACGACGGGGGCACGGCACTGCACGCCGCCGCCTACTCCGGCAGTGCCCCGGCCGTCCGTCTGCTGCTCGACCGCGGCGCCGACATCGAGGTACGCGACACCAGCTGGAACAGCACCCCGATCGAGTGGGCAGGCGTCGGCAGCGGAGAACAGCCCGCCGACAACCCCCACCCCGACTGGACCGGGACCGTACAAGCTCTGCTCGAGGCAGGCGCCTCGGCCCAGGACATCACCCTGTCACCCGATGACCCCAAGCCACCCAGCCCCGAAGTCGCCGCCCTCCTGCGCCGCCACGGCGAACCCTCACCGCACAACGGCGGCCGCTAATGACACTGGAAGTTCTAGCCTCGGACCAGATGACATGCGGTTATCCGGGCGGAGGAAGCCGTGGGAATGGAATTGACGGTGCTGGCCGTGCCGGACTGCCCGAACGCCTCAGTGCTGCAGCAAAGGCTGGCTGGCCTAGTCGCCGGACGACCGGGCGTGACGGTGACACGGCGGGACATCACCGATCTGGCTGAGGCGGCCCGCTGGGGAATGTACGGATCCCCAACGCTGCTGATCGATGGCAGGGACCCGTTCGCCGTCCCGGGCACGACCCCGGCTGTGGCGTGCCGCTTGTATAAGGGCGAAAACGGCAGTGTGGAAGGCGCTCCTGCCGTATCCGCGCTACGTCAGGTGCTGGAGCAAGCCGATGCGAGCGCCTGAACGCGGCGGAGTGACAGCCTGCAGGTGGACGCCGCTGGCCCTGCCAGGCACGGCCGGGCGCTGACACCCCCACCCCGAACGTCGCGCTGTCCTCCAGCGCCGTGTAGATCTCCCACCGCTCCCCGCCACCCGGAAGGCAGGACACCTTTGACGGCCGCTTCCGGCCATACCCGGCCAGCCCAGCCTGGCCGGTTCAGTCGGCTGGCCCGGTCAGGTAGGGGCTTTCGGCCCTGTTCACCGCGGTGGGCAGCAGCTCACGCTGATGGTGTCGACAGGCCGGCCGACCGGGGAAGGGTATGTCGTATGGGTCACGTGGGTCACGCGAGCGAGTACAGCCACCAGCTGGTCTCCGTAGAGGAGGCCATCAGAGGCGCAGTATGGCGTCACGCCAGCCAGCGCGTGCCACCTGGGCGGGAGGTGTAAGGCGTGCCGGGACCGCCGCTGTGGCGCCAGATGTATGACCGGGTTGAGGGCGCGGTCGCCCCCTTGCTCGAGGCGGGCGTGCGGACCGGGATGTTCGCGAGCACCCTGGCCACCGTAACGAAGGCCCGGGCCGAACTGAGCCGCCGCGGATCACAGCTCGCGGGTGACCTGGGCACGGTGAGCACCCGCGGTCTTCACCTGGTCAACCTGCCCGCAGCCGACGATGTTACCCGGTTGCGCGCGGAGGTTCGCGATCTGGACCGCCGGGTGCGGGACCTTTCCCGGCAGCTGGACCAGGCAAAGTGGGAAGGGCAGGCCGATGGCCGTGATAGCAAGTCCGCTGGAGCTGCTGGCGCGGGTCCGGACTGATGCCGGGCGCCAGGCCATCCGCGCACGCAACGGGGTAAAGTACTGCGCCGGAATCGGCCGCCCGCAGGTTGGGCAGACGCCCAAGGACGTCGTATGGAAGCGGGACAAGGTCGAGCTGTGGCGCTACCGCAGCGACCGGCGGCGGTGGCGGCCCGCGGTGCTCGTCGTCTACAGCTTGATCTGCCGCAGTTACGTGCTGGATCTCTCGCCGGACAATTCGTTCGTGGGGCAGTTGCTCGAGGCCGGGCTGGACGTGTTCCTCATCGACTGGGGGGTGCCCGACGAGCGGGACGCCGATAACAGCTTGGAGACCTACGTCGACTATTACCTGCCGCAGGCGGTCAGGGCGCTGCTGGCTGAGGCCGGAGCGGATGGTCTTACCCTCCTGGGTTACTGCTTGGGGGGTGATCTGGCGCTGCTTTTGGCCGCCCGTCACCCCGAGCTGCCGATCCGCAACCTGATCGCGGTGGCCGCCCCAGTGGACTTCGCCGAAATGGGCATGTTCAGCAGGCTGTTCAGCGATGGTCGGCTTGATGCCGATGCGCTGATCGACGCCACGGGGAACGTGCCGCCGGAGATCATGCGCAACGCCTTCAGGGTCATCAAGCCGACCGGCGACGTCACTTCCTACGTGATGTTGTGGCAAAACCTGTGGAGTGACGAGCAGATGGCGGCCTACCAGGCCATGGGCCAGTGGACCAAGGACCACGTGCCATTTCCCGGCGCCGCCTTCCGCCAGCTAGTCCAGATGATGCGCGACAATGCCATCGTTAACGACATGGTCCTGCTTGGCGGGAAGCCGGTGCATCTGACGGATATCCGCTGCCCGTTCCTCTCGGTGCTGGCCGAGCGCGACCACATATCCCCCATGACGTCGGTGGGACCGGTCGTGGATCTGGTCGGGTCGGCGGACGTCGAGGAGATCCGGCTGCCGGCTGGCCACGTCGGCCTGATGGCGAGTCGCACCGCGTCGAAGTGGACCATCCCCCGCATCGTTGACTGGATTGACCGGCACAGCGAGGAGCTTTCGTGAAGCTCATTCCGGCCAGCGAACTCCCCTCTGACCAGCTGAGCGAGTTCTTCAGTCGCATACCAGCCGGCGAGCAGGCATTTCTCAAGGAGAACGTCCGCGATCCCGGAACCGTCGCCGCCTGGCGCGGGCCCGGTCCGGCCCGCCATGAGGCCGCCATAGACGAAGCGGGGACCCTCCTCGGCGTGGTGTCAGTGATCCCGGGACTCGGCTGGTCCGATCACGTGGGTCAGCTCCGGCTGCTCGTCGATCCGGCGCACCGCGGCCGGGGGATCGGCCGTGAGCTCGCCCGTGCGGGCTTGGTGCAGGCGCTCGAGCTCGGCCTATCGAAGATCATCGTCGAGGTGGTCGCGGACCAGCAACCCGCCATCAGCATGTTCACCGCGCTTGGTTTCGATCCCGAGGCCCTGCTTTGCTCGCA
>Ga0302324_100017231_pt1 | contig 14336 bp, 16 predicted proteins | sample Palsa_T0_1_FD_201949 | JGI IMG/M metagenome (GOLD analysis project Ga0302324, IMG submission 201949) | Peat permafrost microbial communities from Stordalen Mire near Abisko, Sweden - Palsa_T0_1 | ecosystem: Environmental > Terrestrial > Soil > Palsa > Peat permafrost | place: Sweden: Abisko... | reverse complement strand
GCTCACCTACACGGCTCCCTTCTTTTCTTCGGGCACTGCGATCGAACGAAGCTTTGCCTGGTACGTACCGGTCAACAAGACACGCATTGTTCTTGCCTATCCGGAATCTGCGCCGGTTCGTTACAAGCTGCAGCTCCTTCCGCGGATTTCAGTTACGAAGTCCTCGGCAAATAATGTCGAGTCCGTGACGCTGGAAAAAGGCCCCCTCCCGGCTTTTACGCAAGACTTGGATCACGTACCACCTGACGCTGTCCTTTATCCAGCCCTCGAATTTACAACGGGCACAACCTGGCGGAAAGTTGCCGCTGAGTACGCGCGCCTCACCGACGAAAAACTGCGGCTCGCAGACGTGCAACCGCTGATGACGAAGATCAACGTGAAAGAGGGCTCGCGCGAGCAGGTGATTCGCCGGATCGTCGCCTTACTTCATACCAACATTCGTTACACAGGTGTGGAGTTTGGCGAATCGAACTTGATCCCGCAGTTTCCCTCGGAGACACTCAATCGCAAATACGGCGATTGCAAGGATAAAGCCGCATTGTTAGTCACGATGCTGCGAAGCGCGGGCATCGCGGCGAATCTAGCCCTGCTCGACGCTGGCCCCGGAGTTGATATTGACTCCGACTTGCCGGGCATGGGCGTTTTCGATCACGCCATTGTTTACGTTCCTGCGGTGGGAACGGATCCGGAGCTTTGGATCGACGCCACCGCACAATACTCCCAAGTAGGGACCTTGCCGTGGGGAGATTACGGTCGTCGAGCGCTGGTGATCAGTGCAAACACGGATTCCTTGACGCGGACTCCAGAGTTGAGTTCTGCGAAAGTAATCCACCGCGAAATGCGGGAATTCACGATGGCGGAATATGGGCCCTCCAAGATCGTAGAAATCAACGAAGACATCGGCCCAGGTGACGCCGATGCCCGCGATTACTACAGCGGCGACAGCAAAGAACTCAAGAAGCAGGCGGAGAGGTATGTCAAGGATATGTATCTTGCCGACTCGCTTATCTCGATGGAACATGGCGACCTCGCCAATCTGGAGACGCCGGCGTCTGTGAAGTACGTGGCCGCGGGGCGGCGGGGCTCCACATACATCGACAGCGCCACCGTGGCGATTCGCACCGAAGCGCTATTCAACAGTCTCCCGAAATACTTCAAGACCGCGGAACAGAAGCCACCCGCAGACGCGGAAGATGCCGACAAACCCCGCACCGTGGACTGGTGGATCAGTCCGTTCACAACGGAGTGGGATTACACGATCACGGCTCCGCTCGGGTTCAAAATACGAGCACTGCCTTCGGAAAGCAGTGAGAAGATCGGAATGCTCAAATTCACTCAGAAGTATTCCAGCAATCTTGAGGGGACGGTGGTTGTAGCCACTCTGTGGGTGGAAAACACGCAGCAGCGATTAACGGTTGAAGAAGCGAATCAGCTACGCGACGCGGTGGTGAAAGCGATGAACCGTGACGCGATTTTCATAAACTTTGATCATGTCGGTCATGCTCTGCTAGCCAGCGGCCATGTGAAAGAAGGGCTCGTGGCCTATGAGACAATCGCGGCCCAGCATCCCAAAGAAGCATTGCACAAGGCGCAACTCGCCCGCGCTCTGCTGACGGCCGGACTCGGCGAGGATGCGCGGGCGGTAGCTCTCGAAGGAACCAAACTCGAGCCCAATTCTTTTATCGCCCATAGCACTCTGGCCGAGGTGCTCAAGAACGATCTCGTCGGACGCCCCATCAAGAAAGGGATGGACTACCCGGGCGCGATCGCCGCTTACAAGAAAGCGATCTCCCTCGACCCTAAGGACAAAGAAGCACGCGCCAATCTGGCTCTTTTGCTCGAATATGATGCTAACGCCCTACGCTACAACGACCCCGCTGCGCTGAAGGAAGCCGTCGAGGTGCTGGGTGAACTCAAGAAACTGGATGAGGACTACGAGCGCGCGTATGAGGACAACGTCCTTTTCGACCTGTGGTATGCCAACGACTACAAGGGCGTTCTTGACTACGCAGCTCCTCTGCCCTCGAGCGACGTGCGCAAGGGACTCGTTGTCGCGGCGACGGCTGTTGAATCGGGTATCGACGTTGCGCTGAAGAAATCACTGGAGACTACCACCGACGAACAATCGCGAAATAAAATCCTCGCGAACGCCTCCCTCGTCCTGGTCCGTGCCCGGAAATATCCGGAAGCCGCCGCCATGCTAGCGGAAGCCGCTCGCGGGCAAAGCAACGATAACCAAAGTCGCAGCTTCGCAATTCTCAACAAAACCAGGCCTTATACCGAGGTAAAGATCGATCCTGCGGATCCGAAGAGCGTTGCCTACCGGCTGTTCGGACAACTGCTGAGCGGCAATATGAAACTGGAGGACATCCAATCGCTCATTTATCTAGACCCGGAGGACAAAGAAGGGGCCATTGATGAGAAAGCATTCGGCAAGATGATGTCTAAGTTGAGGGTGCAGCTCGCCGGCGTGGGCCTGCCACCTATTAATATAGCGGATACCGTCATTTCCAATATGCATTGCACGGTTGACGGGGATGACTCCGATGGCTACAAGATTACTGTCGAGAGTCCGGGCGCAGCGGCCCAGGAAATCTTCGTCGTCCGCGATAACGGTGCATACAAGATCGCGGCCTTTTCTTCGAACAGCACGGAAACGAACACAGACGATCTGGCGTGGGTTGCCCTTCGAGAACTCAAGCGAAACAATCTGACAGGTGCTCGTGCCTGGTTGGACCGCGCCCGCGAACGAATCCATACCTCCAGCGGTGATGACCCACTGTCCGGGGCTCTGTTCCCACAATTCTGGACCAAAGGACAGGAAGCCGACATGTCCGCTGTGCGGACAGCCGCGCTGGTTTTGATGTCCTCAAAATCGGCAGCGGCATATCTCGGGGATCTCAAGCAAGCCAGGGACGCCGCCAAGACAGAGATTGACCGCGAGCGTCTGACTCTGGTGATGGCCTACGCATATTCGGCTTCCAAGAACTGGCAGGAGTTGTTGTCAGCGTCGCAGGAATTGTTGAAAGCCGCACCTAGTTCGGTCCGCGCTTTCAACTTGTTAGTGGCCGCGTATCGTCGTCTCAGGCTCTTTGACGACTGGGGCAATCTGGTGCAGGAAAAAATGCACCAACATCCTGATGAACTTGCCTACACCCGCTCAGCAGCGGCGCTCGAAGCCGATCGTGGGCGGACGGAGAAATCCCGCGAGATATTGAGGGGAATCATCGATAAGGGGAAGGCCACCGAAGAGGACCTGAACCTGTATGCCTGGTACGCGCTTCTACTTCCGAACCCGATTACCGATGAAACGCTGGACATGGCGCACCGTGCGAACGACCTCGGCAAGAACAGCGATTTTAACGTCCTGCATACATTGGCTTGCGTTTATGCGCAAGCTGGCAAGACCAGCCAAGCACGCGAATATCTGCTTAAGGCCATGGATGCCGCGCAACTCGAAGAACCAAACTCAGAAGTATGGTTTGGCTTCGGACTGATTGCCGAACAGTACGGGGCGGCGGATGCTGCTGACAGGATGTATCACCGCGTCCAAAAGCCTGAATTCGAATACCCGGGATCCTCGTACGAGCTCTCGCGACGGCATTTGGCGGCGATGGGCAACACGACAAAGAGCCTTACTGGTTCTGCTACGCACTGAGGAGACAATGGAAGTACGCCTCATTCTTTCGCGACCCACGCATAGTGGCCGCGGCGGTAGGCCAGTGAGGCGAGCATGGCATGGCTGGTCGATTCGTGCGGACGCAACTGGAGGATGTGTTGCAATAGCGAAACCGCATCCTTGTCTCCGCTGTCATACTCGATCTGCGCTGCTCCCTCGAGCGCGGGCAGATAATCCGGCGAAATCCCAAGTGCATGGCGGAATGCGCTCAGCGCATTCTTCTTGTCGCCCTTACCCGAAAGCGCAATGCCATCCAGGGCCCACAACTGTGCGTTCCTGGGGTTTTGCTGCAATTCCGGCTGCAGCAATTGCTGCAGAGCCTGATCGAATTGTCCCGAGCGCAGAGCTGAAGAGATGGGGCCGGTTCCGAGATCGGTGCGGACGATGCCTGATTTACGCGGCCGCAAATCCGGACTCTGCGATTTCAACATTGACCCAAGGCCGCTCACTTCTTTTATAAGGATAAAACATGGGGGCAACAAATCGTTCGCTCAAGATTGGCCAAGGACTGCTCTGCATCGGAATCTTCTCTACGCACTTCAACCCGGGCTAAAGGCCACGTATCCGCGAGAAGCGACTATCGCTGAAAAATTTGATGCGATGGTCGTTCCCGATATTCGCAACAGCCGCCTGAAGGACTTCTACGATGTCTGGTGAGGCAAACGCTCGGACATTCGATATGGCGTCCTTGCGCAGCGCGACCATCGCTTCGTTTGAACGGCGCGGATCGAAAATTCCAATCGAAGTCCGTTAGCCCTAACGGAGGAATTTCTGAACGATCCGGATAAGAAGCTGCGATGGAACGCATTCGTGAGCCGACTGAATCCAGGAGACAAAGCCCCATCCCTTGGAGATGTAGGCGCCGCGATACGCAGCTTTATTTGAGCAAAGAATCAGAGGAGGCTAAAACTTGAACTTTTTCTTTGCTTGAACTTTGATTTCTCCGGGACAGGATTTCTCCCACACAGTAGGATGCCAGCAAGATTACGACCGGTTCGATCGGGTGCCGGTAAGTGGGAAAGTTGTGGGTGACCCAATAGACCGCGGGAAAAACGACCAGCATGACGAGCCAAACCCACTGTTTTCTGTCGTTCCACAAGACTAGAACCGCCCCGAGCCATCCGAAGATTGCAACCACAATCGAGGGAACAAAATAAGGAAGATACCAAAACTCCACCGCACGCTGTCCTACGCGCCCGAGAAAGCCCTCAGGGTTGCCCGCGATGAACTCCATAGCCTGGCTAAATTTTGCATCCATGAACGGCAATTCACCAAGGCGCGCGTAAGTGCTGGGGTCGTGGTCGGGAAAGTCACCGGAATAGTCAACCGTTCCCTGCATTCCGGGCCGGTTCCCCACCCAGAGCTCCAGCCCAAAGTTGTCGCGTATAGGGATGAAGCGTCCGAATGTCACGTAGTTTCTTACGATCCAGGGAGCCATCAGCAGAAGAAGTCCTGCAAAGGCAATCAACCGATGACGCGAGCTGGCTCTTGACGAGGCGAGCCAGGCTCCGTAAACGAGAGCAATGGGCAAAAGCGCAGGCTGAAGCAAAACGAGCAGCCCGGAATAGATGCCGAGAACGAACCATTCCCAGTCGCCTTCGAGTGTTTTCGGAATCCAGAGCAACAGAATGCTGATCCCTAACGCCGCCAGGTAAGAACTCGTCAGGCTAACCGAGAATGAATTGAATCGGAACATCCAGGGAAGCACCCACAACCAAGCGGCAAGAATGCCAACCGTCTCGCCAAAGTGGAGTCTTCCCGCGTAGTACAGCACTACCGCAGTGACGGCGCCGGCCAATACGTTGATTACTACTGCCGTCCACGCCGACTCGGATGTGTAGATTCCGAATACCTTGAACACGCTTGCCAAAATGGACGGATATAGCGGCGGCTGCTGGGCGGTCGGCGCAGCGGGTGCGCCGGCATAAGGCGACGAAAAACCTAGGCCGGAGACTAGTGCCGCTGCGATATGCGAGGGCTCATTCCCGGTAAACAGCAACTGCGGCGTTGTGTACCGGGAGAGGATGTACGTGGCGCTTGCGAGACGGGTTATGAATGCCGCTCCGAAAATGATCAGGGGGGAAGTGCCAATTCGTTTGATCGTGTTCAAATTGTCCTAGTCTCTCCGCGAATACCTTGTCCTGAATTGTGCATCAGTTTCCCCAGCACGGCCGCAGCCGGGGAACCCACGATCTTAAAATGTATCAATGCCGCCAACCGGGCGAGAGCGTATCCCATTCTCGACCGATTGTCCACCGCAATCGGTTTTCGACAGAAGCAAATAGATAGGAAGTCAAAGATGACTTACGGGCAAATACGCACTGCGACACCGGGTTGACAAAACACTGGTCGACGAAACGGCGGGCCGCGCCGCAAGATTTCGCCCTCCACAAAAAACAGCACCTGGAAGGTTTCCCGGCATTTCATGGCTTTACCCAGTTAACCGGTAGCTCCTGACTTTAAGTCTAGATCAGCGGAGTCGATCCGACCCGTTAGATCGGAAAATTGTCTGGAAACGGGTCTCGGGGATCTGGCGGGAGCGGAATTCAGCAGCACCAACCTCTCCGAAGCGCACTTCTGGCCCGGAATTACTCCCGGTTTGTGCGTGTGTCAACTCCACTGTGTTTCCGTGCATCACCCAACTCCTACTGATTGCTGCTCGCGGTCTGTACATTCGCAGAGAGGAGCCGTGCCACATCGCGGTCGATTTGTTCTTTCAAATTGGAATCGAAGCTGCCACTGGCTCGGCTAGTGAATCCGGTGTGAACGTCATGGACAAGTCCATCGCGACCGACGAAAAAGGTGGTAGGCCAGGCGTTGAGGTTCTCCGCTTGCGGTATTTTTTCGTTCAATTGGCCCGGTTCGCCCGCGACCAGGTAGCTGTACTCGATTCGATAACGCTGAATAAATGCTTGGAGCCAGGTCCTTCAGCTGCTCCGCGGGCTCAAAATCCAGTGCCACAATCTCCAGTCCCTGATCGTGATACTTCCGATACAACGCTTCAAGGAAGGGAGCCTCATCGTGGCAATTGGGGCACCAGCTGCCGGTGATGTTGACGAGGACAACCTTCCCGCGAAAGCGCGCGTCGCGGTCGGAGACGATCCGTCCTTGAAGATCAGGGAAGCTGAAGTGCAATGGCTCATTGGGGTTTTTAAGTCTGGTGTGTTGCGTGGGATCATCGGGCGGCGCCAAGCCCTTGGCGCGAGCCGCTTCGGGCCGAAGAGCGATCAACGACTGGGTTTCATGATAGTTGCTGCGTGCAACCTGCAGGGTACCATCCGCAAGTGGTGTGGCCTCAAGGTAGAACGGCCATTCTCCAGTGAAATGACTGAGGATGAATTTCCCGCTCCGATAGCTGCCGGAAAGGGTTCCGGTATCGCCATCGACGGGTAGAATGGACGCCGAGACGCTCGTGCCCGATTGTTTCACGATAAAATGCCACGCCGATTCTCCTTTCGGGCTCTTCACCTGGATTTCCCAACGGCCATCGATGAACGGCGCACTGGAATCCAAAGCGGCTGCGAACGAAGGATCGTGCCGCTTCGCTGGAACGGGTACGAGCTGCCCGGCCCGCCGTCATAGGAACCGGTTAAGGTTTCGTCGTTGAGCGTGGCTTTCAGTTCGGTCGCGTAGCTTGCGAACTTGAGGTCAAGGAAGCCATCGCGAAAAGAGCCTTGGGAAGATGGATTCACCTTGTCGTCCCCGTTAAAAAAGTAGCTCGTGACCTCTGTGCCTCTGGCGGACAACTCAATGCGGAACGGGATGGAAACGCTGTGCACAGAGACCCTGGCGTCCCACATTCCGTCAACGGATTGTGCTTGCCCGGTGGGTTGAATTCCCTGGATCATCCGTCGTCGCATGTTTGTTGTCCCCGAACGCGCTGGAGAACCGAAACTTGCTCTATTCTTATCAAGTAGGTGAAAGACGTGCGTCAAATCATTCAAGCCGGACAGGAAGTACTGCGAGTTCAGGCGCAGGAGCTATCCCGCGAAGAGATTCTCAGTGAATCGACCCGGGAATTGATTGAACACATGAAGGAAACGATGAGGCATGCGCCCGGAGTGGGACTGGCTGCACCCCAGGTGGGCATTTCCCAGCAGTTGGCGGTCATCGAGGACCGGGAGGAGTATCAGAAGAAACTCACGGCCGAGCAGCTGGCCGAGCGACAGAGACACCCGGTTCCGTTCCACGTCATTATTAATCCCCGCATCGTCTCATCCGACAGCATCTCCCTCGAATTCTTTGAGGGCTGCTTAAGCGTCGCCGGATATTCAGCGCTCGTCCCCCGCGCCCGCGCCGTCAGAGTTGAATACTTGAACGAACTTGGGGAAGCGAAAAAAGTTCACGCCATCGGTTGGTATGCGCGGATCCTGCAGCACGAGATCGATCATCTTGCCGGAATACTGTACGTGGACCGAATGAAGTCCCGCACATTGACCACGGTGGACAATCTGGAACGAATTTGGAAAGATATTCCCATACCAGAGGTGCAGGCGAGGCTGAAGTTGAGCGGTCGAGATTGAGGAGAGGATGTAACGACGTGCTCGTGGTATTTTCTTTGCGAAACGTGAACCACGACTCTCCGATTCCCGTATGGCCGATGATCCAGGACTAGGTTAGCCTTCCGAGGAACGAAAACTGTAGCAATGGCGGACAACAAAACCAAACCCACCGAATCAAGTGTGGCAGCATTTATCGATGCCATCAGTGACCCTGCCAAGCGCGCGGATGCCAGGGCGCTCGTCAAGTTGATGCAAGACGCCACTGGCGAAGAGCCGAAGATGTGGGGGCCATCCATCATAGGCTTCGGTAGCTACCACTACCGGTACGACAGCGGGCGTGAGGGCGACATGCCGCTTATCGGTTTTTCTCCGCGTAAGACCGCTACTGTTCTGTATAACATGATCGGGTCCAGCGCCTCCCAGGCGCTCCTGGCAAAGCTCGGCAAGCACACCACCGGGAAGGGCTGCCTCTACATCAAGAAGCTTGCTGATGTGGACCAACAGGTGCTCGAAGCGATGGTCGTGAAGTCCCTAGCTGCCTCGCGAGCCCAGAACCCAAGTTGAGCATTGTCGGCAAACCGAAAGACTAAGCGATTGCAGAATCAGGACTTGCGCGGAAGCTAAATTGTTCTTGTCAAGATCGGGTACCTTTCCAAGAGCCAAACCTCTAATGCTGAATACTTCAGATCGAGAGCTAAAGTTGTTCCTGTCAAGAAGACGCCGCCGCAGACGTAGCTTCTGATTCCGTTGCCGTTCACGGTTGTTTGTCACCCGTCGCGGAGTCTGCCGTCGCCGCTGTTTCTGATAGTCAGGATGCTCCTCTCGCCACCGGCGTCCGGCGCAAGTTTCTTAAGGTCCTGATCGGTGCGGCGCCGATGTTGGCACTCGGCCGACTGCTCCGTCACGGCCACATGACTAAAATGCGGTCCACGGAGTTTGCGCACGCCACTTCCGTTGGCCGGTTTTGCAAGACATGAGACGCCGCGTTAGTTCTCTTACTTCCTATAATCCAATGATCGCGTACAGTTCATACCGTATTTACTTTGCCATCCCCAGGCGTATGGTTGAGACAACCTTCCCCCGTCGCCTGCCGTCGAACCATGCGGGAGAATGGAGGCTGTGTGTCTACGACTCATTTTCCCAGTGGTGGGCCCTCTACCTCGGTCTGGCAAGTGCTGTACCAGAACGCGATCCTGGAATTTGATAACGCCAAGTTGCCGAAGCGGATTTGGGAGGCCCGGAGTGCGATTCGCGATAAAGCGGAAGAATCTCTAGATCCGTCCGAGCGCCTACTTCTCGATAATGCGCTCCAGTCTTTGCAGGTACTGGAGGAATGGACGGTAAGCAGGAAATCCTCATAGTGTTGCTGGTGGTTGATGACAGTCCTGAACCTCCAAGATGCTCCATCTGCAAGAAACCGGTTCATCACACGATGGCCAAAACCGATGGAGACGGGAAGGCCATTCACGAGGAGTGCCACCTGCTGCAGCTTGGTTTGAAACAGACTAGCCCTCCAAGAGATCACTCCGACCAAGCCGCGGATTCCGGTTCTCGCTGATTTCCGGCGATAGTGAGCAATTGTGAACAGGCATCCCTCGAGAAAGCTTTTATTCTTGCAGTAGAGAGCGGGCCAGGTTTTTGTCGTTTCCCTGGCTTGGATTCGACCGAAGCGGAACGACCGTAAGGCGAGTCAAATGACGGTCCGCCGCTCGTGCGGTTGAAGGTTCGGACCAAAAAGGATGGATGCGCATGTTGATACTGATTATCGTCTTGGTGTTGGTCTTAGGGAGCGGCGGAGGATACTACGGTCATAGCCGCTGGGGTTACGGTGGGGGGGCGGGCATAGGCCTGGGCACCATATTATTGATCTTCCTTGTGGCGTACATGTTGGGGATGTTCCACTAAGGCGAAGTCCGCCTCTGCCGCTGGACCGATCGCCAACAAACCCTTCGATCCGGGGCGGCCTGACCCCAGGGTCGAGGAGTTGAATAGTGATGTTGCGTCAGCGACCCGCTTTTGAGATTCAAGGCTATGTGGTAACGTCGTTCGCATTGCGTTCGCGCCTGGTGAGCCTGATGACCGGACCAAATTTCCCCGACCGCAGTCCACTACCATCCGCCGAGCCCGCCATTCCACCAGTGAAAGAACCACCCGACGATCCACGATTGCCTCGATCGCCTGTGGTCGAGCCTGACGATCCCGCCGAACCCAATCAGATTTAACGAGAGAGACTACTCCGTCGGCTAAAAGTTATCGCAGTGGCGGCACTCGTCAGTGAGTGACAATCGCGATGTCAGTCCCGGGCTAAACCGGCAATTCTTACGAGCGTGTGGCCTTGGACAATAATGGAACGCAAATACTGGACGAGCCGTCTCCTCGCAGTGATGATCATCTGCCCAACTACGCGAGCTTCAGAAATGTGTGAGTCGTTTATTCGCGGGATTAGAGATCACAAAACTTTTCCTGTCGGGAGAGGGCGCTTCTTCAATTTGTTAATCCCCGGCGTGAATCTGCGACCATAACCCAGCCGACCGAACATAAACAGCAGGAGACTTACGGTCAAACAAATGTCCCCGAGACTGAAACCGTATGATGTCGCGTGGCCATCGGTGTCGACCGCAAACGCCGAGGGTTAGTTTTAGCATGAATAAAGTTGGCTGCTAGGTTCTGGTCAGAATGCCTGTCCGAGCACACGAGCACCATCGATTCTGGCTTCCTTTAAATCAGTCGAATTGCGTCGGCCACTCTGGGTGAAAGAAGTGCTCGAAAAGTCGCGCTATTTGGGCTGGGGTCACACGGGTCAGAGACAATGGTGGTATATTGTCGCGGCCGAAGAAGTCGATAGCATCCGTTTCTTGACCGGCTTGGCCGTTTCCGCCAACAAGATCGCATAGAAAAAAGAGCTTATACGCATGGTACGGAATAGGAGGATGGCCGTGAAGGTTGCGGTCCAGCAAAGCCAGCAGTTTTCGAGCCTTTACATCGTAACCGGACTCCTCCTTGACTTCCCTGACGACGGCTGCACTGGGGGGATCTCCAATATCTGCCCATCCCCCGGGTAATGCCCAGCGACCATCCTCCCTTTCCTTAACAAGCAGCAAACGTCCTTCGCGAAAGACGGCGGCGCGCACATCAACCTTAGGTGTCGCGTACCCGACGTCTGCCTTGAAAAGGTCGACAAACAAACCCGCACACTGCACCCCTGACCCCACCGCCATCATCTCGGCGGCGACTAGTCTCACCGATTCGTAGCGTTCGAAATCATAAGGGTCCTTCGCATAGGTCAATCCGGTTTGCGAAATCGCTTGCAACTTCTTTGCCCATGTCAGCCACTGTGGATCCATCTTCACCTTTCCGGTCCTTCTCAATCCTCTTCAGAAGACGAACTCGAATTCCAAGCCCAACGTAGCTCGGCCCCCGTACGGGATTCGGTTATCTTAACTGATGCCTTTTATTTTTGAGTCCAACTTAACAAGGATTCCAAGAATCTGCGCCAGTGAGCGCTTTTTAGCTGCGCCATGCTCGTTGTCATCCCATGCCCCACGCTGATAGGATCTGTTGCGATCCGACCGCAGTGAATGAAGTCAGGTTTGCACCTGCGTGCCAGGGCCAATTGCGACCAGATGTTTCGACCCTTTGCCAGCCGTCGGACGAGTTGCGAAAGGCCTGATGCCAGGAAGTATCGAATCGGATCGCAGTCGTCGAGTTCGATCCGGTATCTTAGTAGACACGGGAGGTTCGGTAAGTCCCATGTCACTGGAGGGTTTAAGCGGTCTCTGGAGGTTCGGTTGTGTCAGTCAGCACCGTGCTAGCATTCGATCTTGGAGGTACCCATTTAAGGTGTGCCTGCCTGAGGTCGGAGTACGAACTAACCAATTTTACCCAAGAGCGGATACGTTCCTTCCGTGAAGGATTGTCACCGTCTGCGATCTGGAACGAAATTCTGGACAAAATTGCCAGTTACGTAGCCCTGTCAGAAAATATCGTCGAGGGTGCCGCCCCGTTGGCAATTTCGTTTCCTGGACCTCTACGGGAGGACGGCAGGATAGTGAACGCACCGACCGTAACCGGCTTAGACGAGCAGGTCCCCGATCTTCGAGCGGAGCTTTCACAACGGACCGGTCGAGAGGTTTACATTCTGAACGATGTGTCAGCGGCAGCGCTGTATCTGGCTCGGCAGAGCCTTTGGGAACGATTCATGGTTATAACAATCAGCAGCGGGATCGGAAGTAAGATTTGTCACCGTAGTTCTGGTAAGCTCACGCTATTCGACAGAGGGCCATACGCTGGCGAGATTGGCCATTTGACAGTAGACGAGTCACACGCGGCGCCGGTGTGTGATTGTGGGGGCAAGGGACACCTAGGGGCAGTCGCTTCTGGACGTGGCATCGAACGCTTGGCCCGACGAAGGGCGTTTGCCGATTCGTCAGCGTTTTCACGGTCTCTCTGTCATCTTGAGTTCGGTGCGACCCCGGAAATACTAAATAACGAAGAGCATCTCGTGCCTTCTATTCGCATGCGAGACGCGTGGGCACTGAACGTACTCGAACAAGGATGTCGGCCGCTGTCTCAAGTATTGAGTTCCTTGATCATGGCTCTGGGGCTGGAGGGTATCTTCGTAATCGGTGGTTTTGCCATTAGCATTGGGCTGATTTATCTCGAGGTATTGTACCGTCTGCTTCGAGCCCGCAACGACTATTCGCCGCTTGTGATTTCTCCTGAGATGATCAAACTTGGCGAACTAGGTGAGCACGCCTGTCTTCGGGGAGTTGCAGAGTATGCACTTATGGCGCAAAACGAACGCGCATGAGGATCACAATCGTTGGCGGAAGCGCTTTCAGCACTCCGGGCTTGCTCAGATTCCTCGACCAGGAAAAAGGTCTGGACAGAATGGAGGTTATGCTGGCCAGTCGCTCACGGAGGAAGCTCGATGCTGTTACGAGGGCCTCGGAACTGCTTGTGTCCAAGGACGTCAACATTAGAGCCCAACAGATCAAAGACAATACTTGGGAGCAGATTCTGGCGAACACCGATTGCGTCCTTATCCAGATCAGGGTCGGTGGCTACGAAAGTCGATTATTTGATGAAACGTTCCCGCACAAGTATGGAATATGCGGAGATGAAGGACTCGGCGCCGGCGGATTGTCTGCGGGCTGGAGAACGTGGCCTGCCGTTTCTGGGATTCTCGATGCAATCGAAAAGTTTTCGCCTCGTGCCCTAGTGATTATGCTAACGTCGCCCGTGGGCTTGCTTGTGCGAGCGGCTCTTGCTTACGCAAAGTTGAGCGTGATTGGTATTTGCGAACTTCCGTGGACCACGCTACAGAAAGTGAGCTGGTTGGTGGGCCGTCAGACTCAGGATGTGCACGCCGACTACTTTGGAATCAATCATTGTGGCTGGTTTTTCAATATTCGGTCCGGCACCGACGATTTGATCGAGGAACTGGCTAGCAGGACCGAGAAGGATTCCTTCCCATCAGGCGAGTTCCTAAGGAGTTATCGCTGCCTCCCGACACAGTACTTAAGGTTGCACTACGAGTCCCGGTCGGTACTTCATGAGCAGATGTCGCAGAAAATACCGCGCGCAGAGGCCTTGAGAAATCTTCGAGACAAGGCATACCGCGCATACGAGAATGGTGAGGCGTACGTTGTCGCGTCGACGCTTGAGCAGAGAGCGACGCCCTGGTATTCGCAGGCCGTGGGGCCCTTGTTGATGGCTATGGCCGGTCAGCGGACTGAGATTCCTTTCTTTCTCTCCACTCCGCACGACGCCTACACTTCTCGGCTTGAACAGAACGACGTCGTCGAGACTCCGCACCGTTGGGTCGGTGGGAGGTTATTGCGATTGCCATTGTCAGGCACGCTCCCAGAACACGTAGTCGAAAACCTTCTGCCGTTGGTGCGATTTGAGCGAACTGCAACCGAAGCCATTACGAGTCGCAGCCTCCCGCTGCTGGCGGAGGCCCTCTCGTTACATCCTTGGACTCGCGAAAATGTCCGCCTGAAATCGATGGCAAATGAAATTGTCGTCCAGAACGATCTGTTGTTGACAGCAAGGTCCGAAAGATCCCGATGAAAGTTCAACGCTACGACTACATTTCTCAGTTTGAACGGTTCCAAGACTTGATGGCAGAGATCTCAGCGATGATGCTGGAC
>Ga0302324_100017229_pt1 | contig 14338 bp, 14 predicted proteins | sample Palsa_T0_1_FD_201949 | JGI IMG/M metagenome (GOLD analysis project Ga0302324, IMG submission 201949) | Peat permafrost microbial communities from Stordalen Mire near Abisko, Sweden - Palsa_T0_1 | ecosystem: Environmental > Terrestrial > Soil > Palsa > Peat permafrost | place: Sweden: Abisko... | reverse complement strand
GTTTTGCGCGCACCTTTGGCCGTTGGCTATGCTCCTTTTTCTTTATGGGCTACTGCCTATTGTCGTAGGAAGCATCTTTGTCATGAGATCCGGTGGATCAGCATCTTCCTGATGCCGCAACCACCCTCGGTCCTTAACGGGCTAAAAACTCCCTTTATTGAGGCCACCCCAAATAGTGTTGTTCCGTTCCGCGTTCCAGGGCAGAAGGGCTTCGAACTGATCGGCGGTCGTGGCTTTGGGCAGTTCGGCGAACAGATGCGAGAGGTAGGCGTGAGGCTCGACGCTACAGGCCTTGGCGGTTTCGATAAGCGAATACAGCCGCGCGCTTGCCACCGCGCCGGCGGTCGTTTGGCAGAACAGCCAGTTTTTGCGGCCGATACAAAACGGTCGAATGGCATTCTCTACTCGATTCGTGTCGAGCGGGATTTCCGGGTGATGGAGGAAGTGCTGGAGTTTCGGGTACTGCCCGAGCATGTAGAACACAGCTTTGCCGAGGGCGCTCTGCGGCAGGACGCGTTCGGCCATGCTATCGAGCCAGGCCTTGAGCTCCTGAACGATCAGCGCCGACTGCGCTCGCCGAACCGCCATGCGATCGGCGGGCGACGCAGTCTTGATCTCGCGCTCGATCCGGTAGAGCCGTCCGATCAGATCGAGAGCCACTTTCGATTGGCCGTCACGACTGGGGTCCGCTTGCGATTTTCGGGCGTCCTCAAAGCGCCGGCGGGCATGCGCGTAGCAACCGGCATGGATAAGACCCTTCGCTTCCGCCACCGCGCAATAGGCTTCGTAGCCGTCAGTCTGCAGAATACCCGTAAACCCATCGAGCAGGCGCAGGGGCACCGCGCCACCACGGGAGGGGTCGTAGTCGAACAAAATGATGCGCCGATGCGGTGGTCCCGATGCACGGACCCAGATCCAGTGTTCCGCGGTCGGCGCTTTCTCGCTGGAGAGCACTTGTACCCGGGTCTCATCGCACTGGATCAAGGGCGACTCCAACAGCTGCTCGTTCAAGAGATTCAGGATCGGGACGACCGCCTCGCCCAGTTTGATTATCCAGCTGGCCATTGTGGCCCGTGCGAGATCGACGCCGAGCCTCGCGAATTGAGCTTCCTGGCGATACAGCGGGATCGCATCGACATACTTGGCCGTTACGATATGCGCGAGCAACGACGGCGAGGCCTTCGATTTCGGCAGGATGTGCGCTGGTACCGGCGCGGTCTTCACACCCCGGCGGCAGCAGGGGCAGGCGTATTTGTAGCGAATGTGCTTGAAGACTTTGACCTGCGCGGGAACAAAGTGCAGCTGCTCGGCCGTCTCTTGACCGATCCGCTCCAAAGCCGTTCCATCGTGCTGGCAGACTTTCTCGCCATCCGGCAGATCATGAATGACCTCGATACGCGCCAGCTGCGAGCCGATTTTCTTCTTGCCCAATCTCGCGCGTGTATGCGCGGCGATCGTAACGCTCTCGGTGGCCTCCGGCGTGACGCCGGGGAGGCCTTCCGCTTCATTAACCTGCTGAGCCTGTTCGACGGCGATGTCCTGAGGTCGCTTCTCGGAGGATCGGCCGAAGAGTTGGCTCTTAAGCCAGCGATTTTCTTCTTCGAGGAAGCTGACGCGGTGTGTGAGGTGCGTCAGCGTTTTCGTCATGTCGTTGGTTGCATCCATGCAGCGCCGGATTTGAGTGCAACTGCAGCAAAAAGTTCTCAGTTCGTGAACAATAATTTTAGCTCATCGTGTGGTCCGGGAGTTCACACTTGCCGCCCTCGAGCAAAGCAAGCTCCCGGAGAAGCCGCGGCGGTTGTTGCCGACGCTCTTGTCCGGGGACTTTGTACGTCGAGGCGACAATTTGCTGTGTTTTGGTTTGCCTGGGCGAGGGAAATCGCACTACGTCGGTGCCATAGCAAGGGAACTGGTCCAGCAGTACCAGATGAAGGTGCTGTTCGTGCCGACTTTCAAACTCGTCTCGCAGCTTCTCGTGGCCAAAGCCAGGCTGGAATTGCCTCAAGTGGTCGATAGGCTGGGCAAGTTCGACGCCATTTGCTGCGACGATGTCGGCTACGTCCAGCACACCGCCGAGGAGATGGAGGTGCTCTTCACCTTCCTTGCCGAGAGGTATCAGCAGAAAAAGACATTGGCGCTGACGTCCAACATCGTATTTTCCGAGTGGGACCGGATTTTCAAAAATCCCATGACGGCCATGGCCGCCGTAGATCGCCTTGTGCACAGATCCGTCATCCTGGAGTTTTCACGCGAGAAAAGTTATCGCGAAGAGGCGGCGGAGCTACTGTAGACTGGAGCCGCTGATGTTCCGAACTGGCCGATTCTAGCGGAGAATCAGATAGTGGGACGTGCCGAGGCGCGTTGTTTTATTGCGGTCCTCTAGAGCGCGGCACGATCCCCCCGCCGACCAGGGCCAAACCCAGTCATGCTACAGGCGTCAGCTGATAGAAGTGGTCGCCGTTCGACCGAAACACTCTATCCAAGCCGTCAGTATCAAGTCGCGGTAAGCGGTTGGCCAACCACGCCCTTGTAGAGCATCAGGATTCAGGCTTTGGGCAAACGTCATCAAGTGCAACGTAGACCTGTGGACCTACCTTGGCGTTGTCTGCTCGAAGGGATGAGATATTGTCGACGGTACCGGAATCCGCTGGCACCAGGCTTGGCGTCGACTTGCACACCTGAAACGTCACATAGGCTCCCCAGTTCGGCTTCGTTGAGCTAAAGCTGACAAACACGTATGCGCGACCTTTAGCCGCAAACGCGGCCACGACGACTGGGTGCCGATAGTCCACGCCGGGGAGCGCCATATCAGGTTTTTTCCGGAAATCTGCGCGGACATACGCCCTAGCAAGTTCAACCGCCAATTGTCTGTCGTACAAAGGCGCGGCAGCCATCGCAACTACGAGCAGCGACATGGTGGTCGTTAAGACAGCGGCTATTCCGATCAGTGACTTTGTGTTCACTTGTAAGCAATTGGCAAGACGCGCTCGTGGCGAATCAATCCGACTTGTACGTGAGTAGCATGATGGCAATCAGGGCCCCGGTCGCCAGGCCCCAAATTTGATGCTTGGATGCTCCCGATATATGGAGGTTCGGTACGACCCCGAGAACCACGGCGATGTAGATGGCAATGACGATCCAAGCCTGCCAAGTACGGGGACCAATGCCGCCGAAGTCCTTTGGCCCGAACCAGCGCAGTCCTAACACATGGACTCCTGCGCTCGTGATGGTATGAACATGAGATCACGGTCTTTTCTAGCGCTCTGCAACGCGTCCTTCGCGTTCCACGGCAACAGCGCTTCGAAGTCCTCCACGGTCTTAGCATAGGGCAGCAGAGTGAACAGGTGCGTGAGGTAGGCGTGCGGTTCAACGCCGTTGGCCTTTGATGTCTCGACAAGGGAATATAAGTTGGCGCTGGCCATGGCTCCTTTGACGGTGTCTGAGAACATCCATCCCTTTCTTCCGATTACAAAAGGTCTGATCGCGTTCTCACACCGGTTGTTGTCCAGTGGCACCTCGCCATGCTGCAGGAACGTGGTCAGCTTGGGCCACTGTCCCAAGGCGTAATACACGGCTTTGCCCAGCAGGCTTTCGGGCAGGACCTGCGGGGCGAGCGCTTCAAGCCAGGCGTGGAATGTCTGCACGATGGGTGCTGAGTGTTCGACGCGGATCTGTAACCGCTGCGCTGGAGAACAGGGATGTTCTTTGTCCCACAGCGGCCCGTCGATCCGGTAGAGCTCACGGATGAAATCGAGGGCAATGCGGGCATGCGCATCGACGCCACTGCGACTGGCCTTACGGGCTGCATCAAAGCGTCGGCGCGCATGCGCCATACAGCCGGCGTGAACGAGCCCGAGCGCTTCGGCGACCTGGGCGTAGGGCTTGTAGCCGTCGGTGAGCAGGATGCCACGGTAACCCTGCAACAGGCGCAGTGGTACTGCTCCTCCTCGGGAAGGGTCGTAGTCAAACAGAACGACCCGCCGCCCTGGGGGTCCGGCGGCTCGGACCCAGATCCAATGATCGGCCGTTGGGGCCTTGTCACTGTTGAGCACCTGCAGACGTGTCTCATCGCAGTGAATCAGGGGCGCCTCCAACAGGAGGTCGTGCATGAGGTTGATGATCGGGACCACATGAACGCCGCCGAGCTGAATCATCCAGCCAGCCATGGTCGCGCGGCCCAACGGCACGCCGAGGCGATCAAACTGCGGTTCCTGGCGGTAGAGGGGTAGCCCATCGACAAACTTGGCCGTAGTGATGTGCGCCAGGAGCGAGGGGGTGGCCATGCTCTTGGGCAATAGCTGCAGCGGTACCGGGGCGATCTTCACCCCCGCGTGGCAGCAGGGACAAGCGTACTTGGGCCGGACGTTGCGGATCACGCGCACTTGAGCGGGCTTGAAGTCCAGCTGTTCGCAGACTTCCTCACCGATGCGCTCGAGCGGCGTACCGTCCGCGGCGCAGATCTTCTCCCCCTCGGCCAGATCGTGTACGACCTCGATGCGAGGAAGCTCTGGAGGAAGCTTCTTGCGCCCATGCCTGTGACGCTGATGGGCTGGAATCGTGACGCTCTGAGCCGCCGCCTCTGCAGCCTTCGCCAAGGCCTCGGCCTCGTTAAACAGCCAGGCCTGATCCGGGCTAATGTCCTCGAGCGGTGTCTTCTCGGATGAGCGGCCGAAGAGCTGGGCTTTGAGCCAGCGGTTCTCCTCTTCGAGCAACCGCACACGCTCCTCGCGCGCCGCCAACCGGGCAGCTAAAGCCTCCGCATCGATCGTCCCTGGCAGCGCGGGCGCGTTGGGAATCACCCGCAAATTATAGCGTATTGGCGCACCGTTGAGTCAGCTTAGTACCGCAAAATGCAGCGCCTCGTGCGGCTTCATACGCCACACATCGTAGCCATCGAGCAGCCAGTTGAGTTGCTCGACCGACAGCGTGATTACGTCCTGTTCGGCGTGCCGCGGCCAGTGAAATCGATGCCGCTCCAAGCGCTTGTACCAGAGGATGAAACCGTTACGTTCCCAGAGCAGGAGCTTGAGCTTGTTGCGCCGGGCATTTATGAAAGCAAAAAGCGCGGCGGACATCGGATCAAGCCCCATCACTTCCTTGGCCAGCAACGACAGCCCGTCGATCTGCCGTCTCATATCCACCGGAGCGCGGTGCAGATACACACGCTCAATCCCTGGCGCGTCAGGGCGCAGCATCCGTGCGTACCGATAGCAGCGCTGACAACCACGGTGCCGGTGGCCACTCGGCGCACTCAATGACCGCGGTGCCGATCCGCAACCGGCAAATCAGGCTACTGCCAGAAATGATGGGCGCTGGCGGTGCGACCTGCGAACGCGGCCTCACGCGTACCGACACAAACGCCGACTGTGTCCGCGACGCCGCCGGCGTCAACACACCCTTCTTGCGCAGCGCCCCCATCGAATCGTAGATCGACCGAACCTCGACGCCGTGAGCGCGAGCGTAATCACTGAGCTTAATCCCCGCGCTGCGCGCTCGCTCCACGTGCTCCAATGCACGCTGTTGTTTGTCCGTTAGTCCCTTACTCATACCGCGGCCTCCACTGTAATCATGGGAGTAGCCTGCGGCCAAAACGCTCAGTCCGGAAGAACGCAGTTACCTAAGCGCTTACAATGTATCCATCTGTGAAACTGGCGCAGGCCACAGCTGTGGGTATTTGTCCTCACGGGTTTCCAAGTGGCAGTTGATGGCCTGTTCGCTCTGCCCGCGCCGATCAAACCGTGTATCGGAAAAGATGCGCGGTCCTTTCGCTCGATCACATTTGGGCCATCCTTGAATGGTGACTATGAGTGCCGAACACCACGCCTTCAGCATCGAGGGTGGACAATCTTCCCCGTTCAGGTGCCAAACTCAGGTATGCGCATGCCGAGAACGCACAAATATTGGATCGGCCGGATAGACCATCGGGCCTCGACTCTGATTGGCCAGCGGCGTCGCCACCGCGCAGACGACCGATTTGCGGATTCCCAACTCCGACCCTTCCTTGCAGCAACCGAGTCCCACGATGCATATCACCCGCACTCTGCGAAGGCTCCAGATAATCAGCGGAGGCTAGGGTCGGAATCGAACCGGCGTACACGGCTTTGCAGGCCGCTGCATGACCACTCTGCCACCTAGCCCGATGCGATGGCTTTCGCCCTCCCGCGAGCCTCAGCTCTGCTCGCTCTGAAGGCAAATAAGCCCTTATGGCCATGACAGCCGTAAGGGCTTTCGATGAAATCGCTGGAGCGGGAAACGAGACTCGAACTCGCGACCTCAACCTTGGCAAGGTTGCGCTCTACCAACTGAGCTATTCCCGCACCTAGCAAGCCGCGAATCTTAAGTCCAGTTGAGCGTAAGTCAAGGCAAGGGCGAGACTTTGCTGGCTAAGCAATGGCAATATCTCCTTCTTGGCGGGGGAAAGGAGCAGTGATGGCTGGAGCCGATTCGAAAGCGGACGCGCGCCAATCCGAACGCGAACGCGAGTGAGCGGCTCGCTGCGCGCCTTGCTGCCGCTGTTCCAGCTCGAGCGCGATTCGGGGCGTCCGCTAGTGCTCGCGACCGTCGTGCGGACTGACGGCCCGACGTATACCAAGGCCGGTGCGCTGATGTTGATCGCGCAGAGCGGACAGTACTCAGGACTGCTTTCTGGGGGCTGCCTGGAGGGCGATCTCGCGGAACACGGGCGCACGGTCCTCAAGGACGGGCGGCCAAAACTGGTGCGTTATGACATGCACGGCCCCGATGATCTGCTGTTCGGTTTAGGTTCGGGCTGTGAAGGAGCGATGGATATTCTGCTGCAGCGCCTCGACGTCGCGGGTGGCTGGCAACCCATGGCACGGCTCGCCTCGGCGTCGCAGGCGCGGCGATTGGAAGGCTTGCTGCTGGTTGTCCGGTCGGAGGACAGTGTCCTGCCCGCGGGGTCCGGCGTTTTCATCAGCGATGGGGCCTCGTTCGGGGGTGCAGAGGCGATTGCTCTGGGGCCATTGGTTCAAGAACAGCGGGCATACGGCTCGAACCGATTCATGCTCGAGGCCCTGCCTAGCGTGGATGTGTTGGGACTCATCGCAACACCAGCCCCGCGCGTGCTATTGCTTGGCGCCGGTGCCGATGCGCAGCCGGTCGCACAGCTGGCGGCGTTTTTGGGTTGGAACCTTACGGTGATCGACCATCGCCCTCACTACGCCCAACCCGAGCGATTCCCGCAGGCAGAGCGTGTGCTCGATGGCGGACCGGCAGCGCTCGAAGAACTGCTACAGGCCGGACCAATACATTGCGAGCGGTTCGCGGCCGCAATTGTAATGAGTCATCATTTCCTTTCAGACCGAAATTACCTGGCCGCGCTCGCGACTACCGATATTCCGTACGTTGGCCTGCTAGGCCCAAACGTGCGGCGGGAGCGCTTAACTTCACAACTTGGTGCGCACGCAGCTCGGCTTTATGGGCGTCTGCACTCACCCGTCGGTCTAGATCTGGGGGCCGACACTCCAGAGGCAATCGCCTTGGCTATCGTCGCCGAAATCCAAGGGATTCTGGCTGGACGCGAGCGCATAGGCTCGTTGAGCCCCTCGCTCGCATCGAGAACGTCCTCGTTCCCATTACCACTGCCTGACCCCATTCCCCGATGAGCATGCGTAAAGCCACAACCCTTCACGCCATAGTACTGGCCGCTGGAGCGTCGAGGCGTTTCGGATCGCCGAAACAGTTGGTTCGCTTCGACGGTCAGTCGCTGCTACAGCGGACCCTGGCTCATGCCAGTGAGCTTCTGGGCGCAGCCGTGACGGTGGTGCTGGGTGCCCACGCAGCGGAAATTGCCGAAACTCTGCCGCCGGGAAATGCCGGAACGCTGATCAATCGAAATTGGCAGGAAGGTATCGCCAGTTCGATCCGCATCGGTGTACAGCGTCTGCCGGGCGCCTGTGACGGGGTCATGATCGTGCTGGCCGATCAACCGCTGGTGGGCAGCGAGACGCTGCGGCGTCTGATGACCGCTTGGCGTCGACAGCCACGCCAGATCATCGCCTCTCGTTACGGCAGCGTAACCGGAGTGCCCGCAATCTTTCCGCGATGGTGCTTCGGCGATTTGGCGGCGTTACGCGGCGATCAGGGAGCGCGCATTGTCATTCGACGCTACCCCGATCACGTCGTGCGCCTTGCACACCCGGAGGCGGCTGTCGACATCGACTACCCCGAAGATCTTCTAGAGATTGCAACCGCCGAGACGCCGGCTAACGGCTGATACCGGCTGGTCGCCGCGCCGCCATGCGGTATGGACGGCAGGCCGCACGGCACAGCCACAAGGGCGATCCATCACATCACTCGCTTCGGGCTCCACCACCGCCAGTCATGGCTTCAGCTCGAACTCCACCACCGCCAGTCATGGCTTCAGCCCGAACTCCACCACCGCCAGTCATGGCTTCAGCTCGAACTCCACCACCGCCAGTCATGGCTTCAGCCCGAACTCCACCACCGCCAGTCATGGCTTCAGCCCGGACTCCACCACCGCCAGTCATGGCTTCAGCCCGGACTCCACCGCCGCCAGTCATGGCCTCAGTCCGAACTCCACCGCCGCCAGTCATGGCCTCAGTCCGAACTCCACCGCCGCCAGTCATGGCCTCAGTCCGAACTCCGCCCCCGCCAGTCATGGCTTCAGTCCGAACTCCGCCCCCGCCAGTCATGGCGGCCACCCTAAAGCCGCCTCCCGTCACTGCGGCTGCATAGGCACTCTGGCCAAACGCGCTTGCAAGCACTACGCCCTTTACTAGCGGCTGCGATCCGGCAAGAGCAACCACATCGCCCGTTACGGGTGCCGAAAAGTCGGGACTTCCGAGTTGTCCCGTATAGTCGACTGTCGCGCCGTTGACTTGTATGCTGCCAAGGAGAGGATTGGTATCACTGACCACACCCTTAATGAATACTGAGTCCCCGCTACCGCCAAAAGTCTTTGTTCCCTCGATGACAGTGTCAACAATAGATCCATCGGGATTAAGCAGACCGTAAACGTTAACAACCTCCCCAATCGCGAGGTTATCGGTGCTCGCCTCAAAATCTCTACCAAGAACCGTGACAGTGCCCGCTCCTAACTGTTGGACGGGTGCGGACACCAAAAGCTCTCTTCCCTCGGACCCTTGGGATGTTGATGCAACAAGCGCTGTAAGGGCGATTGAAAGGGAAATGATCTTCTTCATCTTCGGCTCTCCCAGGAAAAATCTATTGTTTCGTGGCGGCTTCAATTTGCGTTGGCAGCCTGATTGGCTAATTCACTGTTAGACGCCGGTCGTTCCTCAAAGAAAAACATGCACACACCGCAACGCATACCAGCCGGATCCCGTGCATCTGTCTCTTCAGCTTCCAGCCAACGATCCATCTGTTCGAGAAACGGCAGTGCTGTCGAATGCAAATGGCTAAGCACCTTCTCACGGAAAGCAGGAGCAACGGGCTCGACTGTGGTTAGAACGCGTTCGAAATAAGCGAGCTGATCCGGCTTCCGCAAAAGATTATGTGCGAAATTCGAATTCAACGCGCCCACATATCGGCCGAGGCGCGCGATGCGAGATACGTCGACACCGGATGGAACAAACGTGCGGCTTATACAACGAACAAATTTATTCGCATGAACCTCTACGCAACCGGCGGCGAGCAACTCATCCAGCACCAAACTTTGGTCGCTGCCCGGAGCACCGGCGTCAATCAATTCTTTGAAGGTTTTGAAACTACGCTCGGGCTGCAAGGATAAGTCCAAAGGTGCCCCATACGGGGTACCGAACCGCGAATCGTCATGCCACATAGCGAGGAGACCAGACAACTGATCCAACTTGTGTGTACTTCGATTTCTCTGTTGATGTCGTTGAGCCTGCCGAGAGAGCAGCGCCTCGACTTCACCGCGAGTCAACCCCGCCATTAGAGCCAAACGCGCAGCACTCGGCGGTCGCCCCTGTTCACGGAGGCGGGCCGCAAGCGTTTCAATATAAAGAGTCCTAAGAACCTGCCCGACATCTGTTGGCGTGACTCCGTAGCTAAGAATTACAGGCATGAGCGGCCGTAGCAGTTCCTCGATTGCGTCGAGGAACGCCCCACGCTCTGACGCTTCTTGGTCGGCTGCGCTCACACTCTTCCCTGCGAGTCAAGCGACGTAAGTCGCTTATCTAATTAATATCGTTTGACAATATCCGCGCCCCCCCGGTATGTCAACGACAGTTCTGTGTCACGGGTACGGGAAGGCTTTCTGATCAGTTCGCAATATGTCGAATACGCCCCAAGCGGCTGGTGCGCAATCGCCATTGGGTGCCAGTGCCAACTCGGCTTTGCCTTGAAATTTCTGAGCGGCCTTCGATTGGTACCCTTTAATCTCTCACAAACAGCGTGTTAGGTGACGAATTTGATCACGATTGTTGGTCGTGCTGAGCGAGGGTATGCTGCAGTGCAAGGCGACGCAAAGCGGGACAGCCGCCGTCAGTAGGATGCGGACGGCTCGCGCCCCAGACATGTTTGTGACCAGCCCCTACAACCCAGAAATGCCCCGCAAGGCGTCCAAATAGACCCACTGGATGCGATCATTGCCCACTCCCCCACGAACACCTTTGATGACATGGTCGTTCGCCGTCCGCTGGTGTCTAGCGCTGTGCGCCCTCTGTGTTTCGGCCGCCCCGCGGGTGACGCTCGCACAGTCGACGCCTGACCAAGTTCCAGTTGCCGCCGCCGAGACCGAGTTGGGGCCCGAATCGCGCCTGCCGCAGCTGGTGGGGGCCCAATACACCTTTATCCTCCAGAACCAGAGCAGCCTGCTCTCGCCCTACGCTTCCCGGCTCAGTCTTGAGCCCAATGGCGATACCCAGCCCACCAATACGCTCGGGATCTATCTGGGCTGGGCACCGCTGAATTGGCTGCAGGGCTATCTGGATGTCGAGAAATTCATGGGTGCCGGGGTCAGCAATGCCACTGGGCTCGCCGGGTTGACCAATGGCGATGTGGTGCGCGAGGGCGCCGCTGGGCTTAAGAAGGAGTTCTATATTGCACGCGACTTTCTGCGCTTCATGTGGCCGCTGGGCGATAGCGTCTCAGCGGTCGAGCGGGCCAAGGATCAGATCGGCGGTGGTGAGGCCGAGCGGCGCCTGGAGCTCAAGGTCGGCCGCATGGCGGTCAATGATGATTTTGACCAGAATCGGTATGCCGGTGATCCGCGCACTGAATTCCTGAACTGGTCGCTCTGGGCCAATACCGCCTGGGACTATGCCGCCAACACCCGCGGCTATACCGACGGTGTCGTGGTCGGCTACATCAGTCCCGCCTGGTCGCTCAAATACGGCATCTACAAGATGCCGGTCATGGCCAACGGTCAGCAGCTGGTTAATTCCCTGGCGCGCGCCAGCGGCGAGAATCTGCAGCTCACTGTGTCGGAGTTGCCCACCGGCACCATCGTGCGGGTGCTGGCCTACCTCAATATCGCCAGCATGGGTATTTATCGTCAGGCTCTCGCGATCGCCGCGGCCGACGGTACGGTCCCGAGCATCGTGGCCGACGATCGGCCCGGTCGGCAAAAGCATGGCTTCGGGCTCAATCTCGAACAGCCCCTGGCCGACGGGGGGGATACCGGGGCCTTTGTGCGCTGGGGCTGGAACGACGGCCATACCGAGAGCTTTGCCTTTACCCAGGTCGATGAGCTGCTGAGCTTCGGAGCGCAGCTGGCCGGCACCCACTGGGGCCGGCCTGACGATCGGTTCGGCCTTGCGATGGCCAGCGAGGCCCTGGGGACCCCGCAGGAGCAATACCTGGCCGCCGGCGGCTTAGGCTTTTTGGTCGGCGATGGGCATCTGAACTACGGTCACGAGCAGATTCTGGAGGCCTACTATCGCTTCGAGCACATCTGGCCCGAGCGACCGGGCCCCATCCACTGGCAGCTGAGTCCGGACTTTCAATATATCCAGAATCCGGGTTACAACCGCGATCGCGGGCCGGTGCATTTTTGGGGTGTCCGGCTGCACCTGGAATATTAAGCGCTGCTGGACGCTACCCGGGCGATGCCGGCTCGCTGTCAACGGTCGAGTCGACCCAGTGACTGGCCTTCCAGCTCACACGATCCGGTGGTGATGCAGACGCCGATTTCAATTTGCACCGTGGTGTGGCGGATGTTGAAGCACCGCTCCATCTCGCGCGTGATATCCCTGATGCATTGATCGGAGTCGGCGCCGTCCCTGATCGTGGCGTGCAGCGTCACCATGGCCTGCTCGTCGGCCAACGACCAGCAATGCAGGTGATGTATGCCCTGCAGCTGCGGCACGGCCGCACGCAAAGCGATCTCCACTTGTTCCGGATTCAAGCCTGCCGGCGCTCCCTCGAGCAGAATGTGCGCCGACTCGCGCGCGATGGACCAGCCGCTGCGGATCATGAGCGCGGCCACCAGCACCGACAACAACGGATCGATGGGCATCCAGCCCGTGGTCAATATCACCAGCCCGGCGATCAGCGCCGCGCCGCTGCCGAGCATATCGCCGATGACGTGAGCCAGCGCGCCGCGCACGTTAAGGTTCGATTCGCCCCTGGACAGCACCAGAAATGCGCCCAGATTGGCGATCAGGCCCAACACCGCAATGCCGGCCACGATCGAGCCTTGCACGCGCGTAGTCGACATCAATCGCTGCGCCGCCTCGAACAATATCCACACCGCAAGCAGCATCAGTGCCAGACCGTTCACGAATGCCGCCAGTACCTGCCAGCGATGATGCCCGTAGCTCAATCGCCCGGAGGCCGGCTTGAGCGCTGCCCGCACAGCCGCATAACTCATTGCCAGCGCCGCGGAGTCGGTCAACATATGCGCGGCGTCTGCCAGCAGCGCCAGCGAGCCGGCTACCAAGCCACCGATGGCCTCGATGAGCATGCAAGTCAGCGTGAACAGCAGCGCCCAAAACAGCTTCGACTGGCTGGCCGGCGGCCCGTGGGCATGGCCGTGAGAATGACTATGGGAATGTGCGTGATGATCGTGTCCGGAATCGCGCACTAAGCCGTCCTCATGGTCAGTGTGCACGTGACCGGGGTGCCCGTGGCCCTCTGAATCGGCTAGATCGTGTTTATGCGCCATGGCAACTTCCAGTATCTCGCGCTGCGGGTGTTAGCGCGGCCTACGTCGCATCATCGACGACTTCAATCCCGAGATGACAGCGGCTCCTCAACTGACTGAGAGCTGTGCACGGGATGGGACTAGAGATATTTCGTGACACCTTGGAACTCCTTGATCAGGTTTCGCACCTCGCGCGGCAGGGCCTCGGAGGTCTGCTCGAGACAGTGATGTAGGTGCTCCTTGATCAGCTCCTTCTTGGCGTTGCCTATGGCCTTTTCCACGGCCTGCAGTTGTTGCGCGATATCCATGCATTCACGGCCCTGCTCCAGCATTTCGATCACGCCTGCCAGATGGCCGTTGGCCCGTTTCAGCCGCGCCGCGATCTGAGGAAACTTGTGCATCGGCAACACCTCCTGCCCGGGATATCCTATCCCCCTAGACAGGATAACGCAAAGCGCCTAGGATCGCGAGCGGTCGCCGGCGAGTGCATTCAAATCCCGGTCACAATGTTTGCATAGAATTGAAACATCGCGGCAACAATGCCACCACTCGCAATAAACGCCGGCCGTACCAGCCGCGAGGCACCGCTGCATTGCCGATGTGTCGGGGAGCGATTGCCGCCGACACCACTCATTCGCGCGTAACCTTCAGGGGCAAGCCATGCCGTTGCACGATCATGAGCCGACTTTCCAGGGTCGCGCCTTTCTATGGGGGGGCATTGGGCTCGGGCTGCTGCTGCTCGCCGCCCTGCTGACTCACGGCTTCGGATTGCTTGGCAGGTCCGGCAAGTCGGACGAGCCTCCAGCCCTTATGGTCCGCCAGGGCGACAAAATTCTAGTTCCCGAAGGCTCGGCGTTGCGCAATCGGCTGACCGTGATGCCGGCGGCGGCAGAGCAGGTCAGCGCCAAACTGGTGCTGCCGGGCACCGTCGAATCCGATCCCGCGCGTACCGCTGCGGTCCTGACTCCCCTCGCCGGCCGTGTGCTGGCGCTCAAGGTGACGCTGGGCGAGCGCGTGGTCCGCGGTCAGGTCCTGGCCATCATCGATTCGCCCGACTTGGGGCAGGCCTACGATGATGACGGCAAAGCAGCCGATACCTTCAGACTGACCGAGAAGAATCTGGGGCGGCAGGAGGCGCAGCTCAAGCTCGGCGTGGCCTCGGAGCGGGACTTGGATCAGGCCAGGAGCGATCACACGCAGGCTGAGTCTGAATATGCCCGGACCCAGGCGCGACTCAAGATGCTCGGCGTGCCCACAGACACCAAGCCAGCCTCGCGCCTGTTGACG
>Ga0302324_100017228_pt1 | contig 14338 bp, 15 predicted proteins | sample Palsa_T0_1_FD_201949 | JGI IMG/M metagenome (GOLD analysis project Ga0302324, IMG submission 201949) | Peat permafrost microbial communities from Stordalen Mire near Abisko, Sweden - Palsa_T0_1 | ecosystem: Environmental > Terrestrial > Soil > Palsa > Peat permafrost | place: Sweden: Abisko... | reverse complement strand
TGATCAACCAGTACACCGGCGCCGGCGGCTTGCTGTCGAGCGTCAATCAAGGTCTACAGACGAGCCTCACGCAAGTATCGCAGCAGCAGACGGCCCTGCAGGCGGAGCTCGCGACTTACTCGGCGACGCTGACCTCGGAGTACAACGCGATGGATACGGCGGTCGCCGCGCTCAAAGAGACGCAGACCTACTTGAATGCCGAGTTCAATCCGACCTCGTCCTCGTCCTCGAGCTCCTCCGCCACGAGCAGCCTGAGCAGCGGCAACCTCGGCACCTGAAGCACGCCCCATGATGCAGCAGCAACGCGGCGCCGCGCAGTATCGCTCGGTATCCAATCACGGCCTGGTGGCCGACGCGAGCCCGGCGCGGCTCGTGCAGATCATGTACGAGGAAGTGCTCACGCAGCTCGCGATCGCGCTGGGCTGCATGGAGCGAATTCGCGACAACCTGCCCTTGCAGGATGTGGTGGCCAAGGGCAAAGCCATGGGCAAGGCCATCCGCCTCATCAACCAGCTCAACGTCACGCTCGATATGGAGCGCGGCGCCGAGGTCGCGGCGAATCTGCGCTCGCTCTACGTTTACATGTTGGCGCGCCTGACCCTCGCCAATGCCACCAACGACGGCGCGATCGTCGGCGAAGCGATGGCGCTGGTGCGCAAGATCAAAAGCAGCTGGGACGCCATCGTGACGGAGAAGCGATGAGTCGCGACGAGGCCGTGAGCGCCTTGCAACGCGCGCTGGAGCTGTCGCAGGAGCTGGTGACACTCGCCGAGAGCGGCGATGTCGGCGAGGTCGTGCGGCTCGACGCCGAACGGCTGCGGCTGCTAAAGTCGCTCCGCCATGTCCTGCAACCCTTCAGTCCGGCGGAACGCTCCATGCTGCGCGCCATCGCCGATTTGAATGCCCGATCTCTCGGACGGATGGAGCATCGCTTCCGCGCGAAATGCCGCGACATGGACATGTTGACCGCCGGACGGCGCGCCGTACGCGCTTACGCCCATCATCGATAGCCGGATCCCTCCATGCCAGAGTCGTTCCTCGGCGATGGATTGATATTCGAGGAACTGCTACCGCTCGAATGGTTTCCGGGAGCGTTGCCTCGAGGCGTCGAGCTCGCCCGGCTGAATGCGGACAACCATCAGCTGCTCGGGGCCGAATCCACGCTTGAAGAGGTGCGCGTCTCCGAGGCGGTGAGCAAGGAGGAGTCGTCCGCTCTGGTGCATGAGCTGCAACGCCTCGAGTACAAGCTCAACGTGCTGCTGCGGCTCACGGCGGATCTCGTGGCGCAAGCCAGGCAGCTCTCCGCACCGCAGCGGGTGCTGCTGAGCGCGCGCGCGTTGGAATGGTTCGACGCTCCCGCGCTCAAGCGCGGCGATGTCGGACTACTTCACATTTACATCAATCGCACGCTGCCCCAGCCTTTGAGAATTCCCTGCAGCGTGGCGGGCGAGCGGGTGCAAGACGGTACGCGCATCGCGCAGCTCGTGTTCCGCGACCTGAGCGATGCCGTGATCGATATGCTGGAAAAACTCATCTTTCGGCATCACCGCCGCCGCGTCGCCGGTGCGAAAACTGTTTCGCCTTAACGACGCGCAGTCTCTGCCTTAGCATTCTCTAGCGCAGAACCTTAGGCATGAATTGGGTGATCTCCTCACACCCGTTCCGGGTATTTCCCAACTGCTTTCCCGTAGACGTCATCAGTTAGTATGGCTCGCCTCGTTGGAATTGATTGAGCAATCTCAATGAGTTAGAAGCGATGCTTAAGATGGGACTGGAGATTTGTGGACTCCGTCACAGTTTTTAACGGGAAGGAGCCCCCGATAGTGGTCGACGCGAAAGTTATTGTGATGGAACCCTCAGATTCGCAGGCGCGAACCTTAGAGGCGGTACTGAAGTTTCTCGACCTTTCTCCAGTCCGTTTTCACGATTTAGCAGAGCTCGGCCGCAAGACCGAAGGCGCCCACGACTGGCTGGCGCTGATCGTCGGCGCCGAGACGATTGCACGGGAAGGTCCCGAGCTCGTCGCGCGGCTGCGCGCGCTGGCGCAGCCTTTGCCGGTGATCTATCTCTCGAGCGACGGGCTGCCGAAGATTGCCGAGAGCAGCGGCGACCTCGCGTGGCTGCACCTCGAGCTCCCGGTCAAGCAGCGGCGCCTGTCGGCGGTTCTCAACCAGGCCCAGAACGTGCGCAACGGCCACCCGACGCAGCCGGGGACGTATCGCTTCCGGCCGAGCGGCACCTCCGGTGCGTTGCGTGCCATTCACCGGCTGGTCGAGCAAGTAGCGCCCTTCGACACGAACGTGCTGATCCTCGGCGAGTCCGGCACCGGCAAAGAGATGGTCGCGCGCCATGTTCACGAGTTATCCGGCCGCTCGGGCCACCCCTTCGTCCCGGTCAATTGCGGCGCGATTCCTGCGGACCTGCTGGAGAGCGAGCTGTTCGGTCACGAGAAAGGCGCGTTCACCGGCGCCTTGAGCACACGCGTCGGCCGTTTCGAGTTTGCCGAGGGCGGCACGCTGTTCCTCGACGAAATCGGCGATATGTCGCTGCAGATGCAAGTGAAGCTGCTGCGGGTCCTGCAGGAGCGCACCTTCGAGCGCGTCGGCAGCAACCGCACGATCGATTGCAATGTGCGCATCATCGCGGCCACACACCGGGATCTCGACGCGGCGATCATCGCTGGCCGGTTTCGCGAGGACTTGTTCTACCGCCTCAACGTCTTTCCCGTGCAAATGCCGCCGCTGCGCGAGCGCCTCGAGGATTTGCCGATCCTGATCGAGCATCTCCTCTGCCGTCAGGGCCAGAACTCCGGCCGCCACATCCGTCTCGACAAGAGCGCCATGCACTGCCTGGCACGCAATCGCTGGCCCGGCAACGTGCGCGAGCTCGCGAACTTGCTCGAGCGCCTCGCCATTCTCTATCCGGATCAGACCATCAGCGCCGGCGATCTGCCCGAGCGCTACCGCGCGGGCGAAACTGCGCCGTTTCTCGGCGGCGATGTGCGCGTCCTCTCGGGCGAGATGTCCACCGAGCCGCTGCTCCTCCGCGCGGCCGCCGACGAGGAAGATGATGAGGAGGAGCAAGCCGACAGCTTCGCTTCCTGCGAAGGCCTCGACGAGGATCCGGCGGTCGAGAGCGCCCTGCAAAACGGCGGCATCAATCTCAAGGATCATCTGTCCGCGATCGAGATCGGACTCATCCGCAAAGCGCTCGAAAAGGCTGACGGTACGGTGGCGGAGGCTGCGCGGTTGTTGAACATGCGTCGCACGACGCTCGTCGAGAAGCTGCGCAAGTACCGTCTCTGCGCCTGACGGAAATTTGACGCTCACCGCTCGTACCCTCGCGAGCTATTCGTAAACGGTTGATCGGCAGGGGAAAAGCAACGAGGGCATAGAAGTTGCTTTGTTCCTCGCATATGGCCGCAACGCCCCTCGACGTCATCGATAACCAACGCAGCGAGCTGCAAGCCGCCTTCCGGGCCTTCGGGTCCGTCTCGGAGCAGCTTGCCGGCGCCTACGAGGCTCTGCGCGGCCAAGTCGCGCAGCTGCACATCGAGCTCGCCGAGGCCCGCGCCGGCAAGGAACATCTCGCCGCGCGTCTCTCGGCGCTGATCGAAGGGCTGCCCGGCGGGGTGCTCGTGCTCGATGCCCGCGGCGACATCAAGGAAAGCAATCCCGCGGCGCTGGCGCTGCTCGGCGAGCCGCTGCTCGGCCAGTCGTTCAGCGCCGTGCTCGCGCGCGCCGCCGTGCGGAGCGGCGGCATCGGCGAGCAAACCGAGCTGCGCAGCGGCCGCTTCGTGAGCGTCTCGAGACGTGAGCTTGCCGAGGGCGGGGAGGTGGTGCTGCTCGCCGACGTCACCGAATCCCACCTCATGAACGTTTTCCTGACGCGCCAACAGCGCCTCGTCACCCTGGGCGAGCTGGCGGCGGGATTGGCCCATCAGATCCGCACGCCGCTCGCGGCGGCCTTGCTCTACGCCTCACAGATGACTCTCCCGGGCCGGGCGGTCGAGGATTTGTCGCGCTGCTCGGAGAAGACTGTCGCGAGCCTCAAGCAGCTGGACCGGCTGGTCAACGACATGCTGGCGTTCGCGCACGGAGGCGCCGCGCGCGAGCCCGTGAGCGTGAGTGCGTTGCTCGAGCAAGTCGCGCAATGGCTGCGGCCGGCGCTGCGCTCGGGTGTACGCCTGACCATTCGCACCGAGGCGCCGGGGCTGACGGTACGCGCGAACGCGCCTTCCCTGGTATCCGCGGTCTTGAATCTCGCCACCAATGCGCTGCAGGCGAGCGCCGGGGATCTGCATCTCGAGCTCCTCGCCCGCTGCACCCGCGAAAGCCGCGCCGAGATCGTGGTGAGCGATGATGGCCCGGGCGTGCCGCTGCACCTTCGCGAGCGCATTTTCGAGCCGTTCTTCACGACCCGCGCGCGCGGCAACGGCATCGGACTCGCCATCGTCAAGAGCGTCGTCGAGGCTCATGCGGGCGGAGTGCGCCTTGCGCAAACGCCGCGCGGTGCCACGTTCATCATCGATTTACCCGCCGAGGAGACTGCATGACCACCCTTCAGGAATCGGTACTCATCGTCGAGGACGACGCGGCGCTGCGCGAGGCGCTCACCGACACGCTGCGTGCCGCCGGCATCACGCCGCTTGCGGCCGCCGATGCGCGCGAGGCGCTGAAGCTGCTTGCCAGCGAACAGATCGCTCTCGTCATCTCCGATGTGCAGATGCCGGGTGCGAGCGGCTATGAGCTGCTCGCGGACATCAAGCGGCTGCGCGCCGACCTGCCGGTGGTGCTGATGACGGCCTACGGCACGATCGCGCAGGCGGTCTCGGCCATGCGCGAAGGAGCCACCGACTACATCGTCAAGCCCTTCGATGCGCAGGCGCTCATCGACATGGCGCGACGGCAGCTCGCGGCGCGGACCGCGCCGGGAGACCTCGTCGCCGCGGATCCGGAGTCCAAGCGCACACTGGCGCTTGCCCGCAAGATCGCGGAGAACGACGCCACGGTGCTGATCACCGGCGAGAGCGGCACCGGCAAGGAGGTGTACGCGCGCTACATTCGCGATCACTCCGCGCGCGGCGATAAACCGTTCGTCGCCATCAATTGCGCGGCGATTCCCGACAACATGCTCGAGGCCACGCTGTTCGGCTACGAGAAGGGGGCTTTCACGGGCGCGCTCGCGGCGCATGCCGGCAAGTTCGAGCAGGCGCAGGGAGGCACGCTGTTGCTCGATGAGATCTCGGAAATGGATCTCGGGCTGCAGGCGAAGATTCTGCGCGTCCTGCAGGAGCGCGAGGTCGAGCGGCTCGGCAGCACCCGCACCTTGAGTCTCGACGTGCGACTGATCGCCACATCCAACCGCAACCTGCCGGACGAGGTGCGCGCCGCGCGCTTCCGTGCCGACCTTTATTACCGCCTGAACGTCATGTCCTTGCGGTTGCCCGCGTTGCGCGAGCGCCGCGGCGACATCCTGCCGCTCGCGCGCCGTGCCATCCAGGCCTGCGCGCGCGGCACGCAGCCCCTGTCCTTGTCCCCTGCGGCCGAGCGTCGGCTCGTTGACTACGACTGGCCCGGCAACGCGCGCGAGCTCACCAATATCGTGCAGCGCGCCGCGTGGCTCGCGTCCGGTGGCCGCATCGATGCGGCGGACCTCGATCTGCAGGCGCTCGCGCCTGGCAACGCGCCGGTCGCGATGTCCGCGGCCTTGGCGGTTGCCGCGCCGGCCGCGGTTGATTCCGCCGCCGTTCATGATGTGGGGCTCGGCAAAGATCTCAAGGAGCGCGAGCGCGAACTCATTCTCGCGACGCTGCGGGTGACGGGCGGCAGCCGCAAGCTCGCCGCTGAGCGGCTCGGCATATCGCCACGCACGCTGCGTCACAAACTGCAGCAGCTCAAGGCAGCCGGCGTGATGGTGCCGCGCCTGCACAACGAAGAGTTCGCGGCGGTCTGAACCATGAGCAGCATGCAGATACAGCAAGTCCTCGCGGAGATGCGCGCGTTGCAGGCCCGCGCCGCGGGTACGCCGGCGGAGATCGCGCCCCCGGGCGTACAGGCGGCAGGCACACCGGATTTCGCGAGCTTGATGAGAGACTCGGTGGACCGGATCGCGGCGATGCAAAACCAGGCATCGGCGCTCGCGAGCGCCTACGAGACCGGGGACAAGAGCGTCGATCTCACCAAGGTGATGCTCGAAGTGCAAAAAGCAGATCTTGCGTTCCGCGCCATGACACAGGTGCGCAACAAGCTGGTCGACGCTTATACGCAAGTCATGAACATGTCGGTTTGAACCCTTTAGAGGACTGATCCATGGCGGATATCGTACCGGCGGCGCCGCGCGGCTTGATGGTGGCGGGCCCCGTGCTGAAGCAGGTTGGACTCCTGGCGGGGGTGGCGGCCGCGGTTGCCGCCGCGGTCTGGCTGGTGCTCTGGTCGCAAGGCCAGAATTACTCCGTGCTCTACGGTCAGCTGTCCGAGCGGGAAAGCGGCCAAGTCATGGACGCGCTTACCGCGGCAGGCATCGAGTACAAGCTGAGCCCATCGGGCGCCGTGTCCGTGCCAGAAGCCAAGGTGCAGGAGGCGCGCATTCGCCTCGCCAGCCAAGGGCTCCCGCAGAGCGATGCCATGGGCATCGAGATGATTCAAAAGGACTCCCCGCTCGGCTCGAGCTCGATGATGGAGAGCGCGCGCTATCAATCGGTGCTCGAGACCGAGCTCGCCCGCACCATCATGAAAGTGCAAGGCGTGCAGGGCGCGCGGGTGCATCTGGCGCTGCCAAAACCCTCGGTGTTCCTGCAAGACGCGCACAAGGCCACGGCCTCCGTGATGCTGCAGCTCTATCCCGGCCGGCGGCTCGAGCCGGGGCAGGTCGCGGCGATCGTCCACCTGGTCGCCTCGAGCGTGCCCGAGCTGTCCGCGACGGATGTGACCCTCGTGGACCAAGCGGGCTCGCTGCTCAACTCGCCGGACGAGAATTCGGAGTCGGCGGTCAGCACGCGACAGCTCGAATACACGCACAAGCTCGAGGAAAGCTATCAGCGGCGCATCGTCGAGCTGCTCGAGCCGCTCGTCGGCGCGGGCCGGGTGCGGGCCACCGTCACGGCGGATCTCGATTTCACCGTGACCGAGGAAACGCACGAGAACTACGATCCGCAAAAGACTGCCGTGCGCAGCGAACAGACGAGCAGCGAGACGCGCAAGGGAGGTGACGGCGCCGAAGGCATACCCGGGGCGCTCAGCAACCAGCCGCCCGGCACCTCCGGAGCACCGGTCATCCCGGGTGCGACGCCTACGCCCGGTTCGCCGGCCGCCGGACAGGCGGGTACCGCCAGCCAGACGGCTGCGAGCACCGGGCCCTCGTCGAACTCGCAGAAGAGCACGCGCAACTTCGAGGTGGACCGCAGGCTCGCCTACATCAAGCAGCCGGTCGGCACGTTGAAGCGCCTGAGCGTCGGCGTGGTGCTCGATGACTGGCAGAAAGCGGGCGAGGACGGCAAGGTCACCACACAGCCCATGAGCGATGCGGACATCAAGCGCTTCACACAGCTGGTGCGGGAATCGATCGGGCTCAAGGACGATCGCGGCGATCAGCTCAATGTCATGAACCAGACGTTCCGCGGCAACGGACCGCTGGGACCGGTGGAGAGCGCGCCGATCTGGGAAGCGCCCTGGGTGCCGAGTGTCGCCAAGCAGGCCGTGGGTGCCGGTCTCGTGCTGCTGGTCGCGTTCCTGATCCTGCGGCCGCTCATGAAGTCACTGACCAAGTCCCCCCGGGCCACGCGCGACGCGGACGGCGAGGACCGGGTGAGTCTGTCGGGCCAAGGCAAGCCGATCAAGCTGCAGCCGAGTTTCGAGCAGCAGATCGCGGCCGCCCGCACCCTGGTTGGTCAGGATCCAAAGCGGGCCGCACAGGTCGTGAAGGATTGGGTTGCCACCGATGGCTGACAAGCCGGGAGATCTCGCGGGAACTCAGCGCGCCGCGATCCTGCTCATGAGCCTGAGCGAGCAGGACGCCGCCAGCGTGCTGAAGCAGCTGGATGCACGCGAGGTGCAGAAGCTCGGCGTGGCCATGGCCGAGCTCAAGAAGATCACCCGCGAGCAGATGACCGCGGTGCTCGACACCTTCATCGGCACGCTCGACGGCACCGCCAACGTCGCTTCCGGATCGCCCGACTACGTGCGGCGTGTGCTCACGCAAGCCGTGGGCAAGCAAAAGACAGACCTGCTGCTCGACCGCGTGTCCACGGGTCAGACCGGCCAGGGCATCGAGGCGCTGCGTTGGATGGAGGCGAAGGCGGTCGCGCAGATCATCTCGGTTGAGCACCCGCAAATCGCCGCCATCGTGCTGTCACACCTCGAGCCGGAGCAATCGGCGGGCGTCTTGGCGCTGCTGACCGAAGAAATGAGGACGGAGGTGTTGATGCGCATCGCCACGCTCAACGAGGTGCCGCAAAGCGCTCTCACCGAGCTCGACCAGTTGGTCGAGAAGCAGGCGAACGTGGCGCCGCCCTCGCCGTTGCGGCGCATCGGCGGGGCCCGCACCGTCGCCGACATCCTGAATGCCATGGAGCGCGACAAGAGCGGCGAGGAGCTCGGCAAGATCGAGAAGGCCGACACCGAGATGCATCAGCAGATCAAGGACCTGTTGTTCGTGTTCGAGAACCTGATGGACGTCGACGACCGCGGAATCCAGGCACTGCTGCGCGAGGTGGGCTCGGATACGCTCGCCGTCGCCCTGCGGGGCGCCGAGCCGGAAGTGCAGGAGAAGATCTTGAAGAACATGTCGAAGCGCGCCGCCGAGATCCTCAAGGACGACATGGAAGCGCGCGGACCGGTGAAGCTCGCCGATGTGGAAGCCGCGCAGAAAGAAATCGTGACCGTCGCCCAGCGTCTCGCCGACGAGGGAACGATCAGCTTGGGCGGCAAGGGCGCCGGCGAATTTGTCTAACTCCGTCACCAAGCCCGGCTCGGCGAAAGTGGAGCTCTGGGCGGCGCCCGAGGTCGGTACGGGCGCGCAGCGGCCGCTCGCGACCGTGAGCGGGCTCGCCGACCTGCAGGCCGAAGCCTACAAGGAGGCCTTCGCTCAAGGACTCGATGAGGGCCGCAAGGCGGGGCGGGCCGAAGTGGCCGCACAAGTGGAGCGTCTCGAGGGCATGTTTTACGACCTCGCGAAGCCGTTCAAGGAGCTCGATGACGAAGTGGAGCGCGAACTCCTCACCCTCGCCATGGCGCTCGCGCGCCAGATCGTGCGGCGCGAGCTCAAGGCCGACCCCACTCACATTATCGGCATCATCCGCGAGGCCATTGCGGCGCTGCCCGTGGCGGCCCGCGAAGTGCGCGTGCATTTGCACCCGGAGGATGCCGCGGTGGTGCGACAGAACCTCGCTCCCACCGAGAGCGAGCGCGCCTGGCAAATCGTCGAGGATCCGGTGATGGCGCGCGGTGGATGCCGCATCACCACGGCCACCTCGCGCATCGACGCTCGCCTCGAGACACGGCTCGGCGCGATCCTGAGCGAGCTCATGGGCACCGAACGCCAGCCTGATCACCCGCGGGCGCCGCCATGACGGGGACCGCCGCGCGTCCGCGCGCCAAGGCTTGGGCCGAATCGCTCGTGCAAGCGCGCGAGCGCATGGCCGATGTTCGCGAATTCGTGGTGGAAGGCACGTTGAACCGGATGGTCGGCATGACCCTCGAGGCCGTCGGCTGTGAGGCCGCAGTGGGCGGCCGCTGTCTCATCGATACGGCGGAGGGCAAGCAGGTCGAGGCAGAAGTGGTCGGCTTCTCCGGAGACAAGCTGTTTCTCATGCCCACGGGCGATATCCGCGGCATCATGCCCGGTGCCCGGGTGGTCCCGACGCACAGCGCCTCGGAGGTTCTCGTCGGGGAAGCGCTACTCGGCCGCGTGCTCGACGGCGCCGGCAGACCTTTGGACGGCGCCGGCGAGCTGCGCTGCACCGATCGGGTATCGCTCACCGGAGAGCCTCTGAATCCGCTCATGCGCCGCGCCATCCGTGATCCCCTGGATGTGGGTGTGCGCTCGATCAATTCGCTGCTGACCGTGGGTGGGGGACAACGCATCGGACTCTTCGCAGGATCCGGCGTCGGCAAGTCGGTGCTGCTCGGCATGATGACGCGCTACACGCAGGCGGACGTGACGGTGGTCGGCCTCATCGGCGAGCGCGGCCGCGAGGTGCAGGATTTCGTCACCAATACCTTGGGACCCGACGGCATGCGGCGCGCCGTGGTGGTTGCCACCCCCGCCGACAATCCGCCGCTCATGCGCTTGCACGGCGCGTGGCTCGCGACCGCCATCGCCGAGTATTTCCGCGACCGCGGCATGAAAGTATTGCTATTGCTCGACTCGCTCACGCGCTTCGCCCAAGCGCAGCGCGAGATCGCGCTCGCCATCGGTGAGCCGCCCGCCACCAAAGGCTATCCACCGTCGGTGTTCGCACGCCTCCCGCAGCTGGTGGAGCGCGCCGGCAATAGCGATCGCGGCGTGGGATCCATCACCGCCTTCTACACGGTGCTCGCGGAGGGCGACGACCAGAATGACCCGATCGCCGATGCTGCCCGCGCCATCCTGGACGGCCATATCGTGCTCTCCCGCCGCCTGGCGGAGAGCGGGCTCTATCCCGCCATCGACGTCGAGGCCTCCATCAGCCGCGCGATGCATCAGATTGCGACACGGGATCAGCTCGATCTCGCGACGCGTTTCCGGCAGGTGTACTCGACCTACCAGCAGAACCGCGATCTGATCACGGTGGGCGCGTACCGCCGCGGCAGCGACCCGCGGGTCGACATGGCGGTCGAGCAATGGCCGAAAATGCAGGAATTCCTGCGCCAGGACATGTATCAGCCGGTCCCGATCGCGCGCAGCTACGCCGATCTCAAGCAACTCGTGACGCAGTTCTCGGCACAGCCGCCGGCAACCGGCAGATAGTGGGCCGCCCATGACCAAATCGAAACGATTCGAGCCGATCCGGGAGATTGCCTCGAGCTCGGCCGATGCGCTGAGCCGCGCGATGGCGGACGCCGCGCGCCGCGTCGCCGATCTCGAGCGCCAGCTCGAGCAGCTCGAGCGTTACCGCGCCGAGTACATGCAAAGCTCGGCGACGGCCGGCGCGAGCATGGACGCGGTCAAGCTACAGAATTATCGCTCATTCCTGGATCGCCTCGGCGAAGCGAAGCGTCAACATCAGAAGAATCTGGACGCGGCCCGCGCCGAGTTCGACAAGCGCCGTGCGCTGTGGAGCGAGAAGCGCGTCGAGGCGGAGTCCCTGGGGCGCGTGGTGGAGCGGTTCCGCAAGGAAGAGCGGGCGGCCGAGGATCGCAAGGAGCAGCGCGAAGGGGACGATGCGGCGATGCGGATATCGCTTTCGCGAGGGCGGTGGAGCTGAGCCTACCGGGAGCCGGGTCGGCGCCGATCCCCAGCAGTCGTCAGGGCGCCCACGCTGCCGAGTTGAATCGGGATTGCGGGGAACAGAGGTAGCACGGATCGTGCAAACTCGGTGACGCATATAGCCCGTTGGTGACGGCCATCGGATCGGGATCAGTGTACGCGTCGAAATGTGGCAATACGGTCCGGCCAAAGTTGGGCTTATACAAATCGTCTGCGGTGACGCTGGCGCAAGCGCTGAGAAGCGAGGCGGCGACGAGTAAACAAGCTTTTGTGTAACTGGGCAGCGAAGGCATCACGTCCTCCAAGAATCCCGGCGCGTAGTTGCGAATTCGCGGTTACCCTAGCATCGTTCGCAACCGTGGACAAGAAAACCGGTACCACCCGTATCTCCCGTCGGCGGCTGCTGCAAGGCGCCGGCGGCCTGCTCGTCAATTCGGCGCTGGCGTCGGGCGCAGGCGTGCCACCGCTGCGGGAAAACGTGCGGAACGATGACGTCGAATACGGCAAGGACACACTGCCGGTAGGCATTCGTTCGCGCTACGTCGACAATAACAACGGCCTGAAGATGCATATCCTCGAGGCCGGGTTCGAGACGCCGGCGAGACCTTGCATCGTGCTGCTGCACGGCTTTCCAGAGCTCGCGTATACCTGGAGAAACCAGTTGCTGCCGCTCGCGCGGGCCGGGTTGCACGTTATCGCTCCGGATCTGCGGGGCTACGGCAGATCCGCGCCGCACCCGGTGGCGTTCAATGATGATCTTCTGCCCTACGTGCTGCTCAATCGCGTCAGCGACGTGATTGGGTTGATACGCGCATTGGGGTACGACAAGGTCGCGGGCGTCGTCGGCCACGACTGGGGCGGACCCACCGCCGCATGGTGCGCCCTGGTACGTCCTGATATTTTTCGATCCGTGGTGTTCATGAGCACTCCGTTTGACGGCGCACCGGAGTTGCCGCTCGGCACCGCGGACCACCCGCTACCGAAGGTCCCGGCGATGGACATCGACCGCGATCTTGCCGCATTGCCTCGACCGCGAAAATACTATCGAAGCTATCTCGCCACGCGCGCCGCGAACGAGGACGTGTGGCATGCGCCGCAGGGCATGCATGACTTGTTGCGCGCCTGGTTCTATTTCAAGAGCGCCGATTGGCCGGGGAACAGCCCCTTTCCGTTGAAGTCGTGGGCGGCGAGCGAGCTGGCGAAAATGCCCGAGTACTACGTCATGGATCTGCACAAGACGATCGCTCAGACGATGGCCGAGCACATGCCCTCGAAGGCACAGATCGCCGCGTGTACCTGGATGACGGAGCGCGATGTGCAGGTCTATAGCACGGAGTACGTGCGCACAGGATTCCAAGGCGGTATGAATTCGTACCGGCTGCTGAGCAGCTCCCGGTACGAATGGGAACTGAACAGCTTCTCCGGGCGAACAATCGATGTACCGTCTTGTTACATCGCCGGCGCCAGTGAGTGGGGCGTGTATCAATCGCCCGGCGCATTTGAAACGATGCAAAAGAGCGCGTGCACGAGATTGCTCGGTGTTCACTTGGTCCGCGGTGCCGGCCACTCGGTGGCGGAGGAGCAGCCGGACGAGGTCAATCGGCTGCTGATCGAATTCCTGCGGCAAGCCAAAAACGAGTCGGCCGCGTGATAGACGCCGTGGATTTCATGTGCTCACTCAAGAAATCTGATAGAAAGCAGCGGTGACGGACGACAAACATTCCGCGGCAAACGACGAGTCAGGGGAAGGGGAGAATCCCGTCGAGGTGCCGCACACGGCACTCGCCCGGGACTTGCTGCGCGCGGTGATTGAATCCTTTGTGCTGCGCGAAGGAACCGACTACGGCGAACGCGAGCTTTCGCTCGATGACAAAGTGAGACGCGTCGTGCAGCTCCTCGAGCGCGGCGATGCGCACATCGTCTTCGATCCCCGCACCGAGAGTGTCGACGTCGTGACCAAGGATAGACGTGTCTAGCGCGCGCACGGGCCCGGTCGTCATCGCCGGCCATGAAGCGCGATTCGACCGCGAGGGACGCCTCGATCCCTGGATCTCATGGCGCGAGGCGCTGGCCCGGGAAATGGCGTTCTACCAATCGTGTCCGAACGATCGCGGCTACCCGCGCTTCGCCTACGTCACTTTTCTCGATGCCGAGTGGCGGCCGCAAGCCGATCGCACGGACACCATCCCGGCTACGCAAAGCGGCATGGGCATCATCTCTTATCTCAAGTATGCCGCCTGGCGTCCGGAGTCGACGGGATCGTGTCTCACGGTCGCGCGCGGGCTCGGGAACTACCTGGTGCAGGAAGCCAATACGCCCCACGAGGGACGCTATCCCTCGTTCACGCGTTCGACAGGGCATCGCGATCTGTGTCCGCTGCCGCCGGATTGCGGCTCGCAAGGCGATCGGCCCTTCGAGATCGAGCCCGACAAGGGCGGCATCGCGGGCTATGCCCTGTCTCTTTTGTTTGATGCCACGGGGGAGCGCTTGTACCTCGATCAAGCGTTGCAGAACGCGCGCGTGCTCAAGGCTAATCAGGTCGAAGGCGATGCCGGGCATTCACCCTGGCCATTTCGCGCCGACTGTCGCACGGGCGAGGGCCGCGGGCCCGTGTCCGGCAATATGACCTATATCCTGCGTCTCTACGACGCGATGCTCGAGAAAGGCCGCGATGAATTCGCGGCTGCCCGCGCTTCACTCTGGGACTGGATCACGCGCTATCAGATCCCGAGTGCCGACGTCGACGGCGCGTTATTTGCCCAGTTCTTCGAAGATCACGAGACGCCTACCAACCGCACCGCTTGGGCACCCTTGAATCTTGCCCGATATCTGCTCGATACAAGAGAGCCGGGTGACCCCGATTGGCGCAACCATTGCGATGTCCTCCTCGACTTCGTGCGGCGAACCTTCACCCACCGCGAATTCGGCATCG
>Ga0302324_100017225_pt1 | contig 14339 bp, 14 predicted proteins | sample Palsa_T0_1_FD_201949 | JGI IMG/M metagenome (GOLD analysis project Ga0302324, IMG submission 201949) | Peat permafrost microbial communities from Stordalen Mire near Abisko, Sweden - Palsa_T0_1 | ecosystem: Environmental > Terrestrial > Soil > Palsa > Peat permafrost | place: Sweden: Abisko... | reverse complement strand
GGGATGATCCTGAAACTATAGAGCACCTTCCCGTTGAGGTGAATGGACGACTCAAAACAGATGCCCGGCGAACGGTGCAACTGGCTGACAACCACCCGCTCCGCTCCGTTGATGACGAAGGTGCCCTGCGGCGTCATGAGCGGTATCTCGCCCATATAAACCTTCTCTTCCTTGGTCCCCTTTTCCTCGCGGAGCTGGAACGTGACGTGCAGCGGCGCGCTGTAGGTCTGCCCTTCCCGCTGGGCTTCCAGCGCGCTGAGCTTCGGGTCGCCGATTTCGTAGCTCACGAAGTCGAGAACGACCTTCTCGTCGTAACTCTCGATGGGGAAAATTTCCCGGAAGACCGCCTGGAGGCCGGTGTCTTTTCGCTTGGAAGGGATTATCTCCCTCTGGAGGAACTCGAAATACGAGTTGAGTTGGACCTCGATGAGATTGGGCGGCTCGCTCGCCTCTTTGAGTTTGCCAAAATAGATGCGTTCCGACATGATGGTTTTTCTATCGCTCTCTTGCAGCAGGAGTAACGGGACCTTGGACGATGAGGGAAAATCCCAGGTTACATTACGGTGAAAAATGCCTCATTGAAAAATGGGGAGGGTAAGATTAAGGCAAAAAACGGCCCCTGGCAAGCAATTTTTTTTGCCTGCCCAGCGCAAACCGTGTTTTTTTTGCGGCTCGAAATTACTTGATCTCGACTTTCGCTCCCGCGGCCTCGACTTTTTTCTTGATCTCTTCGGCTTCGGCCTTGGGGATGCCTTCCTTGATCGGTTTCGGCGCGCCTTCGACCAGTGCCTTGGCGTCCGCGAGGCCGAGTCCGGCCACCGACGCGCGCACTTCCTTGATCACGGCGATCTTGTTGGGGCCGACTTCGGTGAGGATCGCGTCGAAAGCCGTCTTTTCCTCCACCGGCGCCGCTGCTGCCGGGCCGGCGGAAGCCGGGCCAGCGGCTGCCACGGGAGCCGCGGCGCTGACGCCCCACTTCGCTTCCAGTTTCTTGACGAGCTCCGAGACCTCGAGGACGGTCAGTCCGCTCAATTGTTCGACTAGTGTGCTTGTATCTGCCATATGCTAATTTGGAACTCCGAACGAGGCGGTCATTCTTCCGCTCGTTCCTTGTTCGTTCCCTTTGTTTCGTTTTCCTGCGTGTCCGCTTTTATTTTGAGAATCCGCGCCAAAGCGGAAGCGGGTTCGTTCAGCAAGCGCACCAGCTTTGCGGCCGGTGATTGCAAAACGCCCAAAAGTTGCGCCAGCAAAATCTCCCGGGGGGGAAGATCGGCGATTGTCTTGATGTCGTCGCTCGAAAGCAGCGCGCGGTCCAGCACTCCTGCCTTGACCACGGGCTTCTGAAATTCCGCGACAAAAGTCTTCAATACCTTCGCGGCGGCGGCGACGTCCTTTTTGCCGGTGATGATAGCCGTCTGGCCTTTCAACTCTCCGAGTTCCGGCAGGCCGGCTTCCTTCGCGGCCCGGCGCAAAAAAGTGTTCTTCACCACGCTGCACTCGGCTCCGGCTCCGCCAAGGCGGACGCGGAGTTCACTGAATTGGGCCACATTCAACCCCGCGTACTCGGTGATGAGCAGGTACGGGGAGCCGCTGAGCTTCGTCTGCAATTCGGCCACGATGTCTATTTTTTCCGCTCTCATAAAAAATGCCTTACAACTTGAGGTATGGAGCCGTGTCGATGCGGATGCCCGGAAGCATCGTTGCGGCGAGGGTCAGGTTCTCGACGAATGTCCCTTTGGCCGAAGGCGGACGCGCCTTGACCACCGCTTCGATTACAGCCACGCCGTTTTCCGCGAGCGCCTGTTCGGTGAAGGAGACCTTGCCGACTCCCACGGCGACATTTCCGTTCTTGTCGAGCTTGAATTCCACACGGCCCGCCTTCACTTCCTTGATGGCTTTTGCCGTGTCTTCCGTGACGGTGCCGGTCTTCGGGTTCGGCATGAGGCCGCGCGGTCCCAACACTTTGCCGAGCTTGCGCACTTCGGCCATCGCCGAAGGCGTCGCGATGGCGACATCGAAATCCTGGAATCCTTCCTGGCACTTCTTGATCATGTCTTCGAAGCCGACGAATTCCGCGCCGGCTTCCCTGGCCGCGGTCGCCGCGTTGCCCTGGGCGAAAACCAGCACGCGGACGGTCTTGCCGCTGCCGTTCGGCAAAGGGCAGGTGCCGCGCACCATCTGGTCGGATTGCTTGGGATCAACCCCGAGGCGGAAGGAGAGCGTGACCGTCTGGTCGAACTTGGCCGGAGGCAGCGTCTTGAGGAGCCCCACCGCGTCGTTCAGGGCGTAAAGCTTCTTCGAGTCGACCTTTTCGGCCGCCGCGCGATAGCGTTTGCTTCGATTCTTTTGCATACTCAGCCCTCGATTTCGATGCCCATTTGCCTCGCCGTGCCGCAGATGGTGCGAAACGCGGCTTCCTCCGAACGGGCGTTCAGGTCATTCCTTTTGATTTTGACGATATCCAGAATCTGCTTCTTGTTCAATTTGGCCACCTTCTGCTTGTTCGGTTCCTTGGAACCGGAGGCGATGTTCGCCGCCTTTTTGAGAAGGACGGCGGCCGGCGGCGATTTGGTGATGAAAGTGAATGATTTGTCCTTATAAACCGTGATGACGACAGGCAGGATGTCTCCGGCCTGTTTCTGGGTCTTCGCGTTGAACTCCTTGCAAAACATCATGATATTGACGCCTTGCTGGCCGAGCGCGGGACCCACTGGCGGCGCGGGATTGGCCGCGCCCGCGGGTATCTGCAATTTTATTTGAGCGACGATTTCTTTAGCCATGGGATTTCTTGGTTTAACCCTGCTGGGTTTCTTTAACCCTGCTGGGTTTCTCTAACCACGTTCGACCTGCCAGTACTCGAGTTCGACGGGGGTGGAACGGCCAAAGATGCTCACCGAGACGCGCAACCGGCCGCGCTCCGGGTCGATTTCCTCGACGATGCCGCTCTGGTTCTGGAACGGGCCGTCGGCCACTTTCACCGTTTCGCCCACTTCAAAACTCACCTTTGGTTTGACCTTGTCCTCCCGCTCGCGCATCTGCGCCAGCATGCTTTGCACCTCGGAATCGCGCATCGGGATCGGGCGATCCTTGGTGCCGGCGAACCCGATGACGCCCGTGGTTTCGCGGATGAAATACCACGTCCGGTCCACGAGCTGTTTGTTCTCGTCCAGAAGATACATGTTGACGATGAGGTAGCCGGGGAAAAATTTCCTTGTGGTCTCGGTCTTCTTGCCCCGTTTGATCTCGGAAACGCGTTCGGTCGGGATGAGGACTTCATAGACCAGGTCGGTCATCTCCTCGGTCTTCACCCTCTTCATGAGGTTGTCGTGCACCTTCTGCTCCTGCCCGGCGAGGACGTGAACCACAAACCACTGCGTTTTATCGGGTTCTTTCATCCTTCAGTGCGTGAGCCCGGTGACAACATTCAGCAGGATGAAATCCCAAAAGGCGATGTAGCCGCTCAACAAAAGCATCGCGATGACAACGATCACGGTCGAATCGACCAGTTCCTTGTATTTCTTGAAGCCCTTTTCCTTCGGCTCCCAAGGCCAGCTCGCCTTCTGGAGTTCGACCCAGACTTCGTTGACGAATGATTTGGTTTTTTCGACCACTTCTTTTAAAATTCCGAGCCTTTTTCGAAGTCAACAGGCCAGGAGGGACTCGAACCCCCAACCGACGGTTTTGGAGACCGCTACTCTACCAATTGAGCTACTGGCCTAAGACAATGGTTTAATCCAGGATTTCGCTGACGCGCCCCGCGCCGACGGTCTTGCCGCCTTCGCGAATCGCGAACCGGATGGTCTTTTCCATCGCGATCGGCCCGTGCAGCTCGACCTCGATCGACACATTGTCGCCCGGCATGACCATCTCGACTCCCTCCGGCAGTTTGACCGTGCCGGTGACATCGGTCGTCCGGAAATAAAATTGGGGCCTGTAATTCGTGAAGAATGGCGTGTGGCGGCCGCCCTCCTCCTTGCTCAACACATAGACTTCCGCCTTGAACTTCTTGTGCGGCTTGATGGAACCCGGCTTCGCGACAACCTGCCCGCGCATAACGTCTTCCTTCTTCACGCCGCGCAGCAGCAAGCCGACGTTGTCCCCGGCGCGCGCTTCGTCCAGAAGCTTCCGGAACATCTCAATGTCGGTGCACACCGTCTTGGCGGTGGCGGTGATTCCGACGATCTCGACTTCCTCCATTTTCTTCAGGATGCCGCGCTCGACACGCCCGGTGGCCACCGTGCCGCGGCCTTCAATGTTGAACACGTCCTCGACTGGCATGAGGAAAGGCTGGTCGATCGGGCGTTCCGGCACGGGGATGTATTCGTCCACCGCGTCGAGCAGGGCGAGAATCTGTTTCTCCGCCTCGGCGTCTCCCGCGAGCGCTTTCAGGGCGCTGCCCTTGACGATCGGAATCTTGTCTCCAGGAAAATCGTATTGCGTCAGGAGATCGCGCACTTCCATTTCCACGAGGTCGAGAAGCTCCGGATCATCCACCATATCGACCTTGTTCAGGAAAACGACGATGGAAGGCACGCCGACCTGGCGCGCAAGCAGAATGTGCTCGCGGGTTTGCGGCATCGGGCCGTCCGCCGCGCTCACAACGAGGATGGCGCCATCCATCTGGGCGGCGCCGGTGATCATGTTTTTGATATAGTCGGCGTGGCCCGGACAATCGACATGCGCATAATGGCGCTTCTCGCTCTGGTATTCCACGTGGGCGGTCGAAATGGTGATGCCGCGCTCCTTTTCCTCGGGAGCCGCGTCGATCTGGTCGTAGGCCTTGGCTTCCGCGAAGCCTTTCTTCGCCAGGACGGTGGTGATCGCGGAGGTAAGCGTGGTCTTGCCGTGGTCAACGTGCCCGATCGTGCCGACGTTCACATGCGGTTTGTTTCTCTCAAATTTATCCTTGGCCATTTAAGGTCTCCTAGCTTTGTTCAGGTTTTCGTCAATTTTTTCTCAATTCCACCCCCGCCCAATCCGCGCATGGAGCCCATGACCGGGATCGAACCGGTGACCTCGTCCTTACCAAGGACGTGCTCTACCAACTGAGCTACATGGGCCTTTTGTGCCTTTTGCCAGTCCACCGTCGCTTCTGGTCAATAGGGCGAAAAACCCCGAACCGATTCGGGACGGAAAATTCCATCCGAACGATCAGGGTCTGTTAGACGAATTGGCCTTAAGCGAACCACAAAGTTACCGGTACCACGAAGGCTGTCAAAAGAAATTTATGAAATTTTCGCCGCCCTGGTTAGAAGTTAATCCGCTCCCGCTCGACGACGAGCGGGCGATTCTGAAGCCGGGTGTGGATCCAGCCGATATATTCGCCCAGAATGCCCGTAAAAAACAATTGGACCGAGCCGAAAAAGAAGAGGCCGATGATGACTGGCGCGACGCCGACGGTGAAATGGTACCAAAAAAGCAGTTTTGCTACGAGATAGCCGATCGCGATGAGAAAACTGATGACCGACATTGCAAAGCCAGCCATGGTCGCCAGGCGCAGGGGGACTTTTGAATGCGAGGTGATGCCGAGCATCGCGATGTCGTAGAGGGTGAAAAAATTATTTTTCGTAATTCCCCGCTTGCGCTGCGGCTGGCGAAAGGGAACCGGCGCCACCGGGTAGCCAAGTTCGGCGATCAACCCGCGCAGATACGGGTAAGTCTCTCTCAAATCGCGAAAAGCCTGGACGACTTCGCTGTCGTAAAGGCCGGTTCCGGTGACGTTCTGAAGAAGCTCGACGTCCGCCAGTTGGGAAGCCAGCTTGTAATACATCCTGCGTATAAAGAAAAAAACCGAGGGCTCTTCGCTTTCGGTTTTCTGGGCGAGGACGACACGGAAGCCTTCCTCCCATCTTCGCAAAAATTCCGGGATGAGCGCGGGAGGATCCTGCAAATCCGAAGCCATGATGATCACGGCGTCTCCGCGCGCGGCCAGCAGGCCGTGGTAAGGCGAGCGGATATGTCCGAAGTTGCGAATGTTGACGATGACTTTTACCCGCGGATCCTTCCCTGCCAGGCGGCGCAGGATCGCGAGCGTGCCGTCCCTGGAAGCATTGTCTATGAAGATGTGCTCGTACTCATACTGCGGCAGGGAAGCGAAGACAGCCTTTATCTGGCTGTAAAGCTCCTCGACGTTGGCTTCCTCGTTGAAGCATGGCGTGACGACGCTGATTCGTTTTCCGCGGATCACGGCGCAAGGGTTTCGCCAAAGAGCATCTCGACAATATCCGGCAGCCTCTTCAACTCCGCAAGCTTCGTCAAGCCCGCATGAGCAGCCGCCTCCCCATAACCATATCCGACGGCGAGAAAAGCATATCCGCAAGCGGCCGCTGCCTGCGCGTCATCCACTCCGTCACCGACGAGAAGGGTCCGGTGGGGGTCGAGGTGAAATCTGCCGCGGAGCATCAAGGCGCCATCGGTCTTTGACTTGAACGGAGGCTGGACCGAATCGGGCGAAACGATGTCGGTGAAAACAGGGAGGATGCCGGTATGTTTCAAAATCCTTGACGTGGGGGCGATCGGTTTGTTCGTGAGGACGAAAAGGCGCAGTCCGCGTCCGCGCAAATAATCGAGAGTCTGGACGGCGCCCGGATAGAGCTCGGAGAGCAGACAACCTTGGGCATCGTAGTGCTGGCGATAAGCGTTCACGAGCCTGTTGAGCCGTTCCGCCTCGAGGTCGGGCCACAACAGGGCAAATATCACCCCGATCGGCGGACCAATGAGACTCCGAAGCGAAGGCACCCGGCGCTCCGGCATACATGTTTCGGCCGCGTATCGCGCCGACGCTTCGATACCGGGCAGCGAATCAAGCAGAGTGCCGTCCAGATCAAATAGGATCGCTTCGAATGGCCCCGCCGTGTGCATCCGCTATCCGAGAACCGAGTCGATCGCTTTCCTGTAGCGATCCTCCATCATCTTGAGGCGGGCGTCATCCTCGAGGCTGATGAGGCTGTAGTAGGCTTTCTTGTTCTTGAGCCACAGCAACTCGAACTCGACGGCCTTCAGGAAAGCCTCCTCCTTGTTATCGAGCGCTTCGGGGCACGAAAAGACGACCTTGCGCGTTTCGAACCTGTCCAGGTGACCCGCGGGAAACGACCGGAAAAACGGCAGCGAATGCGCCGAGACGCCTCCTCCGACGACCACCTTCTTGCCGTGCGCCTTTGCTTTGGCTGCCATCTCCAGGCAGATCTGAAGAATCTCGCCGGTGTTGATTGCTTCCCTGCTCAGATTCATCGAGCCCGTGAGGTCCACGCGGCCAAGCACGATGCCGTCCAGCAAATCGATCTCCGGCAGGGCGAGCATCGCATCGAAGTTGCCGCACGCGGTGATCGTCTCCAGATTGATGAGAAAATCGATATCGTCGCGCTGCTCCAGGGAAAAACCGGTTTTGAGCGCCACGAGATATTTCTTGAGCGCATAAGGCGTCTCGACCATCGGGGCCACGAGCCAGCGGGTGCCGAGATCGGACGCCTCGAACATATCCCGGATCGCCTCGCATCCGCCGATTTTGAGAGCCAGTTCGAGACCCGCCTTCAGGCTGACCTCCTTCAGCCGCATCGCTTCCTCGATCCGCGTGCCCTCGGCCTCGAATTCCGCCTTCACCCCCACGACATTATGCTTCTCCTTCAATTCGAGGAGGAGCGTTACCATCTTCCTTTCCAGTGTGTTCATAGCTCTGCCGGTTCGGGGATCAGCATGTTTTCCCGCAACTCCTGCCGATCCAAAAAGGGCGCCATGTCCTCCAGGGGAGGTGAAACGATCCGGCCGTCCGGCAGGCGTTTGGAGGCGAGCTTGGGCGCGAATTGCTGATCGAGATCCAAAAAGATTTCGCACATTGCCGCGCCTTCGCGCGAAAGAGTCCCGGCGATGCCGGTGGCTAGTTCATCGTGGGCGCGGCACGCCGTGTAAGCCATTCCATAGACCTCCGCCAGCCTCTCGAATTTCGGGAAGCCGAGTCCGCTCTCTTCTCCGCAGCCGACGATGTTGTCCGGGAAAAAGTTTTTCTGAGTCTGGCGGATGGAGTGGTAGCCCTGGTTGTTCAACACAAAAAGCTTGATCGGAAGCTTATGGGTGGCGATCGTTTGCAACTCCTGCAAATTGAGTTGGATGCTCCCGTCTCCCGCAAGGCAGATGATGCGTTTCCTGCCCGCGCCAAAGCAAGCTCCAATCGCCGCCGGCAGATCGTAGCCCATCGAAGCGCAGCCCGAGTTCGTAAAGAGCCGCTGGTTTCGCTGAATCCACGCCGCCTGGAAAGCCGTCACGCACGCCGTGCCGTCGCCGCACACGACGATGTCGTCGGGTGCGAGTTCGCCGAAGAGAGCCTCGACGAAGCAATACGGGTTCACTCCGTCGCGGCCCTGCCAATACTCGGGCAGGACGACCGGGTATTTCCGCTTTCGCTCCATGCACCACTCCAGCCAGCCCCTCCGGGAACCATCCGCAAAGGGCGGCAGCGCGAGCAATCCCCGCAAAACATCCGCAAGATCCGCGTGGACGGGCAGATCCGGCTTTACGGTCGGTTTATCGAGTTCGGCGGCGTCGATATCCACCATGATCTTGAACGCCGCGCGCGCAAAAGTCTTCCAGTTGTAGCTCACCTGGCGAATATTGAGACGGCTTCCGAGGGCGAGCAGAAGATCCGAATTTTGAACCGCGAAGTTGCCCGCGCGGTCTCCCACGGAGCTGGGTCGTCCCACAAACATCGGGTGATCGTTCCAAAGAATATCGTGCGCGCCCCAGGCCGTCACCGCCGGGAGCCGCCAATGGTCGAGCAACTCGAGAAAGAGATCGCGCGCGCCGCCCACCCGCACCCCGGCCCCCGCGAGAATAACCGGACGGCCAGCCCGTTCGCACCGGTCGCGAATGGTCGCGCAGACCTCCGCGAGCCGCTCTCCGGAAAGTCTCCCGCTTTCCCTGGGCGCGACAAAGCCTTCGAGCAGGCCGGAGTCGACGGTTGCCCCCTGCACATCGATGGGGATGTCCAGCCAGCACGGTCCGGGACGGCCCGTCGTGGCCAGGTGCCACGCCTTTTCCAAGTGGAAACGAATGGTTTGCGGATCGGTGACGAGCACCGCGTATTTCGAGATGCCGCGAACCATTTGGATGATATCGACCTCCTGATCTCCAAGCTGCCGGAGCGCCGGCAAGTCGTAGGATGCCATGCAAGTCTCGCGCTTGACCTGGCCGGAGACGACAATCATCGGGATCGAGTCCGTCCACGCGCCAAAAACCCCGTTTAAGGCATTGATGCCGCCGGGCCCAGTCGTGACGTTCACCATGGCCGGAACTCCTGAAACGCGGGCATACGCTTCGGCGGCCATCGCGCACGCCTGTTCGTGATGGCAGCAGGTGTATTCGAGCGCCTTGCACCGGCCAATCGCGTCGTTCAAGTGCATGGCCCCCCCGCCCGTGACCAGGAAAACGTGACGCACTCCCTTCCGCGCAAGCGCTTCGGTTATATAATCGGCAACTCTCGTCATCATCTCGGCGCCTCCAGCCCGCGGGAGCGCCCGGCGAAGCCGAGAAGCCACGTCGCCGTATCGCTGGCAAAAGGTCTGCGCAGCACGGAAAAGGCGATCAAGAGAACCAGCGCAAGCATCAGGAGCGGATTGAAAACAACCCCTTCGGAAACCTCGTAGGGATTGATTGCGAAAACCGGGTCAAAGACAAGGTGCATAAAACCCTTGGGGATCAGCAACAGTCCGAAAAGGGCGCAGAAGATTTTGTCGCCTTCCTCAGTCTGCTTTTCGCAAAGGAAGAGGAGCATCGGGATGAACAGGTGAATCAAGCGATAGTCGCCGCAAATATACGGCAGCATATTCATGCAACAGACAAGAAGAGCGATTTTTTTCCAAAACGCCATTCGAAAACCGCACAGCAGCACGGCGACAGCCGCAAAGAAAGCCACCGCGAACAAGAAATAGATCGACATGAATCGTCGCATAAAAGCGGCGATCGCGGCGGCGTCCGCGCCGCGAAGCAAAAAATGGGTGGAATAGATCCAGACCTTTGCCAGGCCGTACAAGCTGCTTCCAAAGTATAAGCCCTCATTTCCCTGGACATAGAGTGTCGTATAAACAGCCATGCTGTCCCGCAGCATGGCAAGGTTTTCGGATGCCTCTCCGGGCAACAGCAGCAGCGCGCCGAGCGTCAAGAGGACTGCCGTGCCCAGGGAGATCGCGATCTCTTTGAATTTTCGGTCCCCGAGGAAGAGGGCGAGAAAAACAACACCGTAAGGTTTCACCGCGACGACAACCCCAAGAAGCAGCGCCGACCAGAGAAAGCGGCCCTTTCCGTATAGGAAAATGGAAGCTGCGAGCAGAACGAAAACCGTGGTTTCAAAGTTGGAACGGTCAAGGCAGAACAGGACCGGGTAGGAACAGAGGGTCAGCGCCAGGATCTTCGCCCAAAGGCAATCGGGACTAACCTCGAGGATGGTTCCGCGAACGAAATAGAAGACCGCAAAGAGAAAAAACATCTCGGAAATCCCCCACGCCAGGAAGGGGCTCGCCGCCACGATCGCGTGAAGCGTGCGCGCTTCGGGCGGGACATTCGCGGGGTCGCAGATGCGGTAAAGGAGCCAGGCTCGAAGCATGAGGACCGTGCTGCCCCAGCCGGGGGTGAGGACCCGATCGCTCGCATCCTTCGCGAAAGTGGTCTTGGCGACGCGAAAATTATCGTAAAAATCCGTGAACTGCGCGTGGGGACGGAAGAGAAACGTGTTCAGCGGATAGGGCATGTGAAGCACAACGCCCAGTTCGTAGTGAAAAATCAGCGATGCAAAGAAGCCCGCGACTACCATTGCTAAAATCCAGGCCAGTTTTTTCTCTCCCGGGTGAGGCTTCGCGGGTCTCGATTCCATTTCGACCGATGGATTGCCTTGAGTCATGTGGACGGCCCTGTCTATTGGCGTTTCAGCCCGATGACCAGCAAAAATGGCGGGGATGCCCTCCGCGAAGAAAAACCCGGTCGCGGATCGATTAGGACTTGTGAATCTCTCCGTTCCAACGCATTTTTCATTTTCTCCGGCGATTCGCAACACCTCGCGAGACCGGTCGCGAGAATCCTCCTTGGTTTAATATGTTATGAAAACTGTCCTCGTCACCGGAGGAGCCGGGTACAAGGGGTGTATTCTCGTTCCCAAACTGCTTGAAGCGGGCTATGCGGTGGTCGTCTATGATCTAATGTTGTTTGGATCCGAGGGGCTCCCTTCGCACCCGCATTTGAAGACGGTCGCGGGGGATATCCGGGATACGGAACTGTTCGCGCGCAGTGTCGCCGGGGCGGACTTCGTCATCCACATGGCGTGCATTTCCAACGACCCCAGTTTCGACCTGGACCCCGCGCTCAGCCGCACGATCAATTACGAGTGCTTCGAGCCGATGGTGCGGGCGAGCAAGGAGGCGGGCGTCGAGCGGTTCATCTATGCTTCCACCAGTTCGGTTTACGGCGTGAGCGACGCGCCGGAAGTGACCGAGGAACACCCCTTCGTTCCGCTGACCGACTATAATAAGTACAAGGGCCTGTGCGAACCGATCCTGCTGCGCTACCAGTCGCCCGAGTTCACGACCGTGATCATCCGCCCCGCCACGGTATGCGGCTATTCGCCGCGCATGCGTTTCGATTTGACGGTCAACATCCTGACGAGCCACGCCGTGAACAAAGGCGTCATCACCGTGTTCGGCGGCGCGCAGAAGCGGCCGAACGTCCACATCGAGGACATCACGGACCTTTACGTCGAGCTGCTCGAGGCGCCCAGGAATCTCATAGCGGGTGAAGCGTTCAACGCCGGATACGAGAACCACACCGTCGCGCAGCTTGCCGAGTTCGTGCGCACGGTCGTCGAGGATGAATTTCCCGAAAAAGCGCCCATCCGCGTCCAGACGACGCCCTCGAACGACAACCGTTCCTACCATGTCTCATCCAAAAAAATCGCGAACAGGATCGGCTGGAAACCGAAACGGACCATCGAGGACGCCGTGCGGGATTTGTGCCGCGCGTTCAAGGAAGGGAAGTTTCCCGACAGCATGACCAACGAGAACTACATCAACGTCCGCACCGTGAAGGGGCTCAACCTCAAGTGAACATCGCGGTAGTGACGGGCGGCGCCGGTTTCATCGGCAGCCACATGGTCGATTTGCTGCTGAAGGAAGGTTTTCGCGTCCATGTCATCGATAACATGGCCGGCGGGCGGCCGCAGAATCTCCAGTCCCACGCGGGAAATCCGAATCTCGTCGTCGAGCTGCGCGACATCCGCGAGATCGAGCCGGACGATGCTCTCTTCAAAGGCGCGCAATACGTTTTTCATTTTGCCGGCATCGGCGACATCGTGCCGTCCATCGAGCAGCCGATCGATTACCTTTCCACGAACACGATGGGCACCGTCCGCGTGCTCGAAGCGGCCCGCCGCGCGCAGGTTGGCAAACTGGTCTATGCGGCCTCCTCCTCGTGTTACGGCCTGGCGGATGTCCCCACGCGCGAAGACGCCCCCATCTCCCCCGAGTATCCCTACGCGTTGAGCAAATACCTCGGCGAGGAAGCGGTGCTGCACTGGGGAAAGGTCTATAAATTGCCCGTCGTTTCCATCCGCATTTTCAACGCGTACGGCCCGCGCTCCAGGACTTCGGGCGCTTACGGCGCCGTGTTCGGCGTTTTCCTCGCGCAGAAGCTCGCGGGAAAGCCTTTCACGGTGGTCGGCGACGGCACGCAACGGCGCGATTTTCTTTTTGTCACCGATCTTGCGCGCGCGTTTTATCTCGCCGCGAAATCCGAGCGCGTGAACGAGATTTTCAACGCCGGCCTGGGCGACCCGCAGCCGGTGAACCGGCTCGTGGAATTGCTCGGCGGCGGTGAGATCGTGCGCCTCCCGAAGCGCCCCGGCGAACCGGATTGCACGTGGGCCGACATCTCGAAAATCCGGGAGAGCCTGGGCTGGGAGCCGCGTGTCAGCCTGGATGAAGGCGTCGCGGAGCTGCTGAAAAATATCGAGTACTGGCGGCAGGCACCGGTCTGGGACGCACAGTCCATCGCGGCGGCCACGAGCCAATGGTTCAAATATCTTCAAAACTGAGCGTTCCCCGCGCCGCATGATTCCCGCCCAGAAAATCAAGAGTGTCGATGAAGCGGCTGACGCGCTGGGGAAGCTGCGTCGCGCCGGAAAGAAGATCGCCCATTGCCACGGGGTGTTTGATCTCCTGCATATCGGGCACCTCCGGCACCTGAAGGAGGCGAGGCAATTTGGCGACGTGCTCGTGGTGACGATTACCCCCGACAGATTCGTCAACAAGGGGCCGGGCAGGCCCGTCTTTACCGAGGCGCTGAGAGCGGAGGCCGTGTCGATGCTCGAATGCGTGGACATGGTCGCGATCAATAATTGGCCGGGCGCCGTCGAACTCATCGGGTTGCTGAAACCGGATTTCTACGTCAAAGGCCCCGACTATCGCGAAGCGGCCAAGGATATCACCGGCGGCATCATCATTGAGCAGGAAGCGGTCGAAGCAGCCGGCGGGAAGATCGTCTTCACCGAAGACGTCACCTTCAGTTCCTCGAATCTCATCAACCGGCACTTTCCGACTCTTCCGGAGGAAGTCAGCGCCTACGTCAAGCGGTTTGCCGGGCGGCATTCCATCAAACGGGTGCTGGATTACCTAAAGGGCGCGCAGGACCTGAAGGTTCTGCTTCTTGGCGAAGCCATCGTGGACGAATACGAGTACTGCGAAACGATGGGTAAATCCGGCAAGGAGCCGATCCTCGCGGCGCGCCATCTCAGGACGGAGCGATTCGCCGGAGGCACCCTCGCGGCGGCAAATCATCTCGCCGCGTTTTGCGACAACGTTGAACTCGTCACCTTTCTGGGCACCGTGAATTCGCACGAGGAATTCATCCGCTCGAAGCTGAATCCGAAGATCAAGGCCACCTTCATTTACCTGGAAGACGAGCCGACCATCATCAAGCGGCGTTTCATCGAACGGTATCCGTTCCAGAAGATGTTCGAGGTCTATGTAATCAGCGAAAAAGAAACGCACAAGGCCGGCTCGAATGCGCTCTGCGCGAAACTTGAGGAACTGCTCCCGGCCTGCGACATCGTTCTCGCCCTGGATTACGGACATGGCATGCTGGATGCCCGCGCGGTGGATATTCTCACGCGCAAGGCCCCGCTCCTTGCGGTCAACACACAAGTCAACGCGCACAATCGCGGTTTCAACACCATATCGAAGTATCCCCGGGCCGATTACATCTGCATCTCCGAACATGAGATCCGGCTTGATTTCCGCAGCCGCGAGCAGGATCTCCAGCATATTACAAAGATCACCGCCGAGCGGCTCGGGTGCTCGCGCGTTACC